>Ga0247818_10001441_pt1 | contig 15060 bp, 9 predicted proteins | sample 13C_Glucose_Day1_FD_192424 | JGI IMG/M metagenome (GOLD analysis project Ga0247818, IMG submission 192424) | Soil microbial communities from agricultural site in Penn Yan, New York, United States - 13C_Glucose_Day1 | ecosystem: Environmental > Terrestrial > Soil > Agricultural land | place: USA...
AGCGGCCAGGGCCTCGAAGGCTATGGCATGTTGGCCGCACAACTGGAATCGCTGCTGGCCGACGAGCGCGATTTCATCGCCAACGCCGCGCAGTTTTCGGCGTTCCTGTTCAACCAGCTCGATGACCTGAACTGGGCGGGTTTTTACCTCAATCGCAACGGCGAGCTCGTGCTCGGCCCGTTCCAGGGGCAGATCGCCTGTGTGCGTATTCCGTTCGGTCGTGGCGTGTGCGGTGCGGCGGCGGCCACTTTGCAAACCCAGCGGGTTGAAGACGTGCATGCATTCCCTGGCCATATCGCCTGTGACAGCGCTTCGAACAGTGAACTGGTCGTGCCGCTGGTCAAGGACGGTCGCCTGATCGGTGTACTCGACCTCGACAGCCCGAAACTGGCGCGTTTTGCTGAGCAGGATCAGGCAGGTATCGAGCAACTGGCGGCAATTTTCCTGCGTCTGACCGACTGCTGATCACGCGGTGAGGCCAGCCTTGTGCAACAGGCTGGCCGGATCGACGCTGTCGATCTGCGCGGAATCGAGAAAGCGCACGGCGTACTGCATGTACACGCCCTCGTTGATGAACAAACCAAACAGCTGGGCATCGATGTGCGCTTCGCGGCACATGGTCGCCATGATGGCCAACGCTTCATTCAAGGTTTTGGCTTTCTTGTACGGGCGGTCGGCGGCGGTCAGCGCCTCGAAGATATCGGCAATCGCCATCATCCGCGCCGGCAGGCTCATGTCTTCACGCTTCAGGCGTTTCGGGTAACCGGTGCCGTCCATTTTTTCATGATGACCGCCGGCGATTTCGGCAATGCTGTCGAGGTGGCCGGGGAAGGGCAGGTGGCTGAGCATCATGATCGTCTGCACCATGTGGTGATTGATCACGTAACGCTCTTCGCGGGTCAGCGTGCCGCGGCTGATACTCAGGTTGTACAGCTCGCCACGATTGTATTTGTAGCGCGGCACATCCAGCTTGAAGCCCCACGGATTGTCTTCGGGGATCAACTCGTTCGGGTCCCGTTCAAGCAAATGTTCGGGCTTGTCTGCCAGAAGCTTTTCACTGACCGGTAAACCCGGTGCCGGCGTGCGCGACTGGCGCCGGTTTTCCTCCCATGACACACCCAGTCGATCATCAAGGGTGCGCAGCCAGGTGCGCCCGGCCAGATGTTCAAGGCGTTGCAGATCTGCTTCGGCCATCGCTTCACTGCCCAGATTGCAGCGCGCGACAAACGCAAAGTCATCGTCCAGCGCGGTCAGCGTGGCGTCGCGCAGCTCGGCCAGGGCGCCCTCGTCGCCGCCCAAGGCCCGCGCCTGCCAGTAACTGATCCAGGCATCACGCTTGAGCACTTCGAAACGGGTGCGAATTTCATGAATACGGTCGTTGATGGTTTCCAGTTTGGTGGCTTTGTCGACCACGTATTCCGGTGTCGTGACCTTGCCGCAATCGTGCAGCCACGCGGCAATGTGCAAGGCTTCCCATTCATCCTCGTTCGGCTGGTAGGCGCGAAAGGCGGGCGCCTGACTGGCTGCCGCAGCCTGGGCGAGCATCAGCGTCAGCTCTGGCACGCGCTGACAATGCCCGCCGGTGTAAGGGCTTTTGGCGTCGATGGCGCCGGCGAGTAATTGAATGAAAGAGTCGAGCAGTTGTTTCTGTCGGGCTTGCAGGCGCTGACTCTCGATGCTCACCGCCGCCGCGCCGGACACAGCCTGAAGGAAAGCGATACGGTCGGGGCGGAGTTTTTCCAGATCGGCTGCGGCACCGCTGTCGTTCACCAGCAGAATCAGCAGACCGATGGTTTCGTCGTGGCGATTGTGCAGGCGGATACCGATCAGATGGATGCGTGGCGATTGCATCGCCAACAGAACCTTCTGCAGATCCCCGGCCTGATCGACGCCGAAGTTGCTGACCACGTTGTTGGCGCCGACCAATTGTTCAAACCATGCCGGCCCTTTGTTCTGTTGCAGGTCGTGGCCCTGAATGTCGAACGCTTCCAAGGCCTGAGACGTGCCGTCGATCACCAGCCCGTAAGGCTCCATGCGGCTGCTGTCGCTTTCACGCAGATAGATCAGCCCTGCCTGCGCCTGAGCGATCTGCACTGTTTCGAACAGCACCCGTTGCAGCAGCGGGGCGAAGCGGGTTTCGGCGCCGAGGGTGTCGGTGATCCGGAAGAAACTGGCCAGGGTGTCCTTCATCCGCGCCATCGACACGCTCAACTGGTCGACTTCCAGCACCGGCGAGCGCCGGGCCAAGGGAAAATTGAAGTCGAAACTGCGAATCGCGTCGGCTTCCTTGACCAGCGCATGCAGCGGCTTGACCAGAATCCGCGAAATCACCCAGCCCAGCGGCAGGCACAACAGCAGGGTCGCCAAGGTGATCAGAGCGCCTTGCCAGCGCAAGCGGTAGGCATCGACGAGCAATTCGTCTTCCGGCACCAGCAGCGCCAACTGCAAACCTTTCGGGCCGCCCTCCTGAATGCTGCTGCGGGCGACGATCCACTGGCGACCATCCGCTTGCAGGCGATTGCCGGTATTTGCCCCGGATAACAGCGCGTGCAGGCCCGGACTCAGATCCGCCGCTTTGGCCAGATGCGCCGTGCTGCCATCGACGATCAGGCGCTGGCTGTCGGGATAGGCCACGGCGTTGCCGCCGGCATCGAACAGGGCAATCTCGGTGGAGGGTGTGACCACATGTTTGCTCAGAGCGGCCGACAGGGCGACCAGCGTCAGGTCAGCGCCGATGACGGCGTTCTCGCCGCTGCGGCGGGCCAACGTGGTGCCGACATTGCGCGTGGAGAAAAACACGTAGGGCTCGGTGGTGATTTGCTGGTTTTGCTGGCGAGCATCGTTGAACCACGCGCGGCTACGCGGATCGTAGCGGTCATCGGGGTTGTCCTGACGGCTGATCGGCGTCAGTGCCTGATCGAAAAACAGCGATTGCGAGTGCACCGCGCCCTGCGGGTCATGTTCGATACTCCAGACCTGATACGCCGCCGCTTCAGGGGCCTTGAGCAGCGTCTTCAGCGCAGCACTGCGCAGCGGACGCACCATGAAGAAATCGCCATTGGCATAACCCAGATATAACGACGCCAGATTGGGATTGTCGCTGAGCGACTGGCTGAACGGTCGGAGCAAGGGCAAGCGTTGTTCAAGGCGCGCGGCCTGAGTGGCGGGGTCATCTGCCAGCAAACTCAGCAGGTGGCGGATCGGCTGATAGGTGGCAGACATGTCCAGACGCACGTCCTGCTCGATCCGCTCGAACAGCTTTTCGCTGCTCGAGAGGATGATTTGCGTGGTCTGGCGGTAATTGAACAGCCCCAGCACGACCCCGGTGAGCAGCAACAGAAAGGTGAACATGACGCTGATGTGCACATGCAGCGGAAACCGGCGTTGCTCCGGGCGCAGTGGGCTGGGCATTTCTGGCTCTCCATGATGGTTAACTCACTGCTCAGCGCCAAGCATAGTTAAGGCACGCTCATTGTGCTTAGGTCCGACACCGCCAATTGTTGCTGCAAGGCTTGCTCCAGATCGAGCATCGCCCGGTTGCTCGCCTCGCAACGGCGAGCGATTTCGTCTGGCGACGTGGCTTCGGCGCAGGCCTGTTCAAGGGCGTCGCAACACTCGATAACCCGTGATGCCTGGGCAATACGCGCGGCTCCCTTGATCTTGTGAGCGACCACCGCCAGCGCTCCGCGATCATGTTCGGGCGATAGTGCGAGCAGTTCCTGGCGGTCGAGACGGCTGCTTTTGAGCAGTTCGGCCAACAGACGTCGGGCCTGTGCAGGGTTGCCGCCGGTCAGCATGTTCATGTTTTGCAGGTTGAAGGCTGGCGGTGCAGACGTCGGTAAAATGCCATCGACCCACTGGCTGAGCAGGCTCAGGCTCAGGGGTTTGAACAGACAATCGTTCATGCCAGCCTGTTTGCAACGCTGGATTTCTTCGGGCTGCGCATTGGCCGTGAAGCCCAGCACGGTGCAGGGCGGGCAGCGCGCCTGCAGTTCATGTTGGCGTATGGCACGGGTCAGTTCATAGCCATTCATCAAAGGCATGTTGCAGTCGACAATCACCAGGTCGAAGTGATCAGCCTTCCACAATTCCAGGCCACTGCAGCCGTTCTCGGCAATGCTGAAGTGATGACCGAGAAACTCCAGTTGCTGACACATCAACAAACGATTGGCCGGATGGTCATCTACCACGAGCACGCGCAGGGGTGTTTGCGATGTCTTGATCGCCGGTTCACTTTTGGCCGTGCCCGGCTGTATCGGCAGGGTTTCCAGCGCCAGGGAAACGCAGACCTGGGTGCCGATGCCGGGCTGGCTGCTCAATTGCAGTTGTCCGCCCATCATTTCGCAGAGGTTGCGACTGATCACCAGTCCCAGACCTGCACCGCGTCTGCCTTGTTGACTGCTGTTTTCTGCCTGGGCAAACGGTTCGAACAAGCGTTGCTGATCCTCGGCACTGATACCGATGCCGCTGTCTTGTACGGTGAGTTGCATCAGTGCGCGAGCGGGCACATCGGTGTTCATGAGATCCAGGCTGATCCGTACATGCCCTTGCTCGGTGAATTTGATCGCATTGCTGACCAGATTCGATAGCACCTGTTTGAACCGCAGTGGGTCCAGATGCACATCGAGCGCCAGGTCCGGCGGATTGAAGATGACTTGCAGGGTGAGGTTTTTCTGCCGGGCGAGGCCATCGAAGATTCTTGCCACAGACGCCACGGTATCGACCAGATTGACCCGTTCTGGGCAAAGACTGAGGCGCCCGGATTCGATCCGCGCAATGTCGAGAATATCGCCGATCAGACCCAGTAGGTCCTTGGCCGAATGATAGGCCGTGTCGATCGATGAACGATCCGGATGCTGTGGATCCATGCGTTTGAGTGTCAGTTCGAGCATGCCGATCACGGCATTCATCGGCGTGCGAATCTCGTGACTCATGGTCGCCAGAAACGTGCTTTTCGCCCGATTGGCCTCATCGGCCTGTTCTTTGGCCGTGCGCAGTTCCTCGAACAACTGCCGGCGTTCACTGATGTCGATCCAGCCGCCAATGATGCCTTTCACGTCACCGCTGGAGTCGCGGTACGGCAGTATCCAGTGGTAGATCGTCAGGCGTCGATTGCCAATGTGCAAAGGCCGGTCGACGACCATCGGTGTGCCTTCGGCGACGACGCGTTGGTAGTCGGCCTGAAAAGCCTGAGCCTCGAAAGCGTTGCTCAGGGTGCCCTCAATGACGCTTTTACCGATGACGTCTTCGCGTTTGGCATTGAACGCTTCGAGGTAGCTTTCATTGCAACTTTGCAAGAGGCCCTGGCGGTCGCGAACGTAGATCGGATGCGGTGTGCCGTCGACCAGTGAACGCATGAATTCGAACTGGTCGTTCAGCGCGCGCTCGGCGGCCTGGCGCTGTTTGATCTGGTGACGCATATAGGCGTTCCAGGCCAATAGCAGCAGCAATAGCAGGCAAGCGCCGATGATCACTTGGTAGAACAGGCGCTGGTAGTTGTGCCAGATGTTCTGCGATGACGTGGAGTAACCGCGCCAGCGACCATTGATCACGCCCAGTTCATCGGGGGCGATGCTCAATAACGCCTTGTTGATGATCGACGTCAGTTCCGTGTTGTCCCGCGCGGTCGCCAGTGAAAATGCTGCCTGGCCGGTGCCGATGGTGGTGGTGATCTGCAGCGCCTGATTAAAGATCCGCGAAGAAATGAAATAGTTGGCAATCACCAGTGAGTTCACCGCGCCGTCGACATGGCCTTCGGCGAGCAGCGACACTGCGCTGAAGGTATCCGCCGTTTCGATCAACTGGATGCGCGGGTACTCTCGGCGCAGATATTCGACCATCGGATTGCCCTGGGCAATCGCCAGTTGTTTGCCTTTGAGCTGGCCCAGATTGGTCGGGCCGTCGGCACTTTTACGGGTCAGCAGAACGTAGGAGTTTTCCAGGTAGGGACGGCTGAAGTTGAGGGTTTTTTCGCGCTCCGCTGTCGGCAACAATGCTGCGATCAGATCGGCTTGATGGTGGTCTATCTGCTGGATCATTTCCGCGTCGTTGCGGCTGCGCCGGATCTCGAAACGCAGGCCGGTGCGCAGGCGGATCAGTTCGAGCAGGTCGGCACTGATGCCGCGAAAATTGCCGTCGTTGTCAAAGAATGTCAGGGGCGCGAATGCTTCATTCACCACCACACTGACCACCGGATGCTGTTGGAGCCACGCTTCTTCACGCTGGGTCAGTTGCAGTTTCTGGTCGGTGAGCAACAGATCGCTGCCCGCGCTCCAGCGCTTGGCAATGTTGTCGCGTTCACTGGCTGGCACGGCCTTGAGCACGCTGTCGACGATGGCCAGCAGTTGCGGGTTGTTACGGCGCACGGCGAAGCTGAATCCCTGGGCTTCCTGCTTGCCGAAATTGGCCATGCGTACGTTGTTCAGGTAACCCTTGTTGATCATGTAATGCGTTGAAAGGGTGTCGCCGAGAAACACGTCGGCCTGATCGAACGCCACGGCGTTGATCGCATTCTGGTAGGAGGGGTAGCAGGTAATGAGCGCTTTGGGATACAGCGCCTTGACTTCGGGCAACGGCAAATAGTGATAGACCATGCTCAGCCGCAGCCCGGCCAGGCCTTCGGTGAGTGAGCGGGTTTCGTCTTCGCGGGTGACCAGCACCGGCAGGTCAATGGCATAGGGGGTCGACAGCGCCAGATTGGCATTGCTCGCTTCGAAGCCGTTCGCGGTACCGAGCAGGTCGACCTGGCCATCGACCAGTGCCCGAATCGCCGCATCCCGGGAAGGAAAGCGCCGCACCCGAATAGGTAGGCCGGTGGCCTGGCCAAGGAGTCCGGCGTAGTCGGCCGTCAGACCTTCGTAATCCTTGCCACTGACGGTCATGTCAAAAGGCGGGTAGTCGGGCGCGGATGTGCCCAGAACCAATTCGTTACGTTCAAGCAGCCACTGCCGTTGGGAGTGTTCGAGCGAGACCGGCACCGGTTCGTTCACCGATCGGCTGAGCAAGGCATAGTCGGGTGAAGTGCCGGGCATGGCGTACACGCTGGTGCTCAGGTAAAGACCTGCGCTCAACGCAATTAGATAGTCCTTTAAACGGCTGGGCATGCGGGCTCTCACACGAGTGCGTTTCGTTTGGCCATCTCGATAAGTTCAACAAGGGATTTGGCCTTGAGTTTCTGCATCAGACGTTTTTTGTAAGTGCTGACGGTTTTATTACTGAGAAACATGCCCTTGGCGATTTCCTTGTTAGTGCGACCTTGGGCGAACAATTGCAGGACCATTAATTCGCGATCATTGACGGATTTGAACAGTTCCAGTTCGGCAAAACGGATGTCGTCACTGCGCACCGGATTCAATGCTTGACTGGGGAAATAGTTGTAACCGGAAAGTACCGCTTTGATGGCACTGACCAGTTCGCTCAAGTCTTCCTGTTTGCAGACATAACCCGATGCGCCGGACTGCATGCAGCGAATGCCGAACAGTGTCGGACACTGTGCCGTCAGAATCAGGATTTTCAGCGGGGACCCCATGGCATTAAAGCGGGCCAGTACTTCCAGGCCATCCAGCTTGGGGATGCTCACATCGAGAATGACCAGATCGGGCATGCATTCGCGCACCATTTGCATGGCATCGACCCCGTTATCGGTTTCGCCGACGACCTTGTAACCTTCATGCTCCAGCAACATTCGAACGGCGAGACGGATGACCGGGTGATCGTCGACAATAAAAACGGAGTTCATAATCAAATCCCATGCAAGCACGAATAAAGCGCGCACCTTAGCTCAGATGAATGAGCACTCGCATGAAGTGACATGGCTCCAGTCACGTTATCGGATTATTCCTACAATTAATGAGGAAACGGACTACGGCCAAACTAGGTTTGACGTAAGGAAGTGCAGGAATTGAATGGGCTTATAGTTTGCCTTGATTGATTTGCAAGTGCTGGCTGCAAATGGTTTTTTACAGGTGTTTAAAAGTTTCTGAATCATCGGTTGGCGGCAGTGAGTGCGATGCCTGCGGGCGGCCAATCAATAGCCGCCCGTGTGCAATCGATCAGTGGCTGGAGCGGCCGGTCATTTCCAGCGCCATATCGCTGGCGTAACTGTCGGTCATGCCGGCGATGAAATCGATCATGCGCAAAAACGACGTGTGTAACGAACCCTGAGGATCCGGCGCGTTACTGCCCAGCAGATCGAGAATACGTCGACTTTTGAACGACGGCGTACGACCGTTGTGTTGTTCCAGCGCGGCACCGCAGAACGAATTGAGCAAGATCTCCAGCGTCGTATAGGCGCCGATTTCATGCAGGGTTTTGCGTTTGTCCTGGAAGATTTTCTTGCGCGCGATGTCCTTGGCGTTCAGCACGCAACGCTTGGCCGGGCCGTGCATGTGCTCGACCAGATCGCCGTGCAGCGTGCCCGCAAGCAGTGCGTCCTGTTGCTCGACAAAGGCTCGCGCGGCGGCGTTGGTCAAATGCTCGATGGCCTTGCCGCGCAGAATCGCCAGTTTGCGTCGACGCGAATCCTGCGGGCCGAGCTGGCGATAGGTTTCCGGCAGATCATCGCCCACCAGCCCGAGCAGCAGGGATTCGACTTCGGCGTACTCCAGCAGCTCCATTTCGAGGCCATCTTCGAGATCGATCAGGGCGTAGCAGATGTCGTCGGCGGCTTCCATCAGGTACACCAACGGGTGGCGCGCCCAGCGTTGATCCTCGATTTGTGGCAGGCCCAGTTTGTGGGCGATCTGCTCAAGCAGCGGCAGCTCGCTCTGATAACAGCCGAATTTGTGTTTCTTGTAGCCCAGGGAGTCGGCGTGGCGCGCGGTCCACGGGTATTTCAAGTAAGTGCCGAGAGTGGCGTAAGTCAGCCGTGTGCCGCCGTCGAACTGGTGGTACTCCAGCTGAGTCAGTACCCGAAAGCCTTGGGCATTGCCTTCGAAATTGAGGAAGTCAGCGCGTTCGGCTTCGCTCATGCCGTCGAGCCAGCCACGTCCGGCCGCCTGCTGAAACCAGTGGCGAATGGCATCTTCACCGGAGTGGCCGAACGGCGGATTGCCAATGTCGTGGGCCAGACACGCCGACTGCACGACCATACCGAGGTCGGCCGGATCGCACCATTCGGGCAGGGCACTGCGCAGGGTTTCGCCCACCCGCATGCCTAGCGAGCGGCCGACGCAACTGACTTCCAGCGAGTGGGTCAGGCGCGTGTGGATGTGGTCGTTGCTGGTGACCGGGTGCACCTGGGTCTTGCGTCCGAGGCGGCGGAAGGCGCCGGAGAAAATAATGCGGTCATGGTCTTTGTGGAAAGGGCTGCGGCCAAGTTCTTGCGGGCTGTGCAGCGGCTTGCCGAGGCGTTCGCGGTTGAGCAGGGTTTGCCAATCCAAGGCTGATTCTCTCCGTCAGGTGACTGGGGGCGTTGACCGCTAGCTTCCCGGTTCACACCCGTCCCTGCAAGCGGAACTACAGCCCCGCCGCGTCAATGTCGATCAACAGCAAGCGCTCACCGTTGTCGAAAAACTGCCCGGCCGTCAGGCAGTACTGATTGCTGGTGGCATCGCGGTAGGTATTGGAGAGCGTCAAACGCCGCTCCTCCCAACCTTCGGCGAGCAAATGATAGAAATACGGGCGCCACGACCAGTTGTGCCCCAGATAACGATTGTCGGCGACCCAGCCGTGCTGCCGCCATTCGAGGTTGGGGGTCAGTTGCGTGCCGTGACGATCGCATTGATAAAACCGCAGCAGCCAGGGGAAGGCGTCCAGTTGTGGCAGTGCACTCAACGGTGCATGGGCCTGAGCCCAGGCTTGCAGGATCGACATCAGTTCAGCGAGTTGCTGGCGCATTTGCATCAGCCGCCCGCGCTCGGCGAGTTTCTGCCGGACATAGCGCTGGCGCAGTTCGGCGAAGCGTTGCACAAACGCATCGGCGGCGAAGAACTCTTCTTGCGCCCGTGCGAACAGGAATCCCTGTACATAGCGCGATCCGCATTCCAAGGCAAAATTCAACTGCGCTTCAGTCTCGACGCCTTCGGCAATGATCCAGCAGCCGGTCTTCTCGGCCATCTGCGCGAGGGCCTTGACCACATCACTGCTCGGCCCGCCCAGTGCCGCGGCCTGAAACAGACGCATATCGAGTTTGAGAATGTCCGGTTGCAGCGCCAGCACCCGATCCAGTTGCGAGTAGCCGGCGCCAAAGTCGTCGATGGCGATTCTCGCTCCCGCCTCGCGATAGCGCGCGACGACTTCGGCCAGCCGTTGACCATTGCCAGCCAGTTCGGTGATTTCGAAAACAATACGTTGCGGATCGATGTTGTAGCGTGCCAATTGCTTGAAGCTGGGCAAGGCTTGATCGGCGCGCAGGCGACTGATCCAGCGCGGTGACATGTTCAGACTGAGAAACCAGTCTGCCGGCGCTTCGTGCAAGCGGCTCAAGGCGTTATCGCGGATTTGCCGGTCGAGACGGCGCAGGGCAATGGCAGGCGTTCGTGGATCGGCAAACAATGGCCCGACCGAATTCAATTGACCATCAGCCTGGCGCAGGCGACCCAACGCTTCGACGCCAGCAATGCGTCCCGTGGCGGTATCGATGAAAGGCTGAAAGCAGGCGAGCGGTTGCCCGTCGATCACGGGGCCTCCTTAGTGGTTCTTGTTCTGGTGAACCCCGCCGACCGGGTAGGCGCACGGGATTGAACCTCCGGATAAAGAGGTTCATCCCGCCGACAGTGCAAGAATGTAGCCAGATGTATCTGTTCAGCGTTTCGCCGAACTCTGCATGACCAGTTTGATCAGTGGCCCGAGGCTGGTGCCGAGCCGGATCAAGCGAGTCAATCCGCCACCGCCGCTTTTCGCGCCTTTGCCGGTGATAAAGCCCAATAGCGTAACGGCGGCCACGCCCCACAATGGCGCGTGTTTGATGCCGAAGCCACCTTGCAGGTTTTGCGTCATGCCGCGCATGCGCTGCAGGGGTTGCAGGGCTTGCCCGGCTTCGTGACGAATTTCCTGGCGATGCATTTCCATGCGCAGGCGGATCAAGGCCTTGCGCATTTCCCGACGCGAGCTGTTATGTGGCAGTTCAGGCAGGCTCATGGCAACAGGCGCTCCCGGTCGTTGGCCAGCTCTTCGAGCGTGCCGTGGAAAGGCGAGGATTCATCGAAGATCGCCGCTTTGAGGCGCAGCCCACAGAAGATCGAGGCCAGGGTATAGAAAACGCACAGGCCAATGATCGCGGCCAAACGATACGTGTCCCAGAACACGATCATCACCAAGGTCGATAAACCCACCAGCAACAACAGGGCAAAGACCAGGGCCAGGCCGGCGAACAGCAACAGGCTGACGGTACGGGATTTCTGCTCCTGCAATTCGATGCCGAACAATTCGACGTGGCTGTGCAGCAGACCGAGAACGGCGGCGCCCAGGCGTCGGGTGGAAGAGGCGGTGCCCGCAGTCGGGCCGGATTCACCGATCGACATAATCAGCGCCGAGTTGCCAGCAGGCCGATCAGGAAACCGACACCGGCAGCGATGCCGACAGATTGCCATGGGTTGGCCGACACGTAATCCTCGGTGGCGGTTACCGCCGCCTGACCGCGGTCGCGCAGGGTTTCTTCGGTCAGTTTCAGGGTTTCGCGGGCGCGCAGCAGGCTGTCGTGGATCTGCTCACGCAGCTCATCGGCCTGATCGCCGGCCAGGGTGGCGGTGTGCTCGAGCAACCGTTCGGTGTCGGCGACCAAAGTCTGGAAGTCGTTCATGAGGATTTCTTGAGCGGTCTTTGCCTTGATGCTGGCCATGGTGGATCTCCGTAAGTGACGTCTGAAGCGTTCGAGTATGAGCCTTGCGCGAAGGTTCAGTACAAATGACTGGTACAACTTTTGCTGTGTCGTGGTGCGTCGCCCGACCGCTGTGCGCTGTTGCCGGGCGCTCGCATTAAGAAACCTTATCCCAAACAAGCCCGGTTCGTGTCAGGACATCGACCTTGTGCGCCAAATCAGTTCGCCGGACATCCGGATTCGTGACTGCGCGGTCGCAACTTGGTGCATGAAATGTGCGCGTGAACCGCTTTGGTGCCTTTTTCGCCTTTAGGTCTGCCTGCTTATGGAAAATCTGCAAAGCGCTGTGGACACCCTGGTTCACAGCTCCAATACCTTGTTCATTCTGATCGGTGCGGTGATGGTGCTGGCGATGCACGCCGGCTTCGCCTTTCTGGAAGTCGGTACGGTCCGCCAGAAAAACCAGGTCAATGCGCTGTCGAAAATTCTCAGTGACTTCGCCGTCTCGACCCTGGCCTATTTCTTTATAGGCTATTGGATCTCCTATGGCGTGACCTTCATGCAGCCGGCGGCAGTGCTGAGTGCCGATCACGGTTATGGACTGGTGAAGTTTTTCTTCCTGCTGACCTTCGCAGCCGCGATCCCGGCGATCATTTCCGGTGGCATCGCCGAGCGCGCGCGTTTCGTTCCGCAGTTGTGTGCCACGGCGCTGATCGTCGCGTTCATCTATCCGTTTTTCGAAGGCATGATCTGGAACGGCAACTACGGTTTGCAAGCGTGGTTGACGGTGCAGTTTGGTGCCGCTTTTCATGATTTTGCCGGTTCCGTCGTGGTGCATGCCATGGGCGGTTGGCTGGCGCTGGCGGCGGTGCTGTTGCTGGGGCCGCGCAATGGCCGTTACCGCGACGGGCGTCTGGTGGCGTTTGCACCGTCGAGCATTCCCTTTCTGGCGCTGGGGTCGTGGATTCTGATTGTCGGCTGGTTCGGCTTCAACGTGATGAGTGCGCAAACACTGCAAGGCGTCAGCGGTCTCGTGGCGGTCAATTCGCTGATGGCGATGGTCGGCGGCACGATGGCGGCGCTGCTCGTCGGGCGCAATGACCCGGGCTTTCTGCACAATGGGCCGTTGGCCGGACTGGTGGCGATCTGTGCCGGCTCCGATCTGATGCATCCGGTCGGTGCGCTGGTGACCGGCGCGATCGCTGGCGCACTGTTTGTCTGGTGCTTTACCGCTGCGCAGGTGAAATGGCGTATCGATGATGTCCTGGGTGTCTGGCCACTGCACGGTTTGTGCGGCGTGTGGGGCGGGATTGCCTGTGGGATCTTCGGCCAGACTGCGCTTGGCGGGATCGGCGGCGTCAGCCTGATCAGCCAGTTGATCGGCACCGCACTCGGCGTCGCGGTGGCGCTGATCGGTGGCTTCGTCGTCTACGGCGTGATCAAGGCGCTGCACGGGCTGCGCCTGAGTCAGGAACAAGAGTATTACGGCGCCGACCTGTCAGTGCACAAGATCGGCGCGGTGAGCCAGGACTAAGTCTCGGCATCGTCACTACCGGGATAAAAGCCGTGGAGCAGGCGATAGCGGTCGATGCGCACCTGATCGACTTTTTCCTGCACCTGATGCGCTGGCAGACCGAGCATGATCAAGGCGTGGGAGGCGAGCATCAGGCTCGACTCCAACAGCTCCGGCACCACTTCGGTGGCGCCGGCGGCTTTCAATTCGGCCCATTGGCTGTCGTCGCGGGTGCGCACCAGGATCGGCACGTGGGCGTTGAGCCGACGCGCTTCCTTGAGGATGCGCAGGGCAATGTCACTCTGATCCACGGCGACCACCAGCAATTTGGCGCGCAGCAGGCCAACGGCGATCAGCAGATCGCCGCGTGACGAGTCGCCATAATGCACGTCACTTTCTCCACTGGCGGCTTCCTGTACCCGCACCGGATCACTGTCCAGTGCGATATAAGGCTGTTTGGCATTGCGCAGGAAACGCCCGATGGATTGACCGACGCGGCCGTAGCCGCAAATCACCACATGCTGGTTAAGGTCGGCGTTGAGTGCGCTGATTTCCTCGATCTGTGCTTCCTGGTTGGGCTTGCGGTGCAGGGCGGCCGCGATGCGGGGTGCTGCGCGCAGCAACAGTGGCGTCAGCAGCATCGAGCAGAACGTTGCGGCGAGCAGAAGATCGCTCAACGCTTCGGGCATCATGCTGTGTTGCTGCATCTGCGCCATCAGTGCGAAGCAGAACTCGCCACCCTGAGCCAATGCCAGACCGCTGCGCCACGCCGTTTCGCTGTCGCTGCCGCGCCACTTCACCAACAAGGCCACGACGATGCCCTTGATCACCATCAAACCGACGGTGAGCCCGAGGATCAGCAGGCTGTGACTGACGAACAGTTGCAGGTCGATGAGCATGCCGATGCTGACGAAAAACACCCCGAGCAGGATGTCGCGAAACGGTCGGATGTCGGCCTCGATCTGATGCCGATAGTGGCTTTCACCGAGCAACATGCCGGCCAGAAATGCACCGAGGGCAGGGGACAGGCCCAGCAGGTGAGTCAGCCACGCGGTCAACAGCACAATCACCAGCGCCAGCAGCACGAACAATTCTGCCGAGCGTGAGGCGGCCACTTCATGAAACAGCCGCGGCAGTAACCAGCGACTGGCCAGCAGCAGACCGACAAACAGCACCACGGTTTTTGCCAGGGTCAGTGGCAGCGCCCAGTACCAGGCCTGCTCACTGCTGCCGGCGAAGACTGGCACCAACGTCAGCAGCAATACCGCGACCACGTCCTGAAACAGCAGAACGCCAACGGCATTTTGCCCGTGACTGCTGAACACCTCGCCGAGGCTGCCCAACTCTTTGGTCACAATTGCCGTCGATGACAGCGAAAGCCCGGCGCCGAGCAACAGCGCCGGTGTCGTCGGCATGCCCAGCAGCATCAACAGCAGACCGAGCAGCGCGGTGCTGATCAGCACCTGCTGACTACCGAGACGGAACACCACCTGGCGCAAGGCGATCATCTTCGACAGGGAGAACTCCAGGCCCAGTGAAAACAACAGAAACACCACGCCCAGTTCGGCGACATCAGGCAGGTGTTCGCTTTCGTTGACCCAGTCGAAGGCACTCGGCCCGACCAGCAGTCCGACGCACAGATAGCCCAGCACCGGCGGCAAGCGCAGGCGACGGAACAGGGCAATCACCACGAGGGACGAGGCGAGGATGATCAACAGATTGGCAAACACTGGACACTCCGATGTCAGATTCAGGCTTTTCAAGCGTAGAGGCAAAAAGACCGGGAGGA
>Ga0247818_10001443_pt1 | contig 15041 bp, 12 predicted proteins | sample 13C_Glucose_Day1_FD_192424 | JGI IMG/M metagenome (GOLD analysis project Ga0247818, IMG submission 192424) | Soil microbial communities from agricultural site in Penn Yan, New York, United States - 13C_Glucose_Day1 | ecosystem: Environmental > Terrestrial > Soil > Agricultural land | place...
CGCTGCTCAAGGGCACCAACAAAATGCGCGTGTTCCAGGAAGAAATCTTTGGCCCGGTGGTGAGCATCACCACCTTCAAGGACGAAGCCGAAGCCCTGGCCATCGCCAACGACACCGAGTTCGGCCTCGGTGCCGGCCTGTGGACCCGCGACATCAACCGCGCCTACCGCATGGGCCGCGCGATCAAGGCCGGTCGTGTGTGGACCAACTGCTACCACCTGTACCCGGCGCATGCCGCATTCGGTGGCTACAAGAAGTCCGGCGTCGGCCGTGAAACCCACAAGATGATGCTCGACCATTATCAGCAGACCAAAAACCTGCTGGTGAGCTACGACATCAATCCGCTGGGCTTCTTCTAACCGGCCCGGAACACCGCCCCACCCCCTGTAGGAGCGAGCTTGCTCGCGATGGACGTGAACGAAGACGGGGACCGCCTGGATGTACGCGGCGCCCTCTCGTCCTTCGTCGGAACGCCGCCCGGAGCAAGCTCGCTCCTACAGGATTACGTCGTACCTGCAGGAGCGAGTTTTAACCGCGCGCTCCCTGGCGCCGGCAAGTCCCCCTTGTCCTCCTTCCAACGGATATATCAATTTGATCCCGGGCCACCTTGTCATTTGCCAAGGCTTGAGGCAGGGTCGATAACATTGACACTTCTGCCACAGGAGTTACCCATGTCAAAGCTATATCCCAGTATCGATCCCGAGGGACTGGTCGAGTACTCGGTGGTCTACACCGACCGCTCGCTCAACCACATGTCGCAAGCGTTCCAAGGGGTGATGAACAACATTTCCAGCACCCTGAAACAGGTCTACAACGCCCAGGCCGTTGCGGTGGTTCCCGGCAGCGGCACCTTCGGCATGGAAGCGGTGGCGCGGCAGTTTGCCGGCGGCCAGCAATGCCTGGTGATCCGCAACGGCTGGTTCAGTTATCGCTGGAGCCAGATCCTCGAGATGGGCAACATCCCGGCGGCCACCACGGTACTCAAAGCCCGACCGGTCGAGGCTGGCCGCCAAGCCGCCTACGCACCACCGCCCCTCGACGAAGTGCTGGCAGCCATTCAGGCGCAGAAGCCGCAAATCGTGTTCGCACCCCACGTTGAAACCTCATCGGGGATCATCCTGCCCGATGACTACCTGCGCGCCGTCGGCGACGCCGTGCACGCGGTGGGTGGCCTGTTCGTGCTGGACTGCATCGCCTCGGGCGCGCTGTGGGTCGATATGCACAAGTGCGCTATCGACCTGCTGATCAGTGCGCCGCAGAAAGGCTGGAGCGCGTCCCCTTGCTGCGCCTTGGTAATGTTCAGCCCCCTGGCCCTGGAGCGCATCGAGCAGACGCAGAGCAGCAGCTTCGCCTGCGACCTGAAAAAATGGCTGCAGATCATGCAGGCCTACGAACAGGGCGGGCATGCCTATCACGCGACCATGCCCAGCGATGCGCTGGCGCGTTTTAGCGAAATAATGAAAGAGACCCAGGCCTATGGCTTCGACAAGGTTCGCGACGAACAGCAGGCGCTGGGCGACCGGGTGCGCGCCCTGTTGACCGCCAAGGGTATCAAGAGCGTGGCCGCATCCGGTTTTGAGGCACCTGGCGTCGTGGTCAGCTATACCGACGATGCCGAGATCAAGAGCGGCAAAAAATTTGCCGCGCAAGGCCTGCAGATCGCCGCCGGCGTGCCGTTGCAATGCGACGAACCGGCCGACTTCCAGACCTTTCGCATCGGCCTGTTCGGACTCGAAAAGCTGCACAATATCGAGCGCACGGTGAGCACACTCGAACAGGCGCTGGACGAGGTGATGGGTAACTAAGCTTTCGCAGCACACACGAACCTGTGGCGAGGGCGCTCGCTCCCTCGCCACAGTATTTGGCAGCCCTTGAAGGATGTGTAGATACCCACCTTCTGCGAGCCCACGAATCGCTACGCCCTCAACGCTGTGCAGGTCATTTGCGCGACGACCAGATAGGCCAGACCAAAAGTAAAACGGATCGATCGCTACCCATCGTGATAGGCAGCAATCGGCCGATTCTGTTGAAAAAGTCGGATTTTCAAATGGCCTGAACTCAGGCACGACCACCACCGGAGAACCTACTCACCACATTGAGTGGTTTTTCGGCCCTTCGGTGACCTTTGCTGCTCTGTTATTGGGAGAAAAAGAAAAAGACTTCGGCGGCTGCCGCTGCCAGGCATTCATGCTCACGGGGGACGCGAGCAATGCCGACCCGGTGTGCAGCAAATCGGAACATCACGGCGTGATCCTCAAGGCTCGCGAAGAAGCCGAGCACGCGACCCAGACCATCGAACAATTGGCCTTTCGCAATGCGCGCAACTCGCGGCTGATCGCCAAGGTCGGTTGAATGCATGAATCCAGGCTCACCGTGGCCAGGCCAATGAGCCCTCATCGGCGACTGCAGGAGACGCGCCGTCGGGCGCGTGCTGGTTAGCCGCTGACCAGAGTTGCAACTCAGGGCGACGGCAGGTAGGCCATCGCGCGGGACTCGCCCATCAGCAGCGGATGATTGAGTTCAGCGCAGGCGCGCAGGTAGTCGGCTACCAAAGTGATTCGCTTGAGCTTGCGCAGGTCTTCGCTGTAGTACATCCAGAATTGTCGAGTGACCTCCACCTGATCCGGTAGCACTTCGCACAGGCGCGGGTCGGGACCGGCGAGGAAGCAGGGCAGGATGGCCAGCGCGCGCCCTTCCAGCGCCGCATGGTACTGGGAAACTACGCTGGTGCTGCGCAGGCGGCTGTGCGCGCCGGGCAGCAGGTCGTTCAGGTAGAGCAGCTTGAAGCTGAAAGCCAGATCCTCGACATAGGTCACGAATGGGTGACCGGCCAGATCCTCGCGACTGGCAATCGGCGAATGATTGTCCAGGTACTCCGGTGTCGCATACAGACGCAGGCGGTAGTCGCACAGCCGCGAGCACACGTACGGACCGCGCTCAGGCCGCTCCAGGGTGATGGCGATGTCTGCCTCGCGCCGAGACAGGTTGACGAAGTGCGGGACCGGCAGGATGTCCACGGAGATATGCGGATAGTGGATGATGAAGTGGCTCATCTGCGTGGTGACGAAACAGGAGCCGAAAGCTTCGGTACAGCCGATACGCAGGTGCCCGGCGAGCCCCCCGGTGGTTCCGGAAACCTGCTCGCAGGCTGCCAGCAGCGTACTTTCCAGCGTTTCGGCGTGACTGACCAGGCGCTGCCCCTCGACAGTCATGACGAAACCCGACGCTCGGGACTTCTCGAAAAGCAGCGCGCCAAGGCTTTGCTCAAGGGCCCGGATGCGCCGCGACACCGTGGTGTAGTCCACCCCCAAACGGCGCGCTGCGCCACTCGCGGTGCTTGCACGGGCAACCTCGAGAAAGAAACGCATATCGTCCCAATTCACGTGACTTTGCGTTGTGCGTTTTTGCATATTCATCAGGCTTTTCTGCCAATACATATTGGAAATTAGCCAACATATACTCGCATTCAGCCTGGTTTGACCAGCATCGTTTCTCAACCGGAAAGGCCCCGATTTCAACCAGGGCTAACGGCATGAATGCAGGGTAAAAAGCCTGCTTTCAAGCCGAAAACAGGCAGCGGTGCGACAGCGCAATCACTGCCACCATCGCGCCCGCCGAGGGCTCATACGGCGGGTTTCCTATCGGCGCCACACCTGCCATTTCAACATCCCCTCGCCTCCGGAAGATCGCCAGGGCAGCAACCACAGCAGCATTCAGGTGACGCTCCGCTTCGGGACGTCGCCCGGGTACCCGTACGCCCCTCAAAAGGCCGGCAAACAACAACAATTAAAAGCGGAGCCTCACTATGACGACTGACCATCCGAACCACGCCCAGACCTGCGCCCAGGTCAGGGCCAATCCCAAGTTCCAGCGCCTCACCCGCCAGCGCGCGTTATTAGCTTGGTCACTGAGCGGCGCGGTCCTGGCTGTCTATTACAGCTTCATCATGGTAGTGGCCTTCGCACCTGCCTGGCTGCACCTGCCGCTGTACGACGGCAGTCACCTCAGCCTCGGCATGCCGATCGGCGTGACAATCATCCTGCTGTCCTGGCTGCTTACCGCCTGGTACGTGAACACCGCCAACACCCGTTTCGACGCGCTCAGCGCGCAGATCCTCCAGGAGACCCGCGCATGAAACGCCTACTCGCCCTTCTCGCCCTCAGCCCCCTGCTGGCCAACGCCGCTCCCATCACTGCGGAGAAGCAACCGCTCAATGTGCACGCCATCGGCATGTTCTTCGTTTTCGTCCTCGCCACGTTGCTGATCACTTGGTGGGCGTCTCGCCGCACGCGCTCCGCTGCCGACTTCTACAGTGCCGGTGGCGGTATCACGGGTTTTCAGAATGGCCTGGCGATCGCCGGTGACTATATGTCGGCGGCCACTTTGCTGGGCCTTTCGAGCCTGGTATTCGCCAAGGGCTATGACGGCTTCATCTATATCATTGGCTTCTTCGTCGGCTGGCCCATCGTCACCTTTCTGATGGCGGAGCGCTTGCGTAATCTGGGCCGCTATACCTTCGCCGACATCGTCTCCTTCCGCCTGGATCAGACTCGCGTGCGCAGCTTCGCCGCCCTCGGCTCACTGACGGTGGTGTGTTGCTACCTGGTGGTGCAGATGGTCGGAGCTGGCCAGTTGATCAAGCTGCTGTTCGGCCTCGACTATCGCACGGCGGTGGTTGTGGTCGGCCTGCTGATGCTGATCTACGTGATCTTCGGCGGCATGCTCGCCACCACATGGGTGCAGATCACCAAGGCGGTCCTGCTGTTGGCCGGCGGCACTACCTTGATGCTGATGGCTCTGAGTCGCTTCGGCTTCAGCTTCGAGACGCTGGCCGCCCAAGCCGTGGCGGTGCATGCCAGCGGCGTGCAGATTATGGGCCCGGGTACCTTGCTGGCCGACCCGATCAACGCGGTATCACTGTCCCTCGGCCTCGTCTTCGGCATCGCCGGCCTGCCGCACATCCTGATGCGTTTCTTCACCGTGCCCAATGCCAAGGAGGCGCGCAAATCGGTGCTATTCGCCACGGTGTTCATCGGCTTCTTCTTCCTGGTGGTCTGCATCCTGGGCTACACCGCCATTGTCATCGTCGGCACAGACCCGCAGTACTATGTCGACGGTAAGCTCGGCGGCGCCATGATCGGCGGCGGCAACATGGTTGCCATGCATCTGGCTAAAGCGGTGGGCGGCAACTTGTTTCTCGGATTCCTCTCCGCCGTGGCCTTCGCCACCATTCTTGCAGTGGTGGCCGGCTTGGCCCTGGCCGGCGCCTCGGCCATCTCTCACGACCTTTATGCCTCGGTACTGAAGAAGGGCAAGGCCGACGAAAAACAGGAAATGCGCGTGTCGCGCATCGCCACTGTCGGTCTGGGCATCGTCGCGATTTCCCTCGGTATTCTGTTCGAGGGCCAGAACATCGCCTTCCTGGTCGGCCTGACGTTTGGCATAGCGGCCTCTGCGAATTTCCCGGTATTGATCATGGCCATGTACTGGGGTGGCCTGACCACCCGTGGCGCCCTCTATGGCGGCCTGACTGGCCTGATCAGCGCTCTGGCCCTGGTCATCGGCTCTCCGTCGGTGTGGGTCGGCGTATTGGGCCATGCCCAGGCGCTCTTCCCCTACGACCAGCCGGCGCTGTTCTCCATGCCTTTGGCCTTCCTGGTCATCGTGGTGGCGTCCAAGCTTGACCGTAGCGAGCGCGCCGACCGCGAGCGCGCTGCCTATGCCGATCAGTTCGTCCGCGCCCAGACTGGCCTGGGCGCTGCCATGGCCAGCAGTCACTAACGCTGCAGTTTTACGGGGTCTATGCCCCGAGCGCGAGTTCGCCCCTTAGCGTCGCGCTTTTTACTCCCGCCCTGCGCCGCCCGGCGCGGGGTACCTCCAACGAGCCTTCCCTCCACCAGCCCCGGCCAGTGCGGGAACGGCTTGCTTATAACAACACTGCTCATAACAACAAGAGACAAGCAATGAAACCCACCCTAATCACCCTGTTCCTGGCAGGCAGCAGCCTTGCCACCCAGGTCCACGCGGACTTCCTGGCAGACAGCAAGGCCAGCCTGGAACTGCGCAACTTTTACTTCAACCGAGATTATCGCCAGGACAACGCTCCCCAATCCAAACAAGAGGAATGGGCCCAGGGTTTCCTGCTGCGCTATGAATCGGGATTCACCGACGGTTTGATCGGTGTCGGTTTCGATGCCATCGGACTACTGGGCGTAAAGCTCGACTCCAGCCCTGATCGCGCAGGCTCCGGCTTGCTCAAACGCCACCGCGACACCAGCAAAGGTGCGCAGGACGAGTACGGCGAACTGGGCCTGACCGCCAAAATACGTGCCTCAAAAAGTACGCTGAAACTCGGCACACTGCTGCCGAAACTGCCGACGGTCTTGGCCAACGATTCACGGTTGTTGCCACAAACCTTCAAGGGCGGTCAGTTGACGTCGCTGGAACTCGAAGGCCTGACCGTGGATGCCGGACGACTGACGCAGGTCAATCAGCGCGATTCTTCGGACTACGAGGACATGGGCATCACCCGCACCGGCGCCAAGGGCATCACCACGGGTCATGTCGATAGCGACAGCTTCGATTTCGCCAGCCTGAACTACAAATGGACCAGCAACCTCGCCACCGGCTACAGCTACGGTCACCTCGACAACTTCTACAGCCAGCACCTGGTCAACCTGACCTACGTGTTGCCGGTGACGACGGGCCAGTCGCTGAAGACGGATCTGCGCTTCGCCCGTTCAACGGACGATGGCGGCAGCAATGTCGATAACAACGCCATCGGCGCGATGTTCACCTACAACCTTGGCGGGCATGCGTTGGGCCTGGGTTACCAAGGCATGAGCGGCGACACCGGCTACGCCTACGTCAACGGCACCGATGCCTTCCTGGTGAACTTCGTGCAGATCGGCGACTTCGCCAGCAAGGACGAAAAATCCTGGCAGGCGCGCTACGACTACAACTTTGCGGCCATTGGCGTACCGGGCCTGACCTTCATGACGCGCTACCTCACCGGTGACAACATCGATCTGGGCGGCAACCGCCCGGAAGGCAAGGAATGGGAACGGGATACCGACATTGGCTATGTGGTGCAAAGCGGGCCGCTGAAAAATGTCGGGGTGAAATGGCGCAATGCGACGGTGCGCTCGACCAACTTCGGCAGCGATCTGGATGAAAATCGCCTGATCCTCAGCTACACCCTGGCGCTCTGGTAAATCCCCCCGCCAGACGGGGGCCGCTCGCATCGCCTGAGAGTGCGAGTGGCCCCTATCCAACGCGCCACCTCTATGATTTTTTTGCACAACGCACCGGTTTTTATGAGCATTTTTAATTGATTTTTGCATGCATATACTGGACTCAAGCGCCTGATCATGAACCGGGCCAGACCCAACAAAAACAAACAAGGGCATACACCGTGAAGACATCCATGCTTGCCGCCGTCTCCCCGCTTTCAGGTACCTGCACGCGTCCCGTACGCATTGCTGCCCGCTGCGAAGCCCCCCTCGCCGCCTGACCCTCCCGTACCTGTACCCGCGCCGATCGTCAACACGATCGATGGAGACTCCAATGAACAGCAACTGCCAACCCTTCCTCGCCGCTCGAGACTTCCTGCTGGCCCACCGTACCGACTACGCCACTGCCGTGCGTGACTTCCGCTGGCCGCAACTGAACGAGTTCAACTGGGCACTGGATTACTTCGATGCCATGGCCGAAGGCAACCAGGCCAACGCCCTGTGGATTGTCGAAGAAGACGGCAGCGAACAGCGCTACAGCTTCCAGCAACTGGCCTCGCGCTCCAATCAGGTGGCCAACCACTTGCGTGCCCTCGGCGTGCGCCGCGGCGAGCGCATCCTGCTGATGCTCGGCAACGACGTGGCCCTGTGGGAAACCATGCTGGCCGCCTTCAAGCTTGGCGCCGTGGTTATCCCCGCCACCGCCCTGCTGACCCCCGAAGACCTGGGCGACCGCATCGAGCGCGGCCAGGTTCGTCACCTGGTGGTCGGTAGCGCCCATGTCGACAAGTTCGACGGGTTGGGTGAAGGCTGCGGCCGCATCTGCGTCGGCCCGGCCCCCGCCGGCTGGACCCCGCACAGCGCCGCCAGCGAATATTCCGAGCAGTTCGACGACGAAGGCCGCACGCTAGCCACCGACCCGATGCTGCTGTACTTCACCTCCGGCACCACCTCCAAGCCGAAGATGGTGCTGCACAGTCACCAGAGCTACCCGGTCGGCCACCTGTCAACCATGTACTGGATCGGGCTGCAGCCGGGTGACCTGCACTTGAACATCTCGTCACCGGGCTGGGCCAAACATGCCTGGAGCTGCCTCTTCGCACCGTGGAACGCCGGCGCCTGCATCTTCATCCACAATGTCGCGCGTTTCAGCGCCACGGCCCTGCTCGGCACGCTGGAGCGCTACGGTGTCACCAGCCTGTGCGCGCCGCCCACCGTGTGGCGCATGCTGATCCAGGAGGATCTGGCCAGTTACAAGGAGCGCCTGAGCCTGCGCGAACTGGTGGGCGCCGGTGAGCCGCTCAACCCGGAGATCATCGAGCAGATCCTGCATGCCTGGGACTTGCCGCTGCGCGACGGCTTCGGTCAGTCGGAAACCACCGCTCTGGTCGGCAACACGCCCGGCCAGCTGCTCAAGCCCGGTTCCATGGGCCGTCCATTGCCGGGCTACCAGGTGACTATGCTTGACCCCGACGGCGTATCCGGTGATGAGGGTGAAGTAGCCCTGCCGCTGGACGTGCGTCCCCTTGGCCTGATGCTGTGCTACGAGGACAGCCCGGAAAAAACCGCCGAAGTGATGCGCGACGGCTACTACCGTACCGGCGACACCGCGCAGATCGACGCGGATGGCTACATCACCTTTGTCGGCCGCGCCGACGACGTGTTCAAAGCCTCCGACTACCGCATCAGCCCCTTTGAGCTGGAAAGCGCGCTGATCGAGCACCCGGCGGTGATGGAAGTGGCCGTGGTACCAAGCCCGGACCCGCTACGCCTGGCCGTGCCCAAGGCGTTCCTGATCCTGGCCCATGACGAACCCGGGAGCGCCGAGCTGGCCGGCAACATCCTCGCCTTCGCCCGCGAGCACCTGGCGCCCTACAAGCGGGTGCGACGTATCGAATTCGTCAGCGAACTGCCCAAGACCATCTCCGGGAAGATCCGTCGGGTAGAACTGCGACAGATGGAAGTGCAGCGCCGCCAGAGCGATGCACGCGGCGCGCAAGAGTACTTCGAAGAAGACTTCCCGCAGCTCAAGGGCTGAACCCGGGCCGGTACGCCGGCCACTCTGAATTCAAACGCGACCGCTCGGCCAGACAGGCCGAGGGGCCTCACTCGACTCAAAGAAAGTAGACAGGACCCGAAAATGACCTCCTCCAGCATTCCTAGCGTCAAGCTTCTCATCAACGGCGAGTTCGTCGAATCACGCAGCACCCAGTGGCGCGACGTGGTCAACCCGGCCACCCAGGAAGTCCTGGCCCGCGTGCCCTTCGCCACCGCCGAAGAAATGAACGCCGCCGTGGCCAGCGCCAAGGAAGCCTTCAAGACCTGGCGCAAGACGCCGATTGGCGCCCGCTCCCGGATCTTCTTCAAATACCAGCAGCTGATCCGCGAGAACATCAAGGAACTGGCTGCCCTGCTCACCGCCGAACAGGGCAAAACCCTGCCGGATGCCGAAGGTGATGTGTTCCGCGGCCTGGAGGTGGTCGAGCACGCAACCGCCATCGGCAATCTGCAGATGGGCGAATTAGCCAACAACGTGGCCAACGGCGTCGACACCTACACCCTGATGCAACCGCTGGGCGTGTGCGCCGGCATCACCCCGTTCAACTTCCCGGCGATGATCCCGCTGTGGATGTTCCCCATGGCCATCGCCACCGGCAACACCTTCATCCTCAAGCCGTCCGAGCAGGATCCGCTGGTGACCATGCGCTTGGTGGAACTGGCGCTGGAGGCCGGTGTACCGAAGGGCGTGCTCAACGTCATCCACGGCGGCGTCGACGCGGTGAACCTGATCTGCGACCACCCGGACATCAAGGCGGTGTCCTTCGTCGGTTCGACCAAGGTCGGCACCCACGTCTACAACCGCGCCACCCAGAACGGCAAACGCGCACAGTGCATGATGGGCGCGAAAAACCACGCCATCGTCCTTCCCGATGCCAACAAGCAGCAGACGTTGAACAACCTGCTGGGCGCCTCCTTCGGCGCCGCCGGCCAGCGCTGCATGGCCCTGCCGGTGGTGATCCTGGTCGGTGAAGCGCAGACCTGGTTGCCGGACCTGATCGAGCGGACCAAGACCCTCAAGATCAATGCTGGCACCGAACCAGGCACCGACATTGGTCCGGTGATTTCCTGTGCCGCACTGGAGCGCGTCAATGACCTGATCGCCAGCGGCATCAAAGAAGGCGCAACGCTCGAACTGGATGGACGCAACCCAAGCGTGCCTGGTTACCAGGACGGCAACTTCGTCGGCCCGACCATCTTCTCCGGCGTCACTGCGCAAATGTCCGTGTACCGCGAAGAAATCTTCGGCCCGGTGCTGTGCGTCATGCACGCCGCCAGCCTGAGCGAGGCGATCGAGATCATCAACGCCAACCCGAATGGCAACGGTACTGCTTTGTTCACCCGTTCCGGCGCTGCTGCCCGTCACTTCCAGGAAGAGATCGACGTCGGCCAGGTGGGCATCAACGTGCCGATCCCGGTTCCGGTCCCACTGTTTTCCTTCTCCGGTTCGCGCGCCTCCAAGCTCGGCGACCTGGGCCCCTACGGCAAGCAAGTGGTGACCTTCTACACCCAGACCAAGACGGTCACCCAGCGCTGGTTCGACGAGGATGACACCAGCGGTTCGGTGAACACCACCATCACCCTGAAATGATCGCTGCCGGCCGGCGCCAAGCGTCGGCCGGCCGGGTGCTGAACGGTGCAATAGCAGACATAACGGGTCGATGCGTAACAGCGCCTCCCCACTCGCAAAAGGTAGTCATCATGCATATCGGATTTCTCGGCCTCGGCAACATGGGCGGCCCAATGGCCCGCAACCTGCTCAAGGCTGGCCACAGCCTGACCGTCTTCGATCCTTTCCCGCAGGCGGTCGCCGCCCTGGTTGAGGCCGGTGCCAGCGCCGCTGACTCGCCCGCCGCCGTGGCCAAAGCCAAGGTTGAGGTGATCATCACCATGTTGCCGACCGCCGACCATGTGAAGCAGGTCTATCGCGGCAAGGACGGCTTGTTGGCCAATATTGGCCAAGGCGTGCTGTTGATCGACAGTTCGACTATCGACCCGCTAAGCGCTCGCGAGGTGGCCAAATTCGCCCTGGCCCAGGGCAACCCGATGCTCGACGCGCCGGTATCCGGCGGCACCGGTGGCGCGGCGGCAGGCACCCTGACTTTTATGGTCGGCGGCCCGGTCAGCGTGTTCGACCAAGCCCTGCCGATCCTCTCGGCCATGGGCAGGAACATCGTGCACTGCGGCGGCGCAGGCAACGGCCAAGTGGCCAAAATCGCCAACAACATGCTGCTCGGCATCTCCATGGTCGGCGTCGCTGAGTCCATGGCCCTGGGTGTGGCCCTGGGCATGGACGCCAAGGTGCTGGCCGGTGTCATCGGTACCTCCACCGGTCGCTGCTGGAGCTCGGAGATCAACAATCCGTTCCCGGGGGTGCTGGAAAACGCTCCGGCCTCGCGTGGTTACAGTGGCGGCTTTGGTACCGACCTGATGCTCAAGGACCTCGGCCTGGCCACCGAAGCAGCCAAGCATGCGCGTCAGCCGGTGGTGCTCGGTGCTGCCGCCCAGCAGCTGTACCAGACCTTCAGCCTGCAAGGTAATGGCGGTCTGGACTTCTCCGCCATCATCAAACTGTTCCGTGGGGAAGCAAAAGCATGAGCGAGCAGCAAGCCCCGGTGCTGGCCAGTGTGCGCAACCGCATCGGCCACCTGACGCTGAATCGACCAAGCGCGTTGAACACCCTGGACCTGCCCATGGTGACACTGCTTTGCCGACACCTGCGGCTGTGGGAACAGGACCCGGAGATTGTCGCCGTGACCCTTCGCGGAGCCGGGGAAAAAGCCTTCTGCGCCGGCGGCGACATCCGCATGCTGTACGACAGTCACAAGGCCGGCGACAACCTGCACGAGCTGTTCCTCGAGGAAGAGTACGCCCTTGACGAGTACCTGCATGGCTACTCCAAACCGGTGCTGGCGCTGCTGGATGGTTTCGTCCTCGGCGGCGGGATGGGCCTGGCTCAGGCTGCATCGCTGAGGGTGATCACCGAGCGCACGCGGATGGGCATGCCGGAAGTCGGCATCGGCTTTTTCCCCGATGTCGGCGGCAGCTATTTCCTGCCGCGTCTTCCGGGTGAGCTGGGTATCTATCTGGGGGTCACAGGCTGCCAGGTCCGTGCCGCCGATGCGCTCTATGCCAACCTGGCCGACTACTATCTGCCCAGCGAACGACTGGCCGAACTAGATGCCGCCCTGGATCATTTGAAATGGACCCGTGCGCCCGACGAAGACCTTCAAGACCTGCTCGCCGGCCTGGCCACCGAGCGCATTGCAGGATCGGAACTCAAGGCTTATCGCCAGGTGATCGATGAATACTTCGCCCTTCCGGATGTGCCGGCGATTCGCAACGCGCTGCAGCGCGAGCAGCGTCCCGAACTACGCGACTGGGCCGAACAGATGGTAGAGCTACTCGACAGCCGCTCGCCGTTGGCAATGGCCACGACACTGGAGCTGTTGCGACGCGGTCGATACCTGAGCCTGGCCGATTGTTTTGCCTTGGAGTTGCACCTGGATTACCAGTGGTTCGACAAGGGCGACCTGATGGAGGGCGTCCGCGCCCTGATCATCGATAAGGACAAGACCCCACGCTGGAACCCGCCAACCCTGGCGGAACTGGTACCTGCACGGGTGCAGGCCTTCTTTAGAGACTTTCGCCCAACCTCTGGCCCCCCCCTCCGCACCGCCTCATCGGCAGGAGACTCGCAATGCACGATATCGAATTGACCGAAGAACAACGCATGATCCGCGACATGGCCCGTGACTTCGCCCGCAGCGAAGTCGGCCCGCACGCCCAGGGTTGGGAGAAAGCCGGCTGGATCGATGATGCCGTGGTGGCGCAGATGGGTGAACTGGGCCTGCTGGGCATGGTTGTGCCGGACACCTGGGGCGGCAGTTACACCGACTATGTCGCCTACGCCCTGGCCGTAGAGGAAATCTCGGCCGGTGACGGTGCGCTCGGCGCCTTGATGAGCATCCACAATTCAGTGGGCTGTGGCCCCTTGCTGAAATATGGCAGCCCGTCCCAGCAAGACCGCTATTTGCCACTTCTGGCCAGCGGCCAGGCCATTGGATGCTTCTGCCTGACCGAGCCACAGGCCGGCACCGAAGCACACAACTTGCGCACGCGCGCCGAACTGCGCGATGGCCACTGGGTACTCAACGGCGCCAAGCAGTTTGTCAGTAATGGCAAGCGCGCCAAGCTGGCCATCGTCTTCGCCGTCACCGATCCGGAGCTCGGCAAAAAGGGCCTGTCGGCCTTCCTGGTGCCAACCGACAATCCCGGATTCGTGGTCGATCGCAGCGAACACAAGATGGGTATCAAGGCTTCCGATACCTGTGCGGTAACCCTGAACAACTGCACGATACCCGAGGCCAATTTGCTGGGCGAGCGCGGCAAGGGCCTGGCCATTGCCCTGTCCAATCTGGAAGGCGGTCGCATCGGCATCGCCGCCCAGGCCCTGGGCATCGCCCGCGCCGCCTTCGAGGCCGCGCTGGGATACGCCCGCGAACGCGTCCAGTTCGGCAAGCCGATCATCGAGCACCAGAGCGTGTCCAACCTGCTCGCTGATATGCACACCCGGCTCAATGCCACCCGCCTGTTGGTGCTGCATGCCGCACGCCTGAAAAGTGCCGGGCAATCGTGCCTGTCAGAAGCTTCGCAGGCCAAGCTGTTCGCCTCTGAAATGGCCGAGCGCGTATGCTCCAGCGCCATGCAGATCCATGGCGGCTACGGCTATCTGGAGGACTACCCGGTGGAGCGCTACTACCGCGATGCGCGCATCACCCAAATCTACGAAGGCACCAGCGAGGTCCAGCGCCTGCTGATCGCCCGCGAGCTAGCCCACTACGCACTCTGAGCCGTTGGCCGGACGCCTCCGCTGTCCGGCTGCCCCTTCTTCCGCCCCCTTTTGGAGTTGCCCATGCTCGGCCTGCGCAATATTCCCATCAGCCGCCGCCTGTGGTTGATCCTGCTGACGTCGATCCTGATGCTGCTGATTCTCGCGGGCCTGATGCTCAAGCGGAACCATGACGACCTCCATGCGGCCAAGGCGCTGAAAACCCGTCACGTGGTCGAGGCCGCCAGCGGCATCTTGCGCCACTTCCAGAATCTGGAAGACCACGGTCTCGATCGTGAGCAAGCGCAACAACAGGCCAGTGCGGTCGCGCGGGATTGCAGTGTGATCGTACCTACGATCACGGTTTTTCTTTAGGTTGGGAATAGTGCCCGCTCTGGGCCGATTTCGGCAGTCGTGACAGGCAGCAATCGGCCGATTCTGTTGAAAAAGTCGGTCCTTCCAGACTGCCCGCATACTGACTGCTGAAAACGCCTTTTTAGCGCGCAGCTACGTGAAATCTGAGTCCAGAGTCCTCTGTTCAAAGTAAAGATTTCAATCTTAAGCGCGTACTTTTCGGTCGTGGAAACCATGGCCGACTTTTTCAACAGAATCGGCCAATAGCGGACACTCAGAGCGGCCAAAATCAACCACGAAATAATACCTTTCCCTTCCGGTATCAGGGCGACTGTCTTGGCTAATTTCAAGAGGTTCGATCCGCAAGACGCTCTTGAATGAGCGGTTACCCAGGCAGGCTCGGCACATTAAGCCCGACTTTCACACGGTCCAGCGCCACGATTGTCTTGAACCAGGTAACGTTGGAATTTTCAGCAAACAATCGCCGCGCCAAAGCCTGGTATTCCTTCATGCTGGCAACGGTTAACACCAGGACGAAATCCACTTCGCCGGTGACGTAGTAGCCC
>Ga0247818_10001447_pt1 | contig 15026 bp, 14 predicted proteins | sample 13C_Glucose_Day1_FD_192424 | JGI IMG/M metagenome (GOLD analysis project Ga0247818, IMG submission 192424) | Soil microbial communities from agricultural site in Penn Yan, New York, United States - 13C_Glucose_Day1 | ecosystem: Environmental > Terrestrial > Soil > Agricultural land | place...
GTGCTGGCGGATGTGGCACCAACCATGCTGATGTTGATGGGCCTGGAACAACCGGCGGAAATGACCGGGACTTCGATTCTGGTGTAACCCGCCCCGTCAAACACCACCGAAACCCTGTGGGAGCGGGCTTGCCCGCTCCCACATTGGTTTTGCGGTGTTTTTGGGGCCAGTTATCACACAGCCCCAATTGGGCATTTTTTTTGCCACGCTTGGCGGGCATACTAGGCCGTCCCTTTCCCTGGTGCCGCCCGCCTCTATGCTCCGCGTCCTGATAGCCCTAGCACTGACTTGCCTGCTCCAACCGGCCTTCGCTGACGAGCGCGAGCAAACCCAACAACAGTTGGACGCCACGCGTCAGGATATTGCCGAGCTGAAAAAACTGCTGGGCAAGCTGCAGGAAGAAAAATCCGGTGTGCAAAAAGAGCTCAAGGGCACCGAGACTGAAATGGGCAAGCTCGAGAAACAGGTCGACGCCCTGCAAAAAGAGCTGAAAAAAAGCGAATCCGAGTTGCAGCGACTCGATACCGAGAAAAAAAAACTCCAGAGCGCGCGCATTGAACAGCAACGACTGATCGCCATTCAGGCCCGCGCGGCCTATCAAAACGGCCGTCAGGAGTACCTGAAGCTGCTGCTGAACCAGCAGAACCCGGAACAGTTCGCCCGCACCCTCACCTACTACGATTACCTGAGCCAGGCACGACTGGAGCAGCTGAAGAATTTCAATGAAACACTGCGCCAACTGGCCAATGTCGAAAAAGACATCGACTCGCAGCAGGCACAATTGCTGGTACAGAAAAGCAGCCTCGACAGCCAGCGCGACGAACTCGAAAAAGTCCGCAAGGAGCGCCAGCAAGTCCTGGCCAAGCTTAACGACGACGTAAAGGCTCGCGACCAGAAACTGGCCTCCCGCGAGCAGGATCAGGCAGACCTGTCTAAAGTCCTTAAAACCATTGAAGAAACCTTGGCTCGCCAGGCCCGTGAGGCAGAAGAAGCGCGGCAAAAAGCGCTGATCGCCCAGCAGGAAGCCGAAAAAAAGCGTTTACGTGAGGCCCAGGCGGCAGCAGATGCTGATACCACCGACGCCCCACGCAAACCCGTCAGATCGACGCCTGGCGCACTGGTTTCAAGTTCAGGCGAAACCTTTGGCGGCCCTTTTGCGTCAACCCGGGGAAAACTTCCCTGGCCGGTTGATGGTCGACTGTTGGCACGCTTTGGCGAGTCCCGTGGCGACGATGCCCGCACCAAGTGGGATGGCGTGATGATCAGCGCCTCCGCCGGCAGCCAGGTGCATGCCGTGCATGGCGGTCGCGTGGTGTTTGCCGACTGGTTGCGTGGTGCCGGGCTGCTGGTGATTCTTGACCACGGCAACGGTTTTCTGAGTCTTTATGGTCACAACCAGACATTGCTCAAGTCTGCGGGTGACGTAGTAAAAGCCGGCGAGTCCATCTCCACTGTCGGCAACAGTGGCGGGCAGGACACACCAGCACTGTATTTCGCTATTCGTCAGCAGGGTCACCCGAGTGATCCGGCGCAATGGTGTCGTGTGCAAGGATAAGCACGCCATCTAATTCAGGAGTTCGTTCGACATGCTGTATTTGTCCCGCCTTACCTCGCTGGCCCTGACGATCGCCCTGGTGATCGGCGCGCCTCTGGCGTTCGCCGCTCAACCAGCGACGACTGTCGCGCCTGCGGGCACTGCCGCGACGACCAAGGCACCGCTGCCTCTGGATGAGTTGCGCACCTTTGCCGAGGTCATGGACCGGATCAAGGCTGCCTATGTCGAGCCCGTAGATGACAAGACCCTGCTGGAAAACGCCATCAAAGGCATGCTCAGCAACCTGGACCCGCACTCCGCCTACCTGGGCCCGGAAGATTTCGCCGAGTTGCAGGAAAGCACCAGCGGTGAATTCGGCGGCCTGGGCATTGAAGTCGGTGCCGAAGACGGCTTCATCAAGGTGGTTTCGCCCATCGATGACACCCCGGCCTCCAAGGCTGGCATCCAGGCTGGCGACTTCATCGTCAAAATCAACGGCGCGCCGACTCGCGGCCAGACCATGACCGAAGCCGTGGACAAGATGCGCGGCAAGATCGGTCAGAAAATCACCCTGACCCTGGTGCGCGACGGCGGTACCCCCTTCGACGTAACCCTGACCCGCGCCACCATTCAGGTGAAGAGCGTGAAAGCGCAGTTGCTGGAGAATGGCTACGGCTACATCCGCATCACTCAGTTCCAGGTCAAGACCGGCGAAGAGGTCTCCCAGGCCCTGGCCAAGCTGCGCAAGGAAAACGGCAAGAAGCTCAAAGGCATCATCCTCGACCTGCGTAACAACCCGGGCGGTGTGTTGCAGGCTGCGGTGGAAGTGGTCGATCACTTCATCAAAAAGGGCCTGATCGTCTACACCAAAGGCCGTATCGCCAATTCCGAGCTGCGCTTCAACGCGACCGGCAAGGATGAAAGTGAAGCCGTGCCAATGGTTGTGCTGATCAACGGCGGCAGTGCCTCGGCATCGGAAATTGTCGCCGGTGCCTTGCAGGATCAAAAACGCGCCGTGGTGATGGGCACTACCAGTTTCGGCAAAGGCTCGGTACAAACCGTGCTGCCACTGAACAACGACCGCGCCCTGAAGATCACTACCGCGTTGTACTTCACCCCGAACGGCCGCTCGATTCAGGCCCAGGGCATCGTCCCGGACATCGAAGTACGCAAGGCCAAGATCACCACCGAGCAGGACAGCGAGTACTTCAAGGAAGCCGATTTGCAGGGGCACCTGGGCAACGGCAACGGCGGCGCCGACAAGCCGACCAGCTCCAGCGGCAAAGCCAAGGCTAAGGCCATGCCGCAAGATGATGATTACCAGTTGGCCCAGGCCTTGAGTCTGCTCAAAGGGTTGAACATCACGTCCGGCCGCTGAGATGCTCCAGCGGTTCATCCTGGGTTTGTTACTCAGCCTGACGGGTACTGCTCACGCAGCGCCCGTCGAGGCGGCCCCGCAAAAAGCCTATCTCAGCCTGATCATCGATGACCTGGGGCAGAACTTGCCCCGGGATCGCCGCGTGCTGACCCTGCCCGGCCCGGTGACCGCGGCGATCATGCCCGACACGCCCCACGCCACTGAGTTCGCCCGCGAAGCCCATCGCGCCGGCAAGATCGTTATCCTGCACATGCCCATGGACCCGGCCACGGGGCCGTTCGCCTGGCACCCGGACTTGCCGATCTTAGAGCTGGAAAAACGCCTGAATGCGGCCTTCAAGGTCGTGCCCTATACCGCGGGCATCAACAACCATATGGGCAGCCGAATGACCGCCCAGCCGGCCGCCATGGCCTGGTTGATGGCGGACTTGCAGCAGCGGCACAAAGTTTTCGTCGACAGCCGCACCAGCGCGCAAACCGTTGCCGCCGCGCAGGCGCAGAAGATTGGCTTGGCCAGCGTTTCGCGGGATGTGTTTCTGGATGATGAGCGCACCGAAGCGGCCATCTTCACCCAGCTACAAACAGCGATCAGCCTGGCGCGCAAGCAGGGTTCGGCGGTGATGATCGGGCATCCGTATCCACAGACATTAGCGGTGCTTGAACGTGAATTGCCCAAGCTCAAAGCCCAGGGCATCGACTGGATCGACATCAAACAGATGATCAGCTTGCGCGGCAATCGTGCAACGGCAGCGCACGGCAAGGATGGCCAGTACCGCCTCCCGACTGCCCGATAATTCCTCGCAGCCCACTCCATTTTCGCGATAACTATTTATACCTGCCGGTACACCGCCGCGTGCCACGATAGCGCTCACCCTGAATTTCATCACCAAGGAATGGACATGAAATCCCTCAGCTTCTTTTACTTCGCGGGCCTGATTGGCCTGCTGGTTATATCCGCCGTGCAGGCCCGCGACCTGGGCGAAGGCGCAGTCAACGACTCACCCTCAAGGGCACTGCAAAACAGCGAACATTTTTATGAACTCTGGAGCGGCGTGGGACGACTCATTCTTCAATCGGGCGAGACCTGCAGCGCCGTTCTACTGGATACGCGAAACAGGCAAGGCCGAGCCACCGGCCCTGCTTACCTGCTCACCAGCGGTCATTGCGTGTTGTTTCAGTACGGCTCGGCGCGGACCAATCTGCCTTTGAAAGCCAGCGTCACTTTCCACTACTTTCATGACATGCCTCAGCGTAGGCGCCGATACTCCATCCGGACTGCCCTTTGGAGCAGTCTGGTCGGGACCGATCTTGCAGTACTGGAAGTCGACGCAACATTGGCGTCGCTGATACAGGCCGGGGTCAACCCGCTCAAGCTGGCGACCCATCAAACCAACGAGAGTCATGATGCGCTTAACATTGGCGCGCCGGGCGGCTTTACCGAACAAGGGCTTCGATTGAGTGCCTGCGCTGAGCAAACCGCCGCAACCTTCATCGACCATCCCGGGGTGTTCCCTTTGGCCATGAAAAACAGCTGCGACCTTTATGCTGGCAGCTCCGGTAGCCCGATGTTGAACCGTCACACCAACGAAATCACCGGCATCGTCAGTAAGGTCGCAGCTCTGCGCAATGTGCCGGTTACCCCAGAATGTGAAAGTTCGTCATCCTGCAAGGCAGCACGTTTCAACTACAGCTACACCGCCGACTTTCTGCACTACTGCTTTATCGAGGGTGTATTCACTAATGACGGACCGAACTGTTCTCTGGAACCGGTCGAACTGACCGTCATGGAACCCTGGAATCTCAAGTCAAACGTTCATAGAACGCAAAGTGCGGCGGGACAGATCCTGTTACCCACCTGGGACTTCAGGTTCACCCTTGAGGCGCCCTTCTTTCGCTACAAAACTGTCCGTAACGCCAGAGACTGCAAGTCTACCGACAACTACAGCACCGCCATCAGCACTGAAGACGCTTACATCAATGCTGAAATCGGGCCACCCAACGGCGCGCATGCACTCTGCATTATCGGCGTCGGCTCCCGGCAACAGCACCTGACCCGCGCGAAATTAAACAACGTGTTCACGCGGGCCGTGTACTTGAGCGCGACGCCAGATGTTCCGTCTCAGGCAATGTCGAGATAATTGCTACAGGTACCGCGCCATGATCTCGTCCACCTTGCCTTCCATGCGCAGTTGATCCAGCGCAGCCTGAAGCTTGGCCACCATCTCGTCCGGCACGTCTTTGTTCAACGCCAGGTACAGTTCGGCGCTATTGAAGCGCAGAACCGTTTTCAGACCATTCACGCCTTCCTGCCGCGCCAGATAGCGCCCGGCCGGATCACCGGTGGCCCATAAATCAATTTGGCCGTTGACCAGTTTCTTCGCATTGTCCTGATCGCGCAGCACAACGATCGGATTCAATCCCTGCTTGGCGAGTGTCTCGGCAATCGCATCGCCCTTATAGGCGCCGATCTTGTATTTACGCGCGTCATCCAGCGTTTCGAGGGTGATCGTGGTGTCGGCCTTGGCGAGCATGATCCAGTCATCCGGGCCAATCGGACCGACCCACTTGAAGAGCTTCTCGCGATCAGGCAAGCGCGCCATCACGAACACGCCGTAACCGGGTTTTTCCAGGGTGAGTTTGTAGATTCGCTCCCAAGGAAAACGCAGCGTCAGGCTATAAGTGATGTCGGCACGCTTGAACATTTCGCGGACAATGTCCACGGCGATGCCATTGATGTTCTCGCCTTGAGCGAAATTTTTGCCGTTCTTCGCCATGTTGTATGGCGGGAAATTTTCCGTCAGCAACACCAGGTCGGTATCGGGGCTTTCTGCGGCATGCGCTCCGCTGATAAACAACAGGGAGGCACTGGCGAGGACTAGAAGAAGGCGTTTGAGCATGTCTGGCTACCGAAATCCATGGCGTACCCAAGAGTGCCTTGAGCCCGCCATGATGTCCACTGGCCTGTATTGATTGTTTAGCGCATGACGATGCCGCGATGCGCCATGTAGGCCTTGGCTTCCTGCACCGTGTACTCACCGAAGTGGAAAATACTCGCCGCCAATACCGCACTGGCGTGGCCTTCGAGGATGCCATCGGCCAAATGCTGCAGGTTGCCGACACCACCGGAAGCGATCACCGGAATCCCCAGGGCATCGCTGATGGCACGGGTCACGCCGAGGTCGAAGCCGTTTTTCATGCCGTCCTGGTCCATGCTGGTCAGCAGGATTTCACCGGCACCGAGGCCTTCCATTTTCTTCGCCCATTCAACGGCGTCCAGACCGGTAGGCTTGCGACCACCGTGGGTGAAGATTTCCCAGCGCGGGGTTTCGCCCGGCAGTGAAACCTTCTTGGCATCGATGGCGACGACAATGCATTGCGAACCGAAATGCTGCGCCGCTTCGCCGACAAACTCGGGATTGAACACGGCTGCGGTGTTGATCGAAACCTTGTCCGCGCCAGCATTCAGCAGATTGCGAATGTCCTGCACGGTACGCACACCGCCGCCCACGGTCAGCGGGATGAACACCTGGCTGGCCATGCGCTCGACGGTATGCAGCGTGGTGTCGCGGCCATCGACGCTGGCAGTGATGTCGAGGAAGGTAATCTCGTCCGCACCCTGTTCGTCGTAGCGACGGGCGATTTCCACCGGGTCGCCGGCATCACGGATGTTCTCGAACTTGACGCCCTTGACCACCCGGCCGTTATCCACGTCCAGGCAAGGGATGATGCGCTTGGCTAACGCCATGGGCTTAATCTCCGATTAAGAGTTGCAAGCTTTAAGCTTCAAGCTGCAAGTAGGAGCGGATCGCGGCCGCGCTGTTAACTTGCAGCTTGCAGCTTATGACTTGGAGCTGGCCGCGTAGCCATCACAAAAAGCTTGGGCTTCTGCCACATCCAGCGTGCCCTCATAAATCGCGCGGCCGGTGATTGCGCCGATGATGCCTGGCGCCTTGGCGTCGAGCAGCGACTTGATGTCACCCAGGTTGTGAATACCACCGGACGCGATCACCGGGATACGCGTGGCAGCGGCCAGCGCGGCGGTGAACGGTACGTTGCAGCCCTGCATCATGCCGTCTTTGGCGATGTCGGTATAAACGATCGCGGATACGCCGTCGGCTTCGAACTGCCTGGCCAGGTCAATCACCTGAACGGTGCTGATTTCTGCCCAGCCGTCAGTGGCGACAAAACCGTCTTTGGCATCCAGACCCACGATTACTTTGCCCGGGAACGCGCGGCAGGCTTCAGCAACGAAGGCCGGATCTTTCACGGCTTTGGTGCCGATGATCACGTAACTCACGCCGGCTTTGACGTAGTGCTCGATGGTTTCCAGCGAGCGGATACCGCCGCCGATCTGGATCGGCAGGTGCGGGTAGCGCTTGGCGATCGCGGTGACCACTTCGCCATTGACCGGCTGGCCTTCGAAAGCGCCGTTCAGGTCGACCAGATGCAGACGACGGCAACCGCCTTCCACCCACTTGGCAGCCATGCTCACCGGGTCATCGGAGAACACCGTGGAATCTTCCATGCGGCCCTGGCGCAGACGAACACAGGCACCGTCTTTGAGATCGATAGCGGGAATAATTAGCATGCTTTTCCTTCGTCAAAGAGCTGCAAGCTGCAAGCTATAAGCTGCAAGCACGCACGCGTTTCTACTTCTTGCAGCTTGCAGCTTAAAGCTTGCCGCTGCTCCTATTCTTTCTCGAGCGCCCACAAGTCGCTTTCGATGCTTTCGAACCTCTCTTTGAGGTGCGTCTGCACATCGAAAATCGCCCTGTTGTAATAATGCGGAGCAATTTCACGGGTAAACAGCTCAAGGATTTCGGCCGCTTCGAAAGAACCCAGGTCCAGTTCGAAGCGATCCTCCATGAAGCGTTTGATCTTGTGATTGGCCTCGTTCTCCTGTTCGGGAGTGAGGGTCAGGATCGGCGGCTTCGTTTTCTTGACAGCCATTTACCAGCGACCATCCCACGCAGCGAAGTTCTGCAGCAATTGCAGGCCATGGGTATGGCTCTTCTCCGGGTGGAACTGCACGGCAAAACGCGAGCCTTCGGCCAGCGCCGCAGCGAAATCGACACCGTAGTGACCGCCACCCACCACCTGCCGCGCGTTGCCGGCGGCGATGTAGTAGCTGTGCACGAAGTAGAAACGCGCCAGGTCCGGAATGTCGTGCCACAGCGGGTGACTCACCTTCTGCTTCACTTCGTTCCAGCCCATGTGCGGGACTTTCAGGTGTTCGCCGTCTTCATGCAGGTCTTTGCCGAAGAACTTCACCGCGCCCGGAAACAGGCCGATGCAGTCGACGCCATCGTTCTCTTCACTGCTGTCGAGCAAGGCTTGCATGCCGACACAGATGCCGAGGAACGGACGGTCCTGGCTGACCTCACGCACCAGCGAATCGAAGCCCAGGCGACGGATCTCCGCCATGCAATCGCGAATCGCACCGACACCGGGGAAAACCACCCGGTCGGCTTCGCGAATCACATCGGCATCGCTGGTGATCAAGACCTTGCCGGCACCGACGTGCTCGAGGGCCTTGGCCACCGAGTGCAGGTTGCCCATGCCGTAATCGATAACCGCGACCGTCTGCATTACAGAACGCCTTTGGTCGATGGCATCTGACCGGCCATGCGGTCATCGAGCTCTACGGCCATGCGCAGTGCGCGGCCGAAGGCCTTGAACACGGTTTCGATCTGGTGGTGGGTGTTGGTGCCACGCAGATTGTCGATGTGCAGGCTGACGAGCGCATGGTTGACGAAGCCCTGGAAGAATTCCTGGAACAGGTCAACGTCGAAGCCGCCGACAGTGGCGCGGGTGTAGGGAACATGCATCTGCAAGCCTGGGCGGCCGGAGAAGTCGATCACCACGCGCGAAAGCGCTTCATCGAGCGGCACATAGGCGTGACCGTAGCGACGGATGCCTTTCTTGTCGCCGATGGCTTTGGCGAAAGCCTGACCCAAAGTGATACCGACGTCTTCCACAGTGTGGTGATCGTCGATATGCAGGTCGCCCTTGCTGACAATATCCAGGTCGATCAGCCCGTGACGGGCGATCTGGTCCAGCATGTGCTCAAGAAAAGGAACACCGATATCAAATCGGGCCTATCCGCTGCCATCCAGGTTGATCGAGGCTTTGATCTGGGTTTCCAGAGTGTCGCGCTCGACTGACGCCATACGTTCGGCCATCACCAGCTCCGCAAAATCATTGGGCGAAAAAGGCAACCATTATAGGGGCGCGGGGCGGAAACAGAAACACGATACGTAATATCCCTGACGGGCTGAACCCGGCGCTGTCGGGGATAGACATGTCCATACAAGCATCGAGAGTGCGCTGATCGCTCCCACGCTCTGCGTGGGAGTGCAGCCCCGGATGCTCCGCGTCCTCTTCGAATGTGACGCAGAGCGTCACGGGAGGCATTCCCACGCAGAGCGTGGGAACGATCAGGTATCAGTAAACTTAGTGGAAAAGGATCGCCGTTTTCTGCAGGGTCACCCAAACACCCCACGCCAACGGAATACCCACCACCAGCCACGCAGCCACCGCCAACGGCTTGGTGCCCGCGCCCGCTTTCCACTCCAGCACAGTGCTGCTGTCAGCACCTTTGTCGTGGCCCAGCGCCTGTTCGGCAGCCAGTTCAGCGTCGGTCATGAAGTACTTGTCAGCCACCGGGCGCACCAGCAGATTGCACAGAAAACCCAGCACCAGCAGGCCTGCAAGAATGTACAAGGTGATGTCGTAAGCGGCAGCGCGCTCAACGCCGATGCTCAGCTGATATTCACGCAGGTAGTTCACCAACACCGGACCCAACACGCCCGCCGCCGCCCACGCCGTCAACAGGCGACCGTGAATCGCGCCAACCATTTGCGTACCGAAAAGATCCGCCAGATAAGCCGGAACCGTCGCAAAACCACCGCCGTACATCGACAGGATGATGCAGAACGCAGCCACGAACAGCGCGACGCTGCCCAGATGACCAAGGTTCGGGATCAGTCCATACAGGGCAAAGCCCAAGGCGAAGAACACGAAGTAGGTGTTTTTACGGCCCAGGTAATCGGAGAACGAGGCCCAGAAAAACCGGCCACCGATGTTAAACAGGCTCAGCAAACCGGTGAAACCGGCCGCAATCGCCGCAATCGAAGCCAGTTGCCCGGCGTCCAGCTGACCGAATGGCAGGTCCACGCCAATCAATTTACCGCCGAACACCTCCTGCAACAGCGGCGACGCCATGCCGAGGATGCCGATACCAGCCGAAACGTTCAGGCACAACACCAGCCACACCAGACGGAATTGTGGAGTTTTCCAGGCGACGTTCACATGAACGTGGCGGTGGGTAATCATCGCGTTCGCGGCTTTTTTCGCCGGAGCGGTCCAGCCCTCAGGCTTCCAGCCGGTTGGCGGAACGCGGTAGGACAATGCGCCACCGATCATGAACACGAAGTAGATCGCGGCCATCACCAGGAAGCTCTGCCATACGCCCACGCTATCTGCCGAAGCGAAATGGCTCATCAGGGCTGCGGCCAGCGGAGCACCGACCATCGCACCACCGCCAAAACCCATGATCGCCATACCGGTCGCCATGCCGCGCTTGTCCGGGAACCACTTGATCAAGGTCGATACCGGCGAGATATACCCCAACCCCAGGCCAATACCCCCAATAACCCCGGAGCCGACCCACATCAGCCAGATCTGGTGGGTATAGATCCCCAGTGCTGAAATCAGCAGACCACCGCACCAGCACAGCGCCGATACAACGCCAGCCTTACGTGGTCCGGCATGTTCCAGCCAGCCACCCCAGATCGCTGCCGAGCAGCCGAGGAAGATGAAGAACAAGGTGTAGATCCAGCCGAGCATCGAGATCGGCCAGTCGCATTGCGAGGAGAAAATTTGCGAAACGAAGCTCATGTCCGGCGCGCAGGCAACCGGCTTGGTCACACCCAGCGCCTTGGACAGTGGCAACCAAAACACCGAGAATCCGTAGGCCATGCCGATGCAAAGGTGGATGGCCAGCGCGGCCGGCGGTACCAGCCAACGGTTGAAACCGGGCTTGGCGATGATGCGCTCCTTGGACAGGAACGCAGGCTGGCCGGCTACGAGGCCGTCCGCCGTGATGCTCGTGGTCATTGTGTATCCCCCAATTATTAGTAGGGTTCGCCAGCCACTCTTCACCCCCAGCTTCTATGCGCACGCATGACTGTTTTATTGAGCGAAGCTGCTTTTTGTGCGGCATCTCGTCGCAGCAGGACGGACGAACGGGCAAAGGTTACCATTTCAGCGAGACAGAAAAGCCAAAGTGATATCACCTTTTGTAAGTCTTCCGCTCTCGTATCTCTAAAGGAGACGCCATGCCGATCTTTGTCGAAACGCTGACCGAGGCCACTTATCAGGATCAGCAAGACCTGCAGAAAATTTACCGCGACGCCCCGGACTGGCTGTACGCCCCGTTTTCAGGGGGCATACAGCTGATCGAAGGCTGCTTGCGGGACGGTTCACTGATCGCCGGACGCTTCAACGATCGACTGCTCGGCGCGGCCCGTTTGCAACAGCATCAGGACGTCTGGCACTTGTCCCAACTTTGCGTACGAAAAATTACCCGTCGGCGTGGTGTCGCCGAACGCTTGGTGAACGAAGCGCAAAAAATGGCCTCTGAGTCGGGCGCCACGCTTCGCTTGCTGGCCCCCGCCGGGCACCTTGAAGCCCAGGCGCTTGCAGCCAAGCTGAAACTGCCACTGGATGTAATGCCGGCAGATATCGCCTGACCGGTCGTCCCCTTCAGAGCGCTATACTCCCGGGCTAAATTTCGAATTCGACTATCTACAAGGACTCGCCCATGAAAGCGTTCGGCAAAATCCTGGGTCTGGTACTTCTCGGGCTGTTGCTGATCATTGTGGCGCTGGGCTTTGCCCTGACCCACCTGTTTGATCCCAACGACTATAAAGACGAGATTCGCCAGATTGCCCGCGACAAGGCCCACATCGAGCTGACGCTCAATGGCGATATCGGCTGGAGCCTGTTCCCGTGGCTGGGCCTGGAGTTGCACGAGGCCAGTGTCGCGACCCTGGCCAAGCCGACGGAACCGTTCGCCGACTTGCAAATGCTTGGCCTGTCAGTGCGCGTGCTGCCGCTGCTGCGCCGTGAAGTACAGATGAGCGATGTCCGTGTAGAAGGCCTGAACCTGCGCCTCAACCGCGACAAGGACGGCCATGGTAATTGGGAAGATGTCGGGAAGGTCCCGACGCCAGCCACCCCGACCACGCCACCGGCCACTCCTGGCGAAACTGCACCCGCACCGGAAACCACCGTCCAGGTAGAAAAACCGGCCCAGCCCATTCGGCTGGACATCGACAGCCTGACCGTGAACAACGCCCGCGTTGAATACAGCGACGAGAAAACTGGTCGGCAGTTCAGCGCCGAAAGCATCCAGCTGAGCACAGGCCCGGTGCATGACTCGACCAACATCCCGGTCAAACTCACCGCGTTCCTCGGCACCAACCAGCCGGTTTTGCGGGTGCGCACCGAGCTCACCGGTGAGTTGCGTTTCGAGCGCGCACTCCAACGCTACAAATTCGAAGACATGAAAATGTCCGGCGAAGTCGCGGGTGATCCGCTGCAAGGTAAAACCATGACCTTCGCTGCCCATGGTCAATTGTTACTGGATAAAGCCGCGAACGTCGCCGAATGGACCGGTATCAAGATCTCCGCCAACCAATTGCGCGCACTGGGTGAACTCAAGGTCAACGACCTGGACAAGACGCCGCAGATCAGCGGCGGCATTTCGATTGCCCAATTCGACCTTGCGACATTCGTCGACAGTATTGGCCAGAAGCTTCCGGCCATGGCCGAAGGCAGTTTGAGCAAAGTCGAACTGGTCAGCCGCGTTGCCGGCACGCCGACCAGCGTTTCGTTCGATAACATCAACCTGAAAGTCGATGACAGCACCTTCAGTGGTCGCATCGCCGTCGAGGATTTCGCCAAACAGTCGCTGCGCGCAGCCCTGAAGGCCGACACGTTCAATGTCGACCGCTATCTGCCACCCAAATCCGCCGAAGCCAGCAGCGCGACACAGGTGCGCCAGGCTGAAGTCGCCAGCACCGAGGCCAATGCAATGGCCGGCGCGGGCAGCACACCACTGCCGGAGTCGCCAACCAAGGAGGCGTGGAGCACCGCACGCCTGCTGCCGGTTGAACGCTTGAGCAAACTCGACGTGGACGCCGACCTGACCTTTGGCCAGTTGACCCTCGACAAGCTGCCGATTCACAACGCTGCGTTCAAGGCCACGGGCCTGGGCGGCCTGCTGACCCTGGAGAACCTGCGCGGCGATCTGTACGACGGCAACTTCGAAACCAAGGGCACCCTCGACGTGCGCCAGCCAGAACCCGCGCTGAGCTTGCAGACAACCCTCAACAAAGTACCGGTAGAAAAAGTCCTCGAAAGCCAAGGCAAAAACCCGCCGGTCAAAGGCCTGGTGACGCTCAACAGCGCGCTGACCGCCAGCGGCAACAGCCAGAAAGCGCTGATCGACAGTCTCAACGGCAATGCCAGTTTCGTCATCAACAATGGCGTGCTGCTCAATGCCAACCTTGAACAACAGCTGTGCAAAGGCATCGCCACCCTGAACCGCAAAACCCTCAGCGGCGAGCCACGGGGCAAGGACACGCCATTCCAGGAACTCAAGGGCAACCTGACCTTCCGTAACGGCGTGGCCAGCAACCCGGACCTGAAAGTGCGCATCCCGGGCATGACCGTGAATGGCGACGGCGACGTCGATCTGCGCGTGCTGGGCATGGACTACCGCGTTGGCATCCTCATCGAAGGCGATACAAGTGCCATGCCGGACCCGGCCTGCCAGGTCGGCGACAAATATGTCGGTATCGTTTGGCCGCTGCGTTGCCGGGGACCGCTGGAGCTCGGCGCCAAGGCCTGCCGTCTGGATAACGAACGCATGGGCCAGGTGGCGAGCAAACTGGCAGGCGACAAGATCAGCGAAAAAATCGACGAGAAGCTGGGCGACAAAGTCAGTCCTGAACTGAAAGACGCATTGAAGGGGCTGTTCAAGCGATGAGAGCCGAGCAGTTTTCATCGGCGGTGTTGGACTGGTATGACCGCCATGGCCGCCACGACTTGCCCTGGCAACAGGGGATCACCCCGTATCGGGTGTGGGTCTCGGAGATCATGTTGCAGCAAACCCAGGTCAGCACCGTGCTCAATTACTTCGACCGCTTCATGGCCTCGCTGCCAACGGTCGAAGCCCTGGCCGCCGCGCCGGAAGACGAAGTGCTGCACCTGTGGACCGGCCTGGGTTATTACACCCGGGCGCGCAATCTGCAGAAGACCGCGAAAATTGTCGTCTGCGAATACGGCGGTGAATTTCCCCGGGATGTGGATAAGTTGGTTGAGCTGCCAGGCATCGGGCTATCCACCGCCGGTGCAATCGCCAGCCTGAGCATGGGCCTGCGGGCGCCGATCCTCGACGGCAACGTCAAACGCGTCCTGGCGCGCTTTACCGCGCAAGAGGGTTATCCCGGGGAGCCGAAGGTCGCCAAACAGCTCTGGGCCAACGCTGAGCGCTTTACGCCGCATGATCGGGTCAACGCCTACACCCAGGCGATGATGGACCTGGGCGCCACGCTCTGCACCCGCAGCAAGCCGAGTTGCCTGCTCTGCCCCCTGCAACAGGGCTGCGAAGCGCACATGCTCGGCCTGGAAACCCGCTACCCCGTCCCCAAACCGCGTAAAACCGTGCCACAGAAGCGCACGCTGATGCCCATGCTCGCCAACGGCAAAGGCGCGATTCTGCTTTACCGGCGCCCTTCCACGGGCCTGTGGGGCGGTCTCTGGAGTTTGCCGGAGCTCGATGACCTCGACGATCTGCAACATCTGGCCTCGCAGCACTCACTGGAACTGGACAGCCAACAAGCGCTGCCGAGCCTGGTGCACACCTTCAGCCACTTTCAGTTGTCCATCGAACCCTGGCTGGTCCGGGTTCAGGAGTCCGGCCACCACGTGGCCGAGGCCGACTGGCTCTGGTATAACCTCGCCACCCCGCCGCGCCTGGGCCTTGCCGCCCCGGTCAAAACCTTGCTCGAACGCGCGGCCGCCGTATTGAACGCAGGAGAGTCGT
>Ga0247818_10001452_pt1 | contig 14994 bp, 14 predicted proteins | sample 13C_Glucose_Day1_FD_192424 | JGI IMG/M metagenome (GOLD analysis project Ga0247818, IMG submission 192424) | Soil microbial communities from agricultural site in Penn Yan, New York, United States - 13C_Glucose_Day1 | ecosystem: Environmental > Terrestrial > Soil > Agricultural land | place...
AGTGACTGAAACTGCGAGTCATTCGCATCCGTTGCGGTTCTACACAGGTCATGAGTCATGAAGTCCAGGGCAAAATCGGGTTCGGTCAAACAATGGTTGGGTGTGTCTGCGTTGAGCTTTTCGGCATTGGCCTTGTTGCCGCTGAGCGTAGCGCTGGCCGCAGAGGCAGGCAGCAGTCAGCCGCGTGGGCAATTCAATTTCGCGCTGGCCGCCAAACCGTTGCCCCAGGCCCTGAGCGATTTCAGCCGAGTGACCGGCATCAGCGTCGTCTACACCGATGAGGCGCCGTACGGTCTCAATGCGCCGGCCATCAATGGCCAGATGAGCGCCGAACAGGCTCTGCAACGTCTGCTCACTGGTTCGGGCTTGACGTTCCGTCGCACCGACGGCCACACCATTGCACTGGAACCACGGCCGACTGAAGGGGCGTTGAACCTGGGTGCGACCACCATCACCTCGGTGATGGATGACTCCATGAGCTATCAACCGCCACCCATCACGTCAGTGATGCGCTCCTCGGCCCCCGTACAGGAGATCCCGCAGACGATCAACGTCGTTCCGGCCCAGGTGATCCGCGACCAGGCGCCGCGCAATCTCGATGACGCGCTGGCCAATGTCAGCGGCATCACCCAGGCCAACACCCTGGGCAGCACCCAGGACTCGGTGATGGTCCGTGGCTTTGGCGACAACCGTAACGGCTCGATCATGCGCGACGGCATGCCGATCGTGCAGGGGCGTGGCCTCAACGCCAGCGTGGACCGGGTCGAAGTGCTCAAGGGCCCGGCCTCGTTGCTCTATGGCATCCAGGATCCGGGTGGCGTGGTCAATATGGTCAGCAAGAAGCCCGAGCTTGAGCGGTACAATGCGCTGACCGCGCGCGGTTCGAGCTATGACGACGGCAAGAACGGCAGCGGTGGCAGCCTCGACAGCACCGGGGCCCTCGGCGATTCCGGACTGGCCTACCGCATGGTGCTGGACTACGAAGACGAAGATTACTGGCGTAACTTCGGTGTGCATCGCGAGAGCCTGATCGCGCCGTCGCTGGCCTGGTACGGCGAAAGCACCAAGCTGCTGTTCTCCTATGAGCACCGCGAATTCCTCACACCGTTCGACCGCGGCACGCTGATCGATCCACGGACCAACCATCCGCTGGACATCTCGCGCAACGAGCGTCTCGACGAACCGTTCAACAACATGGAAGGGCGCTCGGACCTCTATCACTTCGAGGCCGATCACGAACTCAACGACAACTGGAAAGCCCATTTCGGCTACAGCTGGAACCGCGAAACCTACGATGCCAGCCAGGTGCGCGTGACCGCCATCGACACCAAAAAGGGCACCCTGACCCGCAACATGGACGGCACCCAGAATGCGATCAGCACCGACCGGTTCACCACCGCCAGCCTCGAAGGCTACGTGAATGTGCTCGGCATGCAGCATGACCTGCTGTTCGGTATCGATGATGAGTACCGCAAGATCTACCGCGAAGACCTGATCCGCCAGAAAAGCCTGACCACATTCAGTTACGTGAACCCTGTTTATGGTCGGGAAGTGCCGGGCACCACCGTCAGTGCGCCCGACAGCGCACAAACCGATGAACTGCGCAGCAATTCGGTCTTCCTTCAGGACTCCATCCACCTCACCGACCAGTGGATTCTGGTGGCCGGCGCGCGTTTCCAGGCGTACGACCAGTACGCCGGCAAAGGCGTACCGTTCCACGCCAACACCGACAGCAACGGGCAGAAATGGGTACCGCGCGCGGGCCTTGTGTACAAATACACCGATGCCTTGTCGTTCTACGGCAGCTACACCGAGTCGTTCAAACCCAACTCGACCATCGCGCCATTGAGCGGCAGCAGTACCGTGCTTGACGGCGGTATCGCGCCGGAAGAAGCCAAGTCCTGGGAGCTGGGTGCCAAGCTTGATCTGCCGGGCCGCGTTACTGGCAATATCGCACTGTTCGACATCAAGAAGCGCAATGTGCTGGTGGCCAACGCCGAAGGTCCGACCACGATTTACAGTGCCGCCGGTGAAGTGCGTTCCCGTGGCCTGGAGGTGGACCTGAGCGGTCGGCTCACCGATCGCTGGAGCATGATCGGTAGCTACGCCTATACCGATGCCGAAGTCACCGAAGACCCGGATTACAAAGGCAATCAGTTGCAGAACGTGGCGAAGAACAGCGGCTCGTTGTCGGCCGTCTATGACTTCGGCAGCGTCATTGGCGGTGATCAACTGCGGGTCGGCGCCGGGGCGCGTTATGTGGGTGAGCGCGCGGGCAACGCGGTGAACGATTTCGACCTGCCGAGCTACACCGTGGCCGATGCGTTCGCCACCTACGACACCAGGGTCGAAGGGCAGAAGGTCAAGTTCCAGCTCAACGTGAAGAACCTGTTCGATCGCACCTACTACACCTCGGCGGCGAGTCGGTTCTTTGTGTCGATGGGGGATTCGCGGCAGGTGACGTTGTCGAGCACCTTGGAGTTCTGACGATAGACCGTGTCATCGTTCATCGCGAGCAAGCTCGCTCCCACAGGGGAATAGGGTAGCCACAAAACAGGTAAGCACCACCAAACCTTGTGGGAGCGGGCTTGCTCGCGAAGGTGGCAGTACAGGCGATAAAAAATCGGGCCTAGCGCAAAAACGCCTGTCGATATTCACCGGGCGTCCCGCCAAGTGACTGGCGAAACCGGTTGGTGAAATGGCTGGCGCTGGCAAAACCGCAAGCCAGTGCAATCTCCCCCAATGGTTGCGAGGTCGTGCGCAGCAACTCCCGCGCCCGTTCAAGGCGCCGCGCCAGCACATACTGATGGGGTGGCAAGCCGAAGCTTTCGCGGAACATCCGCGCGAAGTGGTATTCGGACAACGCGCACAACGCCGCCAATTGACCGAGGCTGATGGCCTCGTCCAGATGGCTGTCGATGAACTCCACCAGATGCCGGCGCTGGTGCGCGGCCAGCCCGCCTTTAAGGCGCAAGCCCTGACGCACGTTGACCTGGCTGAGCAGGGCATGGCTGAGCAGTTCGTGCGCCAGGCTGCTGGTGAGCAGGCGCTCGCCCGGCTCGCCCCAGTTCAAGGCGACCAACTGCCGAAAGCGCAGCGCCTGCTGCGGATCATCGAGAAAGGTCTGCTCGCGCAGCTGCATTTCCCGGGGCTCGCGATCGAGCAGGGTGACGCAGCCAAGGGCAAATTGTTCGGGGCTGAAATACAGGTGTGCCAGGCGAATATCGCCATTGATCACCCAGCCTGACTGGTGATCGGCGGGGAGGATGCACAGTTTGTCCGGACCACCCTTGTTGCCGGGCTGGTCGCGGCGAAAGGTGCCGGTGCCGCCGGCAAGGTAACAGGACAACGTGTGGTGGCTGGGCGCTTCGTATTCCTGAGCGTCATGGTGATTGCTCCACAAGGCTGCAGACAAGCCGTCACCGAGCTCGGCGCTGTGCTCAAGGCGAGCATTCGGCGAGCGGTTGAGGGCTTGAAAGACTTGTAGGGTATCCAGTGCCGCCATGATCGTTGCTCTCTAACACCTGCATCCAACGCCTCGCATCCTACTCCGTAGACGTGCGCCTGCCAGCCTGTCGCCAGACAAAAGCGCAAGTTTATGCAAGTGCGCCCAGGTGTGGCGCCGGACACTGGGCACCTAGCGAGGAGCCTTAGTCATGAACCTTTCTTTGTACCTGCTGACCGTGCTGATCTGGGGTACCACCTGGATTGCCTTGAAATGGCAACTGGGCGTGGTGGCCATTCCCGTGTCGATCGTGTATCGCTTCGGCCTCGCCGCACTGGTGCTGTTCGTGATCCTGCTGCTCAGCCGACGCCTGCAAGTGATGAACCGTCGCGGGCATCTGATCTGCCTGGCTCAAGGCTTGTGCCTGTTCTGCGTCAACTTCATGTGCTTCCTCACCGCGAGCCAGTGGATCCCCAGCGGTCTGGTGGCCGTGGTGTTTTCCACCGCCACTCTGTGGAATGCCCTTAACGCGCGGGTGTTCTTCGGTCAGAGAATTGCCCGCAATGTGCTGATGGGCGGTGCGTTGGGCCTGCTTGGGCTGGGGCTGCTGTTCTGGCCGGAGCTGGCCGGGCATACCGCCAGCCCGGAAACCTTGCTCGGCCTTGGTCTGGCCCTGTGCGGCACCTTGTGTTTCTCGGCGGGCAACATGCTTTCGAGCCTGCAACAGAAGGCCGGTCTCAAACCGCTGACCACCAATGCCTGGGGCATGGCTTACGGGGCAGCGATGCTAACCGTGTGGTGCCTGGTCAAAGGCATTCCCTTCGACATGGAGATGAGCACGCGTTACATCGGGTCACTGTTGTACCTGGTGATTCCGGGATCGGTGATCGGTTTCACCGCCTACCTGACCCTGGTCGGCCGCATGGGGCCAGAGCGGGCTGCGTACTGCACAGTGCTGTTTCCAGTGGTGGCACTCAACGTGTCGGCGTTCGCCGAGGGGTATCAGTGGACGATGCCGGCGCTGTTGGGGCTGGTATTGGTGATGTCGGGTAACGTACTGGTGTTTCGCAAGCCCAAACCACGCTTGGTACAGGGGAGTAGCAAGCTCGCTTGAGATGACGTTCATCGAGCGCTGAAGTCCTCAGTGCTCGACTTTGATCGCAATATAAATCAGCAGCGGTAGTATGAAATCGACAATATGCCGGGTCCAGTCTTTGTAATTCCAGGCTTGTGACTGGTCCATGTTGAACCATTCCACGCCGATAACTTGAAAGCCGACATAGTAAAGCAAGAGCGCAATGAGCAGTCCAATAATCGCGGGCTTCTTGGCTTCATGGAATTCTTCTGCGCTGCTATTCAGGTTTTTATAAAGATAACAGGTTCCGATCATGAAAAAGAGCGTGTAGATAACCTCGAGTGTAATGATGAGCCAGTAGATACGGTGATGGAGTATGTGCGAGGTAATGGCCCTGTAGCTGTACTTCTCGTCGTCACCCGTGCTCTCCATGCTCAGGATGTTACTGATGTTTTCGTAGTTGGTTGCGTAGTCTGTGAAGTTGCTGTACATCACCAGCAATCCAAAAATGCTTATGAATAACATTAATGTGGCTTTGCTGAAGCGTATGACTTTATTTGTCGTAAGTTGATTCAAGGTGGTGATCTCCTTTATTGTTTCCGTTGTGCCTGGAAAAGTAAGGAGAGTCTAGTGGGTGGTTTTGTTGTTTGTTTGTTGACTGAATTGCAGGGTGTGTATTCAGACAGTTTTTTTACAGGTTTAGAGTGATATTGTTTTTGTTTTTTGTATTTAAGGGCAGGCGCTTTTAACGCCTGCCCTTTTTTCAACCCTTCCAGACTTGCGGGTTGACCAGGTCCTGTGGGCGTTCCCCCAACAGCGCACTGCGCAGGTTGGCCAGGGCACGGTTGGCCATGGCATCGCGGGTCTCATGGGTGGCCGAGCCAATGTGCGGCAAGGTCACGGCATTTTTCAACTGGAACAGTGGGGACTCGGCCAGCGGTTCTTTTTCGTAAACGTCCAGTCCGGCACCACGAATGCGGTTGTTTTGCAGCGCTTCGATCAGTGCCGGCTCATCCACCACCGGGCCGCGGGCAATGTTCACCAGGATGGCGCCTGGTTTCATCAGCGCCAGTTCGCGATGGCTGATCAAGTGTTTGGTTTTCTCGCTGAGCGGCACCACCAGGCACACGAAATCGGCCTCGGCCAGCAGTTGATCAAGGCTGCGGAACTGCGCGCCGAGCTCCTGTTCCAGTTCGGTCTTGCGGCTGTTGCCGCTGTAGATGACCGGCATGTTGAACCCCAGGCGACCGCGTCGGGCGATGGCCGCACCGATGTTGCCCATGCCGACAATGCCCAGCGTCTTGCCATGCACATCGCAACCGAACAGCTGCGCACCGACAGTGGCCTGCCATTGCCCGGCCTTGGTCCAGGCATCCAGTTCGGCGACGCGGCGCGCGCTGCTCATCAACAGGGCAAACGCCAGGTCGGCGGTGCTTTCGGTGAGCACATCCGGCGTGTTGGTCAGCATGATCCCGCGTTCGTTGAAGTAGGCCAGGTCATAGTTGTCGTAGCCCACCGAGACACTGGATACCACTTCCAGCGTGGTGGCGTTTTCCAATTGAGCGCGGCCGAGTTTGCGACCGACGCCGATCAAGCCGTGGGCGTGGGGCAGGGCTTCGTTGAATTGGGCGTTGATGTCGCCGTTTTTCGGATTCGGCACGATGACGTCGAAATCCTGTTGCAGGCGTTCGATCATTGGTGGAGTGACGCGGCTGAATGCAAGGACGGTCTTTTTCATGGGCGGGCGGGCTCGTCGGGCGGTGAAGAATGATGAGCACGCTAACATTCTTCGCGGGATTTGTGCGAGTCGTCAGGCGGTCTATGCAAGCTTGCAGCTTGTCGTGCTCCATCCAGTTATACTGCCGCACTTCTTATACTGTGGCATGCGGCCCGCTCACCGGGCCCGACATTTCATGCACCACCCGGAGCTTTCATGACTTCCCCGAAACAACCGCCGGTCGCCGACGCCCTGAACGACGTGCAGGCAGAGCTGCCAGACAGCGTCGACTCCAGCGCCGACAGCGAATCCAAAGCCGGGATCCCGGCCTTCAAATTCCCGTTCAAGCCGGGTGAGCTGGCGGCCGCCAAGGGTTCCAACCAGCCGTGGTACAAGAACGGCGCCAAGAACGGCCACACCAAGACGCCGGGCATGGCACCGCCAGGGACTCGCCGGTCGATGGGTAAGCGCTGAGTTCTTAAGTCTGCAGTGACTGATCTGCCGTCTTCGCGAGCAAGCCCGCTCCCACATTTGGAATGCATTCCTCCAGTGGGAGCGGGCTTGCTCGCGAAGGGGCCGGTACAAACACTGCAAATTCCGAATCAAGTCGCCCGCAACGAAATAAACGAGTAATTCGTCAGCGCATCCGCCGTCACTTGCGCACCTACGGCCAGCACTTGCCCGGCAATATCATCCCCCGACACATGAAACCGCCATTCGCTGCTCCACTGCGGCAACGTTTGCCCGTCCAGGTCGTCGATGATCGCGGCAAATTCCGCCATATCCGGCAGATAAGCAGTAAACCCGTCGCCCTTCAGGGCCGTCGTGCGAATCCCCAGCAACGCACAAATTGCATCCTTCATCAGAATCTCATCACGATCCGCCTGACGGGAGCGCTGGATCACTTCCGACAATCCCCGGTCGACCAGCTCACCACCAACAATCAGCTCCGGTCCTTTTTCCCACGACTCAGGCGGACATTCCTTCATGGCGGTGTTCAGAGGTATGTGTGGATTGATTTCCATCGGATAGATACGGCACACCAGCGGCCGGCGTTCGTAGATGCGACAGAGGTTGTCTTCGTCAAGATTTCGGCAGGGACCGACATTGTAGGCGGCGAAGGTGATGGCCACGTACGCCTCGGATTCACCGCTGCGCACTGCCGCCGAACGGCGTTCGGCGTGTTCCCGTTGGTGCACCGGCAGACCCAGGCCATTGCCCAGAAACGCTTCCACCAGCACGATCACCTGACCGCCATCGGCTGCCCACATCCGGGCTTCGCCCAGAGTCAGGGGCACATGGTGGTCGTTACAGCATTTGCCGCAGCCTACACAGGAAAACGTTGTATTCATCGAGCGTTCGTTCGCGTCACAGGGCATGAAACGGCGACAGAATGCCGCCGCAAAGGCCGCTGTCGAAGCAAATTATGCGCCACTCAGTGTGCCTTGCCGGCCGGGCGGATGGAGTCCCATTCGGTGACGTATGCGGTTTTGCTCTTTTTGTTGTACAGGCACAACTCGGTGCCTTGTGCGCCTTTCATGTGCTTTTGCGGGTACTGGCCCTGAAGCAGGAGCGCGGTGTAGCCGACCCGGTCATCGAACTGCGCGGCGTTGCCGACCGGTTTGCTGTCCTTCAGGCCGCTGGCCTTGGTGCAACTGGTGAGTACGGCTTTGTCGTAGGTGGCCCAGGCGTCGGGGCTGGAGGCGTGGGCCTGGGAGGTGAGGGCGGTGAGGCAGAATAGAATCAGGGGCGCAGCTTTCATGGTTCAGGCTTCCTTGGGCTCAGTGACCAAGGCAGGAGTATGCCTGAAAGCTAGATGGAGACTTTGCTGGCCTCTTCGCGAGCAAGCCCACCCCTTCAAGTCTAAGCATACAAGCGAGCCTGCTCGCGATGGCGGTGTGTCAGAGCGGAACCGGCTCCCGGCGAACCGCGCGCATCCCGACGCTTTCATACAAGCGCCGCGCCCGAAGGTTGTCTTCACGTACCTTCAGGTCCACGAAACCTTCATGCCGCTGCTGGAACATCTTGAACGCCTGCAACAACAGCGCACGCCCCAACCCCCGACCCTGAAACCGCGGGTGCACCACCAGGTTCTTGATATAGGCACTGGTCCAGCACTGGCAAACGCCGACCACTTCCTCGGCATCCAGGGCAATGAAGCACAGGGCCGGGTCATATTCCGGATCGGTTTCGAACTGCCGTTGCCACATGTCCAGCGCGGCTACGCGACCACCGCCGTCGAGATAACCGAACTCCATCAACCGGTGCACGGCGGCGCCCAGTTCGGGGCGGTATTCGCTCAGTTGCAGGCCGGTTGGCCAATCAGGGGGCGGCACGACGACAGAGAGGTCACGCCGCATCAGCCAGCAGAATTCTTCGGTCAACACTCAATAACCCTGTTCGGCGACAGCCTTGGCCGCGGTGATCAGACACTGGGTCAATTCCGGCGAAGAAAACTTGGTCAGCACAGCGTTCGCCCCCGCCAGTCGTGCTTTCTCGGCGTTCATCGCACTGTCCAGCGAGGTGTGCAGCAGCACATAAAGATGCGCGAAATCCGGGGTTTCCCGCAAGGTGCGGGTGAAGGCGTAACCGTCCATCTCCGACATCTCGATGTCCGAGACGATCAGGTTGATCTGCTGCGCGGTGCCTTGCAGGTCCAGCAGGCAGTCGATGGCTTCCTTGGCGCTGCGGGCCGTATGGCACTGCAGGCCGAGGTTACGCAGGGTGTGCACCGATTGCTGCAAGGCGACCTGGCTGTCATCGACCACCAGGATGCGCGCGTTGCCGAGCAGTTCGGCGTCTTCCATGCTCAGTTCGGTCGGCGCCATTTCGATTTGTGCCGGGGCGATGCCATGGATGACTTTTTCGATGTCCAGCACTTGTACCAGGGTGCCATCGACCGACGTCACGCCAGTGATGTAGGCACGCGAACCACCGGAGCCGAAGGGCGGCGGGCGGATGTCGGTGGTCAGGCAATGGACGATCTTGCTCACGGCCTGTACGTGCAGGCCCTGCTTGGAGCGGCTGACGTCGGTGACGATCAGGCAGCCGCCGTTCGGGTCTTCCAGCGGACGCTCGCCAATGGCTCGGCTGAGGTCGATCACCGACAGCGAGGCACCGCGCAGGGTGGCGATGCCTTTGACGTGGGGATGTGACTCCGGCAGCCTGGTCAGCGGCGGGCAGGGAATGATTTCACTGACCTTGAGCAGGTTGATCGCCATCAGCTTGCCGCTGCGCAAGGTAAACAGCAGAAGCGAAAGTGAGTCTGCGCGGGCTTTGGTGGAGGACATATAAACCTTCTCTGGAAAAAGGTGACGGGCAATCCAGGGATCGCCAATGACTTCGATGCCGGGTTATCGACTTGTTTGGGGCAGGCTTTAACAATTGCGGTGAACAGTAAGACGCCATCGCGAGCAAGCTCGCCCCCACATTAGATCGTCGTCGTTCACTCATCCTGTGGGAGCGAGCTTGCTCGCGATGGGGTCATCACTTCATGCCGAGCCTTTTGGCCATCCGCCCCAGATTCGCCCGATCCAAGCCTAGCTCACGGGCCGCGCTTGCCCAGTTGTTGTTGTGCCGCTCCAGGCAGGCACCGATCAACTGGCGCTGATAGTTTTCGGTCGCCTCGCGCAAATCACCTGCTACCAACGCCACAGCGGCGATGGCGGGTTGCTCGGCAGCGGTTTCAACGCTGGCGCTGGGCAAGTCGAGGTCGGCTGCGCTCAAGCTGAGAATCTTTGGCCGCTCCTTGCAATTGCCCAGGGCTTTCAAGGCGCTGCGGCCGATCAAATGTTCAAGCTCGCGCACATTGCCGGGCCAGTCGTAGGCCAATAACGCGGCCTGGGCGTCGCTGTTCAGGCGCAGGCTGTTGAGTCCCATGCGCGAGCGGTTCTGCTCCAGGAAGTAACCGCTGAGCAGCAGCACATCGCGCCCGCGATCGCGCAGGGCCGGCACCAGCAGCGGATACACGCTGAGGCGATGGTAGAAGTCGGCGCGGTAACGGCCGCTGCGTACTTCTTCGGCGAGGTCGCGGTTGGTCGCCGCGATCAGGCGCACGTCGACCTGATGCTCCTGGTCCGAACCCAGTCGCTGCAGTTGACCGCTTTGCAGCACCCGCAGCAACTTGGCCTGCACGGTCAGCGACAACTCGCCGACTTCATCAAGGAACAGCGTGCCGCCATTGGCCAGTTCGAACTTGCCACGGCGGTCGTTCATCGCCCCGGTGAAGGCGCCGCGAACATGGCCGAACAACTCGCTTTCCACCAGGGTGTCGGGCAGCGCGGCGCAGTTGAGGCTGATGATCGGTTTGTCGGCGCGGGGCGAGGCGGCATGGATGGCTTGGGCCACCAACTCCTTGCCGACCCCGGTTTCGCCGGTGATCAACACGGTCAGGTCGCTGCCGCCCACCAGGCTTATTTCTTCGACCAGGCGCTTGTGGGCCTTGCTCTGGCCAATCATCTCGCGATTCTGCTGGCCGCTGGCCTGGCGGTAGACCTCGGCGCGCTGATGCTCATCTTCGACCCGGTTGTTCAACCGCTCGATGCGCTCGGCGGCGTTGACCGTAGCGGCCGCGAGGCTGGCGAAGGCTTGCAGGGCATCCAGTTCGATCGGTTCGAAGCGCTCCGGGTCGAGGGCATCGAGGGTCAGCAGGCCCCATGGGCGCTCGTCGATGAACAACGGGCAACCCATGCAGTCGTGGACTTCCAGATGATCATCCAGGCCATCGACCAAGCCGTCATAGGGGTCAGGCAAGTCGCTGTCGGCAGCGAACCGGGTCGGGCCGGGGCCGCTGAGCAGCGCTTCGAAACGCGGGTGCTCGCTGACCTTGAAGCGCCGGCCGAGGGTGTCGGTACTCAAGCCGTCGACGGCCAGCGGCACCAGCCATTCACCATCAAGACGCAGCAGGGCGGCGGCGTCGCACGGGAGCAGGGCGCGCATGGCTTCCAGCAGGCGTCGATAACGTTCGCCCTCGGGCAGTTCGCGGGACAGGTCGGCGACCAGGGGCAGCAGAGCAGTGAGCAGGGGTTTTGCAGTCATAGTGACTCCGTGTAGTCGGTATGACTATAAATCAGGCAGTGTCTAAATGACTATTTAGTTATCAAGTTATTGATTTATAACGATTAAATAGTTGGCACGAAAGCTGATAAGCATAGGGTAGTCCGTTAGCAACCCAAGAAGACCAGGAGTCACCTTATGCTGAGCGCTCAAGACCGTGCCATCGTCAAATCCACCGTGCCGCTGCTCGAAAGCGGTGGTGAGGCGCTGATCACGCACTTCTACCGCATGATGCTCTCCGAATACCCGGAAGTCCGCCCGCTGTTCAACCAGGCCCACCAGGCCAGCGGTGATCAGCCGCGTGCCCTGGCCAACGGCGTATTGATGTATGCGCGCCATATCGACCAACTCGACCAGTTGGGCGACCTGGTGGCCAAGATCATCAACAAGCACGTGGCCCTGCAGATCTTGCCGGAACACTATCCGATTGTCGGCAGCTGCCTGCTGCGGGCCATCGCCGAAGTATTGGGCGAAGAGATCGCCACTCCTGAAGTGATCGCGGCCTGGGGCGCGGCCTACGGTCAACTGGCGGACATCCTGATCGGTGCCGAAACCAGCATCTACGACCAGAAGGAACAGGCACCGGGCGGTTGGCGCGGGGCGCGGGAATTCATCGTGGCAGACAAGGTCGAGGAGAGCGCCGAGATCACTTCGTTCTACTTCGAACCCGCGGACAAAGGCCCGATCCTGCTGGCAGAACCCGGCCAGTACATCGGCATGAAACTGATCCTCGACGGTGAAGAGATCCGTCGTAACTACTCGCTGTCGGCGCTGGCAAACAAAGGCCAGTACCGCATCAGCGTCAAGCGCGAGGCCGGTGGCCGCGCTTCCAACTTCCTGCACGACCAGTTGCATGTCGGCGCCAGCATCCAGTTGTTCCCGCCATCGGGCGAGTTCGTCCTGACCGCCAGCGACAAGCCACTGGTACTGATCAGCGGTGGCGTGGGCATCACCCCGACCCTGGCGATGCTCGAAGCGGCGCTGGAAACCCGGCGGCCGGTGCATTTCATCCACTGCGCGCGCAACGGCAGCGTCCATGCCTTCCGCGACTGGATCGATGGCCTGGCTGAGCGTCATCCGCAACTCAAACGCTTTTACTGCTATTCCGAGGACGACGGCGTGAGCCCGGCGGCGCACAAGATGGGGTTGTTGAGCCAGCAGCAGTTGCATCAATGGCTGCCGCAAGAGCGCGATCTGGATGCCTACTTCCTGGGGCCAAAAGGCTTCATGGTCGCGATCAAACGCCACCTCAAGGCATTGGGTGTACCGGAGAAGCAAAGCCGTTATGAGTTCTTCGGGCCGGCGGCGGCGCTGGAGTAAGGGGTTGCGGCGGCTCGGGGGACCGAGTCGCCTGCTTCGCGAGCAAGTCGGATCGCCGCACCGCCGCTCCCACATTGGTCCGTGTCGTTCACAGATCCAATGTGGGAGCGGGCTTGCTCGCGAATGCCACACCTCGGTCCTGAACTGAAAAAAGTCAGAAAGTTAATCCCTTCTTAACCGCCTTATCGTCTATTCCCCCCGAATCCCCCTCACATGCTCCAGACTCTCAAAGGTCCGGGCCAGCGTGTAGACTGACGGGCAATCGAAATATTGAAGGGAAACGCAATGAGCGATGAATCCATGCGGTTGGGGCGTGAACGGCGCTACCTGGTGTTTTTGGGCATCATTTGCCTGGCGCTGATCGGCGGCGCGCTGTACATGCAAATTGTTCTGGGCGAGGCCCCTTGCCCGCTGTGCATCCTGCAACGTTACGCGTTGCTGCTGATCGCGATCTTTGCCTTCATCGGCGCGGCCATGCGCGGCCGTCGCAGCATCACGGTGTTTGAAACCCTGGTGGTGATCTGTGCAGTGGCAGGTGCAGGCGTTGCCGGGCATCACGTCTATACGCAGTTCTATCCGGCGGTCAGCTGCGGCATCGATGTGCTGCAACCGATTGTCGATGACTTGCCGCTGGCGAAGATCTTCCCGCTGGGTTTCCAGGTCGATGGTTTCTGCTCCACGCCATACCCGCCGATCCTTGGTCTGTCGCTGGCACAGTGGGCGCTGGTTGCCTTCGTGCTGATTGTGGTGCTGGTGCCGTTGCTCACCTCGCGTAACCGCAAAGCGCTGCGCTGAGGTCAACTGCCGCCTCCCATTGTCGGACAAAAAAGCCCCGGTCCTCGAAGAGAGGGCCGGGGCTTTTTTTGTCTTGCAGAGCACATTTCAGAGGCTGGGTAAAAAGACTGTGACGGGTGGCAATCAAGGGTGCGACAAGTGTGCGACATGTTGTCACAGAGCGAGTGCCGCAGGGCGTTCGAGAAGGCCGGATTGGTACATGGAAACGTAACGAAATTGGCTTGTTTTGCAGGCTTCCGGTTTTTTCCATTGAGGGCACGAACAGGCAGTTTTAACAGGCTCTGGCGAATGGCCAGAGACCCCGTCATATCGGGCCTTGGGCAAGGTCAAGGGCCGAGAAGAGGGACACGATACTGTCTGAACCGTGGGTGGAAGACCTACTTATTTTGGTGTTTTTGTTGAGAATTAATTTCGATAAGATGCGCCACTTTTGCGAAAACGGTTAATGATTGTTGCCGGTTCGGATAAAAATTATTTCGGGATGAGACATGGTTTATAGAACGTTACATATCTACAATCGCCCGCACTGAATTCCCGGCACTGCTCAAATCTTAACCAGGGGTGAGCAGAAACAGGGTGTCGAGAGGTCTGGTGGCTTCATGCGATTCCCAGGTGTCGGAGCCTCCAACTACCCGCACCAAATGGAATTGGTCTGTAACAAGGCCTTTGACCACGTATTCGAATAAGAACTCACCGCAGGCCCGGGATTTGTCGTACAGCGTCTGACGCACGACGGGCATGCCCTTATTCAATCCAAGAAAAATGCCAACCCTTGGCAGGGTGAAGTGTTGGCGATCAAAACCCAACTGCATTGCGCAAGCTGCTTTAGAGGTCGTGAGATGAGTAAAAACAGGTACCCCAGACTACTAGGCTTATTGCCGCTGATCGGCACGTTGTTGCTGTCAGGCTGCAACATGACCTTGCTCAATCCCAAGGGCCAGGTCGGTCTGGACGAGCGAAACCTGATCATCACCGCAACGCTGCTGATGCTGTTGGTCGTGGTTCCGGTCATCGTCATGACCTTCCTGTTCGCCTGGAAATACCGCGCGTCCAACACCAACGCCACCTACACCCCGAAATGGAACCACTCCACCAAGATCGAGATCGCGGTGTGGGCTGTTCCGGTGCTGATCATCATTGCCCTGGGTTACGTCACCTACAAGTCGACCCACGCCCTTGACCCGTACAAGCCGCTGGAATCCGACGTCAAGCCTGTGACCATCGAAGTGGTCGCGCTGGACTGGAAGTGGCTGTTCATCTACCCGGAACAAGGCATCGCCACGGTCAACAAGATCGTGTTCCCGGCGCACACCCCGATCAACTTCAAGATCACTTCCGACGCCGTGATGAACTCGTTCTTCATCCCTGCGCTGGGCGGCCAGATCTACGCGATGGCGGGCATGCAGACCAAGCTGCACCTGATCGCCAACGAGAACGCCGAGATGGACGGTATCTCCGCCAACTACAGCGGCGCGGGTTTCACCGGTATGAAATTCAAAGCGATCGCAACTTCCCAGGAAGATTTCGACGCCTGGGTAAGTGAAGTCAAAAAGGCACCTAAGCAGCTTGAACAAGCTGAATACGCAG
>Ga0247818_10001455_pt1 | contig 14979 bp, 10 predicted proteins | sample 13C_Glucose_Day1_FD_192424 | JGI IMG/M metagenome (GOLD analysis project Ga0247818, IMG submission 192424) | Soil microbial communities from agricultural site in Penn Yan, New York, United States - 13C_Glucose_Day1 | ecosystem: Environmental > Terrestrial > Soil > Agricultural land | place...
CGACGCATGCTTGTAGCAGCTGCCGACGCAGGCTTCGCCAGCTGCTACAGATCGCATAACGGCTTAAGTGAACAGCATTACGACACGAGGGCGGGCTTCTTATCTGAGCAGCGGGTTAACCTCGTTTAGCTTCAGCTTCCATCATCACAAGGTTCTGCTGCTTGGTGGCTTCTGTCAGCACTTTGCTGTAGATACGCTTTTTTTGATTTGACTTGGCGTTACGAATAAAGTCGGCAAAGGGGCTCTTGGCGCCCTTAGTAAAAACATGCTTGTTCGACATCATTAATGCGCTCCTGATCCTGACCCGAGCTGAGCCGTTAAATCAGCTCGCATGTGTCGCTCGGTGATTTGGTAGTCAACTTTATTGCCCCCTGCTTTGTAAAGTCGTGCTGAATTGTCGATCGCACATGGCCGGCTCCAATTCTCAATATTCAGTAACCTCACCTTCCCTCAAAACCCACCCAGCCTCCCCAGCCATCAACCTGTACTGAACCTGCCTCATCCTCCCCGTCCGTCCCGCCTCAACATCCGCACTGTCATAAATCGGAAACCGGCGCACCAACATGTTCTCCACCACTGCAAACTCTTCTTCCCCCTGATACCCCTCCGCCATTTTTGCGTTCTCACTAACGGCCGGAAGGTAAATCTCGCTCAGCGATTTTTTGCGGTTGGCTGCATAGGCGACCAACTCACCCGGCATCCCGCGACCAGGTGATCGGGCGAAGACGTAAATCTCCGGTGAGCCATCGCGATCCAGGTCGGCGACTTCCGCGCGTGCGATGTTGCCGGTGAGTGGTCGAGTGATCTGCGCGTTGTCGATTTCCAACCCTTGAGGCGAAATGCGCACCACGGGGTTCCCGTCGACCCATTCCCCTTTCACATGAAATCGTATGCCTTGCAGTTCTAGCGTCTGATCAAACGGTTGGGCGCTGTCCGTCGAGGGGCTGAGGTTCAATGAAAGGCTGTAATAAGCGACCTGGTTGCGCCGTGCAGCGTTGCGCATGAGGTACACCTGAACCGTGTACTCGCCATCGACGGGCAACGGGCCCATGAAGTGGTTGCCCATGATCGATCCGTTGAACAGCGCAGAGTCGGCCCCCTTGGCGGTGATGTTGAAGTAGGCAGATGCGTTGGAGGGCTTGAGGTCGACGGTCAGTATCTGGCCCGCCTTCGCGTTGACGCGGTACTGCGCGGTGTGCGGGCCTTGGATCGATTGGTTGAACCTGACGCTATCGGCGCCTTTATCGAAAGGGACGTGCTCGACACGAGGTGCAAGTTCGGTGGCGGCGTGTGCATACGTGGAAACCACGGCCAACAGAACGGCAATGATCCGGCGGTTCATGTTTTTTTCCTGAGTGGACCTGAAGCGAAAGGATAGATCAGCGACCCATCTCGGGATTTAAACATGCCCTTTAAATCCAATATTTCCCGTCAAGTAAATGGCGCCATTTTGACGATTTTCCCGGGGTGTACGGTAAGTTAGACGAACTATTGACACTTGCATCCTGAGCTCCCATTATCTGCCGCGCTTTGGTGGCATTGCGCCATAAGACAGCGGATTTTAATCACTGGTATCCGCTCTACTTTTCAGGGAGAAACTTTATGTTGGTCGAGCGAATACTGGTGACGGGCGGGGCGGGGTTTATCGGGTCGCACCTTGTCGAAGCGTTGCTTGGCAAGGGCTACAAGGTTCGTGTGCTGGACAATTTGTCGACCGGCAAAGTCGCAAATTTGCCGATGGATAATGCCAATCTGAGTCTGGTCGTCGGTGATGCGGCGGATGGCGCTGTTGTTGAGCAGGCCATGCGCGACTGCAGCGCAGTCGTTCACCTCGCGGCGGTGGCCTCGGTTCAAGCCTCGGTGGATGATCCGGTCAGTACTCATCAAAGCAACTTCGTCAGCACGCTCAACGTTTGTGAAAGCATGTCGAAGGCCGGGATCAAACGTGTGGTGTTCGCTTCCAGTGCGGCCATTTACGGCAACAACGGCGAAGGCACGGCGATCCACGAAGACACCCCTAAATCCCCACTCACACCTTACGCTGCCGACAAGTTGGCCAGTGAGTATTACCTCGACTTCTATCGCCGTGAGCACGGCCTCGAACCGATGATCTTTCGCTTCTTCAACATTTTCGGCCCACGCCAAGACCCATCTTCGCCGTACTCCGGCGTGATCAGCATATTCACCAAACTGGCCATGGCCGAACAGTCAGTGGCAATTTTCGGTGACGGTGGCCAGACCCGAGACTTCGTTTATGTTCAGGACCTTGTGAGCATTCTCGTCCAGGCCCTGGAAGTGAGCGAACCGAGCACCGGAGCGGTGAACGTCGGTCTCAGCCGTTCCACCAGTCTCAACGACCTGATCGCTGAACTGGGGAGTGTTGTCGGCACCCCGTTGACAGTGGTTCATCGCGCATCACGCCAAGGCGACATTCGCCACTCGCGTGCCGACAACGCTCGTCTGCTCGAACGATTCACGCTGCCTGAACCGACCAGCATTGGCAGGGGCCTGGCGCAGCTTATCCGCAGTCTGTAACTCGGCCAGCCACTTGGCTCGACGTTCAAGCAGCATCGATTCAATCAAATTCAAGAGTGCGTTATGGAAATCGTTTTTCGCAGGACGCGTGTCCGCTCGGGCGTTAAAAGGCTGCTGGCTGCCATTGCATTAATCGTGAGTGGCCCGGCAGCCCAGGCCGCAGTCTTGCCCCAGCCCTCCAGCGTGACTTTTTGGTACGCCGCTCAGCCACCGATACCGGAGCTTGCACAGTTTGACTGGTCGGTGGTCGAGCCTGGGCATTTGACCAAGGGCGACGTCAAAACCCTGCGCGATTTGGGCAGCCAGCCGTTTGCGTATGTTTCCATCGGCGAGTTTGCCGGTAGCAAGGCTGACATTGAAAAAGCCCACCTTTCGGACGCGATCAGCCCGGTGCGTAACGGCGCCTGGGACAGCCAGGTGATGAACCTTTCCGCACCGGCCTGGCGTGAGCATTTGTTCGGTCGCGCCAAGATTTTACAGGCCGAAGGCTATGCCGGGTTGTTCCTCGATACCCTCGACAGCTTCCAGTTGCAGCCAGAGGCTGATCGAGAAAAACAGCGTCTGGCACTCGCCAGTTTCCTGCGCGAATTGCACCAGCGTCAGCCGACATTGAAACTGTTTTTCAACCGTGGCTTTGAAGTCCTTCCCGAGCTTGATGGTGTGGCGGCCGCAGTGGCTGTCGAGTCGATTCATGCCGGTTGGGATGCAACTGCCAAGCGTTATCGCCCGGTGCCTGAGGCCGACCGTGCCTGGCTGGAAACCCAGATCCAGCCTTTGCGTGCCAAAGGCATCCCGCTGGTGGCCATCGACTATTTGCCGCCGGAGCGTCGCGATGAAGCGCGCAAGCTGGCAAAGCGTCTGCGCGAGGAGGGGTTCATTCCGTACATCGGCACCCCTGAACTGGACTCGATGGGCATCAGCAATATTGAAGTTCAACCGCGCCGGGTCGCACTGCTTTACGACCCGCGCGAAGGTGACCTGATTCGCAACGCCGGGCATACGTTGCTGGGCGGTTTGCTCGAATACCTTGGCTACCGCGTGGATTACCTGCCGGTCGACGACACCTTGCCGGAGCATCGCTTCAGCGGTCTGTATGCTGGCGTCATCACTTGGATGACCAGTGGCCCGCCACAGGACGCTCCGGCGTTCAATAGCTGGATCGGCAAGCGTCTGGATGAGAAAGTGCCGGTGGTGTTTTTTGCCGGGCTGCCGATTCAGGACACGTTGCTGCTCAAGCGTCTTGGTCTGAACCGCGCAGCGCCAATCGGCACGCAAACGTTGAACATCACCTATCAGGACAAGGCGCTGATCGGAGCGTTCGAAGCACCGGTGCAGCCCCGATCCCGTGACCTGACCGCGATTTCCCTGCTGCCAAAAGGCCCCAAAGCCGCATTGCTATTGACCGCCACAGACGGTCAGACCTTTGCTCCGGTTGCGGTCGCCGATTGGGGTGGACTGGCCCTTGCGCCTTACATTCTCGAAACGAACAACGAACGCAGTCGCTGGATTCTCGACCCCTTCGCATTCCTTCAGGCCAGCTTGCGTCTGCCAGTTCAACCACGCCCGGACACCACCACCGAAAACGGTCGGCGCATCGCCACCGTGCACATCGACGGCGATGGTTTCCCGTCGCGCGCCGAGGTGCGAGGTACGCCGTATGCCGGCAAACAGGTGCACGACGATTTCATTCGGCCCAATCCGTTTCTGACTTCGGTGTCGGTGATCGAAGGTGAAGTTTCGCCGCGCGGGATGTTCCCGTTTCTCGCCCGCGAACTGGAACCCATTGCTCGTGAGATCTTCGCCGACCCGAAAGTCGAAGTCGCCACGCACACCTTCAGCCATCCGTTTTTCTGGCAGCCTGAAATGGCGAAAAAACAAGAAAATTTCAACCCGGAATACGGCTTGAAAATGGCCATCCCGAACTACGACAAAATCGATTTTCGCCGCGAGATTTTTGGCTCGCGCGACTACATCAACCAGCAGCTCACCACCCCGGAAAAACCGGTGAAGATGGTGTTCTGGCCGGGCGACGCGTTGCCGTCGGCTGCGACCATCAAGCTGGCTTACGACGCCGGCCTGAAAAACGTCAACGGCGCCGAGACCATGCTGACCAGGGCCAACCCGTCGCTGACCGGTTTGAATCCGTTGCTGCGCCCCACCGAAGGCGGGTTGCAGTATTACGCACCCATTATCAACGAGAACCTCTACACCAACCTGTGGAAAGGTCCGTATTACGGCTTCCGCGATGTGATCGACACCTTCGAGCTTACCGACAGCCCACGGCGCATGCGCGGTCTGCACCTGTATTACCACTTCTATTCGAGCACCAAGCAGGCCTCGATCAAGGCCATGGGTGAGATTTACGGCTACATGAAGACGCAACAGCCGATGTCATTGTGGATGAGTGATTACCTCGATCGTTTGCACGGTTTGTATCAGGTCAGCCTGGCGCGTACCGCCGAGGGTGCCTGGCAGATTCGCGGCCTGGACGCGCTACGCACCCTGCGGCTCGACCCGCAAATGGGCTGGCCAGACTTGATGCGTTCGCAAGGCATCGCCGGTGTTCGCGACTTGCCTCAAGGCCGTTACGTGGCATTGAGCAGCGACCGTGCATTGCTCGTATTACGTCCTGATCGGGACAACCGTCCGGCATTGGAGGAGGCCAATCTGCCACTGGTGGATTGGCGTTACGTCAATGAGGGTCAGGTGGACTTCTCGTTTGCCGGGCAGGTCGACCTGACCTTCTCCGTGCGTGCCTCGGGCACGTGCCGGGTTGAAGTGGACGGACAACGTTTTGCAGGCAAGGCATCCGCCGGCCTGTGGACTTTTCAATTACCAATCAAGCAGGTGAGTCATGGTCAGCTCTTCTGCATCTAACTCTTCAGCAACTAAAAGCAGCCGCCTGCTCAATCCGTGGACATTGGCGGTGGTGGCAGTGGCGGTGGGCGGTATCCTTTGGCTGACGTTCCAGCGCGAAGAAGTGTTCCAGCCCGATGGTCGTGAACCGGATGCAGTGTCGGCCAATTACGCCGAGCTGCTGTTGTCCGCGCACCCGGACGACGACCACTTGCGATTGCAATTGGTCGATCTGTTGATCCGTCTTGGTGATTACACAAAGGCGCGTCAGCACCTTGAGAGTTGGCCGAAACCGGAACTTGGGTTACAGGCCTATTACCGGCTGGAACTGGATGCGCTGGAAATGGCGAAGGCCGACGATCCGGGTGCCCGGAAGGCGTTGATCGAACGCCTGCAAAGCTTCGATCACAGCATGCTGCCGCTGCCGCAACTGCAGAGCCTGGCGAAGCTGGCGTTGACGTTACAGGCGCCGGCATTTGCCGCCAGCGTCTATGAAGAAATCGCCGGGCGCGATCCGGCGCAGCGGATTGAGTCGCTCAAGTCCGCCGCACAGTGGTATTTGGCGGGTGAAAAACCTGATCGTGCCGCCGAGATTTATTTGCAGCTGAAAAAGGACAGTCAAGCGCCCGAGCGTCGTCAATACGCACAACTGGCGTTCAACAGCCTGTTGGCCGCCGGTCGTGGCGACCAGGCAGCGCAGGTACTCGCCGATGAACTGGATCAGCTCAAGGATCAGGCCGACGTGGAATGGCTGGAACAGGGTGTGGATGTCGCCGTCGGCAGCCAACGCTTCGATCTGGCGCAGCGATTCCTTGATCAGTGGCGAGTTTTACAACCGGACAACCCGCATATCCGGCGCAAAGAATTCACGATGCGCCTGGCCCTCGGCGATCTGGCCGGTGCCTGGGAAATCGGTCAGCAGCTCGTGGCTGAACATCCGGATGACCTGGCCTTGCTTGAGCAAATGGCGCATCTGGGCGAATGGCGTGGCGACGGTCAGGCTGCCCTGGTTTACTGGACTCGCTTGCTAAAGTTGCACGAAGATCCGCAAATTCGCGAGCACGCCTGGCGTCTGGCCAGTCAGCAATTCGACTTCGATCACGCGATCCCTTTGCTCGCTGAGATCATGGAGCAGCGGGCACTGACCGATGTCGAACTCGATGCGCTGTTCTATAGCCACGAATCGCGCGGCACACCGACGCAAGCAGAAGCCTGGTTGCGCACCTACCTGAACAAATACCCGACACACCATCTGGCGTGGACGCGTCTGTTACAGAACCTGGAAAGCACCGGGCAGTACGCGCAAAAGACCGAAACCTACCAGAGCTACTCGAAACGTTTTGACCTGACCACGACCGAACGCGTTGATTGGGCCAACACCTACTTGAAGCTATTTGATAGTCAATCGGCGTGGGGCGTGTTGCAAATCGAAAACCGCACTATCTCCGATGAGGGATATTGGCGTTTGCGCTCCTCGCTGGCGTGGGATCTTGAACTCGACAACGAGCTGCAGGCGTCCCTGGAAAAAACCCTGGCGCTCAGAGGCAAGCTCAACAGTGGCGATGAAAATCAGCTGATCACGCTGTATCGCGGCAGCGAACCGAAACGCGCCCTGACCATGATGATCGGCAGTTGGCAGCGTTACCATGATCCGCTGCGTCTGGTCGAATCCTTGCAGCAAGCGCAAGACTTGCAGGATTGGCCGCAAGTGGCCGCGTTGCTCAAAGCTGCCGAGCAATATCCGGAGGCCAACGAGCAAGCGGAGGTGATGGCTATTCGCGGTGCTCACGCGCTGCAACAGGGGAACATCGAAGAAGCGCAGCGCTTGTACCTGCTGGGTTTGTCGCGTTACCCGCAAGACAACCTGTTCCGCGAGCGCCTGATGTGGCTCTACATCGACCAGGGCAACACCACCGCGCTGAAGCCGCTGTTGACCGAATGGCGCAAGCAGGCGCGGGAAGACCGGATTTTGTGGCTACCGTTCGCCAGTGCCAGTCAGTTGCTCGGTCGTGAAAGCGAAGCCTTGGCCTGGTATCGCCTGTACCTCAAGAACAGCCCGCAGGATTGGCTGGTGCGCGCGGCCTATGCCGATGCCCTCGAAAGCGCCGGTTATCGCGATGCAGCCCAACGCCTGCGCCTGAAGTTGCTGAGCAGCCCCGAGGGCGAAGACATCAAGCCGTCGTCCCAGCGTTACGGGATCTGGTTGCGCCTCATGGCCAGCAGCTACTCGCCGGGCAAGGCCGCGCACGAAGTCTCGAAGTGGAATGACGGCTCGCCGGCGATGCTGCAATTGTGGTTCGAACGGTTGCTGGCGCGCCTCGACGCGACGAACCAGGAAGCGCAGAAAGACCAGTGGCTGGAATGGGCGCGCACCCAGGGCTTGAAGGTCGAGCGATATGAAGAAATTCAGCAAGCCTTGCGTAGCCGCAACAAGCAGCACGTCGAAACGCTGCTGGCCAGCAACGACCTGAACCCGGCGCAACGCGCTCAGGCCCTGAGTCGTCTGGGCCGTTTCGGCGAAGCCCTTGACCTCAGTCAGTCGCAACTGGGCGCTGATCAGCCTGTCGCCGTGAGTGAACAACTGCGTCTTCAGGCGGTGGCGCTACAGGAGTTGACGCCACAAGGCGCGCAGCTGTCCTGGCATGAGCAGGATTTTGGTGGTCTGGATTTCAGCGGCCCGCGCCTGCAAGTGGCGCACAACCTGGGCGATCAGTGGTACGCCAATCTTGAGTTGGAACAGGGCACTTACAACAGCGACCAACTGATTGAATCGCGCATGGGCGACGAGAATAACGCCGCCCTGAGCCTGCAGCGTTTCGTGGAGGACGGCAGCTACAAACTGTTCGCCGACACCAGTCAGCGCAAGGACGACGACCGTAATGGCCTGGGCCTTTCCCGGACCTGGCAGTTGAACGCCAGTGATCAAATCGAGACGGGCCTGGGCTGGAATCGCAAAAGCGAAGACAGCGGTTTGATGCGTGCATTCGGTCAGCAGGACAGCCTGTGGCTCGGTGGTCGTCACGGGTTGTCGGCGCGGGATCAGCTCAGCTGGGAAGTGGCGCAGAAATCCTTCTCTACCCGCGCAGGCGATTCCCTGGGTAACGGCCAGGCGCTGAAGATGGAATACAACCACACGCTGGAATTCGCCGGGCCTAACTGGATGGTGCGCAGCGGTGTCGATTATCAGCACAACAACGTCAAGGATCGCACCCTGGAATACCTCTCCAGCGCCAACGGCGGCCCGGTGAAAAGCGTTGATGACTCGGACGATCCTGCTGTCGTCACGGCCGAAGATTTGCTGCAAAGCCGCTACGGCCAGCTGTACGTCGGCAGCGCCTGGCGTCGCGGTTTGCCGGGCGCGCTGGTGCGCACTCGCCCGCAATACACCTGGCTGGTGGACGTGACGGCGGGATGGCAATGGCTGGATCAAACCTTCAATTACGGCATCAACACCGGGATCGGCGTCGAAGTGCTGGGCAATGACGAATTGGCCCTGACCTTCGGTTACCAATCCGCGCCACAAGGCGGGGATGGTAAGGCGGGCGGAACACTGGGTATGAGCTACGGCGTGCGTTTCGGACGCTGATCATGAAATGTTTACAGGAGTACAACTGATGCAAGCAATTCGTAATCTGAGCCTGGCTCTGGCAGTCCTGTTCGTCGCCGGTTGCGCCAGCTTCACGGGCGACACCAGCCCCAATCTGCCGCGCAACGCGAAGTGGGGCATCGTGCCGATGGTCAACTATTCGCAGACGCCCCAGGCGGGCGAGCGCAGTGAGCAAATCCTGCTCAGTGTCCTCAGCAGCCACGGCCTGAAACCACGGGTTTACCCGGTCAGCACGCAAGGTGAGCAAGCGCTGATGGACGACAACGAACGGCTGGCGGGCGCCCTCGATTGGGCACGGGATCAGAAGCTCGATTACATCGTGTCTGGCAGTGTTGAAGAGTGGCAATACAAGAACGGTCTGGACGGCGAACCGGTGGTGGGCATCAGCCTGCGCGTGCTCGAAGGCAGCAGTGGTCGTGTGCTCTGGAGCAAAAGCGGCGCACGCGCGGGCTGGTCCCGTGAAAGCCTCGCCGGCACCGCGCAAACGGTGCTCGACACACTTGTTGGCGCCCTTCGGTTCGAGTGACTGCAATGAATTCTCCTCACATGGATTACAGCCTCGCGCCGCGTGCCAGCGGCCCGGTATCCTGGCTGGAAACGCTGTTGGTGACCGGCGCGGCCGTCGGTCTCGGTTTGTGGCTAACCCCCCAGGACCCGCTGCAAATGCACGCCGGTTTCCCCTGGCCGGTGCTGGCGCCGTTGCTGCTCGGTGTACGCTACGGTTTTGTGCGTGGACTGGTCAGCGCCAGTCTGTTGGTGATGGCGTTGTTTGCCCTGCGCTACATTGGGCATGCAGGATACGAGCAACTGGATCCGTCGTTTATTGTCGGCGTGCTGGTCTGCGGCATGCTGGTGGGCGAGGTTCGCGATCTGTGGGAGCGACGCTTGCAGCGTCTGCAGATGGCCAACAATTACCGCCAGTATCGTCTCGATGAGTTCACCCGCGCGCACCAGATTCTGCGGGTCTCTCACGACCTGCTGGAGCAGCGCGTGGCGGGCAGCGATCAGAGTTTGCGCAGCTCCTTGCTGGGCTTGCGCGACAAGCTGCGAGTGATGCCGGACGAAGGTGATGCGCTGGCCGCACTGGCCGACCCGATCATCACCATGCTCGGTCAGTACGGCGCGTTGCGCGTCGCCGGTTTGTATCGCGTCGACGAGCGTGAAGAAAACGTGTTGCCAGAAGCCTTGGCGGCCATTGGCATCATGGGGCCGCTGGGCACCGAAGACGGTCTGGTCAAACTGTGCCTGGAGCGTGGTGAACTGGTCAGCGTGCGTCAGGAACTGATCGATGCCGGCAAATCGGCGCAGTTCTCGTCGCTTCAGGCGTGCATTCCGTTGATCGATGCCGAAGGGCATTTGCTGGCGATTCTGGCGGTGCGGCAGATGCCGTTCTTCGCGTTTCAGGATCGCACCCTGAGCCTGTTGGCGTTGCTCGCCGGCCACATCGCCGACCTGCTGCGCCGCGACCCGCAAGTCATGCAACTGGCCGACGCCGATGCGCAACACTTCACGCTGCAACTCAAACGCTCGCTGGTCGATGTCGAGCAGCACAAGCTGGCGGCCGGTCTGTTTGCCTTCGAGTTGACCCGTCACAACGATGAACTGACGCGGCTGTTTGAACGCAGCCAACGGGGTCTCGACCTGCACCTGTCGCTGCGTAACAACCGCAATCACCCGCTGTTGCTGGTGCTGTTGCCATTGACCAGCCCGCAAGGCACTGAAGGGTATCTGGCACGGATCAACCTGTTGCTGCACGAGCACTTTGGTATCGAAAGCAGCCTGGAAAGCCTTGGCGTTAGAGTGTTGCCGTTCAACCTGGAGCCTGGCTGTGAACGCAACGGGCTGCGTAATTTCCTGTTCAACGAGTGTGGCTTGAATGATCAGCAAGTGGCTGTTTAGCGGAGCCTTGTTGTTAGAGGCGGGCAGTTGGGCCAGCTTGTGGGTCACGGCGCCTGAGTTACAACAATTGCTGGTGTTCACCTTGAGCCATGGCCTGGCCTGCGTGATGTTGTGCGCGGCGGTGTGGTTGCTGTTGCCAGCGCGTTACCGTGCGCCGCTGCCGTGGAGCCCGCTGTTTATCTTCAGCCTGGCGTTCTTTGTGCCGGTGTTGGGGGCGGTGGGGGTGGTCGCGGCGATTTTTCCTGCGCTGTACCTGCCGCGCAAACGTGACAAGCAAGCATGGCAAGCGGTGGGTATCCCGAAACTGCCGTATCGGGCGCAACTGCAGTTGCACAAACCGGTGTTTGCCGATGGCGGTTTGCAGGACGTGTTGCGTCATGCGCCCGATCCGGATCAGCGTCTGGCCGCGTTGCTGGCCACACGACGCATGCCCGGCAAAGAAGCCGTGCCGATCCTCAAGCTGGCACTGGCTGACCCAAGTGACGATGTGCGCCTGCTGGCGTACTCGATGCTCGACAAGCAGGAAAGCGACATCAACCTGCACATCCAGATCGCGCTTGGCGAATTGGTCAACGCCAATGCCAAAGCGGCGGGTGCGCTGCACGGCAGGCTGGCGCGCTGGTATTGGGAGCTCGCGTATCTGGGGCTGGCGCAAGGCAGTGTGCTGGAGCACGTGCTCAATCAAGCCAGCGAACATGCCGAGCTTGGCCTGGAAGCAGGCGAGGGCGGTGAGCTGTTTCTGCTGGCCGGACGCATTGCGCTGGAGCGTGGCGATATCGAGCGTGCTGAAGTGCTGCTCAGTCAGGCCCAAGAGAACGGCATGGGCGCGGCGCAGGTGCTGCCGTTTCGCGCGGAGCTGGCCTTCGAAGCCGGTCGTTATCACGAAATTCCCGGTCTGCTCACACGCCTTCCCGAGGAAACCCGTCAGCGACCACCGTTCGCTGCATTGGTCAGGAGCTGGACATGAAACACAAGGAACAGGCACCCGTTGCCGACATCTGCCTGCTGCTCGAAGGCACCTGGCCGTACGTGCGCGGCGGTGTTTCCGGCTGGATTCACCAGATGATCCTTGGCCTGCCGGAACTGACCTTTTCGGTGATGTTCATCGGCGGGCAGCGCCAGGCCTATTCGACGCGACGCTACGAAGTGCCAGCGAACGTGCTGCACATCGAAGAAGTGTTCCTCGAAGATGCCACGCATCCGACCAACACCCAGGGTGACCCGCGCGAGGCCGACGAACAGCAGTTGGTTGATTTGTACCGCTTCCTGCATCACCCGGATGCACCAGCCCCTGAGCTGGGCGAACGCTTGCTCGACTGCATAGCCCAAGGCCGTTTGACCCTCGATGACGTATTGCGCAGCCGCGCCAGTTGGTCGGTGTTGAGCGAAGGCTACCGTCAGCATTGCGCCGACCCGTCCTTCGTCAATTATTTCTGGACCTTGCGCTCTATGCAGTCGCCATTGCTGATGCTCGCCGAAGCTTCGCAGCGGATGCCGAAAGCGCGGGTGCTGCATTCGATTTCCACCGGGTATGCGGGTTTTCTGGGGTGCATCCTCAAGCAGCGCTGGAACTGCACGTATCTGCTCAGCGAGCATGGCATCTACACCAAGGAGCGCAAGATCGACCTGGCCCAGGCCAGCTGGATCGCCGAGAGTTCCGGTCAGGCGTTGAACCGCAGCCTCGACGCCGGCTCAGGGTATATCCGCACGTTGTGGGTGCGCTTTTTCGAGCGTATAGGCCAACTGACGTACAACAGCGCCGACAACATCATTGCGCTCTACGACGGCAATCGGCAGCGGCAGATCAAGGACGGTGCCATGACGGCCCGCACGCAAGTGATCCCGAATGGCATCGACCTGCCGATGTGGACTGCCGCGCTGGAATCCCGTGCACACGGCATTGCGCCGGTGGTAGGCCTGATCGGGCGTGTGGTGCCCATCAAGGACGTCAAAACCTTTCTGCGGGCGATGCGCGGCGTGATCAGCGCCATGCCGCACGCCGAAGGCTGGATTGTCGGCCCGGAAGAGGAAGATCCGGAATACGTCAACGAATGCCGCAGCCTGATGGCCAGCCTGGGGCTGGAAGGAAAAGTACATTTCCTTGGTTTCCAGCGTATCCAGGACATCTTGCCGAAACTCGGCCTGATGGTGCTGACCTCGATCAGTGAGGCGCAACCGCTTGTGATTCTTGAAGCCTGGGCCGCCGGTACGCCGGTAGTCAGCAGCGACGTCGGTTCGTGCCGCGAGTTGATCGAAGGCGGCAGCGCCGAAGATCGTGACCTCGGACACGCCGGCAAAGTGGTGGCGATTGCCGACCCTCAAGCCACCAGTGCAGCGATCCTCGAACTGCTGCGCAGCCCGCAACGCTGGCAGGCCGCTCAGGCCAGTGGCTTGTTGCGGGTCACTCGTTACTACACCGAAGCCTTGATGCTGCAGCGCTATCGCGACTTGTATCAAGCTGCCATGGAGAACAGTTAAATGGCCGGGATTGGCTTCGAACTGCGAAAAATCCTTTCGCGTGACTCCTACACCGCAACCTTGCACGCCTACGTGTATGCCGGGTTGATCAGCTCGGGACCGTGGGTGTTGTCGATCATCAGCGTCATGTTGGTGGGGATCATCAGCATCGGCTTGTTGTTGCCAAACGCCTTGGTCGGGCAGTTTCTGGTGACGGTGACGTATCTGATGGCCAGCTCATTGATCCTGACGGGCGGCCTGCAACTATTCTTCACCCGGTTTGTGTCCGACCGATTGTTCGAGCACAAATATGATCAGATCCTGCCCAACCTGTTGGGCGTGTTGTTGCTGGTCACTCTCGGTGCCGGGGTGCTGGGCATCGTCGTGTTGGGCCTGTTGTTCGACGAGCCGCTGATCTACCGCGTATTGGTGTTGGCCAACTTTGTGGTGCTGTGCAACTTGTGGCTGGTGATCATCTTCCTGTCGGGGATGAAGGCCTATAACCGCATTCTGTTGGTGATGCTGGTGGGCTACGCGCTGATGGTCGCGAGTGCCTATCTGCTGAGCTTTCTGCAGATGCCGGGCTTGTTGTTGGCCCTGTTGATCGGGCATAGCACGCTACTGTTTCTGTTCCTCTACGACATCCTGCGCGAATATCGGGCCGAGAAACTGATCGCCTTTGATTTCCTCGAACGTCGCAACGTTTTCCTCAGCCTGCTGGCCACCGGTTTCTTCTACAACCTGGGCATCTGGATCGATAAATTCCTGTTCTGGTTCAACCCCGGCACCTCCAACGAAATCGTCGGCCCGCTGCGCGCGTCGATTTTGTATGACTTGCCGATCTTCCTCGCGTACCTGGCGATCATCCCCGGTATGGCGGTGTTTCTGGTGCGCATCGAAACCGATTTTGCCGAGTGGTACGACCGTCTGTTCCGGGCGATCCGCGAAGGCGAAACCTTGCAGCACATCGGTCAGCTGAAAACCGAAATGACCCTGTCGATCCGTCAGGGACTGCTAGAAATCTGCAAGGTCCAGGGACTGACGGCGGTGCTGCTGTTCCTGTTCGCGCCGCGCCTGCTGGACTGGCTGGGCATCTCCAGTTATTACCTGCCACTGTTCTACATCGACCTGATCGGCGTGAGTATTCAGGTGGTGTTCATGGCCTTGCTTAACGTGTTCTTCTATCTGGACAAGCGCACCGTGGTGCTGGAGCTGTGCGTGCTGTTCGCGGTGTTGAACGCGATGCTGACGCTGTTCAGCATGTACCTGGGCCCAAGCTTCTTCGGTTACGGGTTTACCTTGTCGCTGCTGATTTGTGTATTGCTGGGTTTGCACCGGCTGACAACGGCACTGGAAGATCTGGAGTACGACACGTTCATGTTGTCGCGCTGACGTTTTTCAGGGACAAAAAAAGGCACTGGCGATCGTCGCTCAGTGCCTTTTTTTCATCCGGTAAACGTTACTCATCCGGTAAACGTTACTAACAAGCCTGTACCGGGTTTGCCTTTGTGGGAGTGAGCCTGCTCGCGATAGCTATTGTTCATTCAGCATGGATGCCTAGTTCGAAGCCCCAACCCCAAACTTCAACCCACCCCAACTCCAGTCCTTCGACTGCTTCGTATAGC
>Ga0247818_10001456_pt1 | contig 14975 bp, 7 predicted proteins | sample 13C_Glucose_Day1_FD_192424 | JGI IMG/M metagenome (GOLD analysis project Ga0247818, IMG submission 192424) | Soil microbial communities from agricultural site in Penn Yan, New York, United States - 13C_Glucose_Day1 | ecosystem: Environmental > Terrestrial > Soil > Agricultural land | place: USA...
TGTGCACGATGAGCCGTATCGAAACCGACAGCCTGGGCCAGATCGAAGTCCCGGACGACGCTTACTGGGGTGCTCAGACGCAACGCTCGCTGATCAACTTCGCCATTGGTCAGGAACGCATGCCGCTGCCGGTGCTGCACGCCTTGGCCCTGATCAAGAAAGCCGCCGCCCGCGTCAACGACCGCAATGGTGATCTGCCCGCCGACATCGCCCGCCTGATCGAACAGGCCGCCGACGAAGTGCTCGACGGCCAGCACGACGACCAGTTTCCGCTGGTGGTCTGGCAGACCGGTAGCGGCACCCAGAGCAACATGAACGTCAACGAAGTCATCGCCGGCCGTGCCAACGAACTGGCCGGCAACCCGCGCGGCGGCAAGACCCCGGTGCACCCGAACGATCACGTTAACCGCTCGCAAAGCTCCAACGACTGCTTCCCCACTGCGATGAGCATCGCCACCGCCCAGGCCGTGCAGGAACAACTGCTGCCGGCGATTGCCGAGCTGTCCGGCGGCCTCGCTGAACTGGCGGCGCGGCACATGAAACTGGTGAAAACCGGGCGTACGCACATGATGGACGCGACGCCGATCACCTTCGGTCAGGAGCTCTCCGGTTTTATCGCGCAGCTGGATTACGCCGAACGCGCGATCCGCGCCGCACTGCCAGCGGTGTGTGAACTGGCGCAGGGCGGCACCGCGGTCGGTACCGGTTTGAATTCGCCGCACGGTTTTGGTGAAGCGATTGCTGCAGAACTGGCGGCGCTGTCCGGCCTGCCCTTCGTTACCGCGCCGAACAAGTTCGCCGCCCTCGCCGGCCACGAACCGCTGACCAGCCTGTCCGGCGCGCTGAAAACCCTCGCCGTGGCGCTGATGAAAATCGCCAACGACCTGCGTCTGCTCGGCTCCGGGCCACGCGCCGGGTTTGCCGAAGTGCGGCTGCCGGCGAATGAGCCGGGCAGTTCGATCATGCCGGGCAAGGTCAACCCGACCCAGTGCGAAGCGCTGTCGATGCTCGCCTGTCAGGTACTGGGCAATGACGTGACCATCGGCATTGCCGCGAGTCAGGGTCACTTGCAGTTGAACGTGTTCAAACCGGTGATCATCCACAACCTGCTGCAATCGATTCGCCTGCTCGCCGATGGCTGCAGCAACTTCCAGCAGCACTGCATTGCCGGACTGGAGCCGGATGCCGAGGTCATGGCGCGACATCTTGAGCGTGGGTTGATGCTGGTGACGGCGCTGAACCCGCACATCGGCTATGACAAGTCGGCGGAGATTGCCAAGAAGGCTTACAGCGAAGGGTTGACCTTGCGAGAGGCGGCGTTGGCGCTGGGGTATCTGACCGATGAAGAGTTTGATGCGTGGGTGCGGCCGGAGAATATGATCGAGGCTGGTGCCAAGGGCTAGGTTTTCTAGCGCCTGAAAGTCCGTCTTCGCGAGCAGGCTCGCGAATGGGAGCGGCGCGGTTCAACTGGCAGCCATCTTCATCCGCCGCGCCTTGAGCCCGGCAATCAACGAAGGCCCCAACGCCACCAGCGCCGAGCCCAGCACCACCAGCACCGCGCCGCCATAGCCCAGCGCATTGATCTGCTCGGCATGCACATATTCGGGCCAGATCCCGGCCGCAATCGCCACCGCACCAAACGTCACCAACGGCGTGATCGCCAACGTCGCGCTGACCCGCGACGCCTCCCAGTGCGCCAGCGCCTCAGCGAATGCGCCATAGGCAATCAGCGTATTCATGCAGCACGCCAGCAGCAGCCAGCCCTGCAACGGACTCAGGTTCAGCGCTTCGAGCGGATGCACCCAAGGTGTCAGCAACAGCGCGCAGAACAGATAGATCACCATCATCACCTGCAGCGAATTCCACACCGTCAGCAATTGCTTCTGGCCCAGCGCATAGAAGGTCCACACCGTCGACGCCAACAGCACCAGCAAAACCCCTGCGGTGTAATCCGACAGCGAGGTCAGCAGCTCGGCCAGGCGCTGATTGAAGAACAACACAAAACCGATCAATAGCACCGCCAGACCAATGCCTTGACCGATGCTGAAGCGCTCCTTGAACACAAATAGACTGGCGATCAGCAACATGATCGGACCCATTTGCACCACCAGTTGCGCGGTGCCGGGGCTGAGCAGGTTGAGCCCCATCAGGTACAACACATAGTTGCCGACCAGCCCGAGCACCGCCATCAACACCAGCCAGCCACCCTTGGGCCCGAGCACTTTGCGGCTCGGCAGGCGCTTCACTGCCGCCAGATAGATGAACAGACAGCCGCCGGAAACCAACAGACGAAACCAGGTCACCGTGACCGGGTCCATCACCACCAGCACCTGTTTGAGTTTGATCGGCAGGATGCCCCACAGAAACGCGGTCAGCAGCGCCAGGAAAAGACCGTAGACCCAGCGACCGGATGAAATGTGCATGGAAACCCCAAAGCCGGCTGACAAGTGCGCTCATTCTAGGCGCGCAGCCGGTCACGACACAGGGACAGTTAAGGCCAGGACGCGAATGAAACTGTGCAGGTCGCAGCATTAAATTGACGCGGCGCCGTTGATCGGCTGGCCGGGCGAGCCAAGTGCTTCAGGCATAAGCTCATTGGATCCCTTCCAGCACGTCAGCCAAGGAGACCAATCATGTTAGGAATGCGCGCCCGCGACAGCGCCCCCGAAATGCACTTTCGCAGCGACAGGGTGTGCCGGGTCAATGGCGAACTGTTTTTCAGCACTCGGGAAAATACCCTTGAAGGGCCGTTTGAGAGTGCCGAGAAGGCTGAGCAGGAAATAAAGGCTTATATCACGCGGATGCAGCTGCTGGATTCCAACCGGTAGACCCGGTCGATCCCTTCGCGAGCAGGCTCGCTCCCACAGGATTGGGGTGAACATGAAAAATATGTACACCCTTGACCCATGTGGGAGCGAGCCTGCTCGCGAAAGCGGTAGATCAGACACCAAACAGGTCAGTGCTTAGCGCACCGCCTCAAACAACCCCGTCGCGCCCATCCCGCCGCCCACGCACATGGTGACGATGCCATAACGCAAATTACGCCGCTGCAACTCCCGAACCAGATGCCCGACCTGCCGCGATCCGGTCATGCCGAACGGGTGACCAATCGAAATCGAGCCGCCGTTGACGTTGTACTTGTCGTTGTCGATCTCCAGCCGATCCCTGCTGTACAGGCACTGCGAAGCGAACGCCTCGTTCAGCTCCCACAAGTCGATATCCGCCACCTGCAAACCCTTGGCCTTGAGCAGTTTCGGCACCGAGAACACCGGGCCGATGCCCATCTCGTCCGGTTCGCAACCGGCCACGGTGAAACCACGGAAAAACGCTTTCGGCTTGAGGCCCAGTTGCAGGGCTTTTTCCAGGCTCATCACCAGTGTCATCGACGCACCGTCGGACAGTTGCGACGAGTTGCCCGCCGTCACCGAACCGTCCTCGGCGAATACCGGTTTTAGTCCAGCGAGACTTTCATAGGTGGTGTCCGGGCGGTTGCAGTCGTCGCGATCCACAACGCCGTCGAGAATCTGCACTTCACCGGTGTTCTTGTCCTCGACGCGATACTTGACCGCCATCGGCACGATTTCATCGTTGAACAGCCCGGCGGCCTGCGCCGCCGCAGTGCGAATCTGACTTTGCAGGGAGTAACGATCCTGCGCTTCACGGCTCACGCCATAACGCCGCGCCACCACTTCGGCGGTCTGGCCCATCGTGTAATAAATACCCGGCGACTGCTGTTTCAGCAGCGGGTTGATCAGGTGATCGGTGTTGACGCTTTTCATCGTCAGACTGATCGACTCGACGCCGCCGGCAACGATGATGTCGCTGCAACCCGAGGCAATCTGGTTGGCGGCAATCGCAATCGCCTGCAAACCCGACGAGCAGAAACGGTTGAGGGTCATGCCGGCGGTGCCGGTGCCCAAACGCGAGAGCACCGCGACGTTGCGGCCGATGTTGTAGCCCTGCGCGCCTTCGTTGGAGCCGGCGCCGACGATGCAATCCTCGACGCTGGCCGGGTCGATGTCATTGCGCTCAAGCAGCGCGTTGACGCAATGGGCCGCCATGTCATCGGGACGGGTCTGGTTGAACTTGCCGCGAAAGGATTTGGCCAGGCCAGTCCGCACGCTGTCGACGATCACCACTTCACGCATGGCATACCTCATTGTTGTGGTCAGTTGAGAGTGGACCGAGCATAAGTCCACCGCATCAACCACCGCGACAATCATTCACCCCGCGTATGCGCGTCTATCGCCTCAGTCCTTGTGTTTCTTCGCGTGCTTGTCGGATTTCTCGAAAGCCTCTTCCAGAGCGCGGTTGATCGTACGCAGCACTTTGACCCGCGCCCAGCGCTTGTCATTGGCTTCAACCAAGGTCCACGGCGCGATCTCGGAGCTGGTGCGATCGACCATATCGCCGACGGCGGCACGGTATTCATCCCACTTGTCGCGGTTGCGCCAGTCGTCTTCGGTGATCTTGAAGCGTTTGAAGGGGATCGCTTCGCGCTCCTGAAAACGCTCCATCTGTGTGTCCTTGTCGATGGCCAGCCAGAACTTGACCACGATGACTCCGGCGTCGGCCAGTTGCTCTTCAAAGTCGTTGATCTCGCCATAGGCGCGCAGCCAGTCGGCCGGCGTACAGAAGCCTTCGACCCGCTCCACCAATACCCGGCCGTACCAGGAACGGTCGAACACGGTGAACTTGCCGCGCGCCGGAATGTGCCGCCAGAAACGCCACAAGTACGGCTGCGCACGCTCCTCTTCAGTCGGCGCGGCAATCGGCACGATGTTGTATTGACGTGGATCGAGCGCCGCCGCGACCCGACGGATCGCACCGCCCTTGCCCGCCGCGTCATTGCCTTCGAACACCGCCACCAAAGCGTGGCGGCGCATGCGTTTGTCGCGCATCAGCCCGGACAGGCGCGCCTGCTCGGTGATCAATTGTTCTTCGTAGTCTTTCTTCTCAAGGCGCTGGGTCAGGTCGAGGCTGTCGAGCAGGTTCAACTGATCGACCGGCGTGCCCAACGGCGCGGCGCTGACATCGTGGGGATGCACGTCCGCACGCTTCAGCGCATTTTGCAAACCTTCGAGGAGAATCTTGCCGACCGCCAGGCTGCGGTAGTTGGCGTCGGCGCCTTCGATCACGTGCCACGGCGCGTAATCGCGGCTGGTACGGCGCAGCACGCGCTCGCCGTATTTGACGAACTTGTCGTAGGTTTCCGATTGCTGCCAGTCCAGCGGGCTGATGCGCCAGCTGTGCAGCGGATCATCGGCCAGTGCTTTGAGCCGGGCCTTCATCTGTTTCTTCGAGAGATGAAACCAGAATTTGAAAATCAGCGCGCCTTCATCGCAGAGCATCTTTTCCAGACGCTCGGCGCCTGCAATCGCCTGATCCAGACGCGGATCCTTGAACAAGCCGTGCACACGTCCCTGCAACATCTGGCTGTACCAGTTGCCGAAGAAAATCCCCATGCGCCCCTTGGCCGGGAGCATCCGCCAGTAGCGCCACGCCGGAGGCCGCGACAACTCTTCATCAGTCTGTTGATCGAACGTGCGCACTTCGATCAGGCGCGGGTCCATCCACTCGTTGAGCAATTTGACCGTCTCGCCCTTGCCCGCACCCTCGATGCCGTTGATCAGGATGATCACCGGGAAACGCTTCTGCTGCTGCAATTCGAACTGAGCTTCGAGCAAGGCTTCACGCAATGCCGGGACGGCCGCAGCAAAGGTGTCTTTGTCGATGGCGTGACCGATTTCAGCGGATTCAAACATGGGACGGCTCCTTCCAGGATTCAGCAAGACTAGCGGATTGGGCATAGCAGCGGCGCAGAAATTCCCGTAAGCGACGGATTGTCCGCGAGTCAGTGACCGCAAGCCTTGCCATGGATCAAGCAGCCCCTGCGCGATCGGCTAGAATGGCGGCCTTGTCGTTGCCGAGCCTGCCATGAAACCTGTATTGCCCCACGCCCAACTCGACTGGGATGACCAGGGACGCCCGCGTTCGCGGGTGTTCGATGACGTGTATTTTTCCGACAAATCAGGTCTGGATGAAACCCGTTACGTGTTCCTCGAACAGAACCGTTTGGCCGAACGTTTTACCGCGCTGCCGGCGGATGGGCGGCTGGTCATCGGCGAAACCGGTTTTGGCACCGGACTGAATTTTCTCTGTGCCTGGCAGTTGTTCGAGCAGCATGCGGTGGCCGGTGCGCGGCTGCATTTCGTCAGCGTCGAAAAATACCCGCTGAGCCCTGCCGACCTGAAACGTGCGCTGGCCCTGTGGCCGGAACTCAAGCCGTTGGCCGATCAGTTGCTACGGCATTATGTGGCGATCCATCAGGGTTTTCAGCGCATCACGTTGGCCAACGGACGCGTGACGCTGACGCTGTTGATCGGCGATGCACTGGAGCAACTGCCGCAGCTCGACGCGCAGATCGATGCATGGTTTCTCGACGGTTTCGCCCCGGCGAAAAACCCCGACATGTGGACCGCCGAACTGTTTGTCGAACTGGCGCGACTGGCAGCGCCCGGTTCGACCATCAGCACCTTCACCAGCACCGGTTGGGTACGGCGTTTGCTGAATGCCGCCGGGTTCAAAATGAAGCGCACGCCGGGCATCGGCCACAAGTGGGAAATCCTCCGTGGCGAGTTTCTCGGCTGGCCAGCGGAAGTTGCGCCGCCAGTGCCGGACAAGCCGTGGTTCGCGCGCCCTGCCACGATTGTCGGTGAGCGGCGTGCGCTGGTGATCGGCGCCGGTCTGGCCGGATGTGCCACGGCGTCCAGCCTGGCCGCACGCGGCTGGCAGGTCACGTTGCTGGAACGCCATGACGCCGTGGCGCAAGAAGCTTCCGGTAATCCCCAAGGTGTGCTGTACCTGAAGTTGTCTGCCCACGGCACGGCGTTGTCGCAACTGATCGTCAGCGGTTTCGGTTACACCCGGCGCCTGCTGGAAACCCTGCAACGCGGCACCGATTGGGACGGTTGCGGCGTGCTGCAACTGGCGTTCAACGCCAAGGAAGCCGAGCGCCACGCGCAATTGGCGCAAGCCTTTCCCGAAGATCTCTTGCAGTGGCTGGATCAGCCCGAGGCGCAAGCCCGCGCCGGGGTCGGCGTGAGCCATGGCGGTTTGTACTATCCCGAAGGTGGCTGGGTGCATCCGCCGGCGCTGTGTCAGGCACAAGCGGCGCAGCCGAACATCGAACTGCTCAGCCACTGCGAAGCGCTGCAACTGCGCAAGGTCGATGATCAGTGGCAGGCGCTGGACGGTGAGCGTTTGCTCGCCAGCGCGCCGGTCGTGGTGCTGGCCGGCGCTGCCGAGATCAAACGCTTTGCGCAGAGTGCCGAACTGCCGCTCAAACGCATTCGCGGACAGATCACTCGTCTCGCCGAAACAACACAAAGCCAAGCGCTGAGCACTGTGGTTTGCGCCGAAGGCTACGTCGCCCCTGCTCGCCTGGGCGAACACACCCTGGGCGCCAGTTTCGATTTCAACAGCGATGACCTGACGCCGACCACCGCCGAGCATGTGGGCAATCTGGCGATGCTCGAAGAGATCTCCAGCGACCTCGTCGCGCGTCTGCACATCCGCGAACAGGCAGTCGAAAACCTGCAGGGCCGCGCGGCTTTCCGCTGCACCAGTCCGGACTATTTGCCGATTGTCGGCCCCCTCGCCGATCGCGATGCCTTCCTCGAGGCCTATGCCGCCCTGAGCAAGGATGCCCGGCAAGTGCCGGACATCGTCTGCCCTTGGCTGGACGGCTTATACATCAACAGCGGCCACGGCTCGCGCGGGCTGATCACCGCGCCATTGTCCGGTGAACTGCTCGCCGCGTGGCTGGACAACGAGCCGCTACCGCTGCCACGCAGTGTCGCCGAAGCCTGTCACCCTAACCGCTTCGCCCTGCGTCAGTTGATTCGCGGCAAGTGAATCTCACATGTCTGGCATCACGCACAGGCCCAGGTCCATCAGGCGGATAGACTCTTGCGTCAGGCGCTTGAACTCTGCCTCTTGCGCCTGCTCCTTTTGAAGTTTGAGGGCAAGCCCCTGACTCAGATAGTCAGCACTGGGCAGTGTGTCCGCCTGCTCATCCAGGGTACTCATACGCGGCGCGAACGACTCTTCAATCTGCGAGAACTGGCGCGTAAACGTACGTTTCAGGTAGTCACGCCAGAACGTCTGCTGCTGCATGAATTCGAGCCATTGGGGGGAGAGTTCATCTGTAGCGATCCGGTGTTGCGCCTTTTCCAGATCAGCGGCGGTCACGCCGCTCTCCGGTCCGAGCAGCATGTTCTGCGGCTGGCCGGGCAGGTCCAGGGTCTTCGCCAGTCCGATGCGATAAGCCAGGTTCACCTCGACTTCATCCAGCTTCCCGACCTTGACCGCATGGTCGTGGGCAATCGCGTTGAGTCGATGCAGCCGGAACAGACTGCGGCCGAGTTCGAGCAGCGGTTTGGCAGTGACCTTGCCGCCGGCTCCCTTGGTGACATGATCGACGTGAACAGCAACTTCAAGATGACTGAAATTGATCGCCGCTGTGTCATCGCAATTGATCGGGTTGGCGGCCATATCGAGCAACTCATCGCACAGAGGGCCATCAGCCTCTGCTGTCTTCAATACTTCCCAGATCCGTCGCTGCATGTCAGCGCTGCCCTTCGTCCCGTCGGCGGTATCGCCCAGTCGCGCGAGTAGCTGGAACAAGCCTTCGGCACGGGGATCGTCGCGAAACGCCTGCCAGATCCGCACCTGCGTCAGCCATTCCTCACCGGTCGTCTTGGTGAGCCATAATGAGCGCGCAGTTTGCTCGTGGAGTCGGGCAATGTCGTCTGCGGTGTAACCCATTCCTGTACCGTAATTATTGCGGTAGTTATCCAGATACGTTTGGCTGGTTTCAGTAAAGGGATTGAGCCCCAGGTTGAGCACCCGGGTAAACCGTCGCGGTTTTTGAAACAGCCAATCGGGCAACTCCTTGATCTTGTTTTTGCTCAGATCCATCCATTCGATATGGGCGAGATTCTGCAGACCTTCAGGCAGTTCGGTAATCCCCGTATCGCGCAGCAACAACAGACGCAGGTTGCTCATTTGACTGACATCCGGGGTGGCGCCCAACGGGTTGTTGTTCAGATTCAGGTACGTCAGCGTGCGCAGCCGGTTCAACTTCGTCAATGTCTGCTCAGTCAGCTTTAGCTGATTGCCCTCCAGGCTCAATCGCTTGAAGTTGGGCATATGCGACAGCACCTCGGGGAGCCGGGTGATTTTATTGTTGTCGAGTTCCAGCGACTCAAGCTGTTTGAAGGATTTGAGGAAGTACGTGACATCATCATTCTGCGCCATGTCTTTCATCGACAAATGCTGGATATGGTCAAAGCTCAATCCCGCAGGCATGCTCGGCAGCTTGCCGATGCGCATTCGATCGAGATTGAGGGCGCAGACCGATTTGCCCTGTTCACCCTCGGTCCAGTCAAACCGCCGAAAGCCCTCTACGATCAGCTCGGCCACCATCTTGCGGCTTTGCCGCGCTTCGGCCAGTTCCCCACCCATCGCCTCCAGGGCGGTGCCATCTTCACTCCAGATAAAAAGAACGTCACGCAGGGTTTTCAAATCCTGACGCAAGGCTTTGACCCGAATCGCCCGGCTCAGCGGATCGTCGCCCAGCTCATCAAGCAATTGACTGGCCTGCGCGTCATCCAGGCGGGGATAGAGTTTGCGCACTTTGCGCAGCAACTTGCCTGAGTGGTGTGTCGCCGGGGCCTGATCGCCTTGCACGCAGGCCGGCTCGACACCCGGCGGTTCGTACTTGCCGTTGACCAGTGTGCGTCCGCTGGCTTCGCGCTCTTCGAACCCTGCGTCGAGCAATTTGCTGCGCAAGCGCTGTCTGCTGGTCTGCCCGGCATCGATCAATCCGCTCGCTTCACGCTGACGTGACGGGAGCGCCTTCAGGATGGCGGTGTACAACGCGTCGGGCGCCGACGCCACCTTGCCAAGGGATTTTTTGTTGCCGTCAAATGCTTCATAACCATGAGCGGATTTCACCAGGTAACAGGTATCGTCGGCGGTCGCGGACGCATCGCCGATGGCTTCCAGCACGGGCCCGGTCAACGCCTTTTCGCGCACCTCCAGGCGCAGTTTTTTATTCCAGCCGCCAAGGCGGGGCAGCAACTGAATGGCCAGTTTGTCGGTATCGGCATTCGCCAGGCGTGGCCAGTGAAATCCCGTCAGCCCGCGGTCGAGCCGCACCTTGGCGGCAGCGGCTCGAGTTCGCTGCCCCAGCCGCAATGGCACCCGTGCGGTGGTGCGCAGGTGCTGGCGCTCGACACTGGGTGCGCGGTCGATCAGCCGTTGTCCATAGCGCGCAGGGATGTCGGCGAAAACCTTGCGCAAATTGAGCAGCTCATCCGCCTGACTCTCGTCGTAGCGTTGATACAGACGCTCGAACACCGCGCGATAATCGGACCTGAGCGCCGCACCCAGCTTTTTCGCCAGTGCGCTTTCCTCTGTGCTTTTTGCGAATTTGCCGCCAAGCAACGCATCGACCTCGTTTTGGTACAGACCATCGATAACCGTTTGCAACAATTGGCCCCGGGACAATTGGTCCCGGGTAACGACCACACCCAGCGTTTCGTCGATCGTACTGTTCGCCGGATAGGTCGCTTCGACGGCCCCTTCTTCTCCGGCCACCTCGATATAGCGGTCGGTGGGCCAGCCCGGCAGTTTCGGCAAGGCATGCATCAGCGTCTCGACAGATTGCCCGGAATGGGTTCTGCCGTTTTCCAGTTCCACGGTCAGGTCCCGTAACTGGTGCCCGATGCGCACACGCTCGACAGTATCGCGCAGGCGCTCAGGCAGACTCTGATTGTCGTTGAAGGTGTCGAGCACGGTCTGATGCGAGGTGTCGCTGAGTCGACGCATCATGTCCAGGTCGCTGTCGACGAATTCGCGCAAGTGCGGATCGATGCGTTTGAGCGCGTACGCGGAACTGCCCCATTCCTCGGGCTCTTCGCCGGGTAGCCGCCAACCGCCTTCGACGTGCCGGACCAGTTCCGGGGTATAGGCTTGCGCTCGTGCGGCGTGCTCCAGACGCCACAGGTCAGCATCGATATCGTAGCGGCCGGCGAACACACGATGGTCAACATTGCCAAGGGTTTTCGCGCCAATCTGATAAAACTCCTTGGAGCCGGCATCGATGGTTAACCCTGCCGGGAGAGAATGCTCGTAGGGCGCGAGATCAGGCTTCCACAGGCGCGCTTTACCGGCGTGATTGAGAATGGCAGTGAATTCCCCAAAGAACTGCGGGTGCGCGCGCAGCAGTTTGCGACCCAGTGTCCCCAACACTTTTTGCCCACCGGCGAAGACGCCCATCAACGCGATGTTCTCGACCACGCTGAGCAGATGCGACAGGGCTTGCTGATGATCACCGCGCTGCCAGTCTTCGACGCCTTCGTAGACTTCGCCAAGCAATTGCCCCACCGCGACGCCCATCATCAACTGTCCGAGCACCGGCACGAAGAGCCCGGCCACCGAGACAATATTCACTTCACGCTGAACGAAATCGAGCAGACGCTTGCGGCGCGTCTCTTCATCGATATCAGCGGTAGGCACTGCCAGTTTGCGTGCGTCGATCTGTAACTTGCCAACATGGCTTTGCACCATGAAATCGAAGAGCGGCACGCTGATCGGCCATTGTTTGACCAGACCCAGATCGCCTTTTTCAGCGAGCGTCTTGAAGAAATCCGCCTTGTCATCTTCGTCGAGGCTGCGGGCAAAGTAGTCCTGATAATCCGCGCTTTTCAGTTGTTGCAACAGGTAGCCCTTGAATGCATTGAAACTCGGGTATTCGTACACGGCCCGCTCAGGCTCGCCGGCCATGTACACCATGCATCCGTCCTCAGGGTGTTGTTCCACGGAGCGTCTGGAAAAAACGACGACGCCCCACACGCAGCTGTCGAGCATCTGGATGCCCTGCATGATCAGCGATTCTTCGCCGTACCGCAGGGTTGGCGTCAACGCCACGCCCTCGGCCATCACCAGGTCCTGCAACATGCGCAAGCCTGTCGGTGTGAGGTGGTTTTTCAGCACCGCCAGGTGCATGTCCAGTTGCAGCAACAACCTTTTCATTTTTGCGATATCGCGGGTCATCGAACTCGTGGCGATCACCTTGCCGTCGCTGCTGCGCAGACCAAACACCTGCTGAAAATGCTCCTGATAACGCTTGCCCAGATCCAGCTCCCGGCACAGTGCGGCGAAGGTGGCCGGGGTCAAGCCGTCCACACCGGCCGGCACACTGCTGAGCCGAACCAGACTGCCATCGGGAAAGTCGCCACCGGCCTCGTCTTCGCTGAAGTTCTGCATCGCCGCTTGCAGCAACGTTTGCGTAGCATGCCGGAACGTTTGAATCCCATCCTCATCGGTCGAGGTCGCCGGGCAGCCACAGTCGACGCCAGGCAAGCTCAACAGATCTTTTTCGACATCGAAGACCGCTGACCATTTGCCGTTCAGAGCACGGCTCAGTTCGTCGATGCAGAATGCCTGCAACGGTTTCAGCACGACCAGATCCTTCTCGACAACCGACTGAATCGAGTGCAGCCCACGTGCCGTCTGATCAAGGGCGGCCAACGAAGCGGTCGTCGCCTTGAGCAAATGAACCGGGAGGTTTTTTTGCAAGGTCTGGGCAATATCGAGATCTTCCGTGGCCTCGAGCAACAGGCTCAGAACTGCATCTTTATTCAGCGATTCTTTGTTTACAGCGGTTGCCATTGGCAATATTCCTTTATTGCGAATTCGAGCACTGAACATAGCGAGATTTAATATTAATTAAAACAAAATTAATATTTTCCGGCACTCGCCACAGCCATAACCACCTTCGGCATACTTACATCGTGCAAAGGTGGTACATATGTATATCTCACAGTCAAAATTCCGTTCACCCTGCGACTCAAACGATCAACTAATAAGGTTATTTTTTTGCACACAACCGACCTAGCATGAAGTCTCTTATTGACGACGAGACTTCACCTCATGAATCTACACACGGAGCAACAAACCGCTATTCTGGCCAGCGAAACAATGCTCAAAACATTGGTTGAAGAGATCAATGATCCGGACAAGGCTAACGCCGTCGGCCGTTTTATCAGCCACGCATTGCCAAAGGCCGATCCCGCCAGACTCGCCGATTTCCGCGCAATCCTCGATGAAGCATTGCCTTACCAGAACTACATCGATGAACTGCTCAGCAAGGTCGAAACCCTGGAAAAGTTCTGCCGCCGCAAGCTTCGCCATGAACTGCAGCAAACCTATGGCCGGCGTTTCAGTGTCAACGACAGCATCAAGCTCAAGCCAGCCAATGACGATGACAATGATGCGTGCACCTACAGCCTGCTGCAGGCGGCGATGCTGAATTTCACGGCCGAAGAAGCGACTCCAGGTTATTTCTCGAGCGACAGCGAAACGGCGGGCAAGGTAGACAAAATATCAGGCGCCGGATCAAAACCGATCAAGATAACCGCTCAAGCGTTTGCCACGCTGAGTCGCCAACTCGATCTCGGCGGTCAGTACCAGAAGCACATCGCCAGAACTTTCAAGGTCTCAAATATCGAATTAATCGGCGCACGTCTGCACAAGTTCAATTTGAAACTCGCCGCCTACGAAAAGTATTTCAGCAACCTCGACTTCCCTCGCCACCAACTGTTCATGCTGTCGAGCCTGCTCAAAGGAAACGAGGATATCTTTGATGGTACTGCGTTCAACAACGGCAACATCAAACTGTACTCCGTGCAACTATTCGGCAACTACCTGACGGATGCCATTCTGATAACGTGCCGTCAAACTGATCATTCGACGAAAGACAGTTTTATCCTGTACATCCCCAACGATCCGGGCGAGTGTTTTTACAAGGACAACAGTGAGGAAGAGTGCAAACATCGGCTAGGCGTCAACTTCATTGCGAACAAAAAACTGCAAAAACTGATTATTTCCCAGCTGACCGATACCGAACAGCGTCAGTTGCAGACACAAAACCTGGAGAGCATTTCTATTGTCGACGACATAACGTTTATCCCGTTAAAGCAAGGGCTGTGCAAACACCTTTTTGAGCGCAATCTGAACAAGTTGGCCGCCGATGCCAGAGATATCGCCGTGCCGGTCGCCAATGTCAGCGAATCCTTCTACGCCAGGCGGCGGCAAGACCATGCTTTGCGCAGTACCTCCCGACAGCCCCGCCACCCGACCCATGACTTCAGCAACAACTTGCGCACGTTTGCCACAGATGAATTGCTCGCCCTCGTCTTCAACCACCTGAGCGATTGGACCGCCATCGAAAAACACACAGCCCTGTCCCGCCTGCTGGATCTGAAAAAGCGGCTGTCCGCCTCCGATACCGGAAGTCACAGTCGACTGGTGGATGCCGAAGCGGCTGACAGCTATTTCCGGCAGTTCGAGGTAAAAGAACATTCCGCCGAGCTACCTGGCATTCGACTGGAAAAACCGGCCCTGTCGATGTACCAGTCGGGCGCCGAAATTGCCCGGCAGGTTTTGCAGCAGGCGGTCTCTGAGGACGACGATTACCGGGTGCTCAAATGGAACGGGCGGCAGTACATCCAGGTCGACGAGCGCGTTTATGAGGTGGAGCCCGATCCGTCAGCGTGGCGTATTCGCCATCCGCTGAATGCGCACGCCTACGGCCCGCCCGTGGTGTATTGCGCCGACAACGGCTGGACCGTGCAACACAAAGCCATCGTCGATCAAGCCACACAATTTGCACAGGGCAGCGAAGGCTCAACAAGCGATCGCTCAGCAACGGCAACAGATCAAAGCCCAGCCTTATAACTTATCGTTCTAAAACTCCACTTACCGGGGCGGGTCAGTTTCTGAGTACCCGCTCTTCTGGCGAGGTACGGCTTGACCCCTCCCCAACGGAAAAACCGGTAAGGATTTTATGTGCGGATTAGCTGGCGAGTTACGTTTTGATCAACAACCTGCAGACCTTGCAGCGA
>Ga0247818_10001458_pt1 | contig 14971 bp, 14 predicted proteins | sample 13C_Glucose_Day1_FD_192424 | JGI IMG/M metagenome (GOLD analysis project Ga0247818, IMG submission 192424) | Soil microbial communities from agricultural site in Penn Yan, New York, United States - 13C_Glucose_Day1 | ecosystem: Environmental > Terrestrial > Soil > Agricultural land | place...
GCAGCCTGGGGACGAGCGGCAGGGCGCTCGCCCCGCCGACGATGTAGATCCCGGCGACTCCCTCGAGCTCGGTCCCCTCGTCGGTGGGCGACGCGAGAGACCGCACCAGGGGCTCCATCGCAGCGGTTGTCGCCTCGACGAGGGAGGTCGCCGCGTCATAGAAATCGTCGACGGCGACGGTCACGACTCGCGCCCCGGCGCCGGCGGCGGCGGGCACCTCAACGGTGACCCGACGGGACTGCGGGGTGAGGCCTTCCTTGGCCTCCCGGCACTCCTCGAGCAGCGCTGCCCACGACTCCCCGGCCAGCTCGTCACGCGCCCGTCCGGCCGCCCGCAGGGCTGCGGCGGCCAGGACCTCGTCGAAGTCGTCGCCGCCCAGCCGGTTGACGCCGAAGGAGTCGAGCACCTCGTGGCTGGTCCCCTCGAGCTTGAGCAGCGAGGCGTCGAAGGTGCCGCCGCCGAGGTCGTAGACGATGACGAGGTTGCGCCGGGACGTGATCGACCGAGCCTGGCGGTGAGCGAACTCGAAGCTGGCCGCCGAGGGCTCGTTGACCATGCCGACCACCTCGAAGCCTGCACGGCGGCACGCCTCGAGCGTGAGGAAGCGTTGTGTGCTGTTGGCGTGGGCCGGCACACCCAGGACGGTCCTCGGGCCGCCGCCGGTCTCGTCGAGCCGGCCCTCGATGCTCGACGCGGTGTGCAACGCCTCCCGAAGCGCCCGGAAGAACCCCGTGAGCACCTCGAGCAGCGGGACGTCCCGGTCGCCGACGTGCACCACGCTGTCCGGCGTCACCCGCGGTTGCGCAAGCAGGCGCTTGAACGAGCGGGCGAACGGCATACCGCGGCGCGCCGCCTCGAGGGCTGTGAAGCCGTAGACCAGCGCGCCCGCGTCGTCCGCGACCACGGTGGGGAAGTGGTCGTGGGTGTCGTCGTTCTCGTCCAGGAACGCGACCACGGGGTAGTTGCCCCGGTCGGCGTAGGCGACGACGGTGTGCGTGGTGCCGAAATCGAGGCCCAGGTCCATGCGACAAGGCTAGGGCGGGGGTACGGCCGCACGTCTGCCCGCCCCCCACGATCGTGCCCGACACGGTTCGTGCGGCCGGATCCTGTCCCGCAAGGAGGTACAGCGCATGTCCTCATCGAGGCCCACCCAACAGGCGAGGCCGAGCCAACAGGTCCTGGTGGTGCACGGTGACGGACAGCTGACCCGCGGCCGCCTCTGCCAGGCGGCGCCGTGCATACGGGAGGGCCACAGCGCCCAGTTCCGGACGCTGCTCGCACGCCGCAGCCAGCCAGCCGGTGAACCACCGCGCCGCGAGAGCAGCCTGGCCGGGGCCGAGCCGCCAGGGGCTGGGCCGGACCAGGACATCGACGCCCAGCCGGGTGAAACCGTCCACCACCGCGTCGACCGCGTCGGGACCGAGCAGACTCCGGGCACCGAAGGTGCGTCGCTGGTGAGCATTGAACGCGTCGGTGACGCACTGGTCGAACGCATCGGCCGGCGTGAGGTCGACCCGACCGGTGACACTGAGGGCGATCAGAGCGGGGCAGCCGACACGGACGCACGTGGCGACGAGTCGTTCGACCTCGTCCGCGGTGAGCATGTCCAGCAGAGCAGAGGCGGTGATGAGGGCCGAGCCTGCCAGGTCCCGCGCGTCCAGCCTGGTGATGTCGCGCCGACGCGTCTCGAAGGTGACCGGGGCACCGTCGTACGCTTCGCCCGGCGGATTCGCGCCGACGAGGGCGAGCAGCTCGGCATCCCGGTCGAGCATGACCCAGTGCTGGCGACCGTTCAGCCGCCCGGCGAGCCAGCGGGCCATCGACCCAGTGCCGCACCCGAGGTCGTGAACGACCACCACGCCGTCGGAGGGCAGGTACGGTCGGGCTTCTTCGACGAGGTCGTGAGCCCTGGCTGCTGCATCGGCCGGCTCCCGCAGCGTCAGCCACTCGGAGCTGGCCCGGACGTGTCCGGTCGTCATGTGACCTCCGCGAGGACGCGAGAGATCTGGTCGGCGGTCGACCACCACACGGACAGCCTGACGCGGCGCTGCTCGACCACGTGCCGTGTCTGGCGCCTCAGATCGGGGTCACCGAGACGTCGCACAGAACCTGGGCGAGGAGACTTCGGCAACCGGAGCGCCGGATCTCGCCCGCGATCGACTCGCTCAGCCGCAATGCCAACGCCTCGCTCCCCACAGGCTGCTCACCCCTCCGGTGAACCGAACGCTAGCAACATCCGTAGAAATGCTGTACCCCTAGAATCGGGAGGCGCGGTGCTCACGGTTCGAAGCTCCCCGGCGGTTGGTCTGAGCGCCCTTGTGGCGTTGCTCGCCGCCCTCGGGATGGCCGTCGGCCTGAGCAGTGCCGGCTGGGTCGTCGGGCTCGTGTGCGGTGTCGTCACGAACGTTGCGGTAGCCCGCGGCCTGGCCCGGGGTGGGGGCGATGCCCTGGGGCCCGCCGACCTCGTGACGCTCACCCGGGCGACGCTCGCGTGTGGCGTGGCGGCGCTCACCGCGGATGCCCTTCTCGGGCAGCCGGTCCTCACCACCATGGTGCCCCTCGCCGTTGCCGCTCTGGCGCTTGACGCGGTCGACGGCTGGGTCGCGAGACGCACGCGCACAGCATCGGCGTTCGGGGCGCGGTTCGACGGCGAGGTCGACGCGTTCCTCATCCTCGTCCTCAGTGTCTACGGGGCCGGCGCGATCGGCGAGTGGGTGCTCGCGATCGGCGCGGCCCGCTATGCGTTCGCCGTGGCTGGCTGGGGGCTGCCCTGGATGCGCGGACAGCTGCCGCCTCGCTACTGGCGCAAGGTGGTGGCCGCGACGCAGGGCATCGTGCTGACGGTCGCTGCAGCTGGCGTCGTGCCGCGCACGTTGACGAACGCCGCTCTGGCGGTCGCCCTTGTGCTGCTGGCCGAGTCGTTCGGGCGGGACGTGTGGTGGTTGTGGCACAACCGGAGCGCCGGACGCGCCGGACGCGCCGGACGCGCCGGACGCGCCGTTCCCGCCGGGGCCGCTCTACCCGCCATACCCGCTCTGTCCGCCGGACCTGCTGTACCCGCCGGACCTGGTGTACCCGCCGGACCTGGTGTACGCGCCGCCACGGTCCGTGGCCTGCCTGACGGCCTGCGGGGCCAGGGTGTGAGCCTGGCCCGGGGAGATCGGCCCCCAGGCGCCAGGGCGGGACGGCGTGCCGTCGCGGGGGTGGCCAACGCACTGGCCCTGGTACTCGTGTGGTTTGCGCTGTTGGCTCCGAACCAGGTCGATCGCCTGACGCCCGGCGCATTTCTCCGCATCCCGCTCGAGGGTCTGATCGTCACGGGCCTCGTCCTCGCTTGTCCGTCCAGGGCGAGACGAACCCTGGCGGCCTCCGTTGGTGTGCTGCTTGGCGTGCTGACCGTTGTGAAGATTCTCGACCTGGGGTTCTTCGGGGTTCTCGGCCGACCGTTCAACCTGGTGACCGACCGGGGACACCTGGCGTCCGCCGTCGCCTTCGTCAGGGACTCGGCAGGCCCGGTTGCCGCAGCCGCTGCGGTGGTCACTGCGGGTGTTCTCGCAGCTGCCGTTCTCGTCTGCCTGCCTTTGTCGGTCGGGCGGCTCACGCGGCTTCTGGCCCGCCATCACCAGCGGTCGGTGCGGATCGTCACGGGGCTCGGGGTCATCTGGATCGCGTGTGCCGTGTCCGGCCTGCAGATCGGAGAAGGTGAGCCGATCGCTTCAACGAGCGCGGGCCGCCTTGCCATCGGGGAGGTGCACGCGACCACCGCCGGCGTACGTGACCAGCAGAGGTTCGACGCGGCGGCCGCGATCGACCACGTCCGCGACCCCGCGGACGGCGACCTGGTCGGACTGCGTGGCAAGGACGTGCTCATCGCCTTCGTCGAGAGCTACGGCCGCATCGCCGTCGAGGGCTCGCGGTCCTCGCCACAGGTTCAGGCAGTGCTCGACGCCGGCACACGTCGGCTCCAGGCCTCCGGATACTCCGCCAAGAGCGCCTTCCTCACCTCGCCGACGTTCGGCGGGGTCAGCTGGCTGGCCCACGCCACGCTGCAGTCGGGCCTGTGGGTCGACAACCAGTGGAGCTACGACCGACTCCTCTCCGGCGACCGCACAACCCTCAACCGAGTGTTCGGCCGCGCGGGCTGGCGAACCGTGGCCGTCCTCCCGTCGAACCGGAGGCCGTGGCCGGAGGGAAAGGCCTTCTACCGGTTCGACACGATCTACGACAGAACCAGCTTCGGGTATGCCGGCCCCAAGTTCGGCTTCTCCACCATGCCGGACCAGTACGCCCTGTCGGTCTTCCAGCGCCGGGAGCTCGCGGAGCGCAACCGCGCTCCCGTGATGGCAGAGATCGACCTCACGTCCAGCCATGGGCCCTGGGCTCCCGTCCCCACCATCATCGACTGGGACGGCCTCGGTGACGGCTCGGTCTTCGACCGGATCCACGGCCACGCCGAATCCGCTCAAGAGCTGTGGCGTCACCGTGAGAACGTGCCCGCCGCCTACATGAAGTCCATCGAGTACTCCCTCCTCACGCTCATCTCGTTCGTGGAGAGATACGGCGATGACAACCTCGTGCTGATCCTTCTCGGCGACCACCAGCCGGCCACGATCGTGAGCGGGCCCGCGGGGAACCACGACGTGCCCATCACGGTCATCGCCCACGACCGGGCCGTCATCAACCGGATCTCCGGGTGGGGCTGGCAGGACGGCATGCGGCCAGAGTCGGACGCGCCGGTCTGGCCGATGGACGCCTTCCGTGACCGTTTCCTCGCCGCGTACAGCCTCCAACCGCCGTCGATCTCTGCGCGGCTCGTTGCTGTGCCACCACGGCCGTGATCGTCTCGCGCAGTGGGTCAGGGCCAGAGGTGGCTCGCCAGTCCGATGATGTGCACCGCACCGGGACCTCCCTGCACCGCGGTGACCGTGGCGACCATCGTGACCGTCGACGCGCTCGAACCGGGGCGGCGCCATGAGACGGGACGAGCGCGCTGTGTTCGACCTGGCCCTGCGGCGGGCGCGCCTGTCGGCGTACGCCCCGGGTGAGTTCGTCGGTCAGGAGAGCTTCATGAGCGCCAGCGAGATCCTGTCCTTGGCCGTTCGGGCCGGCATCGCACCCGGGGTGTCCGTGCTGGACGTGTGCTGCGGAGTGGCCGGCCCCGGACGGTTGATCACACGGGAGCTGAGATGCAGGTATGTGGGGGTGGACGTCAGCGCCAGTGCCATTGACATCGCACGTGAGCGCGCCACCGACCTCGGCTGTCGCTTCGAGGTCTCGCGGATCCCGCCGGTCCCTGCAGGCCCCTTTGACGTGGTCCTGCTGCTGGAGACCATGCTCGCCTTTCCCGACAAGCAGACCCTGCTGCGCGAAGTGTCCGCGGCGCTCCTGCCGGGCGGACGCTTCGCCTTCACCCTCGAGGAAGGGCAACCGCTCACCCAGGAGGAACGAGAATGCATGCCGGAGGCGGACACGGTGTGGCTCATGCCGCTGCCGGACCTGCTGTCCTGTTTGGAGCGAGTCGGGTTGCGCGTTCGTTGGTGGGGTGACTGCAGTCGGTCCCACCGGGCCACGGTTGACTCGCTGATCGAGGCGTTTGCCGCTGAAGCACCGGAGCTTGACGCGCGTCTCGGACGTCACGCCGTGGATGAGCTGCTGCTCGCTCATCGGCTGTGGAGCCACTGGATCCGGGAGGGACGGGTGCGAAAGCTCGCCTTCGTCGCCGAGAAAGCAGGGACGTCATGAAGCAGGGACGTCATGAACGAGAGCCACTCGTGGCCCAGCGGCGCCATGGCGTGCGAGGCTCCGGCCCACTAGCGTGGCACTGACTCGCCGGAGGCGATGCCGACAAGCCAGCCGGAGCCGCCGAAGCCGGCGATTCGAGCGAGCTCGGTGCGGACGCGAGTTGGGGGCGAGGCCGGTGGGGAGTGACGCCCTTGCGTTCTGGCTGCGCGAACCCGGTGTGGGTGAGATCAGGCGTGCTCCATTGAAGGCGCTTGGTCCGGGGGAGGTCCTCGTGCGCACCCTGCGCTCGGGAGTGAGCCGGGGCACCGAGACGCTGGTGTTCCGAGGCGGCGTGCCCGTCAGCCAGTATGCCGCGATGCGGGCGCCTTTCCAGGAGGGCGACTTCCCGGGGCCCGTCAAGTACGGCTACCTCAGCGTGGGCGTCGTCGACGGTGGCCCGCCGGAGCTGCGCGGCCGCACCGTGTTCTGCCTGTATCCCCACCAGAGCGCCTACGTCGTGCCGGCGCAGGCCGTGGTGGTCGTGCCCGATGACGTGCCACCGGAGCGGGCGGTGCTCGCCGGCACCATGGAGACGGCCGTCAACGCCCTGTGGGACGCCGCGCCTCTCCTGGGCGACCGTGTCGCCGTTGTCGGCGCCGGCATGGTCGGCTGCTGCGTGGCGCGGCTTCTCACCCGGTTTCCCGGCGTTCACGTCACTCTTGTCGACACCGATGCCGCCAAGGCAGACGTCGCCGCAGCGCTCGGCGTCGAGTTTGCGCTTCCGGGCGACGCAGCCGGCGGCCGTGATCTCGTCGTGCACGCGAGTGCGACGTCCGCCGGGCTCCAGCACTCACTGGACCTGCTGGTGCCGGAGGGGACGGTCATCGATCTCAGCTGGTACGGCGATGCGGAGACCTGTCTGTCGCTCGGGGGCGCCTTCCACTCCGGGCGCCTCGGCATCCGTGCCAGCCAGGTCGGCGCGGTGGCTGCTGCCCGTCGCGGGCGACGCAGTGCTCGCGAGCGGCTGGCGTTGGCCCTGGGCCTGCTGCGAGACCCTCCCTTGGACTCGCTGGTCACCGGGGTCTCGCCCTTCGAGGAGCTTCCGGACGTCATGGCCCGCCTGGCGGACGGGAGCCTGCCGGCGCTCTGCCACACCATCAGCTACGGCGAGGGGTAGACCGGTGTTCAGCGTGACCGTCAGGGACCACATGATGATCGCCCACAGTCTGCGCGGCGAGGCCTTCGGACCCGCGCAGCGCCTGCACGGCGCCACCTACGTCGTCGATGCCACGTTTCGTCGGCCGGCTCTCGACCCTGACAACATCGTCGTCGACATCGGGCGCGCAACGGCGGAACTTCACGCCGTGCTCGAGGAGCTGAACTACCGCAACCTCGACGAGGAGGAGCGGTTCGCCGGCACGAACACCTCCACCGAGGCGCTGGCCCAGGTCATCGCAGACCGGCTGGCTGATCGGGTGTATGCCGGGGGGCTGGGCGAGGCGGCCCGAGGACTGGCCGGGATCGCGGTCACCCTGCACGAGTCGCATGTCGCCTGGGCGAGTTTCGAGCGTCAGCTGTGACTGCCGTACACGTGGTCGTCCCGGACGCCATCGATGATCCGGCGCGGCCCAGCGGCGGCAACGCCTATGACCGCCGAGTCTGTCGTGGGCTCGGCGCGCTCGGATGGTCGGTGCACGAGTGGGCCGTGGCCGTCTCGTGGCCCCGGGGCGAGCCCGCGTCGCGCGCGCACCTGAGCGGCGCGCTGTCGCAGATCCCCGACGACTCCGTCGTCATGGTCGACGGCCTCATCGCCTCCCATGTCCCGGAGGTCTTGGTGCCCGAGGCCGGCCGGTTGCGCCTTGTCGTCCTGGTGCACATGCCCCTGGGGCATGGGCTGCCGGGTGACGAGGTCGCCGCCCATTCCCAGCGCCGGGAACGGGAGGCTCTGTCGGCCGCTGTCGCGGTGGTCACGACCAGCGCCTGGACCCGGCGCTGGCTGCTCGACCACTACGCGCTGCATCCCCACAGGGTCCGCGTCGCGGAGCCCGGCGTCGACGCGGCACACCTCGCGCCGGGAACGGCTGCTGGCGGGGAGCTGCTCTGCGTGGGGACGGTGACACCGGGAAAGGGACACGACGTGCTGCTCGCTGCGCTGGCCATGGTGGCGGACCTGCCGTGGCGGTGTGTCTGCGTGGGCAGCCTGACGTGCGATCCGGCGTTCGTCGACGGACTCGCTCGTCAGGCCCGGGACGGCGACATCGCCGGTCGGGTGCACTTCGCCGGTCCGCTCACGGCAGCCGACCTCGACGCCGCCTACGCCGCCGCCGACCTGCTGGTCCTGGCCTCGCGTGCCGAGACGTACGGAATGGTCGTCACCGAGGGGCTCGCGCGAGGGCTCCCCGTGGTGGCGACGAGCGTCGGCGGGCTGCCGACCGCCCTCGGGCGAGGCGCCGACGGGAGCCGACCGGGGCTGCTGGTGTGCCCGAGCGACCCTGCGGCGTTCGCACGCGCACTGCGCTGCTGGCTGACGGACGGCGCGCTGCGGCAGCGCCTACGCGATGCGGCCGGCGAGCGTCGCGCCCGACTGCCGGACTGGGAGGCCACGTCGCTTCGGATCGCCCGCGTGCTGGCCGAGGTGGCGGCATGACGGCCGGGACGGTCGGCGTGAAGGTGAACTCGATGGACGTGGTGCACGTACTCCACTCCAGGGAGCACGACCGTAAGGGAGACGGCTGATGCACGTGGCTCGACGCCAGCCTGGTGGGGATGGGCTGCCGCGATGAGTCGGCCCCGGTGGAGCTGGGCGCGGCCGCTGGGCGGCGCCGCGATCCTCGCCGTTCTGCTCCACCAGGTGGGCGCTGAACCGTTCCTCGAAGCAGCCCGGATGATCGACGGCTGGTCACTGGCAGCGGCCGCCGGCATCTCGGTGCTCACCACGGTCTGCTGCGCCTGGCGCTGGAGCCTGGTCGCGCGCGGCCTCGGCGTCGGTCTGCCACTCCGCGTGGCCATCGCCGCCTGCTACCGGTCGCAGTTCCTCAACACAACGCTGCCTGGAGGCGTTCTCGGCGACGTGAGCCGCGCTCTGCGCCACGGGCGCGACGTCGGCGACACCGCCCGGGGCTTGCGCGCCGTGATCTGGGAACGCTCCGCCGGACAGGCCGTGCAGGTCGTGCTGACCCTGGTCGTCCTGCTGCTCATGCCGTCACCCGTGCGCCCGTCCGTGCCGGCTGCCACGACTGCGGTCGTGGCAGTGGCGGCCGGAGGTGTACTCCTGAGCCTCGCTTCGGGTCGATCACGGCCGTCCCGTGTGGCGCGGGTCGTGCGTGCGGCCGCCGCCGACCTCCGCGCAGGGCTGCTGGGACGGCATGTGTGGCCCCGCATCGTGCTCGCATCCGGCGTCGCCGTGGCCGGGCACACCGTGACGTTCCTCATTGCCGCGCGGGCCGCCGGAGCGACCGCACCGACCGCCCAGGTGCTGCCGCTCGCTCTGCTCGTGCTGCTGGCCATGGGGGTGCCGGCGAACATCGCCGGGTGGGGCCCCCGCGAGGGTGTGGCCGCGTGGGCCTTCGGTGTCGCCGGACTGAGCGCGGGACAGGGCGTGTCTGCCGCCGTCGTGTACGGCGTCATGGTGCTCGTCGCGTGCCTGCCAGGTGCCGGTGTGCTGATCGCGGGGTGGCTCCACCACAAGGCCCGTGGCACGGGGACGGTGGCAGAGCCGCCCGGGTCGGCGGCACCGGGAGGCGCCCGACTGGAAGGGGCCGCGCGTGCCTGACCGCCCGTACACGCTGCTGAGCTGCGGCATGTCGATCGACGGCTATCTGGAGGGCGCGACCGAGAGCCGGCTGCTGCTCTCCAACGACGCCGACCTCGACCGCGTGGACGCCGTGCGTGCCGCCAGCGACGCGATCCTCGTGGGCGCGGCAACCGTCCGGAAGGACAACCCCAGACTCCAGGTGCGGTCACTGGCGCGTCGGGACGCACGGGTCGCCAGCGGACGTCGGCCGTCGCCGACCAAGGTCACCGTGACCGGGCGCGCCCAGCTGGATGCCCGGTCGAACTTCTTCGCCATCGGTGACTCCGAGAAGCTGGTCTACTGCCCGAGCGCGACCGTGGCGGTGGCCCGCGAACGGCTTGGCCCGGTGGCGACCGTGGTCGATGGGGGAGCGTCGGTGGACATGCGGTGGGTGAGCGAGGACCTGTATGCGCGCGGTGTGCGCCGGCTGATGGTCGAGGGTGGCGGAATGGTGCACACGCAGTTCCTCACCGCTGACCTTGCGGACGAGCTTCACCTGGTCGTCGCACCACTCTTCGTCGGGGACTCCCGGGCACGGCGTTTCGTCAACGACGGGCGCTTCCCCTGGAATCCACACCGGCGCGCGACGCTGGCGGAGGTGCGCCAGATTGATGACGTGGTGCTGCTTCGTTATGCCCTTTCGTCACGCTTCCGTGGGCCCTGACCTGAGGAGGTCCGATGACGCGAACTCCGCCACCCGCGACGATCCGCACCCAGCTGTCGGTGCCGTTGCGGTTCGCCGACGGGTACGCCACCACGGCGCGCGTCTTCACCTTCGATGGGCTGGCCGACGGCCGGGAGCATCTCGCCTTCGGACTCGGGGACCGCGCTGGCGCGTGGACACCGAACGGGCGCCGAGACCGGCCGCCGCTCGTCCGGCCGCACAGCGAGTGCCTCACTGGTGACGTGTTCGGCAGCCAGCGGTGCGACTGTGGCGCGCAGGTTCGCGAGGCCGTCGAGCGCATCGCGGACACCGGCGGGTTCCTGCTCTACCTCCGTCAGGAGGGACGTGGCATCGGCCTGTACGCCAAGCTCGACGCCTACGCGCTGCAGGACGAGGGCCTGGACACCTACGAGGCCAATCGTGCGCTCGGCTACTCGGAGGACCAGCGCGACTACACCGTCGCGGCGCAGATGGTCCACGCGCTGGGCTGGACGCGGGTGGCCTTGTTGAGCAACAACCCGGACAAGGCCGCGCAGCTCCGGCGGCTGGGTGTGACGGTGACCGAACAGGTGCCCACCGGTGTGCACGTGTGCACCGCGAACGCCCGGTACCTGGCGACGAAGGCCCGACGAGGTGCCCACACGCTCGACGTTCCGCCCACCGGTCAGGCGCGGCGGCTGGGTGGGGGGCCCGCAGGGGTCAGGCGGACGAGCGGGGTTTGACCGGGAACGACTGGGGGAGACCAGAGGAGCATCGGCGGTGGTCACGCCGAGTACCTGGATGTGGGTAGCGTCGGCTGTGTGGACCCGATCGCACGACGACCCCATATGCCGGGCTATGGCATCGTCGGCCCCACGGAGGGCACCGGGCTCCTGCCGTGGCAGTGGGCGAGGGACCGCCTGACCGTCTCCCACGACTACTGGCTCGCGACCGTGTGGCCCACCGGGAGACCTCAGCTCACCCCGGTCTGGGGAGTGTGGCGCGACGATGCCCTGTGGTTCAGCTGCAGCCGGCGGTCACGCAAGGCCCGGAACCTGGACACGAATCCCATGGCCGTTGCCACGACCGACGACCCGTCGAACCCGGTCATCGTCGAGGGTGAGGCGACCAGGGTCGTGGATCGGGCTTCGATCGCTGCCTTTGCCGAATGGTGCGACATCAAGTACGGAACCCACTACGGCGTCGAGTTCTTCGGTGCCCCCGACAACGTGTGTTTCCGAATCGACGTGGCTGCGGCCTGGGGTATCAGCGGCCAGGACTTCACCGGATCTCCGACCAAGTGGGTGTTCTCCCGCTGAGTCGCAGGTCCGCGACCGAGACTGCCGGAACGGGCTGGCCGAACATCGCACAGACGCTCAGCATGACGACCTCGTCGAACTTCTGGGCGATGGCTTCGTTGGGCTCGGTGGACAACAGGATGACGGCACTGCGCGTGCCCGCGCGGTTGTGGTACGCGATGGTGACGTAGCCGGGGATACCGCCGGTGTGACCCCAGATCGTGCCGCAGGGCGTGTCGATCGTGAGGATGCCCAGCCCGTACCCGGCGCCGGGGAAGGGACTGACGGTGGTGGTCATCTCGCGGAGCAGGGAGCGGGACAGCAGGCGGCCCGAGAGCAGTGCCTGGTAGAAGGTGGTGAGGTCTGTCGTCGTGGAGACCAGCGCCCCCGCGGCCCAAGCCCACGTCGGGGTCCAGCGCGAGGTGTCGGTGTAGCCCTCACCGAAGATCCCCGGTGGTGCGTAGCCGTGGGCGTAGGACCCCCGGAAACGTGCGCTGTCCGTGAGGTAGGTGTTCTCCAGGCGCAGCGGCCGGGTCACCCGTTGCTGCACCAGGTCGGCTACAGACTTTCCGGAGGCCTTCTGGATCACCAGGCCGAGCAGGATGTAGCCAGTGTTGCTGTAGGACCAGTTCGTCCCTGGCGCGAACAGCGGCGGGTTCGCGAGCGCGACGTCGACGAGCTCGCGGGGGCTCCAGCGGCGGTAGGGATCTGCCATTGCCCTGTCGAGGAAGTCCGGGTCGTCGGTGTAGTTGAAGATGCCGCTCGTGTGGTTCAGGAGCATGCGAAGGGTGATCTCGGACCCTCCGGGCACCAGCCCTGGCAGCCAGCGCTCGACGGTGTCGTCGAGAGCCAGCCTGTCTTCGCTCATGAGCTGGAGGGTGATGACGGCGATCAGGGTCTTGGTGATGCTGCCGGCTCGGGCCTGGTCGTTGGTGCGAAGCGGACGTTCGGGGTCGATCCGGGCACGTCCAACTGCGAGACGCGTGACGTCGTCGCCGTTGTCCAGCAGGGCGTTCACGCCGGTCGCTCCGGCGTCGACGACGGCCTGCATGGCCGCCCGCAGAGCCGCAGTCGACTCGTCCCGTTCGGCACCTGCGGTGACGGTCGTTGCCGCCGTCACGCTGCGGACAGGAGGAGACGCCGTGGCGGGAGCGCCGGGGGCGAGCAGCGCGACGGCGACAACAGTCGACGCCGCCAACGCGGCGATGCGGCGTGGCATGGCGGTCATTGGGGCCTCGTTCCTGTGGCCGGATCAAGGTCGCCCCCTCGTGCCCTTCCACTCTCCTCCGAGGCGCGGCACCCCGCCAGACCTCAATCGGCGAGCGGTCTGTCGCGTGCACGTGCGCCTGACCTGTGGTTCTCGGACGTCCGGAGGTCGCAGCAGGCTCTGGTCGCACGTCGTCATCCGTGGGGTCCAAAGTCCCCTCTGCGAAGCCGTGGTTGTCCCTACATTGTTGAGGGACACCTCGCGTTCGAGCTCCACCCGGGGAGACGCCATGGCACCAGACACACGGCTGATCAGCCTCGACGGCCTGCAGTCGCTGGTCGATGCGCTCCTGGCCGGCGGCTACACCGTCATCGGCCCGACAGTGCGCTCCGGGGCGATCGTCAACGCCCCGATTCGCGGCATCGACGAGCTGCCCCGCGGCTGGGGCGACGAGCAGGATGCCGCGCACTACCGGCTGCGGCGCAGGGCCGATGAGGCGCTGTTCGGGTTCGCTGCCGGCGCGCAGTCGGCAAAACCGGTGTTCTTCCCGACCGATGAGCTGCTCTGGCGAGGAAGGCGCACCCCCGACGGCGCTGGTGTCGAGGTGCGGACAGACGAGGCGCCTGAAGCGAAGGACGCCGAGGCAGGTCCGCCCTACGCCCTCCTCGGGGTCCGTTCCTGCGACCTCAGCGCCCTCGGCATCCACGACACCGTCCTGACCCAGCGCCGCTTCGGTGACGCCCACTACGCAGCCCGTCGGTCCGACGCCTTCATCGTCGCCGTCGCGTGCTCCGACCCGGGCGGCACCTGCTTCTGTGTCTCGATGGGGACCGGTCCCCGGCCAGAGCAGGGCCGCGGCGCTCCGTTCGACCTGTCGCTGACCGAGCTGCTCGACGGCGGCCACCGGTTCGTCGTCGAGGTGGGCAGTGAGCGGGGGGCGAAGATCCTCGACGAGGTCGCAGCGCAGCCGGCACCGGCAGCGGAGCTGGACTCAGCGGCATACGTCACGGAGCAGGCGACCCAGCGGATGGGACGCCGCCTCGACACCGACGGGATCAAGGAGCTCCTCTACGCCAGCGTGGACAGTCCCAGGTGGGACGACGTGGCCTCCCGGTGCCTCTCCTGTACCAACTGCACGATGGTCTGCCCCACGTGCTTCTGCACCACCGTCGAGGACGTCTCCGACCTCACCGGCCACGAGGCGGAGCGGCACCGGGTGTGGGACTCCTGCTTCAACGCCGACTTCTCCTACATCCACGGCGGCACCGTCCGCGAGTCGACGAAGTCCCGCTACCGACAGTGGATGACCCACAAGCTGGCCTCGTGGCAGGACCAGTTCGGCTCCTCGGGCTGTGTGGGGTGCGGGCGGTGCGTCACGTGGTGTCCGGCCGCCATCGACATCACCGCCGAGGCCGCAGCGCTGCGCGGTGCGCCCGGTTCGAACCTGCCACAGCCCACCGCCCCCGTTGCCACCGGCGAAGATGACTGAGGGAGACCGGCGTGCAGACCATCGCGAAGTACCTTCCCCAGCACCCGTTCTTCGCCGGGCTCGACGAGTCCGTCGCCTCGCTCGTGGCCGGCTGTGCGGTCAACGTCCACTTCCGCGCCGGACAGCACCTCTTCCACGAGGGTGAGCCGGCTGACACCTTCTACGTCATCCGCCACGGGCGGGTCAGCATCGAGGTGCACGCTCCGGCAGGCCCGCCGGTGGTGGTCGACAGCGCCCATGACGACGACGTCGTCGGGTGGTCGTGGCTCGTGCCGCCCTACCGGTGGACCTTCGACGCCCGGGCCACCGACGAGACGAGCGCGATCGCGTTCGACGGGGCCTGCCTGCGGGCCACGTGCGAGGCGGACCCCGCGGTCGGCTACGCCCTGCTCCAGCGCGTGGTGAAGGTGATGTCCACTCGGCTGCACTCGGCGCGGATCCGACTGCTCGACCTCTACGGAGTCCCGACGTGACCGCCCTCGCCGGCCGTGGCCCCGGCGCACCCCCCGCGGGGGATCCCTTCCTGCCGCGCCCCTTCGTCGTTCGGCGACACCGGCAGGACACCCGGGACACCTACACGCTCGTGCTCGAGCCGGTCGACGGGTCGCCCATGGGGTTCGCTGCCGGCCAGTTCACGATGATGCACGCGTTCAGCGCGGGGGAGGCGCCGATCTCGATCAGCGGTGATCCCGCGCGGCCCGACCTGCTGGAGCACACGATCCGCAACGTCGGCGCCGTCACCCGCGCCCTGGTGCACTCGGCGCCGGGCACGGAGCTCGGCATCCGGGGGCCCTTCGGCACGGGGTGGGAGGTGTCGTCA
>Ga0247818_10001459_pt1 | contig 14970 bp, 12 predicted proteins | sample 13C_Glucose_Day1_FD_192424 | JGI IMG/M metagenome (GOLD analysis project Ga0247818, IMG submission 192424) | Soil microbial communities from agricultural site in Penn Yan, New York, United States - 13C_Glucose_Day1 | ecosystem: Environmental > Terrestrial > Soil > Agricultural land | place...
CTGATCGACCTGGCGCGGCAGCTGGGCCGCGTGCTCACGGTGTTCCACAACCGGCGGTGGGACGGGGACTTCCTCACGCTGCGAAAGCTGCTGACCGCGCAGTCGCTGGGAAGCGTCACCAGGTTCGAGTCGCGTTTCGAACGCTGGTCCCCGGCCATCAGCAAAGCCTGGAAGGCCCGGGCCACAGCCGTCGACGGGGGAGGCATCCTGTTTGATCTTGGCAGCCACCTGATCGACCAGGCGCTGCAGCTGTTCGGCCCGGCCGCCGTGCTCCACGCCGAGCTGAAGGCGCGGCGCTCGGATGAGCGGACGGATGATGACGTCTTCCTGGTCCTGCGGCACGATTCGGGGGTGACCAGCCACCTGACCATGAACATGCTGTGCGCGCAGCAGGGTCCGCGCTTCCGGGTGCTGGGCTCGATAGGCGGCTTCACCAAGAACGGTGTGGACCCCCAGGAGCCCTACATGGCGGCCGGCGGCAGCCCCCTGGATCCCGCCTACGGCCAGGAGGCGCCGGAGTGGGCCGGCCTCTTGGGCCGCGACGGCCACCTGGACCGGCTCCCCACCGAACGCGGCGCGTACCCCGAGTTCTACCGGATCCTGGCGGACAAGATCCTCGACGGCGGCACCGCGTCGGCCCGTCCCCTCCCGGTAGACCCGGAGGACGCGGTCGCGGTCCTGAAAATCATGGAAAAAGCGCGCGAACTGGCCTAGGCCCGTCGATTGCTCCCCACAGGGCCCCCGTAGACGCCGTTTTGAGGGCTCAAAAGGGCGAGTAGGGAGCAATCGACGGAGGGGCTTACGCGGAGACCAGTTCGTGCCAGTCCTTGACGAGGGGCAGGTTGTGGGCTTCGGACACGGAGTGGTGTGCCACGTGGCCGGCGGCGATGTTCAGGCCGGCGGCGAGGGCGGGGTCGCGGTCGAAGGCGGCCCTGACCCCCAGGTTGGCCAGGGACACGGCGTAGCGCAGGGTGACGTTGGTCAGCGCGTAGGTGGAGGTGTTGGGCACGGCGCCGGGCATGTTGGCCACGCAGTAGAAGATGGTGTTGTGCACCTTGTACGTGGGTTCCTGGTGCGTGGTGGGGTGCGTGTCCTCGAAGCAGCCGCCCTGGTCCACCGCGATGTCCACCAGGACCGAGCCGGGCTTCATCCGGGCCACGAGGTCGTTGGTGACCAGCTTGGGGGCCTTGGCGCCCGGGATCAGGACGGAACCGATCACCAGGTCGGCGTCCACCACTGACTTTTCGATCTCGTACTTGTTGGAGGCAACCGTCTTCAGCCGTCCCTGGTACTGGGCGTCCAGTTCGCGCAGGCGGTTGATGTTGATGTCCAGGATAGTGACGTCGGCACCCAGGCCCAGGGCCATGGCTGCGGCGTTGGTGCCGGCAACACCGGCGCCCAGGACCACCACTTTGGCGGGGCGCACGCCGGGAACGCCGCCCAGCAGGACGCCCTTGCCGCCGGCCGGAGCCATCAGCGAGGTGGCACCCACCTGGACGGAGAGGCGGCCGGCAACCTCGGACATCGGGGCCAGCAGCGGCAGCGAGCGGCCTTCCTGCACCGTTTCGTAGGCGATGGCAGTGACGCCGGAGTTGATGAGTTCGCGGGTGAGTTCCGGCTCGGCAGCCAGGTGCAGGTAGGTGAAGAGGATCAGGCCCTTGCGGAAGCGGTGGTACTCGGACTTGATGGGCTCCTTGACCTTCATCACCATGTCGGCCCGGGCCCAGACATCGTCCGCCTCGTTAACGATCTCGGCGCCCGCGATCGAGTATTCCTCATCGGTAATGCCTGAGCCCAGGCCGGCACCGCGCTCCACCAGGACGGTGTGTCCGTGGGTGCGGAATTCGTGGACTCCGGCCGCGGTGATGGCCACGCGGAATTCGTTGTTCTTGATTTCTTTGGGGACGCCGATGATCATCGTCTGCTCCAGTGTGCGGGGCCGGTGGGCCGAAAAAACGGAAAGGATTTCGTGTTTCAACGATAAATCCGGCTGTGAGCCACGTGACACGGAGCGGGCTTGCAGCCATGCCAAGGACCCCCGTGATTCCGCGGTTTTGACGCTTCAGTGCTCGACAGGTGTCGAGCACTGAAGCGTCAGGTGTCGCCTCGTGTCCGTTCGTCTGTAGAGCTTCCAGCGCAGTAGTGTTGCCCCATGCAGCAGCAGGGTGTGGAACAGCTCGTCGAACAGGTGGCGCAGAAGCTGGGGCGCGGCCTGTCCCTCGAGGACCTGGACGGCCTTTTGCTGGCCTACAGCTCCAACCAGTCCCACGCCGACCGGGTGCGGGTGAACTTCCTGCTGAGCAAAAAGGTCCCGGCGGACGTGAGCGCGTGGCAGCTCTCGCACGGCATCGCCACCGCCGTGCGGCCCGTTGTGGTCCCGGCCAACCCTGATCTGGGCATGCTGGGCAGGGTCTGCGTTCCGCTCATGGTGCGGGGCTTCCGCGTGGGTTACCTCTGGGTGCAGCAGGACTCCGCGGAGGAAAGCCCGACGGCGATCCTCACCCAGCTGCCGGGCGTGAACCATGAGCTTGAGCTGCTGTCCGGCCTCCTGCTCGATTCGAATACGGCCGAATCCGAATTCCGGCGGGGCCGGGAGCGGGAGTTCCTGGCCGCCTGCGCGGGAGAACCCAACGCCGTGGCCGCCGTGGCCGGATGGAAGGAAGTCCAGGGCCGCGGTCCGTGGCAGATGGTCACGGTCCTCGATGCGGACGGCTGGGCCAGCGGCCCGGACCCCATCGCGTCCACCCTGATCCACCGCTCCACAGCGCTCCAGGCAACCGTGGGCGTGGACGCCGCCCTTTTCAGCGCCGGTACGGAAACCCACTCGGTGGTGCTGTTCCGCGAGTCGACGGGCCGGGCCAACCACGCCCAGGTCCTGGTCCACTACCAGCTGGAGCTGGCCAAACGGTCCGGCCGCCCGGTCCACCGGATCATCCTGGGCATCAGCGAGGGCTTCTCCAAGACCCGCCAGCTCTCCGAGGCATACCGGCAGTCGCGGGTGGCAGCGCAGGCGGCAGCCGTGGACCCGCAGCTGGGCGAACTGGTGGACATCCGCGCAACGGGCGTCTACCAGCTTCTCGCCTCGGCCGGGGGAGGGGTGGGGGCCTGGGCGGATTCCGGTTCGGTGTACTTCCGGATGCTCGAGGACCACGACCGCAACGGCGAGCTCATCCCGGTCCTTGAACTCCTGTATGACAACGATGGGTCCGTGCAGGATGTGGCCGGCAAGCTCCACCTGCACCGCAGCAGCATCTACAACAGGCTGGGCCGGATCCGGCAGCTGCTGGGGGTGGACCCGCTGAAGGGGATGCCCCGCCTGGAGCTGCACGCCGCGTTGAAGATGCGGCGCTGGGCGGCGAGGCCAAGGATCTGAGTACCCAGACCTGGCGTTAGGCACCGGCCTCGGTGAAGGACATGATGGCGGCCGCTACCTGCCGTGGCCGCAGGTGCTGGGCCACGTGTCCTGCCCGGTCGATCTCAACAAAGCGTCCCTGCGGCACCACCTGGGCGAGGAGGCGCGACCAATCCGCGCCCGCCACCGGGTCCTGTTTCCCGCGCAGGACCAACACCGGCACATTGATGCCCGCCAGCCGCAGCTCCGTGGGGTAGCCCACATCACGGGGAGCACGGTGAAGTACCATCGCGGACCGCAGCGGAAGTAGTCCGACACCACCAGCCAGTTGGAGGAGGCGCTTTCCCGGAGGAGCGAGTCCAGGAACAGTGCCAGGCCCTGCCGCCCCACGCTGCGGTGCCGCGAATCGACCACGGGACCCATCAACACCAGCCGCAGTGCGTGGTCCGGTGCGCAGAGTGCCGCCTCGATGGCGAACTGGACGCCCATCGAATGTCCCACCAGGATGTACGGGCCAATGCCGCTGGCCTTCAGAGCCTGCGCGATGAAGGCGCCGTAGTCCTCCACGGACAACTGCCTCCCCGGCCTGGGGGTGCCGGCAAAGCCAGGCAGGTCCAGGGAATAGGTGGGGGCAGTGGCGGCGAGCTCACCGTGCAGGCGGCGGAGGTAGCGGTGGGAAACGCCGATGCCGTGGATGAGGATGTATGCGGGCTCTCGCGAACCGTCCGCGCGTTCCAGCCCCGGTGCAGGTGTTCCATCAGCCCACAGGATCCGGCCTTTCAGCCCGTGGGCTTCCAGGTCGGCTGACTGCAGCGGAGGGATTGTCCCGCCTCCGGCCTTCGCCATGGGCACTATTCCCGCGGGCCGGCGTCTGCCCCGGCGTTCTTGTCCTGCCTGCGCTTGTGTTCGGCAAGTTTCTGGCTTTCGAGCCACGCCATGATGTCAGCCTGCCGGATCCGCCGGTGCGAGCCGCGGTACTCCACCGGGATCTCACCGCGGTCCGTCATGTTGCGCAGGTAGGTGTGCGAAATCCCCGCCAGCTCTGCCGCCTGCGACGTGGTCAGCATTTCCGCCACGCTGCTCACGGTCACCGTTTCGCCGCGGCCCAGCCGGGCAAGGAGGTCCACGACGGCGTCCCGCGCCTGCCCGGGCAGCCGATGGACCGTTCCGTCGACGAAGACAGTGATGTCATTGCTGTCCTCGAGGGCGCGCGTCAGGACGCGGGCTTCGCCGGCGGGCAGGCCGGCCGTGACGCGGGGGGCTATCAATGCCATGGACGTAGCCTATCCCGGCCGCAGCCGGCGTGGCCGCGGACCCGTCAGAGCCCCAGCTCCTCCAATACCGGCAGCTTTTCCCGGACCCACGCGCGCGCCTCGGTGGCGCTCGGCGCGGACAGGGCGAGCTTGGCCAGGTCCTGGGCTTCGGACAGGGTTACCGTCTTCAGGACTGCTGCCACCGCGGCGAGGGACCGCGCCGTCATGGACAGGGTGCTGACGCCCAGGCCGGTGAGGACGACGGCGAGGGCGGGATCGGCGGCGGCCTCGCCGCAGACACCCACCGGTTTGTTGTGGCCCTCGGCCCGGGATCCTTCAACCGTCAGTCCGACCAGCCGCAGGACGGCCGGCTGCCACGGGGTGTTCAGGTTGGCCAGCGGGCCGAGCTGGCGGTCGGCGGCCATGGCGTACTGGGTGAGGTCGTTGGTGCCCAGGCTGGCAAAGCTGACTTCGCGGAGGATGGCCTCGGCGGTGAGGGCCGCGGAGGGGACCTCCACCATCACGCCGGGGGTCTTGATGCCCGCGTCGGCGCACATGGAGGCGAACCGGGCCGCTTCTTCCGCAGTGGAGATCATCGGGGCCATGACCCAGACGTCGGCTTCTGACTGCTTCTGAGCCAGGGCAATGGCTTCCAGCTGCCGGTCCAGGACGCCGGGGGTGGTGAAGTCGGTGCGGTAGCCGCGGACGCCAAGGGCCGGGTTGGGCTCCGTGGAATCCGTCAGGAACGGCAGCGGCTTATCCGCGCCGGCATCCAGCGTCCGGAGGACCACCTTCTTGCCGGGGAAGGCATCAAAAACGCTCTTGTAGGCAGCAGCCTGCTCTTCGACGCTGGGTTCGGTGTCGCGCTCCAAAAAGCAGAACTCGGTGCGGAACAGGCCCACGCCCTGGGCGCCCAGCTTGGCGGCCGCTTCGGCGTCCTTGCCGCCGCCCACGTTGGCGAGCAGCGGCACCTCGTGGCCGTCCGCCGTCGCGCCCGTGCCGGTGAATTCAGCCAGCAGCGACGCCGTGGCGGCCCATGCTTCCGCTGTTGCCCGGAGGGATTCGTCGGGGTCGGAAGTGATGAGGCCGGCCGCGCCGTCCACGTACACCTCGGTGCCGTCCGGCAGTTCGTCCACTCCCACGGCGGCAACCACGGCGGGCAGGCCAAGGGACCGGGCGATGATGGCGGTGTGGGACTGGGGGCCGCCGCCGGCGGTGACCAGCGCCAGGACCTTGTTCGGGTCAAGCGTTGCGGTGTCCGCGGGGGCCAGGTCCTCGGCCACCAGGACGAACGGGGTGTTGGACGCGGGAATGCCGGGCGCGGGCACGCCGCGGAGCTCGGCCACGATGCGGGCGCGCACGTCCAGGACGTCGGTGGCACGTTCGGCCATGTAGCCGCCCAGGTTGTGCAGCATTTCGGAGACGGAGGAGCCGGACTCCCAGATGGCGCGTTCGGCAGAGGTGCCGCGGGCCACCAGCTTGGCCGCACCCTTGATCAGCATGGTGTCCTTGGCCATCAGGGCGGTGGCCTCCAGGACGGCCTTGCCGTCGCCGGTGGCATGGGCGGCGCGGTCCTTCAGTTCGTCGTGCACGGCCTGCGCGGCGGCCTTCAGTGCTGCGGTGGCTTCTTCTGCAGTGGTGTCCGGGGCCAGCTGTTCACCGGCGGGAGGCTCACTGATCGGTTTGGGCATCTGCCGGATGGTGCCGATGACGCGGCCTGGACTGACGCCTACTCCTGGGAAGTTCTGCACTGAAGGTCCTCATTCTCTGCCGGTAGACAGGCCCGCCAAGTTCCCCCGGCGCCGTGCCGGGTCCGCCGGAGGACTGCTACGTCCAGGGCGGGAAACGTGCCTGAAAAAATTGTATGTGATTCAGTTCATATAGCAACGCTATAGGTGCTAGGGTAGCGGTTATGAGTTTGGATGGCCAGCTTCCCCCCAAAATGCGGCTGCTCCGCGCAGCTGCGGAGTTGCTGGCGAAATCCGCGGGGGCTCCGGTGTCCACGCGCCAGATCACGCAGCTGGCCGGGGTTTCGGCTCCTACGCTGTACCACCACTTCGGTGACAAGGAAGGTTTGTTCGACGCCGTCGTCGCCGCAGGGTTTGAAGAATATGTCGCGGGCGAAAGGGATTTCGCCCCCTCCGGACAGCCCATCGAGGACATCCGGAGAATGTGGGACAACCACGTCCAGTTCGGACTGAACCAGCCCGAGCTGTACCTGGTGATGTTCGGCAATATCCGCCCGGAGAGCCGGCCTGCCATCGTGGCGGACGCCGAGGCGCTCATGGAGGAGATGCTGAACAAGGCAGCGGCGGCGGGCCAGCTGAACGTCCAGCCCCGGGAGGCAGCCAGGTCCATCCTGGCCGCCAACGTGGGCGTGACGCTGATGCTGATTGCGGAGCCCGCTTCCGAACGCAACCTCGAACTGTCCACCATGACCCGGGACGCCATGATCTTCGCGGTGTCCGCCGAGCCCGCCAGCGGCCCGGCCCCGGGCGGCACCGGAAAGTCCTCGGTGGTGGTGGCAGCGATCGCCCTGAACGCCGCACTTCAGGCTTCGCACTCTGACCAGCTTTCCAGCTCGGAACTCAAGCTCTTCCTCGAATGGCTTCACCGGATCTCCACCAGCCCTGCCGGTTAGCCCCGGACCCCCGTAGTACCCAGCAGTACGTCGTCGTAATCATCGGACCACTCCTGCGGAGCAGCAGGAATGAGGTTAGGAAATCACATGGCAACAGAGACAGTTGCAAAACCCCGCACCAGCGCGCGCGTGCACGTCCAAAAGTTCGGGACATTCCTGTCCGGCATGATCATGCCCAACATCGGGGCGTTCATCGCCTGGGGCATCATCACCGCCCTCTTCATTGAGAAGGGCTGGTTGCCTGTCCCGCAACTGGGTGGTTTCGGCGAGACCGGCGGCAAGCCCAACATCGGCCTGGTAGGCCCCATGATCACCTACCTCCTGCCGCTCCTGATCGGCTACACCGGCGGCAAGAACGTCTATGACGTCCGCGGCGGCGTGGTGGGGGCCATCGGCACCATGGGCGTGATCGTCGGTGCCGGCATCCCCATGTTCATCGGCGCCATGATCATGGGCCCGCTGGGCGGCTGGACCATGAAGAAGATCGACATGCTGTGGGAGGGCAAGATCCGCCCCGGCTTCGAAATGCTGGTCAACAACTTCTCTGCCGGCATCTGGGGCGCATTGCTCGCCATGCTGGGCTTCTTCGGCATTTCACCGCTGGTCACGGCCTTCAGCACGGGCGCCGGGAACGTGGTGCAGTTCCTGGTCAACAACGGCCTCCTGCCGCTGACCAGCATCTTCATCGAGCCCGCCAAGGTCCTGTTCCTGAACAACGCCATCAACCACGGCGTGCTGACCCCGCTGGGCGTCCAGCAGTCGCTGGACCAGGGCAAGTCCATCCTGTTCCTGCTCGAGGCGAACCCGGGCCCTGGCCTCGGCATCCTGCTGGCCTACATGTTCTTCGGCCGCGGTGCCGCCAAGGCGTCGGCGCCCGGTGCTGCGATCATCCACTTCCTGGGCGGCATCCACGAGATCTACTTCCCGTACGTGCTCATGCGCCCGCTGCTGATCCTGGCCGCAATCGCAGGCGGCATGACCGGCATCGCCACCCTGGCCGTCACCGGCGCGGGCCTGGTTGCGCCGGCCGCTCCGGGATCCATCCTCGCCGTGCTGGCCCAGACGTCCCGCGACAGCTACCTCGGCGTGATCCTGTCGGTGGTGCTCGCCGCCACGGCATCCTTCCTGGTGGCCTCCGTCATCATGAAGACCACCAAGCACAGTGACGAAACAGACCTGGGCGACGCCACCGCCCGCATGGAGGCAATGAAGGGCAAGAAGAGCTCGGTTTCCTCCACCCTGACCGGTGCAGGTGCAGGTGCAGGCGCTTCCGCAGGTGCCGCGTCCGGCGGCCGCGGCGGAGTGGGCGTGCTGGCCGGACCCGTCCGGAACATCGTGTTCGCCTGCGACGCCGGCATGGGCTCCAGCGCCATGGGCGCCTCGGTGCTGCGGAACAAGATCAAGGCGGCCGGGTTCCCGGACGTCAAGGTCACCAACGCCTCCATCGCCAGCCTCAGCGACACCTACGACGTGGTGATCACGCACCAGGACCTGACCGAGCGGGCCAAGCCGGCCACGTCCAGTGCCGTCCACTACTCGGTGGACAACTTCATGAGCAGCCCGCGGTACGACGAGATCGTCGAGCTGGTCCGCGAGAGCAACACGGAAGGCGGAACGTCCGACGCCGGCACCGCCCACGGTGCGCACGCCGCCGAGGCGCCGGTGGACGCAGCGCCTGCCGCAGCAGGTGCGGCAGCGGCAGCTCCTGCCGCCGGCAGCTCCGACATCCTGGCCCGCGAGAGCGTGGTCATGCGCGGTTCGGCCACCACCCGCGACGCCGCCATCGACGAGGCGGGCCGGCTGCTGCTGGCCCGTGGCGCCGTGGATGAGGGCTACATCGCCGCCATGCATGAGCGGGAAGAGTCCGTATCCACCTACATGGGCAGCTTCCTGGCCATCCCGCACGGCACCAACGCCGCCAAGAACCACATCCGCAAGTCGGCGGTTTCCGTCATCCGGTACCCGGAAGGCATCGACTGGAACGGCAAGCAGGTGAAGTTCGTGGTGGGCGTCGCCGGCATCAACAACGAGCACCTGCACATCCTGTCGTCCATCGCCAAGGTCTTCACCAACAAGGAACAGGTTGCCCGGCTCGAGGCCGCCACGTCCGAGGATGAAGTCCTGGAGCTTTTCGGAAAGGTCAACGCATAGTGAAGGCAGTACATTTTGGGGCCGGCAACATCGGCCGCGGCTTCGTGGGGCTGCTCCTGCATGACGCCGGCTACGAAGTGGTGTTCGCGGACGTGGCCGAAGACCTGATCAACCGGCTCAAGGAAGCGGACAGCTACGCCGTGCACGAAGTGGGGGAGAATCCCGCCGTGCGGACCGTGGACAACTTCCGGGCGCTGAACTCCAACGCCCAGGAGGCGGAACTGGTCTCCGAGATCGCCACGGCGGACATCGTCACCACCGCAGTGGGCCCGCACATCCTGAAGTTCGTGGCGCCGGTGATCGCCAAGGGCATCGCCGCAAGGGAACCCGGCCGGGCGCCCCTGCAGGTGATGGCCTGTGAGAACGCGATCAACGCCACGGACATCCTGGCCAAGGAGGTGGCCGCCCAGCCAGGGGCCACCGCCGCAGTGCTGGACGGCAAGGCAGTGTTCGCCAATACTGCCGTGGACCGGATCGTGCCCAACCAGGAGGCCGGGCAGGGGCTGGACGTAACAGTGGAGACCTTTTACGAATGGGTCATCGACCGCACCGCGTTCGGTGACTCCGCTCCGGCGATCCCCGGCGCCACGTTCGTGGACGACCTCTCGCCCTACATCGAGCGGAAGCTGTTCACCGTGAACACCGGCCACGCCTCGGCGGCATACTTCGGGTTCGAGGCGGGCCTGGAGAAGATCTCCGACGCCATGGCGGACCAGGACGTGGCGGAGGATGTCCGGGCGGTGCTGGAGGAGACCAAGCAGCTCCTGGTGGCCAAGCACGGGTTCAGCAACGATGAGCAGGAAGCCTACGTCCAGAAGATCCTGGTCAGGTTCTCCAATCCCTATCTTCCGGACACCGTCAACCGGGTGGGCCGTGCTCCGCTGCGGAAGCTGAGCCGGAACGAGCGCTTCATCGGCCCCGCCGCCGAGCTGGCCGAACGTGGCGTGGTGCCGGAGGCCCTGCTTGGTGCCATCGCATCAGCGCTCCGGTTCAACGACCCCGCTGATACAGAGGCCACGGAGCTGGCAGAAATCCTTCGCTCCACCAGCCCCGCCGACGCCACGGCAAAAATCACCGGGCTGGCGCCTGGCCACCCGCTGTTCGCCGCCGTTGCCACCCTCGTCGAGGAGCGGCAGGCCGAAATGGCCGGCACCCCCGCCTGACGCGCCAACTGACACGCTCCATCATTACCTGCGCCCTCAAGCGCAACGCTCCATCAGATCCTGCAGGAATTCCGGCGACGCTCCATCAGAACGACGCCGGCACTTACCCAAGTGCCGGCGTCGTTCTTTGTCTGTGCCAAGCTGGGCGGGTGAACCAGAACCCAAATGCCGCGCCTGCTTTGCTCACCGCCGACGTCGACGGCGGGACGTTCCGCCTCAGGCACGCGACGCGTGCCGACATCCCGGACATGGTGCGCCTGCTGGCCGACGACGCCCTGGGCGCCGGCCGCGAGACCGCGAAGGATATGGAACCCTACGAACGCGCCTTTGACGCGATCCACGCCGACCCCGCCCATCTCCTGCTCGTCGGCGAAAGGGTGCCGCAGGGGGAAGAGGAGGGGCCGGTGGTTGCAACCTTCCAGCTGAGCTTCCTTCCCGGCATCTCCAGGCAGGGCGCGTGGCGCTCGCAGCTCGAAGGTGTCCGCGTGGCCGCGTCCCTTCGCGGGCAGGGCCTGGGGAGGCTCATGGTGGGCTGGGCCATCGCGGAGTCGCGGCGCCGGGGCTGCGACCTGATGCAGCTGACAACGCACCATAGCCGTTCGGCCGCCCACAGGTTCTACGAACAGCTGGGCTTCGAAGCAAGCCATGTCGGAATGAAGCGGACCCTCTGACCCTTGACCGTTAGGTTCCCTAACTGTTAGGGTACCTAACGATGACTGACGACGATCCCCAGCTCCACGAACTTGCCGGCGCCTTCCGTGAAGCCCTGCGGCACAGCGTCTACCTGGTCCGGCGCCTCGACGCGGACGGCGAACTCAGCGCCGCCCAGCTCAGTACCCTCAAGATGCTGCTCGGCGAGGGCCAGCGCGTCGGTGAGATCGCCCGGAACCTCGGTGTCCGCGTGCCCAGCGCTACCGAACAGATCATCAAGCTCGAACGCGCAGGCCTGGCGCGCCGGGAACCGGACCCGGATGACTCCCGCGCCGTCAGGGTGATCCTGACCCCCGAAGGCCGTGCCGCCGTCGACTCCGCAAACCGGCGACGCAACCAGGTGATGGCCGCCATCCTCAGCACGCTCACCGACCAGGACCGCCAAGCCCTGGCGGAGGCCCTGCCGGTCATCGACAAAATCAACGCATCCCTCCAGAACTGAACCAGCCACGAACTTAGGAGCACCCTCCATGGAAGGCCAGCTCGCAGAAACCCTGCAAGCACCAGAATCAACCTTGACGGCCGAAAAGGCCTCATTCCTCAAACAGCCGAAGGCGGTATGGGCCACCGCCCTCGCCGCAGTGTTCGCCTTCATGGGCATCGGCCTGGTGGACCCCATCCTTCCGGCCATCGCCACCAACCTGGACGCCAGCCCCAGCCAGGTCTCCCTCCTCTTCACCAGCTACTTCCTGGTCACCGCGCTGGCCATGCTGATCACGGGGTTCGTCTCCTCCCGCATCGGCGGCAAGCGGACGCTGCTGATCGGCCTGGCCGTCATCGTCGTGTTCTCCTCGCTGTCCGGCCTGTCCGGCAGCGTCGATGAGCTGGTGGGCTTCCGCGCCGGCTGGGGACTGGGCAACGCCCTGTTCGTCGCCACCGCCCTCGCCGTCATTGTTGGGGTGGCCAGCGGCGGCGCCGGCACCGCCATCATCCTCTACGAAGCCGCACTGGGCCTGGGCATCTCGCTCGGCCCGCTGCTCGGCGCCCTCCTGGGCGGCTGGCAGTGGCGCGCCCCGTTCTTCGGCACCGCCGTCCTCATGGCCGCCGCCTTCATCGCCCTGATCGCCCTCCTGCCCAGGACGCCGCTGCCTGAGCGCAAGGTGCGGTTGCGGGACCCCCTGCTGGCGCTGGGTCACAAGGGACTGCGGACGACGGCGGCAAGCGGCTTGTTCTACAACTACGGCTTCTTCACCATCCTGGCTTTCACCCCGTTCATCCTGGGCATGGACGCGTACGGCATCGGCGGCGTCTTCTTTGGCTGGGGTGTGGCCGTGGCGGTATTTTCCGTCTTCGTTGCACCGGTCCTGCAGACCCGCTTCGGCGCGGTGAAGGTACTGACCGGCACTTTGTTCGTCCTCATGCTGGACCTGGCCGGGCTGGGACTGGCCGCGGGGCACTCGGTGCCTGCCGTCGTCGTCCTGGTCATTGTTGCCGGCGCGCTGCTGGGCATCAACAACACCATCTACACGGAACTGGCCATGGGCGTCTCTGATTCGCCCCGGCCGGTGGCTTCCTCCGGCTACAACTTTGTCCGCTGGATGGGCGGTGCCCTGGCCCCGTTCGCGGCGGCGCAGCTCGGTGAGCACTTCGGCCCGCAGGTCCCGTTCTTTGCCGGGGCGGTGGCCATGGTGATCGCCATCCTGGTCGCGTTCGGCGGCCGGGCCTACCTGTCCTCGCACGAACCGCACGTCGTGTAGCCGCTGCCGGCGCACCAACGGACAAACCCTCCATCACGGCATGTGATGGAGGGTTTGGTGTTTTCCTGCGGAAGCTGATGGGGCGTTCCAGGGAAGGCCGCCAAAAGTGATGGGGCGTTGCTAGGCCTTGGCGGAGCCCTTGGGTACGAACAGCGTCTCGGCCTGCTCCAGGGACATGCCGTTGGTCTCCGGGACCTTGAACATGACGAAGAAGAAGGAAGCCGCAGCGAACAGGGCGTACATGGCATAGGTCAGCGGCAGCGAGCCCGCTGCCATGACCGGGAAGCTCAGGGTGATCACGAAGTTGGCCACCCACTGGGCCGCTGCGGCCAGGCCCAGCGCCCGGGCACGGATCCGGGACGGGAAGATCTCGCCCAGGAGGACCCACACCAGCGGTCCCCAGGACGCGCCGAAGCTGATCACGAAGACGTTGGCGGCCACCAGGGCCACGGGGCCCCACGCGCCCGGCAGGCTGATGTTCTCGCCGCTGCCTGTTGCCGAGGAGAACGCCACGGCCATGGCGCCCAGGGACACGGCCATGCCCACGGACCCAGCCAGCAGGATGGGCCGGCGGCCCACGCGGTCCACCAGGGCGATGGCCACGAGGGTTACCAGGATGTTGGTGACGGAGGTTGCCACCGAGATGGCCAGGGAGTCCTTCTCCTGGAAGCCCACCGCCTTCCACAGGGTGGTGGAGTAGTAGAAGATCACGTTGATGCCCACGAACTGCTGGAGCACCGACAACGTGATGCCCACCCAAACCACAGCCTGCAGGCCAAAGGCCTTGCCGCGGAGGGACCCCTTTTGCCCGGCCAGCTTGTCTTCCTCAATGGCTTCCCGGATGTCCCGGATATGCCGACCGGCATCCTCGGTGGGTGCGATGGACTCAAAGACTTCCCGGGCCTGGTCCTCTTTGCCCTGGAACACCAGGAACCGCGGGGACTCGGGCAGGGTGAACGCCACCCAACCGTAAACGACGGCCGGGACGGCGGCGGCCAGGAACATCCAGCGCCATGATTCAATGCCCAGCCAGAAGGCCTGGTCCGCACCGCCGGCACTGGTGGCCAGGAGCGCGTCAGACAGCAGCGCGGCAAAAATACCCGTAGTGATGGCCAGCTGCTGCAGCGAAGCCAGGCGGCCGCGGACCTTTCGCGGCGAAATCTCGGAGATGTAGGCGGGCGCGATGACGGAGGCCAGCCCAATGCCCAGGCCGCCCACCAGGCGCCAGAACACCAGGTCCCAGACGCCGAACGCGAAACCCGTGCCCACGGCGCTGACCAGGAACAGCAGGGCGCCCAGCTTCATGGCCGGAATGCGGCCGTAGCGGTCCGCCACCTTGCCTGCCAGGAAGGCGCCGGCCGCGCAGCCCAGCAGGGCAATGGCTACGGCGAAGCCCGTGACGGCCTCTGACAGGGCAAATTCTTCCTTCATGGCGTCCACGGCGCCGTTGACCACCGATGAGTCGAAGCCGAAGAGGAATCCGCCCACCGCCCCCGCGAGCGCCAGCCAGATCACCCGCCGCGGTATCCCGGTTGTGGTCTGCTCCTGTGCAGTGGGCATGGTTCTCCCTGGGTTTGGGGGTTTTATGGATGCGGTGCGGACGTCGTCGGCTGCGGTACCGGCAGAATGGCCGGCGCACACGCGCTAAACAGTGTGGCACGTCACCGCCCGAGGTTCCACTTGGCGCCGTTTGCCCCGTTAACGCAGGACGACGACGGCGGGCTGTGCCGCCGTCGTCGTCCCACCCGTGCGCTTGCGGGCTAGTGCGCCGGAATCTCCATGCTGTCCTTGTCCTGCGGGGATGCCTTCTGGTCGGTCAGCTTCTTCCGCGGAAGGGCGAAGCTGATGAGGAACGCCAGGCCGGTGAGCGCCGCGGCCGTCAGCATCACGGTGTCGATGGACGTGGCGAAGCCCTCGGTGATGGGCCTGGTGAGGGTGCTGTTGGCGGTATGCAGCCAGCTGGTGTCGTTCAGGGAGTCGTTGGAGGCGCCGTTCTTGAAGA
>Ga0247818_10001460_pt1 | contig 14969 bp, 10 predicted proteins | sample 13C_Glucose_Day1_FD_192424 | JGI IMG/M metagenome (GOLD analysis project Ga0247818, IMG submission 192424) | Soil microbial communities from agricultural site in Penn Yan, New York, United States - 13C_Glucose_Day1 | ecosystem: Environmental > Terrestrial > Soil > Agricultural land | place...
TGCCACGGAGACCGCCCGCACGGCCGCAGGGGCGGCCTCCCGCCGGGAGGCCGCCCCTGTCGCCGTGTGCCGCCGCCGTCAGCGGCCTTCGGCCAGCATGTCCTCGACCTTGGACCGGACGTCGTCGGTCGCGAGGCCCCGGATCGTCAGCGTCGTCCGGCGGCGCAGCACGTCGTCCGCCGTCTCGGCCCACTCGCGGTCGCGCGCGTACGCCACCTGCGCCCAGATCTCCGGGGCGTCGGGGTGGATGCGCTCGCCGAGGGCCGGGTTCTCGTTCGCCAGCCGCGCGATGTCGAACGACAGGGAGCCGTAGTGGGTCGCGAGGTGCCGTGCCGTGTCGGCGGACATCCGCGGCCCCGGCGTACCGCCGTCGACCAGCAGCCGGTGCGCGACCGCGTTCGGGTTGGCGATACCGGGCAGCGGCAGCTTCCTGGGCAGCCGCGCCATCGGCTCCATGTCCTCGCCGAGGGGGTGGCCGGGCAGTTCGGCCAGCTTGTTCATCACCGTGCGGCCGATGTGGCGGAACGTCGTCCACTTGCCGCCCGCCACCGACAGCATCCCGCCGCGGCCCTCGGTCACGACCGTCTCGCGCTTGGCCTTCGAGGTGTTCCCGGGACCACCGGGCAGCACCCGGAGTCCAGCGAAGGAGTAGGTGATCAGGTCGCGGGAGAGCTGCTGGTCCCGGACCGAGAACGCCGCCTCGTCGAGGATCTGCGCCGTGTCCTTCTCGGTGACCGCGACGTCGGCCGGGTCACCCTCGTACTCCTCGTCCGTCGTACCGAGCAGCAGCATGTCCTCCCACGGCAGGGCGAACGTGATGCGGTACTTGTCGATCGGCGTCGCCAGCGCGGCCTTCCAGGGCCGGGTGCGCTTGAGCACGAGGTGGGCGCCCTTGGACAGACGTATGGAGGGAGCCGCGTTCGGGTCCTCCAGCTTCCGCAGGTGGTCGACCCACGGGCCGGTGGCGTTCAGCACGAGACGGGCGTCCACGCCGAACTCCGTACCGTCCTGACGGTCCTCCAGCTCGGCACCGGTGACCCGGCCCTTGGTGAACCGCAGGCCGGTCACCGCCGCGTGGTTGAGGACGACGGCGCCCGCGTCCACAGCCGCGCGTACCGTCATGAGCGCCATCCGGGCGTCGTTCATCTGGTCGTCGCCGTAGACCGCGACGGCCTTCAGGTTGTCCGTACGCAGTTCCGGCACGTCACGCTGTGCCCGGGCCGGGCTGATCACGTGGCCGACGCCGTCACCGAACGCGGACAGCGCCGAGTAGGCGAAGACACCCGCGCCGAGCTTGGCCGCGCCGTGCGGCCCGCCCTTGTAGACGGGCAGGTAGAAGGTGAGCGGGTTGGCCAGGTGCGGGGCGACCTGACGGGACACCGCGCGCCGCTCGAAGTGGTTCTCCGCGACCAGCTTCACCGCGCCGGTCTGGAGGTAGCGCAGACCGCCGTGGAGCAGCTTGGAGGACGCGGAGGAGGTGGCGCCGGCGAAGTCGCCGGCGTCCACCAGGGCCACCCGCAGCCCGGACTGCGCGGCATGCCAGGCGGTGGAGATGCCCAGGATGCCGCCGCCGATCACCAGGAGGTCGTACGTCGCCTTGGACAGCTGCTCCCGGGTCTCGGCGCGGCTCGGGAGGGAGCCGGAGGCCGGATGCGTCCCGAGGGCGGGGACGCTCTGCAGGGTGGTCATGTGATTGCTCCTCAGCTCTCTTCGTCCTCGATCCAGCCCATGGTCCGTTCGACGGCCTTGAGCCAGCTCTTGTACTCGCGGTCGCGGGTGTCCGCGGCCATGCGGGGTGTCCACTCGGCGGCGCGGCGCCAGTTGGCGCGCAGCGCGTCGGTGTCCGGCCAGAAGCCGACGGCGAGACCGGCGGCGTAGGCGGCGCCGAGGCAGGTGGTCTCGGCGACCATGGGGCGCACCACGGGCGCGTCCAGGAAGTCGGAGAGCGTCTGCATCAGCAGGTTGTTGGAGGTCATGCCGCCGTCGACCTTGAGCGCGGTCAGTTCGACGCCGGAGTCCTTGGTCATGGCGTCGCTGATCTCGCGGGTCTGCCATGCGGTGGCCTCGAGCACGGCACGGGCGATGTGCGCCTTGGTGACGTACCGGGTGAGTCCGGCGATCACACCGCGGGCGTCGGGACGCCAGTACGGGGCGAACAGGCCGGAGAACGCGGGCACGAAGTACGCGCCGCCGTTGTCCTCGACGGAGGAGGCGAGCGTCTCGATCTCGGCCGCGGACTTGATCAGGCCCATCTGGTCGCGCATCCACTGGACCAGCGAACCGGTGACGGCGATGGACCCCTCGAGGGCGTAGACCGGCTTCTGGTCGCCGATCTGGTATCCGACGGTCGTCAGCAGCCCGTTGTACGAGTTCACCGGGGTGTGGCCGGTGTTCATGAGCATGAAGGTGCCGGTGCCGTACGTGGACTTGGCCTCGCCCTGCGCGAAACAGGTCTGGCCGAACAGCGCGGCCTGCTGGTCGCCGAGCGCGGAGGCCACCGGGACGCCGTCGAGGACGCCGCCCTTGGCGTTGCCGTAGACCTCTGCGGAGGACCGGATCTCGGGCAGGACGGAGGGCGGGATCTCCAGGGACTGGACGATCTTGTCGTCCCACTGCATCGTGTGCAGGTTCATCAGGAGGGTGCGCGAGGCGTTGGTGACGTCGGTGACGTGGACACCGCCGTCGGTGCCGCCGGTCAGGTTCCAGATGACCCAGGAGTCCATGGTGCCGAAGAGGATGTCGCCCCGCTCGGCGCGCTCGCGCAGCCCTTCGACGTTGTCGAGCAGCCAGCGGACCTTGGGGCCGGCGAAGTACGACGCGAGCGGCAGGCCGGTCTCGCGGCGGAAGCGGTCCTGGCCGACGTTGCGGCCGAGCTCCTTGCAGAGCGCGTCGGTGCGGGTGTCCTGCCAGACGAGGGCGTTGTGGACGGGCTCACCGGTGTTCTTGTCCCACAGCAGCGTGGTCTCACGCTGGTTGGTGATGCCGATCGCCTTGACGTCGGCGGAGGTGATGCCGGCCTTGACGATGGCCCCGGCGACGACCTCCTGGACGTTCTCCCAGATCTCGGCCGCGTCGTGCTCGACCCAGCCGGGCTTGGGGAAGATCTGCTCGTGCTCCTTCTGGTCGACGGAGACGATCCGGCCGTCCTTGTCGAAGACGATGCAGCGGCTGGACGTGGTGCCCTGGTCGATGGCCGCGATGAACGGGCCGGTGGTGTGTGCGTCGGTCACGGTTGGCTCCCGGAGGTCTGTGTGAGGTGCGGGTGTGGCTCAGGCGAAGGCGAGGTTGTAGAGCCCGCCGGCGAGTGCGGCCCCGATGAGCGGTCCTACCACCGGTACCCAGGCGTAGCCCCAGTCCGACCCGCCCTTGTTCGGAAGCGGCAGCAACGCGTGCACGATGCGGGGTCCGAGGTCACGCACCGGGTTGATCGCGTAACCGGTCGGGCCGCCGAGCGACAGACCGATCCCGACGACCACCAGCGCGGTGATCAGGACACCGAGGGCACCGAGGCCGTTGCCGTCGTCGTTGAGGCCCTGCGTGAGGATCGCCAGGACGAGCACGAACGTGGCGATGATCTCCGTGACGACGTTCTGCACGCCGTTGCGGATCTCCGGGCCCGTGCTGAAGACGCCGAGGACGGGGCCCGCCTTCGGAGCGGCGGTCTGGTCGACCATGCCCTCCTCGGCCGGCTGGTCCTTCACGACCTCGGGGTCGGTGAGGTGCGCGTGGAACTGTCCGTAGTAGACGGCCCAGACGAGCACCGCGCCGATGATCGCGCCGAACAGTTCGGAGGCGAGGTACAGCGGCACGTCGCTCCACGCGGTGCCGCCCTGGATCGCCAGGCCGATCGTGACCGCCGGATTGAGATGGGCACCGGACACGCCGGAGGCTATGTAGGCGCCGGTCAGCACGGCGAAGCCCCACCCGAAGGTGATGGCCAGCCAGCCGGCGTTGTGCGCCTTGGAACGCCTCAGTGTGACGGCGGCACAGACACCACCGCCGAGCAGTACGAGTACGGCGGTACCGATGGTCTCGCCGATGAAGATGTCGGAGCTGGACACCCGTGACTCCTTTGTCCTTCGTCCAGGGGAAGGCGAAACACCGGGTCCCTCCGGTGGATCGCACCCGAGGTGGGTACTCGTTCGGTACGGGCACCTCACCTGCCGGGCTTGACCGGCCCTCGGCACTGTCACACTCTAACGCGTATTGCCGTTAAGTGTTCGGCAATGCCGACCGGTGAACGGCAATGTTTCTCCCCGATGAAGAGTGCGTCAAGGGGTGTGTGACACGCGACTCGATCGTTACCGACGTCGCGGGGGTGGTCAGAAGCGTCCGGCGCCCAGGTCCCGGGAGACGGCGCGGGCGCAGTCGCGCACGGCGGCGACGAGTTCCGGGCGCAGCTCGCCGCCCGCGCAGACGCGTTCCACGGCCCCCGTCACGGCCACGGCGCCGACCGGCATCCTGCGCCGGTCGTGGATGGGGGCGGCCACCGCCGCCACGCCCTCCCACGTCTCCTCCACGTCGGCGGCCCAGCCCTGCGCCCGGATCAGGTCGAGCAGCGACTCGAACTCCGCCCCGCCCGTGACCGTGCGCGGGGTGAAGGGCCGCAGTTCCACCTCGGTGGCCTCGCTGTGGGCGACCGGGTCGTAGGCCGCGATGACCTTGCCCAGGGCGGTGGAGTGCAGCGGCTGCATCGCACCGACCTCCAGGACCTGGCGGCTGTCGTCGGGGCGGAAGACGTGGTGGACGATCAGGACGCCGCGCTGGTGCAGCACGCCCAGGTGCACGCTCTCGCCGCTGGAGCGGGCCAGGTCGTCGGTCCACACCAGCGCGCGGGCCCGCAGCTCGTGCACGTCGAGATAGCTGTTGCCCAGACGCAGCAGCTCGGCGCCCAGCTGGTAGCGGCCGGACGCGGGGTCCTGCTCGACGAAGCCCTCGAGCTGGAGGGTGCGCAGGATCCCGTGCGCGGTGCCTTTGGCCAGCCCCAGTGAGGACGCGATGTCGGACAGGCCCAGCCGGCGCTCGCCGCCGGCCAGCAGACGCAGCATCGCCGCTGCCCGCTCGAGCGACTGGATGTTCTTGGCCATCGCGCCGTACTCCTCCACCTCGGTTCGACAATGCTGAACACTATCGGTCGATGTCGACCTCTGTCCGGTGGCGCGAACATTATGCGCCACCCGCCGAGGGTCCGTTTCACCGCACAGCATGCAGTCCGCCCCGTGGGACACGACGACCGGCCCGGGCGCGTCCCGGCTACGCTGGCCGCGTGCCCCCTCCACAGAAGGGCGCAAAGCCGACAGCCGTCGCATCCCAGGGAGAACATCCATGGCCTCGTTGCCGACCCCCTCAGCTGACAGCCGGACCCGAGCCGCAGCGCTCCGTGAGGCGCTCGCCACCCGGGTGGTGGTGGCCGACGGTGCCATGGGCACCATGCTCCAGGCCCAGGACCCCACCCTTGAGGACTTCGAGAACCTCGAAGGCTGCAACGAGATCCTGAACGTCACGCGCCCCGACATCGTCCGGTCGGTCCACGAGGAGTACTTCGCGGTCGGCGTGGACTGCGTCGAGACCAACACGTTCGGAGCCAACGCCTCCGCCCTCGGCGAGTACGACATCCCCGGCCGGATCCACGAGCTGTCCGAGGCCGGCGCGCGCATCGCCCGCGAGACCGCCGACCGGTTCACCGAGTCCACCGGGCAGCAGCGCTGGGTGCTCGGCTCCATCGGCCCCGGCACCAAGCTCCCGACGCTGGGGCACGCCCCCTACACGGTCCTGCGCGACGGTTTCCAGCAGAACGCCGAGGGCCTGATCGCGGGCGGCGCCGACGCGCTCATCATCGAGACCACCCAGGACCTCCTGCAGACCAAGGCCGCCGTGCTCGGCGCGCGGCGGGCCCTGGAGGCCATGGGCAGCGACCTCCTGGTGCTCTGCTCCCTGGCCTTCGAGACGACCGGCACCATGCTGCTGGGCTCCGAGATCGGCGCGGCGCTGACCGCGCTCGAACCCCTCGGCGTCGACATGATCGGGCTCAACTGCTCGACCGGCCCCGCCGAGATGAGCGAGCACCTGCGCTACCTCACGCGCCACTCCCGCATCCCGCTGCTCTGCATGCCGAACGCCGGGCTGCCCGTGCTCACCAAGGACGGCGCGCACTTCCCGCTCGACGCCGAGGGCCTGGCCGACGCCCAGGAGACCTTCGTCCAGGAGTACGGCCTCTCCCTCGTGGGCGGCTGCTGCGGTACGACGCCGGAACACCTGCGCCGGCTCGTCGAGCGGGTCCGCGGCGCCGCGCTGTCGACGCGCGACCCCCGCCCCGAGCCGGGTGCCGCGTCGCTCTACCAGACCATCCCGTTCCGGCAGGACACCTCGTACCTCGCGATCGGCGAACGTACGAACGCCAACGGATCCAAGAAGTTCCGCGAGGCCATGCTCGACGCCCGCTGGGACGACTGCGTGGAGATGGCCCGGGACCAGATCCGCGAAGGCGCCCACATGCTCGACCTCTGCGTCGACTACGTGGGGCGCGACGGCGTCGCCGACATGGAGGAACTGGCCGGCCGTTTCGCCACCGCCTCGACCCTGCCGATCGTCCTCGACTCCACCGAGGTCCCCGTCCTGCGCGCAGGCCTGGAGAAGCTGGGCGGACGCGCCGTACTGAACTCCGTCAACTACGAGGACGGCGACGGTCCCGAGTCCCGCTTCGCGAAGGTCGCCGGGCTCGCCGCCGAGCACGGCGCCGCGCTCATCGCGCTGACCATCGACGAGGAGGGCCAGGCCCGCACCGTCGAGCACAAGGTCGCCATCGCCGAGCGGCTCATCGAGGACCTCACCACCAACTGGGGCATCCGCGAGTCGGACATCCTCATCGACTGCCTGACCTTCACCATCTGTACCGGTCAGGAGGAGTCCCGCAAGGACGGGATCGCCACCATCGGCGCCATCCGCGAGCTGAAGCGGCGCCGCCCCGACGTCCAGACCACGCTGGGCCTGTCCAACATCTCCTTCGGCCTGAACCCCGCCGCCCGCGTCGTCCTGAACTCCGTCTTCCTCGACGAGTGCGTGAAGGCCGGCCTGGACTCCGCCATCGTCCACGCCTCCAAGATCCTCCCGATCGCCCGGCTGGAGGAGGAGCAGGTCAAGGTCGCCCTCGACCTCATCCACGACCGCCGGGAGGAGGGCTACGACCCCCTCCAGCGGCTCATGGAGCTCTTCGAGGGCGTCAACATGAAGTCGATGAAGCAGGGCAAGGCCGAGGAGCTCCTCGCCCTGCCGCTGGACGAGCGGCTCCAGCGCCGCATCATCGACGGCGAGAAGAACGGGCTGGAGGCGGACCTCGACGAGGCGCTGCTGACCACACCCGCGCTGGAGATCGTCAACGACACGCTGCTGGCCGGCATGAAGGTCGTGGGCGAACTGTTCGGCTCCGGCCAGATGCAGCTTCCCTTCGTGCTCCAGTCCGCCGAGGTCATGAAGTCCGCGGTGGCGCACCTCGAACCGCACATGGAGAAGACCGACGCCGAGGGCAAGGGCACCATCGTGCTGGCCACGGTCCGCGGCGACGTCCACGACATCGGCAAGAACCTCGTCGACATCATCCTGTCCAACAACGGCTTCAACGTGGTCAACCTGGGCATCAAGCAGCCCGTCTCCGCGATCCTGGACGCCGCCCAGGAGCACCGCGCCGATGTCATCGGCATGTCGGGCCTCCTGGTGAAGTCCACCGTGATCATGAAGGAGAACCTGGAGGAGCTGAACCAGCGCAAGCTGGCGGCCGACTACCCGGTGATCCTCGGCGGGGCGGCCCTGACCCGTGCCTACGTCGAACAGGACCTCCACGAGATCTACGAGGGCGAGGTCCGTTACGCCCGCGACGCCTTCGAGGGGCTCCGGCTGATGGACGCCCTCGTCGCGGTCAAGCGCGGTGTCCCCGGCGCCGCCCTCCCCGAACTGAAGCAGCGCAGGGTGCCCAAGCGGGACACCCCCGTCGCGGAGGCCGTGGAGCCCGAGGAGGGCGTGCGCTCCGACGTCTCCGTCACCAATCCGGTCCCGGAGCCGCCCTTCTGGGGCACCCGCGTCATCAAGGGCATCCAGCTCAAGGAGTACGCCTCCTGGCTTGACGAGGGAGCACTCTTCAAGGGCCAGTGGGGCCTCAAGCAGGCCCGGGCCGGCGACGGGCCGACGTACGAGGAGCTGGTGGAGCGCGAGGGCCGTCCGCACCTGCGCGGCTGGCTCGACAAGCTGCACACCGAGAACCTGCTGGAGGCCGCCGTCGTCTACGGCTACTTCCCCTGCGTCTCCAAGGGCGACGACCTGATCCTGCTGCACGAGGACGGTTCCGAGCGCACCCGCTTCACCTTCCCGCGCCAGCGTCGCGGCCGCCGCCTCTGCCTCGCGGACTTCTTCCGCCCCGAGGAGTCCGGGGAGACCGACGTGATCGGTCTCCAGGTCGTCACCGTCGGATCGAAGATCGGCGGGGCCACCGCCGAGCTGTTCGAGGCGAACTCCTACCGCGACTACCTGGAGCTGCACGGGCTCTCCGTGCAGCTCGCCGAGGCACTCGCCGAGTACTGGCACGCCCGGGTCCGCAGCGAGCTCGGGTTCGCCGGCGAGGACCCGTCCGACGTCGAGGACATGTTCGCGCTCAAGTACCGCGGGGCGCGCTTCTCGCTGGGCTACGGGGCCTGCCCGGACCTGGAGGACCGGGCGAAGATCGCCGCCCTCCTGGAGCCCGAGCGGATCGGGGTGAAGCTCTCCGAGGAGTTCCAGCTGCATCCCGAACAGTCCACGGACGCCATCGTCATCCACCACCCGGAGGCGAAGTACTTCAACGCACGGTAGCCGGAAGTTCGACGCGCGGTCACGCGGGACTCCGCGCGCGGCGCGGCGACGCGTCGTAGAATGGTCGGTCCAGTGCAGGCCGGTCGCCGTTCCCACGGGAAGGCGGCCGGCCTTCTCGTCCCTCATGGAGGTGTGCCGGATGACCAGTACGGTCCCCGCGTCCCTGACCCGTACGGCAGAAGGGTCGGCGCTCCAAGCCGTCCTCCTCGACATGGACGGCACACTGGTCGACACCGAGGGGCTCTGGTGGGACGTGGAGGCGGAGGTCTTCGCCGACCTCGGTCACCGGCTGGACGAGGCCTGGCGTGACGTGGTCGTCGGCGGGCCGATGACCCGCAGTGCCGGCTACCTCATCGAGGTCACCGGCGCCGACATCGCCATCGAGGAACTGACCGTGCTGCTCAACGACCGCTTCGAGAAGCGCATCGGCCGCGGTGTGCCGCTGATGCCGGGCGCGGCCCGGCTGCTCGCCGAACTCGCCGCGCACGAGGTACCCACCGCCCTGGTGTCCGCCTCGCACCGGCGGATCATCGACCGGGTCCTGGACTCCCTGGGTCCTCAGCACTTCGCGCTCACGGTCGCGGGCGACGAGGTGGCCCGCACCAAGCCCCACCCCGAGCCCTACCTCGCCGCGGCTGCCGGCTTCGGGGCGGACCCCTGGCGCTGCGCGGTCGTCGAGGACACCGCGACGGGCGTCGCCGCGGCCGAGGCGGCGGGCTGCCGCGTGGTCGCGGTGCCCTCCGTGGCGTCGATCGCCCCCGCGCCGGGGCGCGCCGTCGTCTCCTCCCTGGAACAGGTGGATCTCGCCTTCCTGCGAGGCCTGGTCGCGGACGAGTGACGACCCGCCCACCGAGGGTGTTCTAGTCGGCAGGTGACAAGAACTCCGGTGCCAACTCTGTCAGTTCCCTGCTTTCGCTCACCCCGTGAATCAGGTCCATGTCAATGCGGTCATTCCGGTCCGGGCGTGACGTTCGTCACTCGACGTGATGTCCGCGGGTTTCCCGGGACCGATCGGCGTGCCCGTTTCGGGAACCCTTACGTCCGCATTCATTAAGACGTGTACGAAACATTCCCGGCGGTGACATGGACAACCCGTCATCGGTGATCACCGAGTGGATACGGGGCGGATCCGCACCGGTCAAGCCGTCCTGCGGCGCCTACTAATCTCGGTTTTCTCACATGACGGAATGAGGGAGATCGTCCAGATGAACCGTAAGACGCTGGTGCTGCCGGCCGTGGTGGGCCTGCTCGCACCCGTTCTCGCCGCCTGCGGCGGGTCGGACGACGGGGGCGATGCCATCGTCGTCGGGACGACGGACCAGTTCATCGCCTCGAAGGACAACCCGGCCCCGCTCGACCCGGCCATCGGCTACGAGGCGGGTGTGTGGAACCTGCTCCGCCAGACCGTGCAGACCCTCACGCACATACCGCGAGGCGGCGGCGAGCCCGTGCCCGAGGCGGCCGAGAGCTGCACCTTCACGGACATGGAGAACGAGAGCTACCGCTGCACGCTGCGCGACGGTCTCACCTTCGCCGACGGCACCCCCGTCACCCCGGAGGACGTGAAGTACTCCATCCAGCGGGTCCTCGACATCAAGGACGAGAGCGGCCCCTCCGCCCTCTTCGCCAACATCGACACGATCGAGACCAAGGGTGAGAAGGAGATCGTCTTCCACCTGAGCACCCCGGACGCGACCTTCCCGTACAAGCTCGCCACGCCGCCCGCCGGCATCGTCCAGAAGGACAAGTACGGGGCGAAGACCCCCCGCGACGGCTTCCAGATCGACGGGTCGGGCCCGTACACCATGAAGCCCGAGGTCAAGGACGATCGCATCGTCAAGGTCGTCTTCACCAAGAACCCGAAGTACAAGGGCGACCTGAAGATCCGCAACAACAAGGTCGAGCTGAACCTCTTCCCCGACGCGGACGCGATGGGGAAGGCGCTCGACGACAAGAAGATCGACATGATGACGCGCACCATGTCGCCCGAGCAGGCCCAGGACCTGCTGGCGGAGCCCAAGGAGGGCATCAAGCTCACCGAGATGCCCGGCCTGGCCATCAGCTACATGGCGTTCAACACCGAGGACCCCGCGGTGGAGGACAAGGCCGTACGCCAGGCCGTCGCGCAGGTCATCGACCGCGGCGCCATCGCGAACAAGGTGTACGGCAGCACGGCCGAGCCGCTCTACTCGCTGATCCCGTCCGGCATCACCAGCCACACCAACTCGTTCTTCAACAAGTACGGCGAGCCGAGTGTCGCCGGGGCCGCGCGGACCCTGGAGAAGGCCGGCATCAACACCCCGGTCAAGTTCACCCTGCACTACACGACCGACCACTACGGCCCCGCCACCAAGGCCGAGTACGAGACCCTGGCGAAGCAGCTCAACGCGTCCAAGCTGTTCGACGTCGACGTCAAGGGAACCCCCTGGGACAAGTACCGCCCCGCCCAGAAGAAGGGTGAGTACGCGGTCTTCGGCATGGGCTGGTTCCCGGACTTCCCGGACCCGGACACCTACATCGCGCCGTTCCTCGACGAGGGCAACTTCCTCAACTCGCCGTACAAGTCGACCGAGGCGCAGAAGACGCTCATCCCGCAGTCCCGTCGCGAGGCGGACCGCAGCGCCGCGTCGCCGGCCTTCGAGAAGCTGCAGGACATCGTTGCCACCGACGTCCCCGTGCTCCCCGTCTGGCAGGGCAAGCAGTACGTCGCCTCGCTCGACGAGCTGACCGGTGTGGAGTGGGCCGTCAACTCCTCGGCGGACCTCCAGCTCTGGGAGCTCGCGCGCGGCGCGGTCTGACGCGGCGTCTCCGGAAAAGGACCGGCGCGGTCCGGGGCCCACGGCCCCGGACCGCGCCGGTCCCGCGTTCAGCGCCGGCTCACTGGGCCCCCGGACGCACCAGTCCGCTCTCGTACGCGTAGACGGCGGCCTGGACGCGGTCGCGCAGGCTCAGCTTCGTCAGCACGTGTCCCACGTGCGTCTTGACCGTCGTCTCGCTCACGAACAGGTCGGCCGCGATCTCCGCGTTGGACAGGCCGCGAGCCACCAGCTTCAGCACCTCCACCTCACGCTCGGTGAGGGTGTGCAGGGCGTCCGGGACGGGCTCCTCGCCCGAGGGGAGGTGGTCGGCGTACTTGTCGAGGAGACGGCGCGTGATGCTGGGGGCCAGCATCGCCTCGCCCGCGGCCACCACCCGGATGGCCTGCACCAGTTCGACGGCCGGCGCGTCCTTCAGCAGGAAACCGCTGGCACCGGCGCGCAGCGCCTCCACCACGTACTCGTCGAGGTCGAACGTCGTCAGCACCAGGACCTTCGCCGGGCCGTCCCGCCCGGGACCGGTGATCTGGCGGGTCGCCTCGACGCCGTCCATCCGCGGCATCCGGATGTCCATGAGCACGACATCCGGCTGGAGCGCCCTCACCTGGTCGATGGCCTGCAGACCGTCACCGGCCTCGCCGACCACCGCGATGTCGCCCTCCGCCTCCAGAATCATCCGGAAACCGGTGCGCAGCAGTGGTTGATCATCGACGAGCAGGACGCGGATAGCCACGTAATCTCCTTAAGGGCCTTCGAGGGCCACCGGCCGACCGGCCTCGGCCGGCTCCATTCTGCCCTGCACAGCCTCCACGGATCCGGCCGGGCGGACGGACAGCGGATAGACCGGGGGAGTCCCGCCGAACTCGGGACAGACCGCCCGGTGGTCGCACCAGCCGCACAGCTTCGTCGGCCGCGGCCGCCACTCGCCCGTCTCGGTGGCCAGCCGGATCGCCTCCCACAGCGCCAGCAGCTTGCGCTCCACCCGCTCCAGGTCGGCCGGCACGGGGTCGTACGTCAGCACGTCACCGCTGCCGAGATAGACGAGCTGCAGCCGGCGCGGCACCACGTTCTTCAAGCGCCACACCACCAGGGCGTAGAACTTCATCTGGAACAGGGCGCCCTCCGCGTACTCCGGCCGCGGCGCCTTGCCCGTCTTGTAGTCGACGATGCGGACCTCGCCCGTCGGGGCCACGTCGACCCGGTCGATCACCCCGCGCAGCCGGAGCCCCGAATCCAGCTCCGTCTCGACGAACAGCTCCCGCTCGGCCGGCTCCAGGCGCGTCGGGTCCTCCAGGGAGAACCAGCGCTCCACGAGCCGCTCCGCCTCGCCCAGCCACCCCGCGAGCCGCTCCCCTTCCGGATCCCCGTCGAACAGCTCCGTCAGCTCGGGCTTCGACTCCAGCAGCCGGTCCCACTGGCCGGGAATCAGTGCCTTGGCGCCCGGCACCGTACGGTCGGCCGCGGGGGCGTCGAACAGGCGCTCCAGCACCGCATGCACCAGCGTGCCCCGGGTAGCAGCCTCACTGGGCTTCTCGGGCAGCCTGTCGATCACCCTGAAGCGGTACAGCAGGGGGCACTGCATGAAATCGTTCGCGCGCGACGGCGACAGGGACGAAGGTGGCTGAGGCGGGCGCGGTACGGACGTCATGTCGAAGACCCTACGGCCCGCCACCGACACCCGGCGGCATACCATCGACCACAGAGCTCGCACACAGCATGATCGTGGCATAAGCCACCTACCGGAGGGATCCCGTGGACGAGAGCGGCGACAGCGGGCGCCCGCAGCCCGGCGCAGGGGGCAAGGACCCCGGCACCGGACCGGACAAGGGCAAGCCCCGGCGCCCGGCCGAACCGGGCGGCGGCCTGCTCATGGGCCGTCCCTTCGGCGTGCCCGTGTACGTCGCCCCCAGCTGGTTCGTCGTCGCGGCCCTGATCACCTGGGTCTTCGGCGGACAGCTCGACCGCGTCCTGCCCGAACTCGGCGGGGTCCGTTACCTGGTGGCGCTCTTCTTCGCCATCGCCTTCTACGCGTCGGTGCTCGTCCACGAGCTCGCCCACACCGTCGCCGCCCTCCGCTACAAGCTGCCGGTGCGCCGCATCCAGCTCCAGTTCTTCGGCGGCGTCTCCGAGATCGAGAAGGAGACCGAGACCCCCGGCCGCGAGTTCGTCCTCGCCTTCGTCGGGCCCCTGCTCTCCCTCGTCCTCGGCGGCGTCTTCTACATCCCGCTCCAGTTCGTCGAGGCGGGCACCGTCCCCGGCGTGCTCCTGGCGGGTCTGATGATCTCCAACCTCATCGTCGCCGCCTTCAACCTGCTGCCCGGTCTGCCCCTGGACGGCGGACGGATGCTCCGCGCCGTCGTCTGGAAGATCACCGGCAAGCCGATGAGCGGCACCGTCGCCGCCGCCTGGGTCGGCAGGGGACTGGCCATCGCCGTCTTCGTCGGTCTCCCGCTCCTCACCCACACCGGCGCCCTCGGCAACGCCACCGACGACATCAGCGGCTTCGAGACCGTCACCGACGCGCTCCTCGCCGCCATCCTCGCGGCGATCATCTGGACCGGGGCGGGCAACAGCCTGCGGACGGCGCGGCTCCGCGAACACCTCCCCGAACTCCGGGCCCGCACCCTGACCCGGCGCGCCGTGCCCGTCGAGTCCGCCACCCCGCTCTCGGAGGCACTCCGCCGTGCCAACGAGGCGGGCGCACGCGCCCTGGTCGTCGTCGACGGACAGGGCACCCCCAAGGGCGTCGTACGGGAGGCCGCCATCGCCGGGGTCCCCGAGCACCGTCGCCCCTGGGTACCGGTGAGCGGCCTCGCCCAGGACCTCACCGACGGCATGAAGGTCTCCGCCGAGCTCGCGGGCGAGGCCCTCCTGGACCGGCTCAAGGCCACCCCCGCCACCGAGTACCTGGTGGTCGAGGACACCGGCGAGATCTACGGCGTCCTCTCCACCACCGACGTCGAGCGCGCCTTCATCAAGGCCATGGCCCGTCCCTCGGCCTGACGCCCCGGAAAGGGGCCCCCGAAATACCGGTACGCTGTTCACATGTCCGAACCGACCGGTGCCGCCCGCCGTCGCGGCCCATTCAAAGTCGGGGACCAGGTCCAGCTCACCGACCCCAAGGGACGTCACTACACCTTCACGCTCGAAGCCGGGAAGAACTTCCACACCCACAAGGGTTCTTTCCAGCACGACGAGCTGATCGGTGCTCCCGAGGGCAGTGTTGTCCGTACCACGGGAAACGTCGCCTACCTCGCGCTGCGCCCCCTGCTCCCCGACTACGTCCTGTCCATGCCCCGCGGTGCCGCCGTGGTC
>Ga0247818_10001462_pt1 | contig 14956 bp, 3 predicted proteins | sample 13C_Glucose_Day1_FD_192424 | JGI IMG/M metagenome (GOLD analysis project Ga0247818, IMG submission 192424) | Soil microbial communities from agricultural site in Penn Yan, New York, United States - 13C_Glucose_Day1 | ecosystem: Environmental > Terrestrial > Soil > Agricultural land | place: USA...
GCAGCAATCCCATCTCACTCAACTGATAGATCGCCATCGCCAGATGCCGCGGCTTGTCGTCCAGGCTGTCGGCCAGGTCCAGCAACAGAATGCTCACCGAAGAAAAGGTCTCGTAGGTCTGGATGGCAATCGCCTCGGGGTTGATCTCGGGATCGACCTTGAACATCTGCATGCCGCGATCCACGGAATTGCGCGACTTTTCAGGTTTGGGATTGAGGTAGAAGTCGAGGGCCTTGTGGGCCGCGTCGTGGAGTTTCTTTGAATCGACCGAAGCGTAGGGGGAGACCGGATCGGGTTGATCGGTCGGGTCCGTTGGATCGGTGTTCAGCGGTGGATTTGGTGTCGGTTTTTTCATTTCGCAATTCCTGTTTTAGAGCCACCACCCGATCGCGACTAAGCAAAAGGGTGGTGGCTGTGAGCAGGTTAGTCGACCGGAGGAATCGCGAAAACCGGTGCGCCCGAGAGCGCCCTGCACACAGCCACCATCGAGTGCGGGGATAGGGAATACCCGACTTGATGACGCTTATGCACCTTCGCGATACCTCTCGGGCGACTAAACCCGGCCGCTGATTGGCAGCGACGGGGATCAAGTTACGGGGCAACGCCAAGGCGCACAAGCCGGCGGATTCTGAGGGATTTGTAGGCAATGGCACAAGGCATCGTAGCCCGTTGTTACGACTTGCAGGACGCTGTCTGACTGGGTTGTGGGAAGAGTTACCGTTTGTCGGGACTGTCAACTCTGACAGGTCTTTTTTTTCTACCCAAGCATTAAAAGAGCGGAACAGGTACCTGCATAGTGCAGATCAAAAGGAGTGTTCAGATGGCTGACGAAACCGATGACTCTGTTACCGGCCCTGTAGCCCCGCACATTGTGCCAACACTGGATGGCACGACTCAGACGCTCCCTTTTTCCAGAAATCTACAAGTTCCGTGGGGGGACTTAACCCAACGGACCTGGCAGGTTGATCTCTATAACGAATTAACTTTCGAGAGGACGCTTTCGTATGGTCAGACACCTTATCCCAGCATCGGCGTAACGATTAACGACACACACGGTTTACGTCAGGGTCGCTGTCAGCTTCACGTCCAGTACAAGATTGTTGGTGGTGGATCTTCGGATTGGGGATTTTCGGGTTTTTTTACGGTAATCCTCCCGGTGCAAATTACCGCACCCGCACAAAATTCCAATGTACAAAGGACGGTAACCATTTCGGGCACGGGGGCTTATTCAGGCGCAACAATAAAGATTTTGGTGGGTGAGGACGAATATGGGTCTGGGTCCGCGACCTCCTCCAGCTGGAGTGTTCGGGCCAGTAACCTCCCGATAGGCACGGCAATAAAAGTCGTGGCCACTCAGACACTGAATGGCGTAACCACGCCGGCTTCGCCCCAGCTGTTGGTGAACGTTCTGGATGACGCAAGGGAGCCCATAATAAATCAGCCAAAAAACGGTGATGTGTTAACCGACCACGCAACCACGTTTTCCGGAACGGGAGAGAACTCCGCAACTATTAATCTCTTTGAAGCCGGAAATGAAACTGTAAGTTACGGTTCGACTACGGTCATGGGCAATAGCTGGAGCGTGTCCGCAACCCAATTACCAGAGAGGGTCATCACCTTTCAAGCCCGGCAAAGTCACAACGGAACTACGAAATGGTCCAATCGTGTCTCTGTCACGGTACAGATTACGCCCGAGCGTCCGGTTATCGATAACCCTGCGCCCGGTTCAGTTCAGAACAGTACATTCCCCATGGGCGGCACAGGGGGCGTTGCTGGAGCTGTCATGGAGATACTCCAGGATGGCAACCATTCAATCAAACTCGGTGAAGCTCCAGTCGTCGGCGACAGATGGACTGTGCAGGTGAATGTCGACCCGGGGCGGCACTCACTGGTCGCCCGGCAAACCAAAAAAAATGTCCCATCCGACGTCAGCGACCCTCGATACTTCGACATCCGCCCACCCGCATTGACCAAGGTCAACGTCACTGTTCCAGTCGCAACCACCGTGAAGTTTGACGGTGATGGTCATGAAGGTGGCACGGTCGTGATAACGGTGGTCAGTGGCCCGGGTGGAGCGGCGCCGGGGGAAGCAAAAGTCGTAAGCGGCAAGTGGGAAACCCGCGCAACGAACTGGCCCGATGGCCTCTACAAGATGAGTGCGATCCAGAAGGTTTCCAACAACGCGGGGGGCTGGATCGAGTCTTTGCCATATCCGTTCGAATTTCTGTTCAAGTTTCCGCCTCCCTCCGATGTGGTCTCCACACCGGACTACACGACGACGCTCTCCGGCAAAGGTGTTTCAGGCGCGACGGTGTCGCTTTATGACTCTGACGGAACCACCAAAATCGCTCCGGATGCCCAGGTCAATTCCGGCCAATGGTCCAGTAGAGCCTATGTCGAATGGGGGCCTACGTATGATCGAATCGTTCGCATCCGACAATCCCTGAATGCCCAGCAATCCGAATTCGTCGAGCACAAAGTCCGCATTCCTCCGATTGCGCCCGGCATTGACAGGGTTCCACCTGAGGGGCTGTCGCCCACCTTCACCGGCACCTGCGAATTGAACGCCCGGGTCAATCTCGTGTTCAGCGGTAGCGGCACCTCGTACCCCGCCACGGTGACCGGCAGAACCTGGAGCTATCAGCGTGCGGCACCTTTTGCCCCGGAGATCGACCATACCGTCACAGCGACCCAGATTGCCGCCCAGCAGACTTCGCCTGCGGCCACCGAAACGTTCCGGCTCTTCAAGCCCATGATTCCGCCGGTCATCACTCAACCTGTAAAGGATTCCGAAGTCGGTCGTGACGTGATTTTTCAAGGAAGCGACGGTATGAACGGTGCCACGGTGTATTTGTGGGACTACGTGACCGGCGCTCCTTTGGGCGATGAAACGCTGACTACCGACGGGGCATGGAAAATATCTGTTGAGAAACTGAAATTTGGCCGTTGGGTGGTTCGGGCAAAACAGGAGATCGATGGGCGGGAGTCGGCGGACAGTGAGTCGCATCCCTTTGATGTCGTGTTGCTTGCCCCGGAGTTCACATCACCGCAAGAGGGCGGCAGACTGACACGAACTTCGATGATCGAAGGTAAGGGGGAACCGCTAGGGACGGTCGATGTTTTCCTGGAAGGTACTACTGAGCCGTTACTCAAACAGGTGCCAATAGGCCTCGACGGCAAATGGAAAGACGAAGTGACATTGCCCGTGGGACAGAAAGTCATTCGGGCCAGGCAATATTTCGAAGACCAGACCTCCAGAGACAGTGTGCCGGTGAACTACAGCGTGGTTCCAGCCCCTCCGGTGTTGGAAACTCCTGTGCCGGAAGCGCATGTGGGCCAAGGCTCGGTCGCGTCAGGTTTCGGCGTGCCAGGGGACAGGATCATCGTCTGGATGATCCGTGTCGGAGCAGTGAAGGCAGGAGAAACCACGGTGCAGGCCGATGGTACCTGGTCAGTCGCCATGAACGTCACGCAGCCCTCTGGAGAAAACCACTTGGTGGTGACGGCCACGTCGGACGATTTCCAGTCCGACGGTTCCGCTGCGCGGAGAGTGATTCTGGGCACCTACCGACCCGTCTTCGAGAAACCCGCCGAGGGGCAATCGGTCAGTGATCCGGTTCGTTTTGCAGGTTTGGGCCGAGCGGGCGTCTTGCAGGTCCGAAGCTGGTTCAACCCTGAGCGAGAGTGGGCGCAGGCCACGGTTTCCGGCGGCAGCTGGCAAGGCGATGCGACGGGACCGTTACCCTCCGGCGGCCAATGGTGCTGGATCCAGCAAACCATCACCGACGATGCTGGCGGCGCGACGATTTCCGACCATGTATTGAGCTCGCGCTTTGAGGTCCACCCGACGTCGCCAGGCAAAAATCCACCTGATCATTCCGATAAACGGCGTGCATGACTGTCATTTCTGACAGTTGTCATGAGCCGTCGATTGGCGCCAAATCGAATCAACCGAATAGATGACCCGCCAACACGTGCGGGTCGTCGGGATGGCTTTTACCGCAAGGAAATTCACTATGGCCAAGACCCGCAAACGTCCCGCCGAGCAAATGTATGAACAATTGTTCCCTACCGGTGCGCGCCGCCAAGAATATCCTGGCCTGCAAGCCTATCTGAGCCAGGGTGGTTCGATTTTTCCCTTGGTGGAAAAGGGTATTCCGGGTCTGGTGAAGGATTACCGGATGAGTCGCGAAGATGCGCAAGCGTTCCTGCGCCAGGCCAGCAGTATGGCCATCTACGTCAGGCGTCGGTTCATCGAGCACACCCTGACGGGCGGCCAGCAGGAAAAAACCGGGAAAGCGCTGAAAAAAGCTTCATCAAACGGGCTGCTGTCAATGGTTCCGGGACCCACTTTCGAGATATTGTTCGACCCGGACTTTAAGGGTTCCTGCCCACCGAATGCGCTGGAAAGCAGGTGGTCACCTGTGGCTTATCTGGTCGAGCTTTTGCAATGGGTCAGCGAGCGTATCGAGAGTGTCGGGGACACCGAGTCTGATTACCTTCTGCACAACCGTCGCACCGACCTGAAACAGTTGGATGTTGATTTCAACGCGGTTTATCAGTCGATCTCTGCGGTCGACATCATCAACCATGTGCTGGAAACGTTCATCAAGACACACGGGGCAGTGACCGATCTGGTAGATGCCTTGCTCAAGGCGCGTTACCCCAATGAGCTGCCTTACTTCCAGCATTGGGTCACCATCGACTCGATAACCCGGCAGTTGGGCATGTCGGTGGGGAATTTCGCCCACATGGTTGACCTGCAGTTTCCTTACTTTCTGCGAGCGGCTGGCTGGGACGAAGATGCCGGCCGTGCGCTGGCCCATGCATCGCGTCTGGGGCCTTACCAGCGAACGTTGTTGACTGAGGCGCGAGCAGACTTCGAAGACCGGGAAACCTTCTTCAACGACAACTACGGTTCGGATAATTACGATAAGTATCAGAATCTCAATCAGTTGGAATTTTTCGGCGAGCGGACTTCACTCGATGTCCCCGGCGTTGAATCTCTTCTATCGTTCCGCGCGTTTGCACCGGTGCGTTCCGCGAATGTGGCATTCGCGGATGAGCCGTCACCAGGCCCGCAAAGCGCACGTTTCGGTTCAGTCTACGTAAACGCCGCAACAGACCCGCCTATCGTTGTTGAGGACGCCAGTCGGCGTCAAACACTGACGATTGGTCCGGATACGCAGGCTGATTTCGAATACTACGATCGACTGAACCGCAAGGTACGTCTGGACAAATGGCTGGACCTGCGCAGTTTCGAGGTGGACGCAATGCTGGTGGCCGCCATGCGCGCAGACGTGCGCGGTGGAGCGAAGGCCGGTGATTGGTGGATAACCGATAACGTGGTGCATGCACTGGGGCTGTTCCAGCTGCTGCGTGAAAGGTATGGATGTGAAGCGCTGGACTTTGCCGCCTTCCTGGATGAGATAGCGGTATACGGAATCGGCGAAGAACCCTCGCTGTTCGATCAGGTGTTCAACGGGCAGGGCGACTATCGCCAGCCCTTCATGCTCGATGGCAAGGATTTTCCGGCGATACCCGCAACAGGTAGCAGCGACCCGACGGTCATTCAATTGTGCAGTGGTCTACAGATCGATCTGTTGACCTACGGTTACCTGGCACTTGCGATAGCCGATGCTCAGGGACTTGGTAAGAACCTGAAACGTACGGCAGCGGTCGTTTCAGCCTTTTACCGGTTGGTGAAGCTGGCGCGGTTGCTGGGTGTCACACCGGTCGAAATTGTGCTGATGTTGACCTTGATGGGAGAGGGGAACAGCTGGCTCAACGGTCTGGCGGGTTTGCCAAGAATCAATACAAAACCGGGTGAAACGCCGGATGTCTTGAATCTCATCTATGCGCTGCATTCGTGCGTAGGCTGGTGCAAGGATCGCAACCTGCCGGTACTCGGGATGTTGCAGATGGTGGCAGAACCCCAAGCCAGTGGCACGGCGTCCGAAGCGCAGCTGCAATTCTTGTACACAGTCGCAAGTCTTCTGCCAGCGACCCTGTTGACCAATGCCGGATTCCTGATGGCCGACGTTCCGCCTGTGCCTGCGGGAAACTGGCTCAAATTCCTGGATTCGCTGGCCGACGCCGATGGCCTGGTGCTTGCTTTCGCCGGGAACGACTCGCAATACCTGATCGAAGCTCGCCTGCGACTGGACCGTGCAGTGAAGGATGGTCTCCCGGTCATGGCTCCCGAGCTGCGCGCCGCCATCGTCGAAAAAATGCTGGGTGTTCTGTTGCAGGCCAGGGAGGCGCAAGTCTCGTTGGCCCAGGAGGCTTTGGCCGTACTGACCAGCCTTGCTTCCGAGCTGGTAATAGGGGTTCTTACCTGGGCCGGCACCACGGTCTATCGACTGCTGCGCGAGGTCTCCGGGCGAGTCGCGCAGAACCCGCAAAATGTCCGAAGCGAGCGCTTCGTCGAAGTGGATCCGCTGCTGAAGACTTTGGCCAATGTGCAACGCTTGAGTGCGATCGTGACAGCACTGGGGCTGAGTGCCACCGTGCTACAGGAATATCTGGATTATGGTCATCGGGCCTGGCTCGGACAGTCGAGCAAACACGAATTCTCGATGAGTACGCTCTATTATCTGACGGCGCTCACCCGGGCGTTCGAGATGAGCGAGCAGCCAGCGCAGGAACTGCTGGATTATCTGCGTGCCGTTGACGATCTGCCAGGCAACATCGCCGGAGATTCACTGAGGCTTGCCCAGGAAGCCGGCTATATCAAGTTGGCGAGGTTCTTTCGCTGGAGCGTCGAGGAGGTGCGCGAGTGTGTTTTTCACATCGATCCATCCCTCAAGATTCTGAAAACCCTGCATCAACTGGATCTGTTGATGCGCATCCGCACGCTGGCGGAGCACAGCGGTATGGATGCCCGGACGATTTTCATGCTTGGCAACTTGCCGGAGGCCATTGACAAGACGGCCTACGCTGAAGCGGCCGAGCACGCCCTGTTGAGCCAGTCGGAAACGCGAACGCTTGATCCGCAGCTTGCTCTTGATGCGGAGTCACTGGTCGACAGGACATTCGAGGTGGACAACACCGTGGTCGTGGCCAACAAACCGGGAGCGAAAATCACCTTCACCGTGACACTGAAGGATGCCGAAGAAGCGCCACTGAAGGGCATCAGGGTGTACTGGCAGGCCAGCCTCGGCACCATCGCGACAAAGGTCACCGATGATAAGGGAGTACTCCAGGCCGAGTTCATTCCAGGCAAGGTGCTGGGTAGCGATACGCCAAGCTTCTGGATGGATCTGTTCAGGCCGGTCAACACCACCGAAATTCAGGTTGTTCCCGACGCCACGACATTGTTCTTCCCAGGTCCCTTGATGTCCGCAATTCCGCTGGCCAGCGTAGCTGCGGGCGAGGATGTGCAGTTGTACGCCGAGCTGCGGGACGAGTTCAAAAACCGTGGGCCAAACCAGCTCGTAGAGTGGTTCGCCTTACCTGTCGAAGGGAATGAAGGCAAGTCGGCCGTCATTCGGCCATCGGGGCAATCCTTCACCGATCAGCAAGGGCTGACAAAAGTATTTGTCCATGCGCCTGAAGGTGGAACGTTCAGATTTGAGGTCCGCAGCCAAGGCAGTAATAAAAGCGCTTTTTTCGAACCGATCCATTTCCTGCCGCCGGCTTGAGTCGGGTCGTTCGCGGGGCGTGAAATTACGATGATTGCTTGAGGAGCAAAGACCATGGCATCGATTGGCAACATTGGCGGGTTGCAGGAAAAGCGTCGTCAGGCGTTGCTCGCGTACGCCATCGGGCAAATCCGCAAAGACAACGTCAAAAAGTACCCCTTTGTGAGAACGGCGGATGATCTGCTGGAACTTCTTCGGCTGGATCCTCTGGATAGCCATCTGGTGCAAAGCGCCAAGGTCGCCGAAGCGGTGAGTTGTGTGCAGCAGTACATTCACGCGGTGTATCACAAGCTTGAGCTTGGCTTTGAGGGCGTCGAATTCGAGAAGACGGATCTGCTAGCGTGGAAATATTACCAAGACTACTCGACCTGGGCGGCGGTGCAGATGATCCAGACCTATCCGGAAAACGGCGTTCACCCGTCTGTGCGTATTGGCAAGACCAGTCTGTTCAAAACATTTGAAAACGACTTGAACCACGCACGCCTCACGCCTGACAGCGTTCATGCCGCGATGCAGACTTATCTCGAAGAGTTCGTGAAAGTTTGCGATCTGGAAATGGTCAGTGCCTATATGGACGGAGAGTCTCCGGAAAAGGCGGTTTATTATTTCATCAGTCGTACACGCAGTGATCCGCGCCAATACTATTGGCGAAAGGCCGAGGTTGAACTCGGATCCCAAGAAACAGCGTTGAACCCGGCAGCCTGGAGTGAGCAGTTGCCTGTGGATATTCCTGTTGACGTACGGGTGCTGGATATGCGGCCCGTGGTCTGGAACGGGCGGCTGTGTATCGTATGGGCCACCTGGCGCGACAGGATCGAGCGACAGGATCAGTTTCTATACGACAGACTGGACGTTTACGTGGCCTTCAAGCGCCAGAACGATCAGTGGTCGCCGCCGACGACGTTGCTCACCCGGGAATTTCCGGAACGAACTTCTCCGGATGGCGCCCGGCTGATCGCCACCGTCCGGTTTGATTATCAGGATCACAAGAGCAAACTCGGGGTATTGCTGACCACAGGCACCGGCGCCATCCAGGAGAGCATGGTGCATGATGTGTTCTTGCGCCCAGTCCCTCATGACAATGGCGCCTGGCTCGAGCATGTGGCGAGCAAGCGCTTCACTGGCGGTGAGATGATTCAACATCCGCTGATGAATCAGCCGGAGGTGGTGGCCAGTGATTCATCGGCAGGCGCTCTGACGGGGTTTCTGGGACTGCACGCCACGGCTCATCGCGTCGACACGAATGATGTGCTGGTGGTTCAGGGTTACTGCTGGTTGACAGGGCTTTCCGGAGACGATGTTTCCCTGACGTTGACCTTGGTAGACAAGCTTCCTGGCGACGCCGATCCGCTGACCGCAAACTATAAACGGGCAGGCGGCTGGAACACCACTTCGCAGGTTTTTACTCGCCCCAAGGGTTCCTGGACACAACCGGTCGTCTTCACATTCGGCGGTAGCGTCCAGGGGACCAAACGCTTCGAGGTGCGGGTCAAGGATCTGACGGATTTCGTTGTTCCGACCTTGCACAAGAACACTCAGAATGCGGCGCAGTTTCTATCGTTCAACCAGGCGCATCTTGCGCTCAAGTTCACCCGACTCAATACGCTGTTCGGCCCCGAACTGGTGTCGCTTGCCAGCATTTCCGTCGATGCCGTGCTGGACTGGTTCACTCAGTTCCTGAAGGAGCCAGGGCCTTCGAGTACGCCATTCGAAGAGCCAAACGGTGCGTTCGACAGTGCCAATGGCCGACATTTCTGGGAGCTGTTTTTTCATATGCCGCATCTGGTCGCCACGCGTCTGCGCGATGAGGAGCGTTTTCAGGAGGCACTCGACTGGCTCAATTACCTGTTCGATCCCCAGGGGCCGGCCGACCCGGAGGAGCCGCCCGTGGACAACCCACGACCGCTGTACTGGCGATGCCGGCCATTGAGCAACGACGGCAACTCTGGACATGAAGTCTGGAATCCGCTGGATCCCGATGCCATTTCTTATGGGGCGCCCAGGCACTACCGGATTCTGGTGTTCTGCGATTACGTTAAGACATTGATTGCAAGGGGGGATTGGCACTATCGCCAACTGACCCGAGACAGCCTGGCAGCGGCCAAACTGTGTTACGTCCATGCCCAGTTTCTGATGGGCAAGGCACCGTCGGTTCGCGCAGTGAACCGCTGGCAATCGATCAAGCTCGGCGCTCTTTTGTCCGCCAGCGAGTCGCGACCCAGGCTTGAGGCTTTTGAAAAAACACTGGCGTTCAGCCTTGGGGATTTTCCTCTGGCCACCGATGCCGACGCCCGTTCTGGATTGCTCGGCTCGGACATTTTCATAAACCCTCTCAATGAACAGCTGCTTCGACTTTACGCGTTGCCTGGCGAACGCCTGGATAACTTGCGCAGCAATCGCAGCATCGACGGTACGCCACTGCTCATTGATTTGTACTCTCCGCCCGCAGATCCCGGACAACTGATGCGCGATCTGGCTGCCGGGAGCAGTGGTGCGCCAAGGCCGATGGGTGGTCGATTGAAAGTCATCGCCTTCCGCTGGCGTGTCTCGTTCGAGCTCGGAATGCGCGCTGCGCAGATGTTGTCGGAGTTTGGTGCGCAGGTCCTGAGTCTGATGGAGCGAGCGGACCAGGCTGAGCTGCAGGAAACCCAACAACAGCAATTGGTGGAGCTGGGCGACTTTGCTCACAAAATGCAGGAGCAGACTCTCGAACAGTTACGCCTGCAGGTCACTGCGCTGGAGCAGAGCAAAGCCGTGGCACAGGAACGTGCCGACGCTTATGAGCGACTCTATGTGGAAGACGTTTCGGCGGTCGAATACGAGGTGATGGACAAGATTCAGCTTTCGAAAACGCTTTCACTCATCGCTTCCAGCATCAAGCCGGTTGGCGCAGCCATTGCCGCGCTACCCAACGTTTTCGGATTGGCGAACGGTGGACACAGGGTCGATAAAATCACCGATGCCGTGGTGTTCGGGCTGAACGTAGCCGCCTCGGTCAAGCAAATGGAGGCCGACAAAGAAGCGACGACCGAAGCCTACCGTCGCCGCCGCAATGATTGGGCCCTGCAGCGCAATCAGGCACTTGCGGAAGTCCGCGCGCTGGATGCACAGATCAGCGCGCAGAGACAATCGGTCCTGGCAGCTCAGACCAATGTGGAGCAGACCCTGCGAGCCAATGCCCATGCATTGACGCTTTTCAACTTCCTCAAAAAGCGCGCGACCAGGGCCGAGCTGTTCAGATGGATGCTGGGACAGCTCAAAGCGCTGCACTATCAGGCTCACGATGCGGTTGTCAGTTTGTGTCGCAGTGCGCAGGCATCGATGAGCGCCGAAACCGGCGATTACGATTCGCTGCGCCCGTTACCTCAGGTCTGGCTGGACGCTCGCCACGGCCTGACGTCGGGTGAGCATCTGCGAATGTGGCTGCTGGGTATGGAGCATGACTACATGCATCGTTATCAGCGACGGCTGGAGCTGCGCAAGACGATATCCCTGCGCCAATTGTTCGATGACACCATTGATTCTCAGTTCGCTCTTTACAGCTGGTCGGAAGCACTGGTGCAATTGAAGAAGGGATCGCTGGATTTCTGCCTGACCCAATTGCTGTTCGATCGCGATCATCCGGGGCATTACTGCCGGCAGATCAGTTCGGTCGCGGTCCATCTGCCCGTCGTGAAAGGCGCTTATCAGGATGTGCATGCAACGTTGGTGCAGATCAGCAGCAAGATCGCGACCAAGGCAACAGCGCAATCGGTCGCGCATCTACATGACCCGGCAGGTTCCGTGGCGCCTTCCGATGTGTTGATTAACCTGCTTGCCGGCCAGTCGATTGTCGTATCGACGGGACTGGCCGATAACGGCCTGACCGGTCAGAAACCCGACGAAGGCTTGCTCAATCCGTTCGAAAACACCGGAGCGGTCTCCTGCTGGCAGTTGAAGTTCCCCTGGCCGCTAAAAGAACCACAGGCCGCCATCCTCGATTCCCTGACGGACATCATTCTGGAGATCTGTTTTACCGCCAGGGCGGGCGAGCCAACCTTCATGCGTCAGGTCGAGGACATGGTGACCTTGGCCGAGTCATCCGACAAAAACAAAAAACGCAAAGGAGCGGACAGACATGCGTAAACAGGATGTGCTCGCCAACCAGAGCCTGGTGAAAAATGGGTCATTCCGTCAGACCTTGACCGATTGGACGGTGTACCCGAGAGGCAGTACCTGGGTTCGGGTTGTGGGACAGGAGTACGACAGCGCGCAAGTCAATACATTGTCCGTCGGGTATGCGGCCTCAGTCAGCCAGCCAATCGTTGCCCCCATGGATCCTGGTGTTGACGCGGTCTATGTCCTGAAGTTTCTGTGTGAATCGCGTCATACCGGCACAGGTTTTGTACGCATCAGCAGCGAGGGGATGCCTCCGCTGGAGATTCAGATTCCTCCTGGCCGCCAACGTGACGAAGGACAGCCGCTGGCGTTTGAGCCGCTCCCGTACGAGGTTGCGCTGGATTCGAAGTTCAGCAAGGGTGCCACTCTGACATTCAGTGTGACCAGCGCGCCAAGTGAGCCTGATGACTATGAATTGTTGCTGTACATCACCGACATCACCATCGAATTACGTCTGCAGCCATTGGTGTTGCAGGCCTTCAGCCTCGACGAGGAATCACACCCGCCGACCGCGCTGGTGCCTCTATGCCTGGGGGCGCAGGACCTTGGGATCCATCAGCTGGCATTCGATGTCGCAGAAGGAAATACCTGGCAGGGTACCGATTACTCCCTGGAGGTTGACGACAATCCGCTGGGGGCGATCGTCGCCGATCCTGACTGGCCGGTTGATCATCCGCTGGACGGGCATCGTTCGCTGCGTTGTCCGCCGCTCGACCTGCCTGCGCCGCACTCGATGACACTCACGCTGTTCAACCAGTACACCGCCGAACCCTATCGGTTGGCGGCTTCGCTGTGGCATCACCGATTGAAATTTCTGCTAGTGCAGGAGGCGGCTTATTTTCCGGTACTTGAGTACAACGAAAGCGTCGAGCTGGGTGTGCAGGTGGGATCGTTTTACACGGGCCAAACCCTTGAAGGGCTAACCGTTACCTGGACCGTGGTCGGGACATCCATTCAGGTTGTGACCGTCACCGATGCGGGTGGTTGGGTTTACTTTCCTTTCATTCCGAATGTTGCGGGGATTTTCACTGTCGTCGCCTCGGTCGCGAGCCTTTTTTATGCTTCGGGTGTTGTGACGCAGAGTCTGGAAGTGCAGGTATTGGCGAAGAGCCCCTGGCCGGAGGTCATGGCCGTAGTCGCTGACAAGGCAGATCCTTGGGCGTTAAAGACCGGATGGCCAAATCGGGGTTCTCCTTATCAGCTGTTGGTCACGGTGCCAGATGTTTTGGTGGGAACGACCCTGTCGCTTGGATGGGATGGGGACTCCCAGGAGCAACTTGATGTCGGCGTCAGTCCGGCGATCAAAGAAGAGGTGCCGATAACGTCCACTCTTCAAATGCTTTGGACGATGATCAATGGGGATAAGCTGGACGGCCGCTTCAGGTTGCAGTTGATTTGCTCGAAGCTACTCAAGCCATCGCCGCATAAAAACATGCGACTGGCACGCAACGAGATTGAGATAGGCAGGGTGCGCGAGGCGGATAAAACCTGCGTCGTGGATGAGAACGAAAGTGCTACCGTTCAGGTCGAGGTATTGCATCTGGTGGCGGCTGGCAAGGGTGACCCGGTTCAGGGAGCTTTGGTCAAGTGGCTGTTGCCGGGCGGGAGTGCTGTTGATTCGACCACAGGCGCAGGTGGCTGGACCAGCCTCAACTGGCAGCCGCCCAGCGCCGGAAACCATTCGGTTGTTGTACAGATCCAGGCGCACCCGGACGCCATACCGGTCGAGCGGACTTTTGTTATCCCTGCAGTTGCGACCAGCCCATGGAAAAGCCACGTCAGGTTTTTCCTTGATGACGTTGAAGTTGAGCGCAATACGCTTGGGTTGCTCTGCCGCCGTGGACAGACCCATACCCTGAAAGTCTTGCCGAACACCGCCAGCCCGTGGATCGGGAAAAATATCAGCCTGCACTGGCGCAAGGCGGATCCTTTGATCGGATTGACCATCAGTGAGTTGGGGTCACCCAAAACGCTGCGCTCCGAGGGTGTTGAATGGAGGTTTTCCTCTCAGGCAGGCACCAGTCAAAGCCGGCCGTTCGAAGTCGAGTTGCATATTGAAGGCGATGCCAGTGTCCGCGAATTGTCCGGGCGTTTGATGCACCCGGATCTCACGGTAGAGCTGAGCCAGCTGCTCGATCAGGTTTTCGCACCACTGACTGGTCAACCGTTCCACCCCTGCCTGGGTGCGCTTCATCAGTTCAATGGGTTACCCAATGCGCTCAGCCCATTGCTGGGGCTGGACCTGTTTCTGGAGTGGACGGGAACGTCTGCCGACGAGTTGGGTGCAACGGTCACCCCTGCGCTGGACCGGCCGCAGCGCCTGGACGCCGGCGGGGCGATATGGGCGCTGGACTTTATCCGTGCGGTAGCCGGTCAATTCATGCTGACCTTGTCTTTGCCTCAGCTTGGTTTTGCCTTTACTGCCACCCCTATGGTGCTGGATCACAACAAGCTCAGGCTGACGGTGCTGCGCGGTCCTGCGATCGACCCTGTCGTCGGGATGGACAAGGCGTGGATTTGGGCCTGGGTGGTTTCTCATTTTTCCGGCGAACCGGTTGCAGGTGCGACGGTGATATGGGAGGCCGAAGGTACAAGGGTTGAAGTCAAGACCGATGATGGGGGTAAAAGCGGTTTTGCGTATGAACCGAAATCCTCCGGAGTGCATCCGGTCACGGGTTCGATCATCAGCCGTTTTGACAACTTTCAAGAGTCGCGCTCGACAGAGGTTAACGCTTTGGGCGTCGATCCCTGGGAGCAGATGTTGTCCGCCTTCGACGGATCGCCCCAACATCGGCTTGGGACAAAAACCTACTTCCCGCGCCGCAAGGCGGAGCATGCGCTTGAGGTTTCGGCACCCGTTGGCAATGCCTTGATCGGACGCACGCTGACCCTGGGGATGAGCGGCGAGGGTCCTGTCGGGCTGGGGCTCGCTTTCGTCCCGGCCGACACACTTGGATTGGCGCGAGTATTCAACGGTACTTTTCAATTTCCGTTCTCTGTAAAGGATCTGAAGGACGGCAGCTGCGCACTACGCCTCGCCGCCGAGCGGCTGGCGCGACTGTCGCCGCCGATGCATATGTCGGTGGGCAAGGGCGATCAGGTGCTGACGATCAGTGCAGCCAATCGTGCCGCCCCGGTCATTTATTGGGGAGAGG
>Ga0247818_10001464_pt1 | contig 14953 bp, 17 predicted proteins | sample 13C_Glucose_Day1_FD_192424 | JGI IMG/M metagenome (GOLD analysis project Ga0247818, IMG submission 192424) | Soil microbial communities from agricultural site in Penn Yan, New York, United States - 13C_Glucose_Day1 | ecosystem: Environmental > Terrestrial > Soil > Agricultural land | place...
GGGTCGTCGGGGTCGGTCCGCACGCCGGGCGCGTGGACGCCGTCCTTGCCGCCGACCTCGCCCAGCTCGGCCTCGACGCTGACCCCGGCGGCGCGGCACAGCCCGACGACCCGACGGGTCACGGCGCGGTTCTCGTCGTCGGCGAGCGTCGAGCCGTCGAACATCACCGATGTCAGACCGAGCCGGACCGCCTCCTCGACGAGTGCGACGTCCTCGGCGTGGTCGAGGTGCACGACGACCGGCTGGGCACACGCGTCCGCGATGGCGAGGGTCGCCGCCGCGATCGGGGCGAGCGAGCCGTGGTAGCGCACGCAGTTCTCCGAGATCTGCATGACGACGGGCAGGCCGACCCGCTCGGCCGCGGCGGCATACGCCTCCGCGTGCTCGAGCTGGATGACGTTGAAGGCCGCCACGGCGCGGCCGGCGGCTGACGCCTCGGCGAGCAGGGGCGTCAGGGCGGAGCGGGTCACGGACGGATCTCCTCGATCTCGACGGTGGGGAGCAGACGGCCGACGTCGGCGGGGTCGACGGCGCCCGCGACGGGCTGGAGCACGGCGGCGGCCGACCACGCGACCCCGCGACGCAGCACGGAGGCCCAGGCCTCCGGCCCCTGCGGGAGGCCGCCGTCGCCGTCGAGGTCGGCGGCGAGCGAGGCCGTGAGGGCGTCGCCGGCACCGGTCGGGTTGCCCGAGAGCGGGCGCGGGAGGTGGGCGCGCAGGGCGACGTCCTCGTGGACGAGGACGAGGCCGTTGGTGCCGTCGCTGATGAGGGCGGCGTGAGCCCCTGCGGCCACGAGTGCCCGGGCCGCGTCCGGGACCGACGGCACCTCGCCGCGACCGAGTCCGGTCAGGGTCTGTGCGGCCTCGACGCGGTTGGGCTTGACGAGCTCCGGGCCGAGACCGAGCGCGCGCGACAGGTGGACACCGCTGACGTCGAGGACGACGCGCAGACCGGACTCGTGGGCCAGTCGGGTCATCCGGCGCACGAGGTCGGGGTCGGTGCCCGGCGGGAAGCTGCCCGACACCGTCAACGTCGACGCGTCCGGGGCCAGCGCCGCGATCTCGTCGGCGATGCGGTCCCAGACCCGCTGCGACTGGCCGATACCGGGCTCGTTGAGCAGGGTCACCCGTCCGCTCGCCTCGACGACGGCCACGGACCGACGGGTCGGGCACGGCGAGGGGACGAGACGGTGCGGCACCCGCCGGGCGCCGAGGTCGGACGCGAAGAGGTCGAGGTCCATCTCGCCGACGGGTGCGACCGCGACGGCCCGGCCGCCCATCGACGTCAGCACCGACGCGACGTTGAGCCCCTTGCCGCCGGCACGCTCGCTCACCGACGCGACGCGGTGGGACTCGCCGAGCGCGACGAAGGGGACGGCATACGTGATGTCGAGGGCCGGGTTCGGCGTGAACGTGACGATCATCGACCGACGAGGTCCAGGGCGATGGTTGCGGCGCCGAGCGATCCGGCGCGGTCGCCGAGCGCCGCGGCCCGGACGGCGACGTCGTCGCGACCGCCGAGGCGGGCGGTGAGGGCGGTGCGCAGCGGCTCGAGCAGGGTGTCGCCGGCGTGGACCAGGCCACCGCCGATGAGGACGAGCTCGGTGCCGGCGGCCGCGACGACGGGCGCGACCATGATGGCGAGCGCGTCGATGGCCTCCTGCCAGATGCGGCGGGCCTCGGGCTCACCGGCCTCGGCGCGGCGGGCCACCTCCTCGGCGTCGCCGACGAGGCCGGTCGCCTCGGACCAACGGCGGCCGATCGCACCCGCGCTCGACAGGGCCTCGAGACACCCGCGCTGACCGCAGGCGCAGGGCGGGCCGTCGGGCACGACCACGATGTGGCCGATCTCGCCGGTCCAGAGCGACCCGGTGACGAGCTGGCCGCGGCAGAGGATGGCGCTGGCGAGGCCGGTGCCGAGGGGCACGAAGAGGACGTTGTCGGCCTCGCGCGCGGCGCCGAGGCGGTGCTCGGCGAGCAGCCCGGACCGCACGTCGTGGCCGATCGCGACGGGCACGTCGACGTGGGCCGCAATGCCGCCGCGCAGGTCGAGGTCGCGCCAGCCGAGGTTGGCCGACCACACCCCGATGCCGGTCACGTCGTCGACGAGGCCGGGCACCGCGACGCCGACCGCGAGCAGGTCGACCGCGTCCCCGACGCGGGCCGTCAGCTCGACGACGGCCTTGGCGGCGACCTCGCCGAGCTGGTCGCCGACCTTCTCGGGGGTGGGTCGCACGGCCTCGGCGAGGACCTGGCCGTCGGGCGTCACGAGGGCCGACTTGATCCGGGTGCCGCCGACGTCGATCCCGACCACTGCTTCGCGCATCACGACGCGCAGTATATGAGCATTAATGCGCGGTTGCACACTCGATCGAGCACATTTGGACACATGGACCGGCAGATGGGCACGTTGCCCAGCCTGCCACCCCAGGCAGCGCGCCGCTCGCGAAGTTGCAGCCCGAGCGTCAGCGCAGGTAGAGGGCCTGCGCCGGGCACAGCCGCACGGCTGTGTTGGCCAGGTGGCGCCCCTCGCCGGCCTCGACGCGGTCGTCGGTGACCACCGGATAGCCCCACTCGTCCAGCGTCAGCCCGGCCAGCAGCTGGGCACATCCCGTGCCCGCTGCACGCGACGCGGTCGACGGCGAGGTGCCGGTCGCGGACGAGTCCGAGGCGGCGGCGCGTGCGGTCGTCACCATCCGCGCGGTCGGCGCCGTCGGTGCCGGAGCGGTCGGCGGCGCGCTCAGTGGGCGTGGACGTCGGTCCTCCTCGAGGTGGTGCGGAGCTCAGCGGCGTCGCACCGGCCGGCGCGGTGCTGCTCGAGGTGGTCGGCGAGGACGCGGAGCGCCGACCCGGCGAGACCCGCGACCCCGTCGGGGAAGCGGCACGCGCCACGCCCCGGCAGCAGCCCGACCCGCGAGCGGACGCGGTCGTATGCCGCCCGGTCCCCTCCCGCGGCCAGCGCGCGCCAGTCGGTGGCGAGGGCAGGCAGTCCGAACAGGCACGGGCCGCACTGTCCCGCCGACTCGCCTGCAGCCCAGGTGAGGCAGCGGTCGACGAGCTCGAGCGGGCAGTCGGGCGTGCCGAACGACCGGAACCAGGCGGGGTCGAGCCGCGAGATCTGCGCCGCCCGCCAGACCGTCTCGGCGTTGAGCACGACGGTCGGGCTGATCCGGCGACCCGTCGGCACCCGCGACGAGGCCGTCGAGCGGGCCCTGGCCGTGGGTGCCGCCCTCCTGGTGGACCACCGCAAGGAGGACGGCACCCGGCTGGGTGACGATGACCGACCCGGAGGGCAACGAGTTCTGCATCGAGCGAGGGGCGGCGGAGCGGGGTCCGCGCGCGTCCGCGGCCTACCGGATCGGCTGACCGCGCGGGGCCTCAGGCGTCCGGGGACACTCCGTGTCGGGTGAGGAAGGCGGCTGCCGTGTCGGCGACCTCGCGCCATCCGCTGTCGACGACGAGCGAGTGCCCGCGGCCCGGGATCTCGATGATCTCGGTGGGCCCGGCGTTCTTCTGCTGGCGCTTGTAGGACGCGTGGGCGATGGCCCAGGGCACGGTGTGGTCCTTCTCGCCGCTGATGACGAGCAGCGGGCCGCGGTCGGGGTTGGCCGTGTCGACGCTCGCCTCGGTGCGCGGGTTGACGTTCGCCGTGGCTGCCTGGAAGAGCGGGCGTCCAGGTGCCGCAACGGGGTACGTGCGGTAGAGGTCGGCGGCCTCCTCGGCGCTCACGGCGTTGGCGAAGGCGTAGCGGTACTGGTCGAAGGTCAGTGACACGTGCCGGTTGTAGTTGGCCGGGTTGGTCAGGACGGGCGAGCTCGCACGGAGGGCCGACACCGGCAGGGGAAGCACGCCGCGGAAGGGCGCGGGGTCGATGGCGACGGAGGCCCGGGCGAGGCCGAGGCCGGCGAGCTTCTGCGTGATGAGGCCGCCGAAGGAGTGCCCGATGACGACCGGGGCGCGGTCGAGCAGGCGGATGACGTCGGCGACGTGGTCGGTGACCTGGCCGACGGTCTTGCCGGCGAAGACCTCCGGGTGGGCGCGTGCCTCCTCGACGGTCTCGGGGTCGTCGGGCCAGCCGGGCGCGAGCGTCGCGTAGCCGAGGGACTCGAAGTGCTCGCGCCAGGCGTCCCAGCTGCTGGGGAGCAGCCACAGGCCGTGCACGAACACGACGGGCTGGCGACCGCTCGCGTTGGCGGCCTCGACCTGGGCGCGCTCGGTGGCGGTGATGACGGACGTGGTGGTGGCGGCCGGCGAAGAGCTCATGGTGTTCTCCCGTGCAGTGAGGGGGCGGGCGGGTCCAGCAGGTAGAACGATCGTTCTACGATATCCATTCCCGACCCGCCGCGCCAGAGTGCCGGGTCGGAGGTTCGTCGCCGCCGCCGTCGCCACCGCCGTCCCCGCCGCCGCAGCCGTCTCGGTCGCGCGGCCGCCCTGCGTTAGCGTGGCGATGTGGACGAGCCGACGACGACGCGGACCCCGGGCCGCGAGCGGCTCCTGGCCGCCGCGTCACGCCTCTTCTACCGCGAGGGCATCAACGGCGTCGGCGTCGACCGCATCCTCGAGGAGGCCGGCGTCACGCGCGCCACGATGTACCGCCACTTCGCCGGCAAGGAGGCACTCGTCGCGGCCTACCTCGAGTCCGAGGACGCCACGCTGCGCGGCTACTTCGCCGACGCGGAGGCCGAGGGCGGCACGCCGACCGAGCTGCTCGGCCGGGTCATCGACACCATCGCGATCGACATCACGAGCTACCACACGCGCGGCTGCCCCTTCATCAACGCGGCCGCGGAGTTCCCCGACGCCGACAGCCCGGTGCGGCGCATCGTCACCGCGCACCGGACGTGGTTCCGGCAGGCCCTGGCCGAGCTGGCCCGTGCCGCAGGGCTGCCCGATCCCGATGCCGCGGCCGCATCGCTCGTCCTCCTCCGTGACGCCGCCCTCGTGGGGGGCTACCTCGACGGCGTCGAGGTCACCGCCCCGGCCTTCGTCGCGACGGCACGGCAGGTCGCCGGGCTCGACGCATAGTCGACCACCGGGTCACTCCCGACAGGTCACTCGCCGGCCCTCGCGAGCGCCACGGTCTTCGGCACGACGAGGCGCCAGGCGTCGATGACGATCTCACGCATCCGGTCGACGTCGAGCGCGTCGAGCCGCACCTCGACCCAGTTGAAGCGGAGGTCGGACCGGCGGGGCATGAGGAAGACGTCGGGCTCGCTCGCGACGAGCACGTCGCGCTCCTCCTTGGGGAAGGCGAAACCCAGCTGCGTCTCGTCGGCGGAGAACGCCAGCCACACGATCTTGCCGACACGGAACTTCACGCGGTCGCGGACGAGCACCTCGTACGAACGGGGGAGCTGCTCGGCCACGCGCCGCACGTCGTCGATGGTCACGGGCACCCCTCCACCCTGCCACGCACGGCCGGCCGACACGCCGTCCGATGCCTCTGAGTGCGAGGGACCGCTCCGCATCCGCTCCACATCCCGCTGCGAACGGACCCGGCCCGGCACCCGCGAAGCCCTTCCGCGGGACGTGCGCGACGGCATACCCTGCCTCTGTCGCGACCTCGACGGCCTCCGGGCCGGGCGGGCTGAAACGTCGACTCCCTGACACGACGACAAGGAGACGACGTATGCCGTCCAGCCCCGCCCAGCCCACCGTCCCGAGCGTGCCCACCGTCCCGGAGCGCCTGCTCGCCTTCCTCGACCACCTCGCCGCCGAGCTCGACCGTCGCGGCGACGCCGTCGCCCTGCTCGGCCTCGGGTCGGTCGGGCGCGACCTGCACCGCCTCGACGAGCACTCCGACGCGGACTTCTTCGTCGTCGTCGACGAGGCGGCGACCCGTGACCGCTACATCGCCGACATCGACTGGCTCGAGGCGGCCCACCCCGTCGTGTGGTCGTTCGAGAACAGCGACCTCGGCCGCAAGGCGCTCCTCGAGGGCGACCTCTTCGCGGAGTACGCCGTCCTCGCCCTCGCCGACATGGCGACCGCCGGCTACCCGCCGGGGCGCATCCACTGGAGCCGCGGCGACGCGCCCGTCGGCCTCGAGGTGCCGACGACGCCTGTGCCGCAACCGCCCTCGCTGGAGCACGAGGTCGGCGAGGCGATCACGAACCTTTATGTCGGGCTGCACCGCGACCTGCGCGGCGAGCGCCTCACGGCGACCCGCTTCATCCAGGGGTATGCCGTCGACCGCTGGGTCACGGTGCTCGACCACCTGGGGCTCGGTCGCGGCGCCCGTCAGGACGTCTTCGTCGTCGACCGTGGCGTCGAGCGGCGTTTCGGACCCGAGCTCCTGCCGCTCGCCGACCTCGTGCCGGGCTACGAGCGCAACGCGCACGCGGCGGCGACCCTGCTCGGCCTGCTCGAGGCGCACGTCGAGCTCGACCCGACGATCGTCGCGGCGGTGCGCGACCTCGTCGCCCGCTCGGCCGCCGAGGCTCAGTCGCGGGCGAGCTCGAGCTCGTAGACGAGCAGGGTCAGGGTCGCGATCGGCGACCAGTCGCGCTCGGGGGCGCGGGTGAAGCCGAAGCGCTCGTAGACGCGGTGCGCCGCGTGCATCATCGGCTGCGTCGAGAGCACGACGCGGGTGCGGCCGAGGGCCCGGGCGCGGTCGATGCACTCGCGGACGAGGGCCGTCCCGACGCCGCGACCGCGACCGGCGGGAGCGACAGCCAGGGTCCGGAACTCGGCCTCGCCCTCGCGGGCGACGTCGGCGAACGGCCCCGGGGCCCCGACGAACGCGACCCCACCGAGCACCGTGTCGTCGGCGTCGACCGCGACGAGCACCTCGGCGTGCTCGGCCCGGCGGCCGACGTCGCGGAGCACGGCGAGGTAGGGGTCCTCGGTGCCGAAGTCGAGCAGCCCGTCGTCGAGGTAGGCCGCGGCCGTCAGCTCACCGAGCCGTTCGTAGTCGCCCGGGTGCGCCGCGCGGATCGTGAAGCCGTCCATGCGCGCCAGTGTCGCAGCCGGCCGTGGTCGGCCGGGCCGGCCGTCCGGATCGTGCGGATCGTGCGGATGGTTCGGATGGTTCGGAGCCCCCGGGTCGTCACGATCGCCCGGCGATGGCCTCCCATGCGACCAGCAGACTCCACCCAGCCGGTTCGCAGAAACCGCACCTACGTTCCGAGACGGCTCGAGCGAGCCGCCTCGGGGGCTACAGGGAAGGGGCAGCATGCGCACACTCAGCAGACGCACACACACCCGGCGGGCGAGGACCGTCGTGGGCGTGGGGCTCGCGTCGACCGCCCTCGCGCTCGGCACGACCTTCGCCGCGGGCTCCGCGGCGACGGCGGCCGGTTCGGACAGCGGCGACATCGTCTACACCGTCCACCCGCTGACAAAGCAGTTCTCGACGGGCAGCCGGCCCGGCGCGCTCCCGACGCCGTCGCAGTGCGTCGCCCGGATCGGGCTGGCCTGCTACACGCCCGCGCTCATCCGCAAGGCGTACGACATCCCCGACGGCTGGACCGGCAAGGGTCAGCGCATCGTCGTCGTCGACGCGTACGGCAGCCCCACGGTGCGCCAGGACCTCGACGTCTTCAGCCAGACCTTCGGCCTGCCCCGGGCCGACCTCAACGTCTACTACCCGGGCGGTCAGCCGCAGACGAGCACGGCGCACCAGGGCCAGCCGCTCGGCTGGGCCGGCGAGACGAGCCTCGACGTCCAGTGGGCGCACGCCATCGCGCCCGACGCGACGATCAACCTCGTCGTCGCGCCGAACAACTACGGCAACGCGCTCAACGTGGCCGTGCGCTACGCCGTCGACCACGACCTCGGCGACGTCCTGTCGATGAGCTACGGCGCCGACGAGGCCGCGATCAAGGGCAAGGGCAACAACCTGCAGCTCCAGCAGTCGCACGCGAACTTCGCGGCGGCGGCCGCCAAGGGGATCTCCCTGTTCGCCTCGTCGGGCGACGACGGCGCCTCGAACGGCGGCCCGGCCATCGCAGCCGGCTACCCGGCATCCGACCCGCTCGTCACGGCGGTCGGCGGCACGAACCTCTTCGCGAGCGACTCGGGCGACTACCAGGGCGAGACGGTCTGGGGCGACGAGGCATCGTGCGCCGTGCACCAGCCGTTCGGCTGCACCCTCGGGCCGATCGGCGCGACGGGCGGAGCCCCGAGCACGATCTTCCGAGCGCCCGCCTACCAGGCCGGCGTCTCCGGCAACCCGATGCGCACGACGTCCGACGTGTCCTACGACGCGTCGGTCTACACGTCGGTCTTCGTCTACGAGGGCTTCAACGCCAACCCGGACGACAACGGCTTCTACTTCTACGGCGGCACGAGCTCCGGCTCCCCGCAGTGGGCCGCGATCGGGGCCCTCGCCGACCAGCAGGCGGGCCACCGCCTGGGCGCGCTCAACCCGGCGCTCTACGCGATCGGCACGGGGGCGACGCACGCCCTCGCCTTCCACGACGTCACGTCGGGCAACAACGCCTGGCACGGGCCCGGCCTCGACGCGAAGGCCGGCTACGACGACCCCACCGGGCTCGGCTCGCCGGACGTCTCGAACCTCGTGGGCCAGCTCGTCCACTGACCCATCGCGTATGCCGTGTCGTGGCCACCCAGCGCATCGCTGGGTGGCCACGACGTCATCGTTCCCCGGCGGCTCAGGTCAGCGAGGCCAGCGGCTCGACGACGACGTTGACGTTGAACCCGCAGGTGGCACTGAAGAGGCCGTCGACCGTGAACATTCGGACGCTCTGGTCCTTCAAGGCCGGGAAGCTCTTGAAGTTGGGGTTCGTCCAGCCGATCCCCGTGTCGAGATCCGACCACTGCCATTCGAAGTTGCTCAGGCCTCCACTCCCGCCCCCGAAGGCCGTGTATGCACCGACCTTCCCGTACGCCTGGAGCACCATGTGGAAGGGGACGGCGTCCACGGTCCCCTGGGCGAGGATCGTCTTGATGTTGACGCTGGTCTGGGCCGGGATCTGCACCTGGACGCCTCCGCTGAACGACACCGTCTCGGAGTGGGTGTTCTTGTAGCCCCCTCCCAGGCTGAGCTCGGCCGCGGTCGTCACCTCGCCCTCGCCGACGAGGGGGAGCCCCGCGGTGAACTTCGCGCTCGCCGACAGCTTGAGTCCCGCTGTGACGCTCCACTCGTAGCTGTCACTGACGGACTTGGAGTAGTTGATCGTCTGCGAGACCGACGCCGGCGTGGGGTTCTTGACGGTCGACTCGTTGAGGAGCACCGGCTGGTGGACAACCTTGTCCGCCAGGCCCGGGTAGTCGATGCTGATGAGCCGCAGAGCGACCTTGGAGGTGTCGAACTTCGTCACGGGTCGGGCATTGACCGACCACGTGTCCCCGTCCTTCTTCCACTGGGTCTCCAGGGCTCGGAGGAGAGTGTCGTTGACGTCAACTTCGGTCATGGTGGCCGTCCTGTCGGTGAGGGGTTGTCCTCCATCACGGCTCTGATGAGTCTCCGCGAGGGAGTGTTTCGATCCTCCTCCGCGACCGGGATCGTGTCCTGACTTTCCCGGACATCCCCCTACAACAGTGGACAGGCACCGTTTCGGGACCGTCCCTCGACGCCAACGCACGAGATGCCGGCGACGGGGTGGGCGGGGGGTGGTCACGATGCCGGACCGGTTGCTGGACCTGTGGTTCTCCTCGTCCGGGGAGGTCAGGTGGTGGTGATGAGGCCGCCGTCGATGGCGACGTCGGCTCCGGTGATGTTTCCTGCGACGTCGCTGGCCAGGAAGGCGACCAGGTGGGCCACCTCACTGGGCCGGGTGAAGCGGCCCGTGGCGGATTCCCGAGCCGCTGCGGCGGCGACGGCGGAGGGGTCCGTCCCCTGCCGTGCGGACACCGCGGCGGCAACCCCGCCGGCGCCCAGCCACAGGTCGGTGGAGACCGGCCCCGGGCTCACGGTGTTGACGCGGATCCCCTTCGGGCCCAGTTCCTTCGAGAGGGACTTGCAGAAGCTCCGCAAGGCCGCCTTGGCCGCGCTGTAGTCGATGACGCCCGGGTCGGCCAGGACGGCGTTGACCGAGCTCGTGCAGACGATGACTCCCCGGCCACGAGCCAGCATCATCGGCAGGGCGGCGCGGGTGGTGCGCACGGCGGCCATGAGGTTGAGCGCGTACGTCGTCGCCCACTGCTCGTCCGTCACGGCCACGAAGCCGTCCAGTCGCGGGGTCACCGCTCCGACGTTGTTGACGAGGATGTCGAGACGCCCGAGCCCGGCAGCGGCGTCGACGATGTGGGCCACCCCGTCGGGCTGACCGAGGTCGGCGGCGACGTAGGTCACCGTCCCCGTGCGAGTCAGCGCCTCCAGCTCTGCCGAGGTCTCGCGTGCGCCGGCCACCACCGTGACCCCCTCGTCGGCCAGCACCCTCGTGATGGCGAGACCGATCCCCTTGCTCGCACCGGTGACGATCGCGACCTGCCCCGCCAGCCCGAGGTCCACGCTCAGAGTCCTTGCTCGTGCAGCCAGGCCAGCACGGCCTCGGCGATCTCGTTCCAGCCACTGTCGATCGTCAGCGAGTGACCCCGACCCTCGAACTGACGCAGCTCGGTCACCGCGGTCGAGTGGCGGTACTGCTTCAGCGTCGACCGGGTGACGGCGTCGGGAACCGTGTGGTCCTCCAGGCCGGAGATCAGCAGGAGCGGGCCACGGGTCGTGTTGCGCGTATCGACCGCCGCCTCCGAGTGGAGGGAGAAGTTGGCGGCTGCGGCCTGGAACAAGGGCTTCGCGGGTGACGGGATGCTCCACTTCTCGTAGAGGGCGTCCGACTCCTCCTCACTCACCGCGTTGCCGAAGCCGAAGCGGAACTCCTTGGCCGTCAGCGAGACCGCCTTGCTGCGGTTGGCGGGGTTGCCCAGGGCCGGCAGTCCGGCGCGCAGCTGGGCGAGCGGTAGCGGCAGGACGCCCTTGATCTGCGCCGGGTCGATGGCGACCGCCGCGGCTGCTTTACCCTGCCCCAGCAGCTTCTCGGCGATGAGCCCGCCGAACGAGTGACCGATGATGACCGGCGGCTCCGAAGACCCGTCGATCAGGGACGCGTAGTGGTCGGTCACGTCGTCGATGCCCAGGCCCGCGACGGCCTCCGGGTGCTGGCGGGCCTCGGCCACGGTCTCGGGCTCGTGGGGCCACCCGGGCGCGGTGGGCGAGTATCCCGACCGAGCGAAGGCCTCGACCCACGGGGCCCAGCTGGTGCTGTGGAGCCACAGTCCGTGGATGAAGATGACGGGTCGTTGGGCTGGCTGCATGACGGTGCCTCCGGAGCGGATGCTGGCGGGGCGACCTCCTGGCCGTCCACGTTGTCGCGCTGCACGGCGACGGTTCCGAGTCTTGCCGCACCCTCGTCGCGCGTCCAAGACCCGTTCCGGACCGATCGATAACCGCGAGCGCCCCTCCCGCAGCGGCCGGCTCGGTAGCGTGGGCGACGGAGACCGGCAACCAGCTACGCCCGTCCAGTCCACGGCCTCCACGGAGGCGTCGGCATGGACCTGGAGCTTCGACTGGTGCGCTACTTCGTGGCGGTCGCCGACGAGCTGCACTTCGGTCGTGCCGCGGCACGCCTCTACGTGAGCCAGCCGGCGCTCTCCAAGCAGATCCGCAAGCTCGAGGACCAGCTCGGCGAACCCCTCTTCGTGCGGGACAGCCGGCACGTGACCCTGACGACGCGAGGGGAGCGCTTCCTCGTGGACGCCCGTCGACTGCTGGCGCTGGCGGGCTCGATGTCCGAACGGACCCGACCGGCGGGGGTGCGCATCGCCCACGTGTTCGAGCTGTCCACGAGCCAGGTCGTCGCCAACGCCTTCAGGGTGGCCGAGCCGGGGATCCCGCTGCGAGAGCACGCCATGGACAGCGTCACGCAGCTCAACGCGCTCCTGCAGGGCCGCCTCGATGTCGCCATCCTGCGCGTCACGCCCCGGATGAAGGTCGCGCACCCCATCGGCTGGCGCCACCGGCTCCTGCGCCTCGAGCCCCTCGTGCTCGTGGGGCGACACGAGGATGGGCACCAGGGGAGGGTGTCGTTCGGCGCACGGCCGTTGCACGTCTTCGGGGACCCGCCCAGTTCCGGTACCTACAACGCGCACGGACAGTACCTGACCGCCCTGGAGCAACGACTCGGGCTCACGATGCAGTGGCTCGGTACACCGGGGGCCTTCAGTCACTGCCTCTCGCATGTTCGATGGGCACCTGACAGCGTCCACTACCTCGAGTTCCTCAGCTACGCGGAGAAGTACGTCGCCGAGGGGCTCCACATGTCCTGGCCCGACGAGATCCAGCCGTACTACCCGTGGTCACTCGCCTGGCGCGCAGACGACGTCGACGCGACGACGACTCGACTCATCGAGGTCTCGGTCGGCCTGGCCGACGAGCTCGGCTGGCTGGACTCGGGGCGGGACGGCAGACACGCCCCCGCCTGGCTGCCGGATGACGACCCGGCCTGGCAGGAGGTCCTCGCAGCCGACCCGGGCGCCGCCCACGAGACGGCTCGGGCGACGGGCACTGCGCCAGAGAGTGCACCGGGCGCCTGACTGGTCTCCTGTCAGGCGCGCACGTGCAACCTCACTCGTCGCCGCTGGGGCAGGCGCCGACCTCTGGGTCCCGCGCGACGGCCGCAGGTCGGGCCGGAACGGATCCGGCAGACAGCCAGGTCAGGCCGCGAGGCGCCAGGCGAGGACGCCGAAGAGCACGCCGAGCGAGTTCGTGGCCCAGTGCATCCCGACGCTCGCGAAGAGGCTGCCGCTGCGACGGCGCAGCTCGCCGGCGAGCACGCCACCGAGCGCGGTGAAGAGCACGGTGCCGCCGACGACGGCGGCCTTGGCGAAGGGGCCCAGCCCGGCGACGGCGGAGCCGATCGCCTCGTTGCCGGTGGCCGAGGCCATGGCGGGGAAGACGTGCCAGAGGCCGAAGAGCAGGGACGACCCCGCGAGGACCTGCCACATCCGGGCGTGCCGGGAGAGGAAGCCCCAGAGCACGGAGCGGAAGGCGACCTCCTCGAGCAGGATCGTGCCGACGGGGATCATGACGAACGCCGTCAGCAGCGCACCTGCCGGGGGCAGGTGGTAGCGGACGTCGAGGAAGGCGGTGCGCGTCGACGGGAGCAGGATGCCGACGAGGTAGACGAGCCCGACGACGGCGATGACGCCGAGGCCCCACCGGATGCCGCGGGCGTGGGTGTGCCGGGCGAGCCCCAGCTGGTGCCACGACAGGCCCTGCCAGCGGGCGAAGCCGAGGAGGGCGACGGCGCCGACCGGGCCGAGCCACATGGTGTCCCAGCCCAGCACGTGGTTGGCGACGTTGACGGCGGCGAGGGCGAAGACGACGACCACGGTGGCGGCCATCCGGGCCCGCCGTCCGCGGGCGATGAGTGCCAGACGGCGTCGACGCACCGGGTCGTGGGCCGTGGCCACGGAGGCCATGGGGATGCCGTCGGTCGGGGACGCGACGGCGACAACGGGACTCACGGCTGGGGTGTTCATTACCTCGATCTTCGCACGTCAACCTGTGCGAGACCTGTGCTGAAACCGCCCGGCGATCCCTCCCGCCACCCCGGTCACAAACGCCTCAACCCACCCCGAAGGCCACGCCGTCACAGCAGACATCTCGCGCGATTCCGGGGCAACGCGGAAGCCGGCCGCTCTAGGCTCTGCCCATGACGACACCTGCGGTGCAGGGGCCGGTGCTGGCGAGAGTGCACGCAGACGCGTGGCGACGCTTCCGCTACGGACTGGTCGCGGCCTGTCTCGTCCTCGTCGGGTGCGGCCTCCTGCAGGGCTCTGCCCCCTCGACCTTCGGGGACCTTCGGGCGGGTGTCATGTCCGGCGCGGTCGACGAGGTCCACGTGTCGGGGTCGCTGCCGGCGGGAGCGACGGGATACGCCACGGTGTCTTTGACGTGGCGCGAGGGCGGCCGCAACCGGTTCGCTGAGGTGGTCCAGGTGAGCGATCCTGCGGTCTCGTCGCCGGGCGACATCGGCGCCCGCGAGGTCGTGACCGAAAACCTCGAGGAGTCGCTCCGCGCGCTGCAACCGGGCGTGCGCATCGTGGCGGACACGTGGCGCGACCCCGGTCACGAGCTCGCCGGCTGGCGCGTGCCGGGGTGGTTCGCCGCTGCGGCGCTCGTGCTCTGGTTCGCGACCGTGGCGCTGCTCTTCAACGGCGCTCAGCCGTGGTGGGCCACCCGCTGGGCCTGGTTCTGGGCGCTCTTCTCCCCGGCCGCGGTCGTGGCCGTGCCACTGTTCCTGCTCGTCTCCGGCCCGCCGCCCGGGGTGCCCGACACGGGGCGGTCCGGGCGTCGCCTCACCGGCGGCTGGGCCTTCATCCTGTTCTACCTCGTGGCACCGGCCGCCTACGGAGCCCTCACCCGCTCCTGAGCCGACGGCCTCGGCGGCGCCGCTCGACGAGCCCGCGGACGTACTCGGCCTGCCCGAGGTGCTTCGCCCCGTCGTCGAGGACGGAGACGAGACGCACCGCCACGGTGACGGGCGGGTCCCAGCGCTCGTCGACGACCCTGGCGTATGCCGTGTCGTCGAGCTCCTCGACGAGCTCGACGGTCCGCTCGTGGACCGCCGCGTGGTACGCCGCGAAGAGGGCCGGGTCGGCGACGGTGAAGCGTCCGACGTCTGCCGACGTCATGCTCCAGCCGTGCGCGTCCGCCCGGTAGGGCAGCCCGAACCGTTCGACCCAGCCGTCGCCGCGCCACACCGAGTCGTCGGCGTCGGCCAGCTGGGCCACCTGGTCGTCCTGCTGCCGGGCGAGGTGCCAGACGAGCCATGCGATGTGGTTCGCGTCCGGGTCGGGGCGCCAGAGCAGCTCCTCGACGGAGAGACCGTCGACGACCTCCGGCAGGCCGTCACGGATGCGGCCGAAGCAGTCGAGCATCAGGTCGCGTGCGATGTCGGTCGTCATGTCGTCCACCTCCCCAGCATGCACCCGGGCGCGGACCTCCCACGCCGTGCCCCTACTGCATCCCGACCCGCAGTGCGGCG
>Ga0247818_10001469_pt1 | contig 14934 bp, 13 predicted proteins | sample 13C_Glucose_Day1_FD_192424 | JGI IMG/M metagenome (GOLD analysis project Ga0247818, IMG submission 192424) | Soil microbial communities from agricultural site in Penn Yan, New York, United States - 13C_Glucose_Day1 | ecosystem: Environmental > Terrestrial > Soil > Agricultural land | place...
GATCGCATCGGCGACATGATCGGCGGTGGCCATGTGACCGCTGTGGGCCTTGAACACCACCGGGCATCCGGCGGCGAGGGCCGAGGCGGTGTCGCCGCCGGCAGTGGAGAAGGCCAGCGGAAAATTGCTGGCGCCGAACACCGCGACCGGACCGAGCCCGGTGCGGTACTGGCGCAGGTCGGGCCGGGGCAGTGGTTGGCGGTCCGGCAAGGCACGGTCGATGCGCGCGCCATAGAAGTCGCCGCGGCGCAACATGGTGGCGAACAGGCGCATCTGCCCGCTGGTGCGGGCCCGTTCGCCCTGGATGCGGCCGGCGGGCAGGGCGGTTTCCCGGCACACCAGGGCAATGAACGCATCGTCCAGCGCCTCGATCTCGGTGGCGATGGCGTCTAGGAACCCGGCGCGGCGGACGGCCGAAAGATTGCGAAAGACCGGGAACGCCGAGGCCGCTGCTTCGGCGGCTGCATTCACTTCGTCGACTGTCGCCTGATGGAATTGATACGGCAGGGCTTCACCCGTGCTGGCATCGTGGCTCTGCAAGGTGTTCGAGCCTTGTGCCGAACGGTTGCCTGCGATGTAGTTGTGGCCTGAAACTTCAAACATGGGACCTCCTGAAGGGCTGTTCAAATCGGAATCAAGTGAGTCGGTAGATGCGTCGGGCGTTGTCATGAAACAGGGCAAGCCGATCGGCGAGGGAGCGATTGCGGACGATGGTCTTGAAGCCGTCGAGCACTTCGCCGAGGCTGTTCACTACACCGTCGACCGGGTAATTGCTGGCGAAGGCACAGCGACTGACGTCGAAAATCGAGATGGCATCGTTCACCACCACGCGGTTCGACTCGACAGGCCAGGCCTTGCCCGGGATGCAAATGCCGGAAATCTTCAGCGCGACGTTCGGCTCCCGTGCCAGAAGCGCCAGGTTGTCACGCCAGCCGGCCAGACCTTGCTCCGAACGATCCGCCGGCAGCGCCGTGTGGTTGACCACGATGGTCACGTCGGGAAAGTCCCTGGCCAGCTCGGCCGCTTCCGACAAATGCCACCACGGCGCCTGCAACTCGAAGTGCAGGCCGTTTTCCGCCAGTCGGGCGTAACCCTCGCGCCATCGGGGATCGCGCATGGAGCCTGGCGCCGCAAAATCTTCACGCCATGCCTCACGGCTGGTCACCACGGGTTTGTGGCGCACGCCGCGCACCAAGGGGTGATCGCCGTAGAGGTGAAGTAGATCCGCCGAGTCGTCACGATCGAGCCAGACCTGCGCCACCATTGCGGCCAGGGTGGGTTCGTCCTTGGCCAATGACTCGACAAAACGAACCTCATCAAAGGGCGTCGCAGGGTCCCATTCACCCTCGATGACTACCGTCTGCACGATGCGATGGTTTCCCGCCAGCCGGTGATAGTCCTCAGGCAGGAAGTTGCGGCAGATCGACGAGTAATCGCCATAACGAAAGGGCCGCAACGGGCGATCGTTCAGCCATGGGTAGTAATGCTTCTCGATGTCGAAATAGTGTTGGTGCGCGTCGACGATGGGCAAGTCCGCGTCCTCGCCGCTGGCCAGAAAACCCGCGCGCCAGTCGAAGGTGGAGACGTCATTCATGGGGTTGCTCCAGACGATAAAAGCGCCGTGCATTGCCGGCAAACACCGCTTCCTGTACTGCCCGACCCAGGGGCGCGAGCATCGCCGCCATGCCGTCGGCAATCGTGTCGTAGGAGGCGCGCAACCCGGCAACCGGGAAGTTGCTGGCGAACATGCAACGCGAGGGGCCGAAGATCTCCAGCGCCGTCAGGACCACCACCCGGTTGTCGTCGTAGTTCCAGGGCAAATCTTTCAGGCCGAACTCCGACAGCTTGATCTGCACATTGGGTTGCAAGGCCAGTGCTTCCAGGCCCTTGCGCCAGCGGGCCATGCCTTGCGGGCTGCGGTCCCAGGCGAACCCGGTGTGGTTCAGGGCGATCTGGATCTGCGGAAACATCGCCGCCACTTCAGCCGCTTCGACCAGGTGCCAGGGCGGTACGCGCAGGTCCCACGACAGGCCGTGTTCAGCCAGCCGCGAAAAGCCCTCCAGCCACTTCGGGTCCTGCATGGTTCCCCTGGCGCCGGCCATCGACACGTCCGGCGACGCCGAGGTGACCGGCTTCGAACGTATGCCTTTGACCAATGGCCGGGCTGCCTGGGCCGCGAGAATCTCGGCGCTGTCTTCGCGGTCGAACCAGGCGTGGGCGACGATGGCATTCGGGAAGCCAAAGCGGGCGTGCATCTGTTCCAGCCAGCGGGTCTCGGCGACCTGCTCGTCGCGGGCGCGCTCGGCCTCGACGTGCACCGTGCCCACCAGCCGTTGTTTCTCGGTGAGTGTGAGGAAGTGTTCCGGCAGGAAATCACGGCACAGGCTGTGATAGTCGCCGAGAAAGAATTGCTCGTGATACTCGTTCTGCAGCCAGGGGTAGCGACCGTTGCCCAGATCCCACAGGTGATGGTGGGCATCGACAATCGGCAGCGCATCCTCGGCCGCAAGGTTTGGCAGGCCGTTGCGTTCATGCAGGGTGATCATGGGGTCGTCCCTTGCTCAGCGCGACGCGGCGAATTGGGAAGGGCTGAGCACGCCGTCTTCGACTTCGCCGGCGGCCGCCGCTTCGGCCTTGGCTTGCACGCGGCTGCGCAGTTTGGCCACGTTCACCACCACCCGGGTGTGGGCGGCGGTTGCTACCAACTCGACGTCATCGCGCACCTCGACATTGAACGTGACGCTACGACCCTCGACCCGGGTGACCGTCGCAACGATGCTCACCGACATGCCCAGCAGCGTGGCGCCGACATGCCGGATGTCGACCGCCGCACCGACGGTGTTCTCGCCCTCGTCGAGAAAGGTGAGCAGGTAGTCCAGGCAGGTTTGTTCGATGTCGTTCACCAGGCGTGGCGTGGCATAGATGCGCAAGTCCTCGCCCAGGAAGGAGATGGTGCGGTCCTGGTCGACGATCAGGTGGCGTTCGGTGGCGGCGATACCGGCTTCCAGCGTGGAAAAATTCATGTGCAACCTCGTGTTTGAAAGTGCCGACAGTCGCAATGGCGACCGTCGGCCGGGATGGCAAAGGATGGTTTATTTAGCGGGCAGGAAACCGATGGAGATCCATGGCACGGCGATCAGCACGCCCAAGGCGACGACCAGCGCCCCGAGGTACGGCCAGACCCGGCGCATCGCACCGCTGGGGTCGACCTTGGCAATGGCGCAGGCGGCGTAGAAGCCCACGCCAAAGGGCGGGGCGAACAGACCCAGGCCCATGGCGAAGATTGCGACCATGGCGTAATGCACGTCGTGGATGCCCATGGCCTTGGCAATCGGGAACAGCAGCGGCCCGAACAGCACGATGGCCGGAATGCCCTCCAGAAAACTGCCCAGCAGGATGAACGCCACGGCGGAAATGATCAGGAAACCCAGGGCACCCCCCGGCACCGTCGACATCACTTGCGCCAACTGATGGGAGAAGCCCGACTGGGTCAGGGCCCAGGCCATGGCGGTCGCGCTGCCGATGATGATCAGGATCGCGCCGGACAACGATGCGGTGCTGACCAGGATCGGATACAGGCGGCGCCAGTCGAAGCAGCGGTAGCACAGCAGACCCACGATGAAGGTGTAGGCGACACCGATGGCGGCGACTTCAGTGGCCGTAGCGACGCCTTCGACCACCGCGGTGCGGATCACGAAGGGCAACGCCAGGGCCGGCACCGCGACCAGCAGCGAGCGCACGATTTCCTTGCCCGAAGCTCGTTTGCCGGTGGAGGCCTCGCCTTTGCGGTTCTTCCACCAGATCACCGCCGCCATGGCGATTGCGCCCACCACCGCCGGCATGAAGCCACCGGTGAACAGGGCAGCGATCGACACGCCGGTCACCGAGCCGATGGTGATCAACACCAGGCTTGGTGGAATGGTTTCCGACATCGCCCCGGAGGCATTGAGCATCGCCACCAGTTCGTTTTCATCCTCGCCCCGCTTCTTCATTTCCGGAAACAGCGCCGGGGCGATGGCGGCCATATCGGCAGCCTTTGAGCCGGATATACCGGAAATCAGGTAGATGGCACCAATCAGCACGTAAGACAGACCGCCACGCACATGGCCGATCAACGAACACAGGAAATTGATCATCGCCCGGGCCATGCCCATGGCTTCGATCAATGCGCCCAAGAATACAAACAGCGGGATCGCCAGCAGGATCAGGCTGGCCATGCCCTCGTCCATCCGGCCCACCACCAGGCTCAGGGGCGTGCCGGTCATGGTCGACAGGTACGCCACGGTGGCCAGGCCGAACGCGACCATGATTGGCACGCCGATGATGATCATCGCCATCACGCCGATCATGAAGAAGATGACCAGGTTCCAGTTGCCCATCAGCAGCAGGGGGCCTTCCGCCACCCACAGCAATCCGCCGAGGGAGGCGAGCATCGCCACCGACACCGAGAAGTCGATCAACCGCGCACTGGTCAGCAGGCGGGCGACACAGGTCATCAGCATCAGGCTCAGGCCGACCGCAATGGCCGACACACGAAAGGCATTGGGAATTTCCAGGGCGGCGGTGGTGATGATCCATTCGTCGCTGACGTACTCCCAGGCCGGGGTGAACAGCAACCCGATGAAGGTGATCACGATCACCGCGCCGAGGGTGTCGACGAAGGCGCGTTTTTGCAGGGGCAGCCGCGCAATGAACGAGGTGAGGCGCATGTGCTCGCCCCGGCGCATCGCCACCACCGAGCCGAGCATGGCCAGCCAGAGGAACAGCAGCGAGGCCAGTTCATCGCCCCAGACAATGGGCTGGTTGAGCACGTAGCGCGAGAACACGTTGCAGAACAGCAACACGACTTCGACCACCACCAGCAACGCTGCGCTGCCTTCGGTCAGCCAGCGCAGGCCGGTGTCGAGTGCGCGACCGAGACGAAAGGTGGCGGCGCGCGGGCTGAGTCCTTCAGCGGGAGAAACATCCGTCATTGGCAGTTCGTTTTTCATGACCTTGTCTCCGGCTTAGGACAGTTGACCCGCGTACTGCTCGAGCAAGCTCCAGGCTTCGTCGCCGTACTTTTCCTTCCATTGGGTGTAGAAGCCTTTCGATTGCAGGTCGGCCCTGAACAATGAACGGTCGACCTTGTTGAAGGTGATGCCATGGGCGGTCAGGGACGGCTCCAGGCTGGCGTTGAGGTCGATCACCTGCTGACGCTGGACCAGTGCCGCGGCGTTGATCTGTCGGGAAACGATTTCCTGCACATCCGCCGGCAGCTTTGGAAAGGTCTTGCCCGAAGCGACGATCCAGAACCCGCCCCAGATGTGGTCGGTCATCGAGCAGTATTTCTGCACTTCGTAGAAGCGCGCGGACTCGACCACCACCAGCGGGTTTTCCTGGCCGTCGACCACTTTGGTCTGCAAGGCCGAGTAGGTTTCGTTGATGCTGATGCCGGTCGGGGAGGCGCCCAGGGCGCTGAACATGGAGGTCCACAGCGGGCTGACCAGCACCCGCAGCTTGAAGCCGGTCAGGTCCTGCGGGGTGAAGATCGGCCGCGTAGAGCTGGTGATCTGGCGGAAGCCGTTGTTCCACACTTTTTCCATCGGGATCAGGCCGACCTTGGTGGTCTTGGCGCGCACGTACTCGCCGAGCTTGCCGTCCAGGGCGGCCCAGACGCTGTCGTAGTCCTTGAACGCAAACGGCATGCTTTCAATGGACATGGCCGGCACCAGGGTGGAAAGGATGGCGCCAGGCAACGGGATGAAGTCGATCGCTCCGGCGCGCACCTGGGACAGCATGTCGGTGTCGCCACCCATGGCGCCGTTGGCGTACACCTGCAGGTCCACCGCGCCGTTGGTTTCGGTCTTGATGGCGAGCGACGCGGCCTTCATCTGGATGTTCAATGGATGGGTGTCGGGCAGGCTGCTGGTGTAGCGCAGCACGATCGGTTTGGTCGCGGCGAAGACGCTGGAGGGCAGCAGGTTGGCGGCGAATGCACCGCCGACGGTGATGCCGGCAGACATTAGAAATGATCGGCGGCTGACGGCCTCGGTCAAGATACGGCTCATGATGTTCACCTTGTTATTGTTGTTGTTCTAAAAAACGCGGATTCAATTGATCGAACGCTGCTTTTGTAGGAGCTGGCTTGCCGGCGAAGGCGGCCTCGAGTCTTGCACCGCCTCAGGAGACGCCTTCGCCGGCAAGCCGGCTCCTACAGGGTTTGGTGTTCCCACCAGCCAGCGATGCATGTCGCTCCTACACCGGTATGTGGCTCAGGACGCCAGCGCCACCACCGCCCGGGTTCGAATCAACTCGTCGATTTCATCTTCCGCATAACCACTTTCCTTCAGCACTTCGCGGGTGTGTTCGCCGAGCAGCGGTGCGTGGCGACTGGCCGGCGGCGATGCGCTGTCCATATCGGAGAAGTGAATCGGCAGGCCCATGCCGCGTACCCGGCCTTCGGTAGGGTGTTCGGTCTCGACGACCATGCCCCGGGCGATGGTTTGCGGATGGGCCAGCGCCGCGGCGATGTCCAGGACCGGCCCGGCAGGCAGGCCGAGGTCGTCGAACAACACCATCCATTCATCCGTGGTGCGCGCCACCAGCACTTCATTGAGAATGTCCACCAGGGCCAGGCGGTGCTCCATGCGCAAGGCGTTGCTGGCGAAGCGTGGATCGGCTTTCAGTTGGGGAACGGCCAGGGCTTCGACCAGTCGCTCGTAGTTGGCCTGGTTGGCGGCGCCGATGTTGATCCAGCCGTCGGCGGTGCGGAACACCTGGTACGGCGCACTGGTGGAGTTGGCCGAGCCCATCTTCGGCAGGATGGTGCCATCGGCGAAGTACGCGGCCGCCGGCCAGTACATCTGTTGCAGGCCGGCTTCGAACAATGAGGTGTCGACCATCTGCCCCAGGCCGGTTTTCTGCTTTGCGGCGTAGGCGGCGCAGATGCCGAGGGCGGCAAGGATGCCGGAGTTGATGTCGGCCACGGGCGAACCGGCCTTGACCGGCTCGCGCCCGGCTTCACCGGTCATGCTCATCATGCCGCTCATGCCCTGGGCGATCAGGTCGAAACCGCCTTTCTCGCCGAACGGCCCGCTGCGCCCGTAACCGGAAATCGCGCAGTAGATCAACCCGGGGTTGATCGCTTTGAGCGCTTCATAGCCCAGGCCGAATTTTTCCATGGTGCCGGCCCGGTAGTTTTCCGTGACCACGTCGGCCTCCAGCAACAGGCGGCGCAACACGTCGCGGCCACCCTCGGTCTTCAGGTTCAGGCCGATTCCGCGCTTGTTGCGGTTGACCACCATGAACGAGGCGGATTCGCCGCTGGCCATGATCGGCGAGAAGCGGCGCGAATCATCGCCGTCCGGGACTTTCTCGACTTTCACCACGTCGGCGCCCATGTCGGCCAGCATCATCCCGCACACCGGGCCGGACATGATGTGAGCCAGTTCTACAACGCGCATGCCTGTCAGCGGTCCCATGTCATTTCCCCTTGAACTGTGGTTTGGCTTTCGCGATGAAAGCATTCAGGCCGATCTGAAAATCTTCGGTGTCGTAGCAGGCGTAACTGCTGTCGACTTGCTCGGCGGTGGGTGCAACACCGGCTTCTAGCTGGCGTGCGGCCTGGCGATGCCAGCGGGCGACGAGGGGCGCGCCGTTGGCAATGCGTCTGGCGGTGGCGAGGGTTTGCGACTCGACCTCGGCGTCAGGCACGACGCGGGTCACGAGGTTTTTCACATAGGCGTCGTTGGCGTCGAGAATGCGGCCCTCCAGCAGGATCTCGAGGGTGGTCGAGCGTCCGGCCAGTGCGACCAGCCCGGCCATTTCGTCGTAAGACATGACCAGGCCCAGCTTGCCGACCGGCGCGCCGAAGCGACTGGAGGTGCCGCAGATGCGCAGGTCACACAGCGCGGCGATTTCCAGGCCGCCGCCGACGCACACGCCGTGGATCATCGCGATGACCGGGTGCGGGCAATCGGCAACCGCGCGCATGGCGGCCGAGGTCACCTCGGCATACACCCGGGCTTGCGCCTGATCAGCGCGCACGCTCGGGAACTCGCCGACATCGGCACCGGCGGCGAAGGCCTGTTCGCCGGCGCCGCGCAACACCACGCAGCGCACGCTGGCGTCAGCGGCCAGCTCGGTCATGACATCACCCAGGTCCTGCCACATGGACAAGGTCAGGGCGTTCATTTTTCCCGGGTGGCTGAGGGTGACGATGGCAATGGCGTCTTGCCGTTCGATAAGGACAGTGGGGTTCATGATGGTGCCGCTGGCGTCGAATCTGGGTTCGACGATGCGGCTGCCTCCTGTTTTATTGTTGTGGGATAGCGGCTGTTTACAGTGACTGCTGGAGCATCGACAGGTAGTCCGCGGACGAGGCTTCCCGGGGGTTGGTCTTGTGGCTGTGATCGTGCAACGCGCCTTCGACGATTCCGGCAAACAGGCTCTCTTCGACGCCGATGTCACGCAGGCGGGTCGGCAGGCCCAGGCGGCGGGTCATGTCCTCGATCGCGGTACCGATATTCGCGCCGGGCTCAAGGCCCATGGCGTGGCGCAGGCGTTCGAGCTTGCGTTCATCGCGAACCGTGGGTGCGTTGGCGTTGAAGTCCACCACGGCTGGCAGGAAGATCGCGTTCAAGGTGCCGTGATGCAGCTTCGGGTTGATCCCGCCCAAGGCGTGGGACAGGCTGTGCACGCAGCCCAGGCCCTTCTGGAACGCGAGGGCGCCCTGCATCGAGGCGCTCATCATGTTCATCCGCGCTTCGCGGTCACCCGGTTCGGCGGTGGCGCGCTCGATGTGTTCCCAGGCGCGCCACAGGCCATCGAGGGCGATGCCGTCCGCCGCGGGGTTGAAGGCCGGCGCCATGAAGGTCTCGATGCAATGGGCGATGGCGTCCATGCCGGTGGCGGCGGTGAGCATGGGCGGCAGGCCCAGGGTCAGCTCGGGGTCGCAGATGGCCACGCGTGGCACGACATAAGGCGAGATTACGCCCACTTTGCGACCATCGTCGAGGATCAGGATGGCGCCGCGTCCGACTTCACTGCCGGTGCCGGCGGTGGTCGGAATCGCGATCAAAGGCGCAGTGGCCGAGGTGATGCGATCCAGCCCGCCTTCGATCACCGCGAAACTTTGCAGCGGGCCGTCATGGGTGGCGCAGACAGCGACGCCCTTGGCCAGGTCGATGGAAGAACCGCCGCCGACGGCGATGATGCCGTTGCACTCGCCCAGGTGGTATTGCGCCACGGCTTGGCGCACCGCGTGCTCGTTAGGGTTGGGCGGGGTGGCGTCGAAAATCGTGGGGGTACGTGTGGCGCCCAGGGCGGCGATGACTTTGTCGACGATACCGGCATTGCGTACACCGACGTCGGTGACGATCAGCGGACGAGTGATGCCGGCGCGTTCGGCTTCCGAGGCCAGTTGCTGCAGGCTGTCATAGCCGAACTGGATCTTGGTGACGTAATTGATGAGGGACATGATTCACCACAAGTTATACAGGATTGTTGTTGTCGCAATCGGCCGGGAGGCAGGAGGGCTGTCGCGCTCTGGTCAAACCCATTGCATTGCCTGGTTGTGGGGTGGACTATAGGGCCGTCGTGGCGAGCCCCGATACTGACAACTTTCGATACCTCTATAACTTATAGTTAAGCCTGATGACGCCTTCACTGAACTCGATCATGTCCCGGCTGCACGTCAAGCAGCTGCGTTTATTGATAGCCCTGGATGAGCACGGCTCCTTGCTGGGCGCGGCCAAACAGGTCGCACTGACCCAGCCCGGTGCCAGCAAGGCGCTGCAGGAAATCGAAACCACCTTTGGCACCTCGCTGTTCACCCGAACTAACCGCGGGCTAGAGCCAAACGATGCCGGGCGCTCGGTGATCCGTTACGCGCGCCTGATCCAGACCGACCTTGCGCACCTGCGCGAAGAGATCATCGGCATCATGAGTGGGGAGGGTGGACGGGTGGCGGTCGGCACCATCATGGGCGCCGTGCCTTTATTGACCACGGCGATCAGCCGGGTGATTGCCGACCACCCGAAACTGTCCATCGAGATCGTCGAAGACACCAGTGCCGCGCTCCTCAGCCAGCTGGATTCCGGGCGCCTGGACCTGGCGATCTGCCGCACCACCGTCAGCACCACGCCCTACCTGTATGAGAGCGCGACCTTCGTCGAAGAAACCCTGGCGGTGATCGCCAGTACCCAGCATCCATTCGCCTATGCCCGGCGCTTGTCTCTCAAGGACCTGGTGGATTACCGCTGGGTGGTCTATCGCGCCAACATGCCCATGCGCCTGCTGCTGGAACGGGAATTCCACGAGGCGGACCTGCGCTTCCCGGTGCACCTGCTGGAGACGACCTCGGCCTTCGCGACCTTGTCGCTGCTCCAGGAAAACCCGACCCTGGTCGCACTGGTGTCGACTGACGTGGCGAAATTCTGCTCCGGTTACGGCTTTACCACCACGTTACCGCTGCCCATCACTTCGCGCAGCGAGCCCTATGAGCTGGTTTCGCGCACAGGCGTGCCGGACTCGCCGGCCGCCAGGCTATTGCGCGAGGCCTTGCTCAATCCCCGTTGAGCTGTCCGGCGGGTGATCCGTGCACTTTTATAAAGCCCTGACGCGTGCCGATGCACTATGCGAAGGCAAAACCGCGGATGGACATCCGCGCGCCCGTGTATCGCCAAGCGCCGGATACGCGGGCCTGAAGCGCTATTGGCACGATCTGGCACAATCGCTGCATAACGCTTAACAGGCCCGCCGCGAATACAGTCGAGTGGGCAGCCCCCTCGGTCAACGACGATCGTTTAGTGGGCAACATCGGTGAATCAGGCATAGACGTCTGGTTTCAACACCGCAAAAGAACAGGCAAAGACGCCTGGAACCGCAAGGTTTCAGGCGTTTTTTTTTGCATTTTTGAACCGTGACGGGCGTGAGCCGGGTACTACTTATGAATTCCAATGTTGCCGCGTTGAACAAACTGCAAACGCTGATCGTGATCGGCAATGGCATGGTCGGACATCATTGTGTCGAACAGCTGATCGAGCGCGGTGCCCTCGATCACTATCGGCTGCACGTGTTCAGCGAGGAGCCGATGCGCGCCTACGACCGTGTGCATCTTTCCGAGTACTTCACCGGCCGTGATGCCGAGTCGCTGGCGTTGTCCGACGCAGCGCTATACCAGACCCCGGGCGTTACTCTGCACCTGGGCGTGCCGGTGCTGGAAATCGACCGCGCCCGTCGCCAGGTGATCACCGCGCAAGGTTGCGTCGCCTACGACAAGCTGGTGCTGGCGACAGGCTCCTATCCCTTCGTGCCACCCATCGAAGGCGCCGAGGGCGACTCGCGACTGGTCTACCGCACCCTGGAAGACCTCGACGCCATTCGCGCAGCGGCCGCCAATGCCCGCCGCGGCGTGGTGGTCGGCGGTGGCCTGCTCGGACTTGAAGCTGCCAACGCCCTGAAAAGCCTGGGCCTGGAAGCCCATGTGGTGGAGTTCGCCCCGCGCTTGATGCCGGTGCAGCTGGACGAGATGGGTGGCCTGGCGCTCAAGTCGCAGATCGAACGGCTGGGCGTCGGTGTGCACCTGTCCCGCGCCACCCAATCGATCAGTGCGGGCCAGGACTACCGCTACCGCATGAACTTCGCCAACGACGAATTCCTCGAAACCGACCTGGTGGTGTTCTCCGCCGGTATCCGTGCGCAAGATGCGCTGGCCCGTCAATGCGCGCTGGAGATCGGCCCGCGCGGTGGCGTGGTGATTGACGACCATTGCCTGAGCATCGACCCGAACATCTACGCGATCGGCGAGTGCGCCTCTTGGAACGGCAGCCTGTTCGGCCTGGTCGCACCGGGCTACCAAATGGCGCGCAGCGTCGCGGCGCGGTTGTGCCACAAGGTCGCCGAGCCGTTCACCGGCGCCGACATGTCGACCAAGCTCAAACTGCTGGGGGTCGATGTCGGCTCCATCGGCGACGCCCACGGCAACACGCCGGGCGCGCGCAGCTATCAGTTCATCGACGAAACCAGCGCCAGCTATCGCCGCCTGGTGGTGGATGCCACGGGCAAGCACGTGCTCGGCGCGGTGCTGGTCGGCGACAACAGCTACTACGACACCCTGCTGCAATACATGCAGAACGCCATTGCGCTGCCTTCTGAGCCGGCCAGCCTGATTCTGCCGTCGTCCGAAGGCGCGCCGACCCTGGGCCCGGGCGCGTTGCCCGAGTCGGCCACGGTGTGCTCGTGCCACAACGTCACCAAGGGTTCCATTTGCTCGGCCATCGACGGTGGCTGCACCGACCTCGGCCTGCTCAAGGCGCAGACCAAGGCCTGCACCGGTTGCGGCGGTTGCGCCGGGTTGCTCAAGCAGGTGTTCGAGCATGAACTGATTGCCCGTGGCGTCAGCGTCGACAAAAGCCTGTGCGAACACTTCGCCTACACCCGTCAGGAGCTGTACGCCCTGGTGCGGGTAGAAGGGGTCATCACGTTCGAAGAACTGTTGGCCAAACACGGCCGTGGCCACACCGGGTGCGATGTGTGCAAGCCGGCGGTGGGTTCGATCCTCGCGTCGTGCTGGAACCAGCCGATCATGGACGCCTCGCTGGTGCCGTTGCAGGACACCAACGACACCTTCATGGCCAACATGCAGAAGAACGGCACCTACTCGGTGGTGCCACGTATTCCCGGCGGCGAAATCACCGCCGACAAACTGATCGCGATCGGCGTCGTGGCGAAGAAATACGACCTCTACACCAAAATCACCGGCGGCCAGCGCATCGACCTGTTTGGTGCGCAGTTGCATGAATTGCCGGACATCTGGGCCGAGCTGATCGAAGCCGGTTTCGAAACCGGGCACGCCTACGGCAAATCGACCCGCACGGTGAAGTCCTGCGTCGGCAGTACCTGGTGCCGCTATGGCGTGCAGGACAGCGTGCAGATGGCCCTGACCATTGAAGACCGCTACAAGGGCCTGCGCTCGCCGCACAAGCTCAAGTTCGCCGTGTCCGGCTGCACCCGTGAATGCGCCGAAGCACAAAGCAAGGACGTCGGCGTGATCGCCACCGAGAAAGGCTGGAACCTCTACATCGCCGGTAACGGCGGCATGCGCCCGCGCCACGCCGAGCTGTTCGCCACGGACCTCGACGATGCGACCCTCATCCGCTACATCGACCGCTTCCTGATGTTCTACATCCGCACCGCCGACAAACTGCAGCGCACTTCGGTCTGGCGTGAAAGCCTGGAAGGTGGCCTGGATTACCTCAAGGACGTGATCATCAACGACAGCCTGGGCCTGGGCGCCGAGCTCGAGTCGCAGATGCAGCTGGTGGTCAATCGCTACGAATGCGAATGGGCCAACGCCCTCAAGGACCCGGAAAAACTCAAGCGCTTTCGCACCTTCGTCAACGATAAACGCCCGGACCCGGACATCCACTTTGTCCAGGAACGCGGTCAACGGCGCCCGATCATGGCCGCCGAACTCAACCTTATCCCGGTCACCGAGGAGATTGTCTGATGAGCCAGTCCACTACCCAACGCGTCGAATCCCTGGCCAACACCGATGTCTGGCAAACGGTGTGCGAGCAAGAGGATCTGGTCTGCAACTCCGGTGTGGTCGTCTGGCTCGACGGCGCACAAGTGGCGTTGTTCTACCTGCCGGGCGTTCACGGCAAGACCCTGTACGCCATCGACAACCATGACCCGCAATCCGGGGCGAACGTCATCGGTCGCGGCCTGGTCGGCAGCATCAAGGGTGACCTGGTGGTGGCGTCGCCGATCTACAAGCAGCACTTCCGCCTGGAGGACGGCAGTTGCCTGGAATACCCGCAGCAGCGTCTGCGGGTGTGGCCGGTGCGCTTGAATGGCGGCGTGGTGGAAGTGGGAATGGCTTGATGGTGATCGTGCAAGGGTATCGGAGGTTCCTATGAAAACAGCCGCACAGTTACTCAAGCTGAAGATCGTGCAAAACCGCCAGGTGCACAGCGTCGCGCCAGACGTGATGGTCCTTGAAGCGCTGAAGATCATGGCCGAAAAAAATGTCGGCGCACTGCCGGTCATCGAAGCAGGGCAGGTGGTCGGCGTGATCAGCGAGCGCGACTACGCACGCAAGGTAGTGCTACAGGGGCGCTCGTCGGTCGGTACGCCGGTGCGCGACATCATGAGCGCGCCCGTGGTGACAGCGCAGAGCCAGCAAAGCATCGAGCATTGCATGGCGGTCATGACCGACAGTCACCTGCGCCATCTGCCGGTGGTGGAGGGCGGTGAACTGATCGGGCTGTTATCGATCGGTGACCTGGTCAAGGAAGCCATCGTCGAGCAGGCCGATTTGATCCGGCAACTGGAGCACTATATTCGCGGGCACTGATCGGCCCGGCGGCAGGGTGTGGGGCTTTCTTGATCGGTGTCAACCGGGTGGGGCGTCCGGCTGTGTAGTCTGCAGAGACACCCCGCCAGTGGCGCTCATCATGATCTATCCGCTGATTCTGACCCTGCATCTGTTTGCCGCCCTGATCTTCATCGGCACGGTGTTCTTCGAAGTGCTGTTTCTGGAAAGCATCCGCAAACAGCTGCCGGCCAGAGTGATGCTGCTGGTAGAGCAGGGGATCGGCCGCAGGGCCCGCAGCCTGATGCCGTGGGTGCTGCTGGTGTTGTTCGGCGCGGGGCTGGGCATGGTCTGGCTGCGCTACCTGCCAGCCCTCGCGGCACCCCTGGCGTCATCGTTCGGCACCTTGCTGGCGTTGAAAATCGCGGTCGCCGCCAGCGTACTCCTGCATTTCCTGACAGCCATGTTCCTGTTCAAGAGCGGCCGGATGAATGCGCGGTACTTGCGCTTCATCCACGCCAGCCTGTTCTGCCACATGGTCGTTATCGTGCTGCTGGCCAAAGGCATGTTTTACCTGACGTGGTGATCGCCAAGGGCACAAACTCGGTGGGCTCCACCGATCCCCTGTAGGAGCC
>Ga0247818_10001470_pt1 | contig 14934 bp, 12 predicted proteins | sample 13C_Glucose_Day1_FD_192424 | JGI IMG/M metagenome (GOLD analysis project Ga0247818, IMG submission 192424) | Soil microbial communities from agricultural site in Penn Yan, New York, United States - 13C_Glucose_Day1 | ecosystem: Environmental > Terrestrial > Soil > Agricultural land | place...
CCGCCGGGAGAGCGCGAGCCCGCGCCGCTGGGGGCGGCCGGAGCCCTCGCGTACGCCCTGCTGGGGCGCAGCGGCGGACAGGACACGGCGCACGGGGTCCTCCAGGTCGTCACCGTCGTCGTCGCCGCGCAGCTGCTCGCCTCCGTGCCCCACGTGGCGCGTGGCAGCGGCCCCGGCGCCGACCAGGCGGCCCGCCGTGTGCTGGCCGTGGCCTTCGCCGCCCTCTGCTTCCAGCCGCTGCACCATTCGGGCCGGTCGGAACGCTGGTTCGGGGAAGGGCCCTACTTCGCGCTCTTCCTCCTCGTGCTGCTGGTTCTCACCTCCCTCTGCGACGTCGTCCTCGCGGCCGCGACCGCGGGCACGTCCCGCCCGTTCGGGCCGCGGCTGCGTGACGAGCTCCGGGCGCTGAGCGGCATCGGCCCGGCGGTCGGCGCGACCGGCGCCGTGATGGCGCTCGGGGTGGCCGTCGTGGGGCTGTGGGCCCTGCCCGTCCTGTGCGTGCCCCTGCTGCTCACCCAGGTCTCGTTCCGCCGGTACGCCGCCGTCCGCACCACGTACCGGCAGACCATCGCCTCGCTGGCCCGCTCCACGGAGATCGCGGGTTACACCCCGCACGGGCACGCCCGGCGGGTGGCGGACCTGGCGACGGCCGTCGGGCGGGAGCTGGGGCTTCCCGGCCCCGAGCTGACCGTGCTCGAGTACGCGGCGCTGATGCACGACATCGGCCAGCTGTCCCTGGTCGACCCGGTGGCGGACGGAGCGACGACGGCCCTGCCCGCCGCCGAGCAGCGCCGGATCGCCCTGCTGGGCGGGGCGGTGGTCCGTCTGACCGGTGTGGATCCCGCGGTCGCCGCGGTGGTGGAGCAGCAGGCCGATCCGTACCGGGACCAGCAGACCTCCGCCCGGATCGTCCGCGCGGTCAACGCGTACGACGACCTGTGCGGGGAAGGCGTCAAGGGGTCCCTGAGGGCGCTGGAGCAGCTCAGGCTCGGCACCGGCCACGACTACCAGCCGCAGGTGGTGGAGGCGCTGGCCAGAGTCCTGGCGCGGGGCGGTCTCACCCGGGCCGGTACGGGGTAACCCATGGGTAATGAGCGAGCGTCCGGCCGGGCATGGTTGGATGCGAAGGAGAGCGGAAAACGAGGGTGTCCAGTCGGGACAGGCGGGAATCGTGAGGATCTTCGGGAAGGTACGGCATCGGCCGTCCGCCTCTTGGCGGCAGGCCACGGACCGCGCGTTCACGCTGATCGGCGACGGCCGGTACGAGGACGCGGGGGCACTGCTGACGCGCGCGGCGGACCTGGAGCCCTGGCTCTCGGAGTCCTGGTTCAATCTGGCGCTGCTGCACAAGTTCCGGCACGACTGGGAACAGGCGAGGGCCGCGGGTCTGCGCGCCGTCGCCCTGCTCGACCGGGAGTCCGGGGCGCCGGACTGGTGGAACGTCGGGATCGCCGCCACCGCGCTGCAGGACTGGCCGCTGGCGCGCCGGGCCTGGCAGGCCTACGGGCTGAAGGTGCCGGGCAGCGGTCAGTACAACGCGGCGGCCAACAGCGAGCCCACGGGCATGGAGCTGGGCAGCGCGGCCGTGCGGCTCTCGCCCGAGGGCGAGGCCGAGGTCGTCTGGGGGCGCAGGCTCGATCCGGCGCGCATGGAGGTGCTGTCGATCCCGCTGCCGTCCTCGGGGCGGCGCTGGGGCGAGGTCGTCCTGCACGACGGCGTGCCGAACGGTGAGCGGGTCACGGCGGCAGGGCCGTCCTACCCGGTCTTCGACGAGATCGAGCTGTGGGCGCCCTCTCCGGTCCCCACCTGGGTGGTGCTCCTGGAGGCCGCCACCGAGGCCGACCGTGACGCGCTGGAGCAGCTCGCCTCGGACGCCGGGTTCGCCGCCGAGGACTGGTCGTCCTCCGTACGGCTGCTCTGCCGTGCCTGCTCGGAGAGCAGGATGGAGAGCGACGAGGGTGACGGTGAGCACCTGGACCCGCACGACCACAGTGAGCCCGGACACCCCGGGCCGCTGGGCCACCGCACCGCCGGTGACCTGTGGGTACCGGAGCGTGAGTGCGGCATAGCGGCCCCCGCGGGGCTGGTGCGCGGTCTGCTGGACGGCTGGGTGGCCGACAGCCCGGACAGCCGTGAGTGGCGGGATCTGGAAGAAGTCTGCTGAGCGGTGCCCGTAGGCTGTACGGGCACCGATTCGGTGCGGGTACTCACGGGCTCAGGGTTGCAGGAAGGCGAACGGCGGACATGTCGCAGCAGGAGACGGACGAGCGGACCGGTGTCGACGACGAGGGATTCCTCGTGGACACCGAGGACTGCGAGGCGCGCGAGGCGGCGCACCGGGAGCGCGGCACCTCCCGCCCGATCACGGTGGTCGGCAATCCGGTCCTGCACAAGGAGTGCAGCGACGTCACGGAGTTCGGCGACGAGCTCGCGCAGCTGATCGACGACATGTTCGCCAGCCAGCGGACTGCGGAGGGCGTGGGCCTGGCCGCCAACCAGATCGGCGTGGACCGCAAGGTGTTCGTCTACGACTGCCCGGACGACGACGGGGTGCGGCACGTCGGCGCGATCTGCAACCCGGTGCTGGAGGAGCTCGCCCCGGAGCGGCGCAACCTCGACGACTCCAACGAGGGCTGCCTCTCCGTGCCGACGGCGTACGCCTCGCTGGCCCGGCCCGACTACGCGGTCGTGCGCGGTCAGGACGCCCAGGGCAACCCGGTGAAGGTCCGGGGCAGCGGCTACTTCGCGCGCTGCCTGCAGCACGAGACGGATCACCTGTACGGCTACCTGTACATCGACCGGCTCTCGAAGCGGGACCGCAAGGACGCGCTGAAGCAGATGGCCGAGGGCACCCCGCGCTACGAGGTCGTCCCGAACGCCTGATCTCCGTACAGGGAGGGGCCCCGCCGCGACGGCGTGGCCCCTCCCTGTTCTCTGCGCCGGTGTCCCGGTGAACGGTGAGTGTCGGCCAAGGAGCGTTTTCCCGGGCGTAGTTGACGCGCGTCGACTCCTGGGACAGGCTCACCCCGAAGCCCGCCCGTCCACCTCATCGCGCAGGGAGACCCCCATGCTCAGACGTACCGCACATCTGCTGCTCGGCCTTGTCATGACCATGGCTTTCGCGATCGGAGGGGCCGTCGTCACCGCGGGCACCGCGCAGGCCGACGGCTGCTACACGTGGAGCCGCACCCTGTCGTCGGGTGCCACCGGAGCCGACGTCACCCAGCTCCAGATCCGGGTGTCCGGCTATCCCGGATACAACTCCGTCCTGGCCGTCGACGGCTCCTACGGCCCGGCCACCACCGCCGCGGTCAAGCGCTTCCAGGCCGCCTACGGCCTCACCGCGGACGGGGTCGCCGGCCCGGCCACGTTCACCAAGCTCTACGCGCTCCAGGACGACGACTGCACCCCGGTCCACTTCACCTATCCCGAACTCAACACGTGCAACAGCACCTGGGCGGGCGGTGCGGTCGCGGCGGGGACGGCCAAGGCCAACGCCCTGAGCAGCATGTGGAAGCTGGAGGCGCTGCGCCACGCACTCGGTGACCAGTCGATCCGGGTCACCAGCGGTTTCCGGTCCACCTCCTGCAACGCGGCGGTCGGCGGAGCGACGAACAGCCGCCATCTGTACGGCGACGCCGTCGACCTCGGCTCCGGGCCCCACTCGCTGTGCACCATCGCGAAGCAGGCCCGCAACCACGGCTTCAACGGGATCCTCGGCCCGGGTTACGCCGGCCACAGCGACCACATCCACGTGAACCAGGGGCCGAACCACTTCTGGTCCGCCTCCGGCTGCGGCATCTGACGGCGGTCCGGGGGCCGTCGGGTCAGGCCGCCTCGGTCAGGGCGGACGGCCCCCGGAAGGTGCGGCGGTAGGCGTTCGGAGTCGTCCCGAGCGCACGTACGAACTGATGGCGCAGTGCCGCCGCGTTCCCGAAGCCGGTCCGCCCGGCGATCGTGTCCATCGTCTCGTCCGAGGTCTCCAGCAGGTGCTGCGCGAGCAGCACCCGCTGCCGGAGCAGCCAGCGGTACGGGGTGGTGCCGGTCTCCTGCTGGAAGCGGCGGGCGAAGGTCCGGGGTGACATGTGGGTCCGGTCGGCCAGCTGTTCGACGGTCATCTCCTCGTCGAGGTGGCGCTCCATCCAGGCGAGCGTCTCGCCGACCGTGTCGCACCGGGTACGCGGCAACGGGCGCTGGATGTACTGCGCCTGGCCGCCGTCCCGGTGCGGGGGGACCACCATGCGGCGGGCGAGGGTGTTCGCGACCGCGGGCCCGTGCGCCTGGCGGACCAGGTGCAGGGCGGCGTCGATGCCGGCGGCCGTCCCCGCCGACGTGACGATCGGGCCCTCGTCGACGTAGAGCACGTCCGGCTCGACCCGGGCCAGGGGGAAGCGCCGGGCCAGTTCGTCGGAGTGCCGCCAGTGCGTGGTGCAGCGGCGGCCGTCCAGCAGTCCGGCCGCGCCGAGGACGAAGGCGCCGGAGCAGACGCTCAGCACGCGTGCTCCGCGCTCCACGGCCCGGCGCAGGGCCGCCAGCGCCTCCTCGGGGTACGTCCGGTCCATGTAGTGGCTCCCCGAGGGCACGGCGATGAGGTCGGCCTCCTCCAGGCGGTCCAGATCGCAGGGCGCGCTGACGGAGAAACCGGCGTGGGTCCGCAGGAGGGGGCCCTCGGCCGACACGACGGCGAAGTCGTGGACGGGGAGCCCCTCGTCGGACCGGTCGAGGCCGAACACCTCGCACAGCACCCCGAGTTCGAAGGGATGGACGTCGTCGAGCAGCAGGGCGGCGACATTCTTCAGCATGACGTCAGTGTGGCAGCAATTCGATGGTGAGTGGCAGTCCTGCCACTCACGAAATTCCGGCACGCGGACGACAGTAGAGCCATGAACACATTCCTGGGCTACCTGGTCATAGCCGCACTTTTCGCCCTCGTCCTGCTGCCCGCGCTCGTCGGTCTCGCACGGGAGCGCCGGATCGACCGCCAACTGAGGGACGCGCAACGGCGCAGAGGGGGGACGCGCCCGGAAACGGCGGGCGCCGCACAGCCGGTCACGGCCGCACGGCGCCCGTACGTCAGGTCCTGGGCCAGGATCTAGAAGTCGTCGTCGAAGCCGACGGACCCCTCCACGGCCACCTGGTAGGCGGAGGGGCGGCGCTCGAAGAAGTTCGTCAGCTCCTGCACCCCCTGGAGCTCCATGAACGAGAACGGGTTCTCGGAACCGTAGAGCGCGGGGAAACCGAGCCGGGTCAGCCGCTGGTCGGCCACGCACTCCAGGTACTGGCGCATCGACTCGGTGTTCATGCCGGGCAGACCGTCGCCGCACAGGTCACGGCCGAACTGCAGCTCCGCCTCGACCGCTTCCTTCAGCATGTCGGTGACCTGCTGCCGGAGCTCGTCGTCGAAGAGGTCCGGCTCCTCCTTGCGCACGGTGTCCACGACCTCGAAGGCGAAGTTCATGTGCATCGTCTCGTCGCGGAACACCCAGTTGGTGCCCGTGGCGAGACCGTGCAGCAGACCGCGCGAGCGGAACCAGTAGACGTACGCGAACGCGCCGTAGAAGAACAGCCCCTCGATGCAGGCGGCGAAGCAGATCAGGTTGAGCAGGAAGCGCCTGCGGTCGGCCTTCGTCTCCAGCCGCTCGATCTTCTCGACCGAGTCCATCCACCGGAAGCAGAACTGCGCCTTCTCCCGGATCGAGGGGATCTCCTCGACCGCGTCGAAGGCCGCCGCACGGTCCTCCGGGTCGGGCAGATAGGTGTCGAGCAGCGTCAGATAGAACTGGACGTGCACGGCCTCCTCGAAGAGCTGGCGTGACAGGTACAGCCGCGCCTCGGGGGAGTTGATGTGCTTGTACAGCGTCAGCACGAGGTTGTTGGAGACGATCGAGTCGCCCGTCGCGAAGAACGCGACCAGCCGGCCGATCATGTGCTGCTCGCCGGGGGAGAGCTTCGCGAGGTCGGCGACGTCCGAGTGGAGGTCGACCTCCTCGACGGTCCAGGTGTTCTTGATCGCGTCCCGGTAGCGCTCGTAGAAGTCCGGGTAGCGCATGGGACGCAGGGTCAGTTCGAAGCCCGGGTCGAGCAGGTTCTTGTTCTCGGATGCGCTCATCACTGGCAGGCCTCGCAGGACTCGGGGTTTTCGAGGGAGCAGGCGAGGGCGTCCGCGTCGGGAGCCGACGCCTGCACGGGAACGGTGGCTGCGGCCGGGGCCTGCCCGGACGCGGCGCGGGCGATCCGGGTCGCCGGACGCGAGCGCAGGTAGTACGTCGTCTTCAGCCCCTGCTTCCAGGCGTACGCGTACATCGAGGAGAGCTTGCCGATCGTCGGCGTCTCCAGGAACAGGTTCAGCGACTGGCTCTGGTCGAGGAACGGCGTGCGTGCCGCCGCCATGTCGATCAGGCCGCGCTGCGGGATCTCCCACGCCGTGCGGTACAGCGCCCGCACGTCCTCGGGGATCCAGGCGAAGCCCTGCACGGAGCCGCTCGCCTCGCGGAGCGCCTCGCGGGTCCGGGCGTCCCAGACGCCGAGCTTCTTCAGCTCGTCCACCAGATAGGCGTTGACCTGGAGGAACTCGCCGCTGAGCGTCTCGCGCTTGAAAAGGTTGGAGACCTGCGGCTCGATGCACTCGTACACCCCGGCGATCGAGGCGATCGTCGCCGTCGGCGCGATGGCCAGCAGCAGCGAGTTGCGCATGCCGGTCCTCGCGACCCGGGCGCGCAGGGCGTCCCAGCGCTCCGGCCAGTGCAGCTCGGTGTCGTAGTGGTCCGGGTGCAGCACGCCCCGGGCGGCGCGGGTCTCGGACCACGCCGGCAGCGGGCCGGACCGCTCCGCGAGGTCGCAGGAGGCCTCGTAGGCGGCGAGCATGATGCGCTCGGAGATCTTCGTGGACAGCGCGCGGGCCTCGGGGGAGTCGAACGGCAGCCGCAGCTGGAAGAAGACGTCCTGGAGGCCCATCGCGCCCAGGCCCACCGGGCGCCAGCGGGCGTTGGACCGGCCGGCCTGCTCCGTCGGGTAGAAGTTGATGTCCACGACGCGGTCGAGGAAGGTCACCGCGGTGCGGACGGTGGCGTCCAGCCGCTCCCAGTCGATGGTGCCCTCCGCGACGAACGCGCCGAGGTTGACCGACCCGAGGTTGCAGACGGCCGTCTCGCCGTCGTCGGTGACCTCCAGGATCTCCGTGCAGAGGTTCGAGGAGTGCACGACCCGGCCCGGCTCGGCGGTCTGGTTGGCCGTGCGGTTGGAGGCGTCCTTGAACGTCATCCAGCCCTGGCCGGTCTGCGCGAGGGTGCGCATCATCCGGCCGTACAGCTCACGCGCCGGCAGGGTCCTGCGGGCCAGCCCCTTCGCCTCGGCCGCGCGGTAGGCCGCGTCGAACTCGTCCCCCCACAGGTCCACCAGTTCGGGCGCGTCGGCCGGGGAGAACAGCGACCACTGCGTGTCCGCGTCGACCCGGCGCATGAACTCGTCCGGGATCCAGTGCGCGAGGTTGAGGTTGTGCGTACGCCGCTGGTCCTCGCCGGTGTTGTCGCGCAGCTCCAGGAACTCCTCGATGTCCGCGTGCCAGGTCTCCAGGTAGACGGCGGCCGCACCCTTGCGCCGTCCTCCCTGGTTGACCGCCGCGACCGAGGCGTCGAGCGTCTTCAGGAACGGCACGATGCCGTTGGAGTGCCCGTTGGTCCCCCGGATGAGTGAACCCCGGGCGCGGATGCGGGAGTAGGAGAGCCCGATGCCGCCCGCGTGCTTGGAGAGCCGTGCCACCTGGTGGTAGCGGTCGTAGATCGAGTCGAGCTCGTCCATCGGCGAGTCCAGCAGGTAGCAGGACGACATCTGCGGATGACGGGTGCCGGAGTTGAACAGGGTGGGGGAGGAGGGCAGGTAGTCGAGCCGGTTCATCAGGCCGTACAGGGCGGCCACTTCCTCCAGGGCCCGCTCGGAGGTGTCCTCGGCCAGCCCGGCGGCGACGCGCAGCATGAAGTGCTGCGGGGTCTCGATGACCTGGCGGGTGAGCGGGTGCCGCAGCAGGTACCGGCTGTGCAGTGTCCGCAGCCCGAAGTAGCCGAAGCGGTCGTCCGCGCCGTCGGCGAGGGCCCGGTCGACCAGGGCGTCGAGTGCGGCGGCGTGCAGGGTGACGAACTCGGCCGTACGGTCCGCGATCAGGCCCTCGCGGTGCCCGACGGCGACCGAGGCCGAGAAGGAGACGGCGCCCTGTCCGGCGGCCTCGTCCGCGACGGCCCGGGTGAGGAGCCGGGCGGCGAGCCGCGAGTAGGACGGGTCCTCCGAGATCAGGCCGGCGGCGGCCTCGGTGGCCAGCGAGCGCAGTTCCGCCTCGTCCGACCGCGCGCTGCGGCCGCGCAGGGCGGCGGCGGCGACCCGTCCGGGGTCGGTGTCGGGGAGATCGGCGGTGAGGCCGGTCAGGGTCCGCAGCAGGGCGGTCCCGGGCGCGTCGGTCGTACGGCCTTCGGATTCCGCGGCTGAAACCGGGTCGGCTGGCGCGATGGTCACTGGGGCTATCCCTCGCTCGGCTCAGGGCCTGCGGGAGCGGGGCAGCCGGAACACAGGGAACCCGGGGGAGGGCAGCACGGTGCGCGCGGCGTCCACCGGCCCTCCGCGGGGCCCGGACGTCTCTGCGTCCGGTTCGGTCGAGCCGGACGCACTGTCGACAGGTCCTCGGACTCCGCGGTGCGCGTATACGCACCGATCACACCGTTGCGGGACAGTTCCGGATTCGCACCGGATTCCCCTGCGGCGACAGCGAGGTCGAGCATACATGTGGGGGCCGCCGATTGCGGCGGCCCCCACATGTAGTGTCGTGACGGGTCAGAGAGGGAGACGGAACGTCAGGAGGGTGAAGCCCGGCAGAGGGCTCCAGTCCCGCTCCGGCGTCCGTACGAAGCCCAGGCGGCGGTAGATCCGGTGGGCGGCCTCCATCGACGACTGGGTCGACAGGACGATCCCGGAGAGGCCGCCCGCGGCGCGTGCCCGGTCCACGCAGGCCCGCACCAGCGCCTCGCCCGCACCGCGCCCGCGCGCCGTCCCGGAGACGGCCAGCATCCGGAACTCGGCCTCGTCCGGGCCGGCGACGTCCGCCCACGGGCTGCCGGGCGCGACGTAGGTGACACCGCCCAGCAGCTCGCCCCCGGCGTCCACCGCGGCCAGCACCAGGGCCTCGGCGGCCCGTCGCCCGACGGCGCGGAGCTGCTCCAGGTAGGGGTCGCCGGTGCCGAAGTCCAGCAGTCCGTCACCGAGGTACGCCTGGGCCGTGATCTCGCCCAGGGCCTCGTACTCCTCGGCGCGCACAGGTCTGATCGTGACATCCATGCGCGACAGTCTGCCCCGGGCGCGGGGCCGGGCGCACGCTCTTTCCGGGGCGGTACCGGAACCCCGCGGCCTCCGCGCGAACGTCCCGGCGGGGGGATCCCCGCCGGGACGGACGGCGCGGGTCCTAGGCCCGTCGCACCGGCTCGTCGTCGCCCGGCGCACCCACCGTGGCCGGCGGGAGCTCGGTCTTGACGCCGGGGTCGCCGGCGTCCGCCGTGTAGTCGGACGGCGAGGTCTCGTCCACGCCGGCCGGGGCCTTCAGGGCGTTGAGCACGAAGGTCAGCACGACCACCACGACGATGTTCAGCACGATCGCGGTGAGACCGATGTAGCCGATCTCGCCGATGCCCGGGATCTCCTTCGAGGAGCCGCCGAAGTGCTTCTGGGTCGGGCTGGCGACGCCGTACGCGGCCACCGTGCCGTAGAGCATGCCGACCGCCCAGCCGGCGATCAGGGCCCAGCGGTGGAACCACCGGGTGAACAGGCCGCCCACCAGGGCCGGCATCGTCTGGAGGATCCAGATACCGCCCAGCAGCTGGAAGTTGATCGCGACCGTCTTGTCCATGGTGAGGACGAAGGCCAGCGCACCGACCTTGACCAGCAGCGAGACCAGCTTGGAGACCTTGGTCTCCTGGGCCGGGGTGGCGTCCGGCCTGATGAAGTCCTTGTAGATGTTGCGGGTGAAGAGGTTCGCCGCGGCGATCGACATGATCGCGGCCGGCACGAGGGCGCCGATCCCGATCGCGGCGAAGGCCACGCCCGCGAACCAGTCGGGGAACATGTTCTCGAACAGCTGCGGGATCGCGAGCTGTCCGTTGTCCACCTTGATCCCGGCGGCGATCGCCATGAACCCGAGCAGGGCCAGCAGGCCCAGCATCAGCGAGTACAGCGGCAGGATCGTGGTGTTGCGCCGGATCACCTCACGGCTGCGGCTGGAGAGCGTCGCCGTGATCGAGTGGGGATACATGAAGAGCGCGAGCGCCGAACCCAGCGCCAGGGTGGCGTAGCCCCACTGGCCCATGTCGCCCGGGACGAGGCCCGCCACGGGCTTGCCCGCGGCCTCGTTCTTCGCCGAGAACGCCTCGCTCGCCTTGGCGAAGATGTCGTCGAACCCGCCGAGCTTGATCGGGATGTAGATGATCGCCACGGCGATGACCAGATAGATCAGGCCGTCCTTGACGAACGCGATGAGCGCGGGGGCGCGCAGGCCCGAGGAGTAGGTGTACGCGGCGAGCACGGCGAACGCGATCAGCAGCGGCAGGTCCTTGACGAACCAGTGCGTGTTCTCGCCGCCGCCGACGCCCATGACGTCCAGCACGGCCTGGATGCCGACCAGCTGGAGCGCGATGTACGGCATCGTGGCGAGGATGCCGGTGAGGGCGACCGCCAGCGAGAGCCCCTTGGAGCCGAAACGACCGCGGACGAAGTCCGAGGTGGTGACGTAGCCGTGCTTGTGCGAGACCGACCACAGGCGCGGCAGGAACGTGAAGATCAGCGGGTACACGAGGATCGTGTACGGGACGGCGAAGAAGCCCGCCGCACCCGCCGCGTAGATCGCCGCGGGCACCGCGACGAAGGTGTACGCCGTGTAGAGGTCGCCGCCCAGCAGGAACCAGGTGACCCAGGTGCCGAACGACCGTCCGCCCAGCCCCCATTCGTCGAGGCTGGCCTCGTTCTCGGCCTTGCGCCAGCGCGCGGCCATGAATCCGATGACCGTCACGGCCACGAAGAAGAAGATGAAGACGGCGAGTGCCACGCCGTTCACGCCGTCCTTCATGCGGACGCACCCCCCTTGCGGGCGCGCTGGTCACGCTGCCACAGCTTGTAGGCGATCATGGTGAGGGAGGTCGAGAGCAGTACCCACAGCATCTGGTACCAGTAGAAGAACGGGATGCCGATGAAGGTCGGATCGACCTTCGCGTACGAATCGACCCAGAGCATCGCCACGAACGGGGCGATCAGACAGAGCGCGATCACCACCCTCGTGGGTGTCACTGTCGGTGCCTTCGGTGGGTTCGCACCTGTTTCTTCTGTCATGCGGCGACTCCGTCCCCTCGCTGATCACCTGTGCAATGCGCAGGAAATCTAGGCGAGAGGTCCGGCCACCGTCACCCCCGTCCGCATTGCGGTCCTGCAACGGTCCTTGTGTCGCCCGAAATGACTGATCCCCCCGCGTGGGCAGGGGGATCAGCGGGCTGTGGGGAACAAGCCGTGTCAGTCGGTGGGACGCTTCAGACGGGCCACGAACTTGTACCTGTCGCCCCGGTACACCGAGCGCACCCACTCCACCGGTTCGCCGTCGCCGTCGATCGAGTGCCGGGACAGCATGAGCATCGGCAGACCGACGTCCGTGCCGAGCAGCCCGGCCTCCCGCGGCGTGGCGAGGGAGGTCTCGATGGTCTCCTCCGCCTCGGCGAGCCGGACGTCGTACACCTCGGCCAGCGCGGTGTAGAGCGAGGTGTACTTCACCAGCGAACGGCGCAGCGCGGGGAAGCGCTTGGCCGAGAGGTGCGTGGTCTCGATGGCCATGGGTTCGCCGCTGGCGAGCCTGAGCCGCTCGATCCGCAGCACCCGCCCGCCCGCCGTGATGTCCAGCAGTCCGGCGAGCGTGTCGTCCGCCGTGACATAGCCGATGTCCAGCAGCTGGGACGTGGGTTCCAGACCCTGGGCGCGCATGTCCTCGGTGTACGAGGTGAGTTGCAGCGCCTGGGAGACCTTCGGCTTGGCGACGAAGGTGCCCTTGCCCTGGATGCGTTCCAGCCGGCCCTCGACCACCAGCTCCTGGAGGGCCTGGCGCACCGTGGTGCGCGAGGTGTCGAACTCCGCGGCCAGGGTCCGCTCGGGCGGCACCGGGGTGCCGGGCGGCATGGTGTCCGTCATGTCGAGGAGATGGCGCTTGAGCCGGTAGTACTTCGGGACGCGTGCCGTACGCGCGCCCGCGCCGGTCTCGCCCGTACTGCTGCCCCCGTCGGCACCCATGGCCCGCCTTCCCGACTGCTGCGTTGCTGCCGTCACCGGCTCCTCCGTCTGTCGCGGCTCACATGGTGGCACGGCCTCGTCACGGGTCGTCGCCCTCCCTCAGGTGTCGGTCCGATAACGGACGCGAGTGCACTTCTTATACACCCTTGACACCCCTAAAGGTCTAGGCCAAGCTCCCGGTACTGGTCTAAACCATTAAAGACCAGGTCCCAGCCCCACAGGTAGCGCCAGGCGTACGTCTTCGCGGTGGGCGGGGGGTTGCTGGTATCCCTGAGGAGGGTGTGGCATGAAGCGCAAGCTCATTGCGGCCGTAGGCGTCGCAGCGATGATGACCGGAATCGCGGCGTGTGGTGGGGACAGTAGCGACAACGCCTCGAAGGACCCGAAGGACCGTACCGAGAGCCTGACGGTCTGGCTGATGGTCGACGCGCAGAGCACCTGGCCGGAACTGGTCAAGGACGTCAACGCGCAGTTCAACAAGAAGTACCCGAAGGTCAAGGTCAACGTCCAGTACCAGCAGTGGGCGGACAAGGCCAAGAAGCTCGACACGTCCCTCGGCGGCGACAAGTTCCCGGACGTCGTCGAGCTCGGCAACACCGAGACGATGCAGTACATCCTCAACGGTGCGCTGGCCGAGATCGACCCGAAGAAGTACGACAACTCCGACACCTGGATCAAGGGTCTGAAGGACACCTGCACCTACGAGGGCAAGCAGTTCTGCGTGCCCTACTACGCGGGTGCCCGGGTCGCGGTCTACAACAAGGACATGCTCAAGAAGGGCACCGGCAGCGACGCCCTCCCGCAGACCGAGGACGAGATGCTCGCCGCGCTCGACAAGGTCTCGGCCGAGTACACCAAGAAGGACAAGCGCTTCTCGTCCCTCTACCTGCCGGGCCGTTACTGGTACGCGGCCATGTCCTACGTCGCGGGCTACGGCGGCTCCATCGCCGAGTACGACGAGGGCGCGAAGGAGTGGAAGGGCAACCTCTCCTCCCCCGAGTCCCAGAAGGGCATCGAGCACTTCGTCAACCTGGTCAAGAAGTACAACAAGGCCGACCAGACCAAGGACGAGCAGGACCACGCCAACGTCATGGCCAACGAGAAGGCGGCCCTGATCTACGGCAACGGCTGGGAGGCCGGCTCCGTCGTCGACGGCGCCAACAACGGCAACCCGAAGCTGGAGGGCAAGATCGGCACGGCCGGCATGCCCGGCCCGAACGGCAAGGCCCTCCCGTCCTTCATCGGCGGTTCGGACCTCGCGGTGACCGCCAAGTCCAAGGTCACCGACCTGGGTGAGGAGTGGGTCTCCCTCTTCACCAGCGAGAAGTCGCAGGAGGTGCTCACCGCGAAGAACATCCTCCCGAACAACGAGAAGCAGCTCGAGCCGCTGAAGTCCAAGCCGGAGACGGCCGCCGTCGCCAACGCCGTGCCGGACGCCTGGTTCACGCCGATCGCGCCGGGCTGGACCTCCATCGAGAAGGAGGAGGTCCTGGAGAACATGCTCCTGGAGATCCTCAAGGGCACCTCGGTGGCCGACGCCACCAAGAAGGCCGACGACAAGGTCAACGAGCTCATCAACAAGTAGTCCCCGGGCTTCGGCTCTCCAGGCGGGGGTCCGCGAACACCGGGCCCCCGCCCTCCTTTTCTCAGGTAGAAACGCCGTGATTCCCGGGTGCAGATCCCCGGAATCCCGATGGAAGGTCAGTCACGTGACTGCTGCCGACACCAAGGCCGCCGGTCCACCGGTACCCGTACCGCGTGTCCCGGAGAAGACCGGGATCTCACCCTCCGGACAGGAAGCCGACGGGCCCCGCCCGAAGAAGCGGCGGAAGAAGGGGGAGCTGCTCCCCTATTTCCTGATCCTGCCGGCGATCCTGGCGATCGCCGCCGTCTACGTCTACCCGCTGATCAAGACCGTGATCATGTCCTTCCAGGACCTGGGGCGGGCGGCCCTCTGGGGCAACGGCGAGACCCCGTGGGTCGGCTTCGAGCAGTTCACCAACATCCTCGGCGACCCGGACTTCTGGGCGGTCGTCGGCAGGACCGTCGTCTTCATGACCATCTGCGTCGTGCTGACCATGGGCATCGGCCTGCTGATCGCACTGATGATGCTGAAGGTCTCCACCTGGGTGCGGCTCGTGCTCACGGTGGCCCTGATCGCCGCCTGGTCCATGCCGCTCATGGTCGCCGCCTCGGTCTTCCGCTGGCTCTCCGACTCCGACTACGGCCTGATCAACACCCTGCTCGCCGACCTCACCGGTGACGAGGACCGGTGGCTCGGCCACAACTGGTTCCTCGACCCGTGGCAGGGCTTCGGCATCATCACGCTCCTGGTCGTCTGGGGCGCCATCCCGTTCGTCGTGATCACCATGTACGCGGCCCTCACCCAGGTCCCCAAGGAACTGGAGGAGGCGGCCTCCCTCGACGGAGCCACCGCGTTCGGCGTCTACCGCTTCGTCACCTGGCCCGTCATCAAGCCCGTCTTCACGATGGTCGCCACGCTCTCGGTGATCTGGGACTTCAACGTGTTCGGCCAGATCTGGCTGCTGCGCGGCAACAAGCCCGAACCCGAGTACGAGACCCTCGGCCTCTACTCCTTCTCCAAGGCGTTCGAGTCCACCTCCTTCAGCCAGGGCA
>Ga0247818_10001471_pt1 | contig 14933 bp, 14 predicted proteins | sample 13C_Glucose_Day1_FD_192424 | JGI IMG/M metagenome (GOLD analysis project Ga0247818, IMG submission 192424) | Soil microbial communities from agricultural site in Penn Yan, New York, United States - 13C_Glucose_Day1 | ecosystem: Environmental > Terrestrial > Soil > Agricultural land | place...
GCTGGCGAACGCCTGCTCCAGTGCGGGCAGATTCAGCCGCCCGCTCAGGCGCACCGCCCCCGGCAGGTTGTAGGCGCCGCTGTGCGGATCCAGTTGCCAAAGAAACCACATGCGTTGCTGGGCGTACGACAACGCCTGGCGATCCTCGGCTTCGACGCCGGCAGGAATGGGGAAACGGGCGAAATCAACGCCTTCCTTTTGCAAGGCCGCAAGGAACATCTGGCGCTTTTCCAGGGGCAACCCGATAAACCGGCGAGCAAGTTTCAAGGAGTCTTCAGCATTCATTTCTAAGCATCCGGATCAGTGGCGGGAAGCACAAAGGCACGTCGTCCCTATAAAACGAATGCACACCGGAAAAATTAACGAATGAGAATAAGTATCAGGAAGGAGGTAGAACGCGGAGTGTCATTGTGGGAGCGAGCCTGCTCGCGATGGCGGCGGCACATTCAACATCGATGTGACTGATCTACCTCTATCGCGAGCAGGCTCACTCCCACAGGGGTTCGCGGGGAATATGAGAATGTGTCAGGCGCTGGCGGCCATGGCATGTCGGCGATGGTGAACGTCGAGCTGATCCTTGATCACCCGCAACACCTTGGCCTCGTGCTCATGGATAAAGAAGTGACCACCGCTGAGCATGTCCACGGAAAAACTGCCGTGGGTTTCCTTGCTCCAGCCGATCAATTGTTCAGGGGTGGCGCGATCAGCCTTGCCACCGAGCACGTGCACCGGGCATTGGAGCAAGGGGCGTTGCTGCGGTTCGAAACGCCCACACAACAGAAAGTCCGCACGCAGGACTGGCAGCGTCAAGCTCATCAGCTCTGCGTTGGCCAGCACTTCTTCGCTGGTGCCGTTGAGGGTGCGCAGTTGCTCGATCAATTCGGCATCGGTTTTCGGCTCGGCGAAACCGCGATCATAATCTGCGCGCATCGTCGGCGCGGCAGTGCCAGAAGCGAACAGCGCCACCGGCTCCGGGCTGCCCAGCGAACGCAACGCATGGGCCATTTCACAGGCAAGCAATGCGCCCAGGCTATGGCCGAATATCGCGTACGGCGTCTTGAGCGTGGCGATGTGTTCCTGCGCGAGTTGCAGCGCCAGGCGCCGCATGTCGGTGTGCAACGGCTCGCCAAACCGCGCGCCACGGCCGGGCAACTCGACCGGTTTCAGCGTGAGCCACTCCGGCAACTTGCGCCGCCAGCGGCTGTAAACCATGGCGCTCGCGCCTGAATAGGGCAGGCACAGCAATGTCAGCTGGGTCACCGGGCTTACCTCGAAAAGTCGTCTGTATAAGAGAACGGATGAGCGCCGCGAGGAATTAGTCGTACACATCCCCCCTGTAGGGTTCTTTATTTCAAGTGGCGGAAGCTTTGAATCGCGGAAACAAGCACTACGGCCCCTGCGGCTATTGCCAGCCAAAACCCGCTGCGCGCTCCAAATGCATCGATCAGCCACCCCGAACCGGCCGCGCCAATCGCCACCCCGATGCTCAATCCGGTGACCAGCCAGGTCAGGCCTTCAGTCAACCTGGCCGGTGGCACGATGCGCTCCACCAGGGCCATGGCGACGATCAAGGTCGGCGCAAAAAACAGCCCGGCAACGAACACCGCCAACGATAATCCAGGAATATTGCTCGCCAGCAGCAATGGCAGCGTCGTCACCGCCGTCGCCACTCCGCCGTACAAGAACAAGCGCGGCAACGGCACTTTAGAGCGCAACGCCCCAAACGCCAGCCCGGCCATGCATGAACCCATCGCGTACACCGACAACACAATACTCGCCGCCGCCGGTTGGCCCTGCTGCTGGGCGAACGCCACGCTGACCACATCGACTACGCCAACGATGATGCCCATGGCGACCATCAACACCATGAGCAACTGAATCTCGCCCGAACGAATAATCGAGCCTTGATGGTGTTCTTCATGCGGATGAATCGCTGGCTCGGTGTCGCGTTGCAGGACGAACGCTGTGACGCCGATTGCCAGCATCAACAAGGCCGCCAGCGGCCCGGCCTCGGGGAACGCCACCACGCACAAGCCCACCGACAATGGCGGCCCGACAATAAAGCAGACCTCGTCCAGCACGGACTCCAGCGCATACGCGGTTTGCAATTCAGGCTCACCGCGATAGACCTCGGTCCAGCGCGCCCGCACCATCGCCGACATGCTCGGCATGCAACCGGCGAGCGCTGCGAACACAAACAACGTCCACTGCGGCGCCTGCAAACGGGTGCAGAGCAACACCATCAACAACGCCCCGCCACCGATCAATGCTGACACAGGCAAGATCCGACGCTGCCCAAAACGGTCCACCAGCCGCGAGACCTGCGGCGCACAAAACGCCGTGGACAGGGCAAACGTCGCTGCCACCGCACCGGCCAGTCCGTAGCCACCTTGCAGTTGCGAGAGCATGGTGATCAGGCCGATGCCGGTCATGGAAATCGGCATGCGCGCGATCATCCCGGCCAGCACGAAGGCGCGGCTGCCGGGGGCTTTGAACAGGTCGCGGTAAGGATTGGCCATGGTTCGAGGTCTCGACAAGGGTGTGCAAGTTGCCATAAACGCTGGACAAGGGGAAAGCCGCCAATTGTTGGTTGAATGTGAAGGCCCCATCGCGAGCAGGTTCGCTCCCACATTGGATCTATGTCTTACCCTGGATCCCTTGTGCGAGCGAGCCTGCTGGCGATGGAGCGAGAACAGTCACCCAATGAACTCCAGGCCACTCAAACCAGTCAGCTAGTTAGGCCCTCAACAAAAGGCGCTAATCTTCATGCCGATCTCCCTCGACCCGCTTCTTGCCGAACGACAAAGCGACATCGACGCCCACGGCATCATCGGCGACATGCGCAGCGCGGCACTGGTCAACGACAAGGGCAGCGTGGATTTTTTCTGCTGGCCGGAATTCGACAGCCCGTCGATTTTCTGCTCGCTGCTGGATACGCCCGAGGCAGGCATCTTCCAACTTTCCCCGGACCTGCCCGACGCCCGCCGTGAGCAGATTTACCTGCCGGACACCAACGTGCTGCAAACCCGCTGGCTGAGTGAACGCGCGGTGGTCGAGGTGACTGACCTGCTGCCCATCGGCGACAGCGAGGACTGTTTGCCGCTATTGATGCGAAGGGTTCGCGTGGTCAGTGGTGAAGCGACGTTTCATATGCGTTGCGCCGTGCGTCATGACTACGCTCGCGCAAAGACTCGCGCGCAGATGGATAAAGAAGACGTGACGTTCGTGGCCGCCGATCAGCTGCCGATGCGCCTGTCGTCGGATCAGGTTTTGCGGGTTGATGGCAACGCTGCAATCGCCGAATTCACCCTCAAACAGGATCAGAGCGCACAATTCCTGCTCGGTGGTCTCGACGACCCGCGCTTCAAGGAGGGTGCCGCTGCCATTTGCCTGCAGCGCACCTTGAAGTTCTGGCGCGACTGGATCGGGCAGTCCAACTATCGCGGTCGCTGGCGGGAAATGGTCAACCGCTCGGCCCTCGCCCTGAAGCTGCTGACCTCACGCAAACACGGCGCGATTCTCGCGGCCGCCACGTTCGGTCTCCCGGAAACACCGGGCGGCGAACGCAATTGGGATTACCGCTACACGTGGATCCGCGATGCCTCGTTCACCGTCTACGCGTTCATGCGCCTGGGATTCGTGCAGGAAGCCAACGATTACATGCGCTGGCTGCGTGGGCGAGTCAGTGACTGCCATGGCAAATCGATGAAACTCAACATCCTCTACGCCATTGACGGTCGCCAGGAATTGCCGGAAACCGAACTGCCGCATCTGTCCGGCCATGGCGGCGCCACACCGGTGCGCATCGGCAACGGTGCTTACGATCAGGTCCAGCTCGACATCTTCGGCGAGCTGATGGACGCGATCTACCTGGTCAACAAATATGGTGACGCCATCTCCCATGAAGGCTGGAAACACACCGTGGAAGTGGTCGATCAAGTGTGCGAAACCTGGCAGCAGAAAGATGTTGGTATCTGGGAAATGCGCAGTGAGCAACACCACTTCCTGCATTCACGGCTGATGTGCTGGGTCGCCCTGGACCGCGCCATTCGTCTCGCGTCCAAACGTTCACTCCCCGCCCCGTTCGCCCGTTGGGACCAGATGCGCCAGGCCATCTACGCCGACATCTGGGACAACTTCTGGAACGAAGAACGCGGCCATTTCGTCCAGCACATCGGTGGCACCGCCCTCGACGGCTCGATGCTGTTGATGCCGCTGGTGCGCTTCGTCAGCGCCAAAGACCCGCGCTGGCTCGCCACCCTCCAGGCCATCGAGAAAGCCCTGGTGCGCGACGGCATGGTCTACCGCTATCGCAACGACGACACCCGGATTGATGGCCTCGACGGCACCGAAGGCGCCTTCGCCGCGTGCTCGTTCTGGTACATCGAATGCCTGGCCCGGGCCGGTCAGGTGGAAAAGGCTCATCTGGAGTTTGAACAGTTGCTGAGGTATGCCAACCCGCTGGGCCTGTATGCCGAAGAACTGGACAGTCATGCGCGGCATCTGGGCAATACGCCGCAAGCGCTGACGCATCTGGCGCTGATCAGCGCGGCGTGTTTTCTGGATCGCAAATTGAGTGGGGAGAAGAGCTTCTGGCAGCCGTGAGACCGTGGTGCCCCCTTCGTCGGAACGCCGCCCGGAGCAAGCCCGCTCCCACAGGAGTCTGCGATAGCTCGGCAAACGGTGGTCCATTGTGGGAGCGAGCCTGCTCGCGAAGAGGCCATCAGCCACAACACCATGTGCCGACAGAGCCTGTCGGAAATTTCCCGTTTTGCACTGCCGCTTGTAGGACCGAGGCTTGCCCTCAAAGCACTTAAACACACCCACCGAGACATAACAGCCCCGCTCTGGCGAGACTTGGCGGGCGCTACCGCCCTAAAACCTACAAAAGCCAAACAACCATTCCCCCTTCACCCCACCACGGCACATTCCTACGCCCTGAAATACCTTGTTGCCAGTCGTTACATCCCCCCCTAACATCCAACGTCAACGGGTACAGCGGAGCTGTCCAATAAAACCCGAATTCAAGGAACCAGAATGAACCAGCACATCCACCGCAGCATCGACTCCCCCTTCCGGTCAGGCCTGAACCGCGAGGAATTATGGGAAGGCCCGGACAAAGGATTGATCAAATGCTGGGAAATCGGCCGCCAACGCGCCACCCGCTTTCCCGAACTCGCCAAACGAAGCCTTGCCGGGGAACTGCCGGTGCTCGGTTGGAAAGGGGGTGTCAGTCGCAGCCTGAAAAAACTCGAAAAATACGGTTCGCTCAAATACCTGGCGCAGTGGCAAGGTTTGCGCGGGGAGGATCTGGATATTGATTTGGGTGCAGAGCGGGCGTTGGCCTGTTCCCGAACCGGCATGGTGGTGACTTTTACGCCGGATCGGTGCAAGTACTTTAATCAGGTGGCGGAAGTGGAAGTGTAGGGGGAACCACTCATGGTCGATTTACTCCGGCAAGGGCCTGATCAAGAAACCTTTTGATCAGGCCACTCATTTTGATCGGCTGTTCATTGAGCGCGAAGTGCCCGGCATCGAGCATGTGCAACTCGGCATCGGGACGGTCGTTCTTTATGGATTTGGCGCCCTCCTCTGAGAATATAAGATCGTGGACGCCCCAAAGCACCAGTAAAGGCAACTTGGAATCCTTCAAATACGCTTGCCATCGCGGGTACTCGCGGACGTTGTTCTGGTAGTCATACGCGAGCTCCAGCTGTACCGACGCAACCCCCGGCTTTTGCAGAAAAGCGATCTCGTCGGACCACAGGTCAGGATTGAAAGACTCCCGGTTTTTGCGTGCCCCCACATACCGCGCCACACCGGATGAAGGCGCCGGCATACCATCGAGGATCTTCTGCTCATAAGCAGCGCGGTCCTGCCAGAACGCACGCCGCAGCTTCCATAAATCACTCAGCCCCGCCTCATGGATCACTGCGTTCTGTACGATCAGTGCCTGAACTCGTTGGGGGTGAGCAAGCGCAAGGTGGAATCCAATCGGACCACCATAGTCTTGCATGTAAAGGCTATACCGATTGAGCGCCAACGCCTCGGTAAATGCGGCTATGGTCTTGGCCAGATGCTCAAACGTGTACTGGTAAAGGTGGCGATCAGGCATCTGCGAATGACCGAACCCTGGATAGTCCGGCGCGATACATCTGTAAGACTTGGCCAACAGTGGCAGCAACGGATCGAACATGCGTGAAGATGATGGGTAGCCATGCAGCAAGAGCAGGATCGGTGCATCCTTGGGGCCTGCTTCACGATAGAAAATTTCCACACCATCCACCTGGACTGTTCGATAGCGAACACTCTGATCGCTCTCGCCGAACAGGTCCTCAGGCGGGAGTTGTCCCTCTCCATTGACGCCGGTTGACCGATTGATTGCCAGTGCAATGGCTGGAGCCGACGCGGCGACCACGCCTGCCATGGCCAATCCAGACAACACGCTGCGTCTACCCAGGCTGTAATTTCTGCTCATGAAAACGCTCTTATTGAGGGAACGCTTCCATTGTCTGCTTCTGAAGCAGCTCGAAAGAGCCACAAACTTGCCAAGTTTGGATAGGTTCTTGCCAAACGCTTAGAGGTTGACATGCACGCACAGAAAATCGCCGTTGTCGCTTTCGATGGAATCAGTCCGTATCACCTGTCCTTACCTTGTCTGGTGTTCGGCAATCATCGCGCGGACCTGGGTGTGCCACCCTACGAGTTCATGGTCTGTTCAGCCGAGGGCGGCAAACTACGCACCAGTGGCGGCTTTACCATTGAAACGGTGCACGACCTTGGCGTGCTGTCATCGGCGGACATCGTGATCGTGCCGTCGTGGCGCAACCCGCACGAGCCCGCGCCAATATCTTTGATAGAAGCGCTGCGAGCCGCACACGCGCGCGGCGCACAGGTGGTCGGCCTGTGCCTCGGTGTTTTCGTGGTTGCTGAGACAGGTTTGCTGGATGGTCGTCGAGCGACAACTCATTGGTTGTGGACAAGGCTGTTCACGGAGCGGTTCTCCAACGTGCGGCTTGAAGTTGATAAGTTATATATAGACGAAGGCGATGTTTTGACGTCGGCAGGTAATGCCGCCGGAATGGATTGTTGCTTGCACCTGTTCCGCAAGCATCATGGAGCAGATGTTGCCAACCGTCTTGCGCGGCGCCTGGTCGTACAACCGCATCGCCCGGGCGGGCAAGCGCAATTTATCGAGCGTCCGTTGCAACACGATGGAGCAGGTGATCGCATATCCATCACCCTGGCTTGGGTGCGCGCCAATCTCAATACACCGCACACCATTCGCTCGCTCGCTGACCATGCTCGACTTGGCGAACGAACGTTTTCGCGTCGTTTCCAACAACTTACCGGGACGTCGGTAAAACGATGGCTGACGGAAGAACGGTTGTTGCTCGCGCAATGCCTGCTCGAGTCCAGTAACAAACCTATCAACGATATCGCGCACACCGTGGGCTTTACCGATAGCCTTTCAATGCGTCAACAATTTGCTGCAAAACTGCATACCACTCCTTCGATGTATCGAAAGGTATTCCGCATGAGTGAGGGCAATCGGGTCTGAATGCAGTGGTCAACTAATTCCGGACCCGACGTTAGTTTTTTCTCGGCCTGAGTTAGCGCCAGACTACCGTTAAACCGATGGAGCTGAATCCAGTTCTTCTGATGCATAAAAAAAGACGTTATGTTACAGCCTGTACAAATTTCGATTAGTCAGGCTCGGACTTCACCGTTAGTGGAACGGTCGGGGTTCCCGCATAGAACACAATCAGCTCAACCGGTTCATCCCCACTCTCTCCGCGATGAAAGGCGCCGACTAACTCAGGCAATACGTCTCCAGGACCGATGACCAATGTCTTTCCGTTGTCCTTGCGGATGACCGTCAGGTGACCGGAGAGAACATAGGCGACATTGACTACCGGATGGGTGTGCCACGGTAGCGAGCTATGTGCCGGGATTTTATAGCGCAGGACCGATACTTCCGGCTGGCCTTCTGGATACTTGCGATATTGAACGCCGTCCCACGACTGCGTTGTTTTCAGTAGCTGCATTACCTCGACTTGAGGCTCGGCCGCCACAGCCGTCGAGGCATGCAAGGCGCCAGCAAGCAAGGATAACGTAGCCATGAAAACAGTTGTAAAGACTGTTTTTACAGGCGGATGGCTGGACATAAAATGTTTCCTTAGTTGGACAATAAAGCAGCTGCGGGGCAGTTTAGTGGTGAGCAATATCAGTAACTTTTTTGACAAGTCATACGATTAAGCTTCACGGTTTTCCATCTCACACCAGTAGTGAGCCAATCTCTGCCTTCCTCTTTCAATGCCTGACAATCTTATTGGACAAACGGGAGCAGGCAAGCTGAATAGGTGTACGGATGTTTCGACGGACGATCAACTTGCGAAAACAACATTCATTTATGTTGTAAATAGTTTTTTCACAAACATATATTTACACACGCTGAAAGACCGTAGCTTTCTAAAAACACCCCAGGTGTAGTGCAATACGTCTTGATAATGACATCGCGCATTTCATTGGCCCTTACGAGCGGCGCGTGCCGGCAGGCATCGGTCATAACAATCCCGAGAAATCCCCCGAGATGCTGCTCAAAACGTTACTGGATCTACTGCACCACGGACAGAAAACCGTTCGCGATAAGCCTGCGGTGTCACCCCCATTGCCCGCAAAAAACTGCGCCGCAGCGTCTCTTCACTGCCAAACCCGCATTGCACCGCCACCCTTTTAATCGGCACGCCGGTATCGCTGAGTAACCGTCGCGCCGTTTCGACCCGAATCAATTCAATCGCTCGCGCCGGGGTTTGCCCGGTATCGGCGCGATAGTGGCGGACGAAGCTGCGTTCGCTCATGCCCGCCTGCAAGGCCAAGGTGGGGATGCCGAGGTCCTTGGTCAGATTTTCACTGATCCAGGCATTGAGTTCGTCGAAACGGTCGCCTTCTTTCTGCAAGGACAAGGTCACACTGAACTGAGACTGGCCGCCCGGACGCTTGAGGAACACCACCAGTTGCTGGGCGACTTCCAGGGCCATGTTGCGGCCAAGGTCTTCTTCGACCATGGCCAAGGCGAGGTCAATGCCAGCCGTGACCCCCGCCGAGGTCCAGACCGGGCCGTCGTTGATGAAGATCGGATTGGGTTCGACGTGAAGACGTGGATGTTGCTGCGCCAGTTGCTCGCAACGCGTCCAGTGCGTGACCACACGACGGCCATCGAGCCAACCACTGGCTGCCAGTAAAAATGCCCCGGTGCACACTGATGAAACCCGCCGACAAGCCGCCGCGTGTTCACGCACCCATGCCACCAGCGCCTGATCTTCTGAGGCCGCATAAACGCCCCAGCCACCGGCAATGATCACCGTGTCACTGCCGCTCTCTGGCAACGGCTCGGCCAACAGCGCCAGGCCCGCCGACGACATCACCGCCCCGCCACCGCTGGCAATCACCGAGGGTGCATAGGGCGCCGGCAGCCCTTTCTGGCGAGCAATGTCGTTGGCCGAGGCGAACACCTGCAAGGGCCCGGTGACGTCGAGCAGTTGCACATTGGCAAACGCGAGCACGTGAATGGTTTTGGGCATGATTGGCGTAATTCGTGGGGTGATTGGCGGATACGCCAAATGCTACGAGCCTAGAGTGAAGACGTCCACCCACTTCAGGAGAAATAAGCCATGACCTTGCAGATCGGTTTTCTGTTGTTTCCTCAGGTTCAGCAACTCGACCTGACAGGCCCTTACGACGTATTGGCCTCATTGCCGGACGTAAAGGTGCATTTGATCTGGAAGGACCTGATGCCCGTCACTGCGAGCACCGGCTTGGTGCTGAAACCGACCATGACGTTCGACGACTGCCCGGCGCTGGATGTGATCTGCATTCCGGGCGGCGGTGGCGTCGGGCCGTTGATGGAAGATGAAGTAACGCTGGCCTTTATCAAGGCTCAAGCCGCCAACGCGCGGTATGTCACCTCGGTGTGCACCGGTGCGCTGGTGCTCGGCGCCGCGGGCTTGCTCAAGGGCAAACGGGCAACGACCCACTGGGCCTATCACGAGTTGCTCAAGCCACTGGGGGCGATCCCGGTGAAGGACAGGGTGGTACGCGATGGCAATCTGCTGACCGGTGGCGGGATTACCGCCGGGATCGATTTTGCCCTGACCCTGGCGGCAGAATTGTTCGATAACGACACGGCGCAACTGGTGCAGTTGCAGCTGGAATATGCTCCCGCACCACCCTTCCAGTCGGGCAGTCCTGACACAGCCCCGCAGAGTGTTCTGGCCGAGGCGCATCGCCGTGCAGCCGCGTCACTTGAGCTACGGGCGCAGATCACCGAACGGGCAGCGGTCAGGCTCTAAGCAGCGCCAGACTTTTCGACAGACGAAAAAAAACCCGCCGAAGCGGGTTTTCCCAAGACCATTGTCGACTCCCTGTCGGTAGCCAATCCCTGCTGATGGTCGATCATCCGTGATCCTGAAGCGCTTCCTGTGCTTCAGTTGATGGGGCTAGATTACGTGTCGGATCCAATCTGGAACAGACGACATAGCTACCATCGCGTGTAAGACATTCGCTATACCTACCCCTCCGAAAACCCTTAGACGCCTCAGGGGTCCAGCCTGCAGGCCACGAATTTAGCGGCCTGCAGCCTTAACCGCCCTCGCGCTCGTGGGCTTTGGCACTTTCGGTCAGAAACTGTTCGATATTGTTCATCTGCTCTTCCCAACCACGGCTGTCCATACGGAACGCCTTCTCGCGACGGGACTGGGGAATGTGATCGAAACCGGATTCGGACACCCGGAGCAGCGTGCCATCGTCCATGTCTTCGAGTTCAAATTTCACCAGCGTGGTCGGCTCCTGGGAGTAGTCGACTTCCGGGTGGATGGCGTAAGGGTGCCAGCGAAACGAAAACAGTCGCTCCGGCTCGACCCGCTCCACCAGCACATTCCACAGCAAGTGCTCATACCCGGGATAGGTTATCTGCCCCTGGGTCCACTCACCGGCGACGAAACGCTTGCCTTCCAGTGCAACGCCAAACCATTGCCCGAACGCTTCGGCATTGGCCAGCACGCGCCAGACATGCGAACGCTTGACCTTGAGCAGGATTTTCCTTTCGATGCGATCTGATGCTGGGTTCATAAGACACCTCCTGTACTGAACAGTAGGTCAGTAACAACCACAAGACCAACCCTAAAATTGTACCAATCGCTTGCTGCGATCAACCATGCCCGCAATATTCGGCCGCATTTGCGCGCATAAGTTCGGGTTTGGGGTCGAGACAGTTGGCGGGTAGCGCCTCTCTGACAGGCCATCCTCGGTGGTCGATTCGCTAAACTCCCCCCAATTCACTCTTATCACAGCGAGTTTCCTCCATGTACTCACGCTTTTTCCTGGCGCTGGCGCCTGTGATGTGTACCTCGATGGCTGTCGCGGTGGACTGCGACAACGCCAACGACCAGGCCACGATGAACCAATGTGCAGCGCAGCAGCATGCGGCGGCCGACACGGAGTTGAATGCGTTGTATCAGCAGATCAGTATGCGTCTGAAAGGTCAGCCCGACCGCAAGAAATTGTTGGTGGAGACACAGCGGGCGTGGATTGCGTTTCGGGATGCCGAGTGCACGTTTTCGGCGTCGGGAGTGGAAGGGGGCAGCCTGTTTCCGTTGGTCTACAGCAACTGCACCACGGACTTGACCAAGGCCCGGGTGCAGACGTTCAAGAATTATCTGAAGTGCCAGGAGGGGGATGTAGGTTGTCCGGTGCCTGGGGTTTGAGTGTGTGGTGTTTTTGAGGGCCTCATCGTCGGAACGCCGCCCGGAGCCGGCTCACTCCTACACTGGATCTATGTTGCACCGCAGATCCAATGTGGGAGCGAGCCTGCTCGCGATGGCGTCAGTTCAGGCGCTGCTGTTTACCGGACAAACACCTGCGCCGTGGTAATCGCCATATCCCCTCCTGGCAATTTGATGCTGCCTGTCTGCTTCAAGCTGTCGGCATCAAAAACCGCCACGTCGTTAAACGTCCCGGCCAGGTAGATCTTGCTGCCGTCCTTGTTGAAGGAAATGCAGTAGTAGGAATGATCCAGCGTCGCCGCCTGGAGCATTTTCTTTTCCTTGATGTCGTACTTGGCCAGCCGGTTCAGCACGCCGAACATCAGGTTCGGGTCCTTTGGCGAGCGCATGCCGCTGAAGTAGATTTCCGTCAGGGGTCCGAAGTCGGTGGTTTCGGTCTTGCCGGTTTTCAGGTCAATGCTGAATAGTCCATAGAGGTACTCGGCGGTGGCGGGATCCTGCTTCTTGTCCTTGAATTTCGCGGCGGTGTAGAGCAGCGAGAAATCATGGCGATACGTCTGCTGGTTCCACACGTAGAGCACGTCCGGCGCGCTGTAGTTCGGGCGTTTCCAGTGACGGCTGGGGATCAGCACGTCGAACTTGCCGGTTTTCACATTGACCTTGTAGACGTCTGCCCCGGCCACGTACAGCGTACCGTCGTCACCACTCTGCATGATGGTCAGCTGCCGCGGCGCCGGGAAGCTGCGCACAGGCTTGGCGTCCATGCCGGCGTCGGTCGCATAGACATCGAGCCGCGGTTGTTGCACTTCGTAGCGGTCATTGAGCATCAGCGTCGGATTGGCGACAGTGAACAGTTCCTTGCCGTCGTGACTGAGGGTGAAAGCGAACATCGACTTCGCCTTCTCCCCTTGCTTCTGCGTGATGCTGGCGTGGAACACCTGCTTGCAGTTATCGAGTTCAACGCCGTAGACATCGGCGTAGTGGTTGTTCAACACATAGGCAATCTTGCGGTCCGGCGAGAGTTGCACGGTGCCGGGGCCGAAGGCATCGGGCATCTTGCAGGTCTTGAGCAGTGTGTCGGTAGCCAGGTCGATCACGTGCAGATTGTTCGGGTAATTGGTGGTCACCATGTACTCGTGACCGTCTTGCAGTGCAGTATTTTCATCGGCCAGAACATTGAACGAACAAGTGCTCAGGACGGCGAATGCGGCCAGGCCGCAGGCTTTGATGCTAGGCATGCTGGAATCCTTATGTCTGACCGATCATTTGTCTTTTGGAAAGACAGTCCCGAGGTTGCGCCAGTTTTCGTTGGACGCCTGGGCATCCTTGTTCCAGTCCGGGTAGGTGCTCATCATGTCGGGCACCTGGGCCGGCCACCAGCACGGGTCGGAGCAGCCATACAGGTCAGCTTCCATCGGCTGGCACAGCGACGACACCCCGCCAAACGCATCGATTTCCCAACCCGGGTCGGTGGTTGAGGCGCAGCCCGCAACGGAGCTCATCGCCACCACTTCTTCGATACGGTTCTCGGCCGCGGCCTCGTCCATTTTCTTCGCTTTATTGTTGATTGCCTTGAGATGTTTCATATCAGTGAGCCTTGCGCGGAGTGATGTAGCTGCTGATAAACGCAGGGTTATTGGCCATGATCCGGGTGTAGACCTCGATGCCGAAGTCGACCCAGTCACGCATCAGTTCGCAGTAGTGATAGGTCGGGTGGGTCGGATCGCCGTAACGGGCGTAGCTTTCGTGGTAGCAGCCGCCGGAGCACAGGTTGCGGATCTGGCAGTCTTCGCAACCGGTGTTGGTGCGGTCGAGGCGCTGGGACAGGAAGTCGTTCAACTCGACCTGTTTGACGCCGCTGTGGACATTGCCGAAGGTCGGCAGCGACGAACCGGTGAAGCGATGGCACAGGTTCAGTTCGCCCTTGTGGTCCACCGCCAGCATCTTCAGGCCCGCGCCGCACGGCAGGGCTTTTTTGTGGCCTTCGTGAATGTCGGTGATCAACTGGTGCAGGTTGGAAAAACCGATGTTGCGGTGTTCCAGCGCCGCGTCCAGATAACGCCGCCCGAGCTTCTTCATATTGGCGAAGACTTCGACCAGTTCGTCGCTGCTCAGGTTGAAGCTGCTGATGTCGCCGGAGGTCACCGGGGCAAACCCGACTTCGGCAAACCCCAGTTCGTTGAACAGGTGATCCCAGATGGTTTCGACGTCGGTAACGCCGGTGGTCAAGGTCACCCGCGCGCCAACCGGGCGGCTGTTGTAGCGTGACAGCAGCATCTCGGCCTTGCGCCGCACCACGTCGTACGTGCCCTGCCCGCCCACCGTGATGCGGTTGCGGTCGTGCACGGTTTTTGGCCCGTCGATACTGACCGAGAGCCCGAAACGGTGGGCATTGAGGTAGTCCACGGTGTCTTCAGTGAGCAGGGTGGCGTTGGTGGTCATCACGAATTCGACGAACTTGCCGGCCTCGGCAAACCGCTTTTCACAATAGTCGACCATGTACTCGATCAGCTTGCGATTACTCAGCGGCTCGCCGCCGAAGAACACCACAGTGAAGCGCTCTTCGTCCGGGGATTCGCGCAGCAGCATCTCGACCGAGGCGACAGCGGTTTCAACGTCCATTTTCTTGCCCGCCGACGGCTTGTCGAGGTCTTCCTTGTAGCAGTAGGTGCAGCTCAGATTGCAGCCAGTGTTGACGTTGAGCACCACGGTATTGATCGCCGTGCGTTCGACCCGTTTGGTGCCGATGTCCGGGGTCAGCGGCGAACCGTCGCTGACCAGTTCCAGCGAAATCAATTCACGCAGGGTCTCGGTGATTTCTTCGCCGTTGAAACGCGCCGCCAGGCGCTGGATCAAGTCGTCCGATGAACAGCCGGGACCGCGCAAAGTATCGATGATGGTGCCGGTCAGCTCATCGCTGGCGAACAGCGAACTGCTCGGGATGTGAAACAGCATGCGGTCGGCGTCGACATGCACTTCGTGCAGGTTGCGTTCAACCAGATTCAAAATAGCGCCCATTGCAACCTCCTGTGCAAACCCCGTTGTACGGGGCCTGCGGTCATTCCGAAAAAGTGTCTGAAGCCGTATGGATCAGACAACTCATGGAATGGGTGGATTGTTCCAGCGTTGCACAGTGACGATCATATGGCC
>Ga0247818_10001474_pt1 | contig 14926 bp, 12 predicted proteins | sample 13C_Glucose_Day1_FD_192424 | JGI IMG/M metagenome (GOLD analysis project Ga0247818, IMG submission 192424) | Soil microbial communities from agricultural site in Penn Yan, New York, United States - 13C_Glucose_Day1 | ecosystem: Environmental > Terrestrial > Soil > Agricultural land | place...
CCATGAAGCCGATTCATAGCGCCGGGTTGAGGAGTGCGTTCTATGAGGGCGGTTTTTCTCTTTACCATGCGGGGCAGTGTTTGAGAGTGATTCTGTAGAGAACAGGATTTCAGTCCGCAATAACTCGTTCTATAACTAACCGTCACGACTGGCGTGGCTTGACCATCTGGTTAGAAGGGGGAAAAGCCGGCGCAAGCATGATGCCAGTCGGTTAAGGGAATTGTAGGAGCGAGCTCGCTCGCGATGGACTCAAGAGCGCCGCGTTTAACCAGAAAGCACGCGTTATCGTTAACGACCATCGCGAGCAAGCTCGCTCCTACAAGGGCACATGACCTCCCAGTACTAAAGGAGGTGCCATTGAACGCTAAAGGACCATTCCAGTCTGGCGTCATAGGTTTAGCCTCAATCCCACGATCAAAAGTTACCGGCTGCGATGGCCCATCCACCTCTGCATCTTGAAACACTGTTCGCCTGAACACTTGATGCAGCACCCTCTGCTGAACTCCGTCAATCACGACAAACAGACGAGCCTCACAGCCTGCGATATGAATAGAAGACCTCACCTGATTCCGGGTCTCCAGAATAAAAGAGGATTTATCATGAGCAGCACCTTCTTCATTCCATCCGTGAACATGATGGGTATTGGCAGTCTCGACGAAGCCATGCTCGCAATCCGCAAATATGGTTTCCGTAAAGCCTTGATCGTCACTGATGCAGGCCTGGCCAAAGCCGGCGTGGCCGCCAAGGTAGCCAGCCTTCTGGCCCAACAGGACATCAACTCCACCCTGTTCGATGGCGCCAAACCGAATCCGACGGTCAGCAATGTCGAGAAAGGCCTTGAGCTGCTGGGTCGCAGCGACTGTGATTTCATTATTTCCCTGGGCGGCGGTTCACCCCATGACTGTGCCAAGGGTATTGCCCTGTGCGCCGCCAACGGCGGGCACATCAGTGATTACGAAGGCGTGGACCAATCCGCCAAGCCACAGATGCCGTTGATCGCGATCAATACCACTGCCGGAACGGCGAGTGAAATGACCCGCTTCTGCATCATTACCGACGAAGTCCGGCACGTGAAAATGGCCATCGTCGACCGCAACGTCACCCCACTGTTGTCGGTCAACGATCCTTCGCTGATGGCAGGCATGCCCAAAGGCCTGACCGCCGCCACCGGCATGGACGCGCTGACGCACGCTATCGAAGCGTACGTGTCGACTGCGGCAACGCCGATCACCGATGCCTGTGCGCTCAAGGCCGTGGAACTGATCTCGGCCAACCTGCGCACTGCCGTTGCCCAGGGTGACGACATGACCGCCCGGGAAAATATGGCCTACGCGCAATTCCTTGCCGGCATGGCCTTCAACAATGCGTCGCTGGGCTATGTCCACGCCATGGCGCACCAATTGGGTGGGTTCTACGACCTGCCCCACGGCGTGTGCAATGCGATCCTGCTGCCCCATGTCGCCAGCTTCAACGCCAGCGTATGCCCGGCCCGGTTTAAAGACATCGCCAACGCAATGGGGGTCGACACCCAGCGTCTGGATGCGGAAAAAGGCGCCGCCGCGGCCATCGCCGCCATCCGTAAACTGTCTTCGGATGTCGGTATTCCGAGCGGCCTCGCCGAACTGGGCGCCAAGGCCGACGATATCCCGATCCTGGCAACCAATGCCATGAAAGATGCCTGCGGCTTTACCAATCCGCGGCCTGCCAATCAGGACGAAATCGAGCAGATTTTCCATACCGCGATGTAACCGATGTTGCGTGACGCCAGCCAGATCAACAGCCCCGCCTTCGGTTGAAGTGCGGGGCTTAATGCTGTTTGTAGGAGCGAGCTTGCTCCGGGCGGCGTTCCGACGATGGACTCAAGAGCACCGCGTGTTATCCAGCCAACACGCGTTATCGTTGGCGACCATCGTCGGAACGCCGCCCGGAGCAAGCTCGCTCCTACAAACAGCATCAGGTCGCATAAGGGGACCTTACTGCGGCCACTGTTCAAGCAGTATCGAGACGAACTTTTCTGCTGCCGGTGAGAGTGACGCACCTCGTCGATAGACAAGCCCCAACGACCGATTGACCACAGGGTCGATGAGCGGAACGCTCACCAGCGTTGGATGATCGTCCGCGGGCATTGCCAGGCTCGGCATCGCCGACACCCCCAGACCCGCTTCGACCAATCCCAGCGACGTAGACAGATGCTGCACTTCGTAGAACCACTGCGGACGCCAGCTCAGTCCGGATAGCGCATGGTCCAGCAGCATACGGTTGCCGCTCAGACGCCCGACGCCGATCAGTCGGTAGTCGCTCAGCTCGGACCAGCTGACCGAGGCGCGTTTCGCCAGCTCATGATCCCGTCGACAGGCCAATACGAACGGTTCGTTTACCAGCGGAACGAATTCGATGTCGGGGTGCTGGCCGCTCATCATATTGATACCGAAGTCGGCTTCACCACGCAGCACCGACTCCAGGCCTTCATTAGCGCTCAGGTCGAGCAGGCGGATGCGGATTTTCGGGTAGCGTTCGTTGTAAATCCGAATGACCGAAGGCAGGAAATAAAACGCCGCGGTGGGGATACAGGCCAGGGTGACACGGCCGATCTGGCGTTCTGCCAGCTCGCGAATGTTCAAAATGGAATCGTCGAAATCGTCCAGCAACCGGCGCGCCTTGGGCAAGAAATCCCGCCCGACGCTGGTCAGGCTGACTTTGCGCGTGGTGCGATCGAGCAGGGCAGTACCCAATCCCTCTTCCAGCTTTTTAATCCGCCGACTCAACGCTGGCTGAGAAAGGTGAAGCGCATCGGCGGCTTCGTGGAAGCTGCCGAGTTCGGCGATTTTCACGAAAGATCTGATGTCCTGAAGCTCATATTCCATCGTCATCTCGTCCTCGTAGGCCGCTGCATGAGAGATTGAACTTTAAGATTTTCTTTTGTGAAACGCAATAATCGCTTCGATCTTTGCATTGGAAACACCATTATTTCCCTGTCACTCTTGTTTGCAAGACATCAATTGCTCCGATTGATCAACAAGAGTGAGTGACCATGCAACGAATTCCTTGTGTGCTAATGCGCGGCGGTACTTCAAAGGGGCCGGTTTTTCTCGCTTGGGATCTTCCGGTTTCCATTGAGCAACGCGATGAGCTGTTGCTCTCGGTAATGGGCTCCGGTCACGAACTTGAGATCGACGGCATTGGCGGCGGCAGCCCGCAGACCAGCAAGGTGGCCATCGTCAGCCCTTCGTTGCACCCCGATGCCGATGTGGATTACCTGTTCGTACAGGTCATGGTTTCCCAGCGCCGGGTGGATACCGCCCCCAATTGCGGCAACATGCTCTGTGCGGTCGGGCCGTTTGCTATCGAGCAAGGCCTGGTCAAGGCGGGCGGCAACTCCACCCGCGTGCGGATCCGCAATCTCAACACCGGCACCTTCGTCACTTCTGACGTGCAGACCCCTGGCGGCCAAGTCAGCTATGAAGGCGATACCGTCATCGATGGCGTACCGGGCAGCGCAGCGCCGGTTCAATTGACATTTCTCGATGCCGCGGGCAGCAAGACCGGCAAGCTGTTTCCTACCGGCAATACCCAGGATTGCTTCGACGGCATTGCGGTGACCTGCATCGACATGGCGATGCCGATGCTCATCATCGAGGCGCGCCACCTGGGCAAGCGCGGTGATGAAACACCGGCCGAACTGGACGCCGACAAAGACTTTCTGCAGCGCCTCGAAGCCCTGCGTTTGCAGGCGGGCAGGGCCATGGGGCTGGGTGATGTCAGCGACAAGGTCATCCCCAAACCTGTACTGGTGTCGCCGGCCAAGGCGGGCGGCACGTTGCAGGTTCGCTATTTCATGCCGCACAACTGCCATCGAGCGTTGGCCATTACCGGTTCCATCGGCCTGGCTACGGCCTGTGTCAGCGAAGGCAGTGTGGTCGCGCAGATGCTCGGGTCCACCGGTGAGCCGCGTTTGCAACAGGTGCGAATCGAGCATCCGAGCGGTGGTATCGACGTCGTTCTGTCATACACCGGGATCAACGGTGAAACGATTCGTGCCTCGGTTGTCCGTACTGCGCGAAGGCTGTTTTCCGGCTTTGTCTACGCCCCGGTTTCTCAACGACTCGCCGGGTAGTCGTCTGCTAGTCTCGGGATCGTTCGTCTGTGCGTCGACCTCGCCATTAATAACAACAAGAGAGATGCCCTATGCTCGCCTTACTCGGCCTGGCCATGGTGGTAGTGTTCACCTACCTGATCATGTCCAAGCGTTTGTCACCGATCGTCGCGTTGACTGTTGTGCCGATCGTCTTTGCCTTGATCGGCGGTTTTGGCGGGACCACCGGGAAAATGATGCTCGACGGCCTGAAAATGGTCGCACCGTCGGCCGCGCTGCTGCTGTTCGCGATTCTGTTTTTCGGATTGATGATCGACTCGGGACTGTTCGACCCGCTGATCCGCAAAATTCTTAAGCGGGTCAACGGCGACCCGATGAAAATCGCCATCGGCACCGCGCTGCTGTCGTTGACCGTGGCGTTGGATGGGGACGGCACCACCACCTACATGATCACCTGTGCGGCGATGTTGCCGCTGTACAAGCGCATCGGCATGAACCCGATGATCCTGGCAACGATTGCCATGCTGTCGCTGAGCATCATGAGCGGCTTGAGCCCTTGGGGTGGCCCGGCGACCCGGGCGATCGCCGCACTGGGCGTGGATGCCGGGGAATATTTCATTCCGTTGTTGCCGACCATGATCGGCGGCGCCGCCTGGGTGGTGTTCACGGCGTTTCTGCTGGGACGCGCCGAGCGCAAGCGGATCGGCAATACCCTGCTGCAGAGCGGCGGTGGTGACTGCTACATCAAGGCCATTCTGGAAGACACACCGCACAAGCGTCCGAAGCTGGCCTATGTGAACCTGCTGTTAGTGATCGGGGTAATGATTGCGCTGGTGATGGGCCTGGCCCATTCGGCGATATTGTTCCTGATCGGTTTCGTCCTGGCGCTGATGATCAACTACCCGCAACTGGACATCCAGAAGGAACGCATCCTCGCCCATTCCGGCAACGCCATGACCGTGGTGCTGCTGGTGTTCGCCGCCGGTGTCTTCGCCGGTATTTTCTCCGGCACGAAAATGGTCGATGCCCTGGCACAGACATTGGTGGAGTGGATTCCACCGTCCTGGGGGCACCTGTTTCCGCTGGTGGTGGCGATTACCAGCATGCCGCTGACGTTCGTGCTGTCCAACGACGCCTATTACTTCGGCGTGGTGCCGATCCTCGCCAACGCGGCTGCGGCCTACGGCATTGATCCGGTGGAAATTGCCCGGGCGTCGGTCCTCGGCCAGCCGGTCCACCTGATGAGCCCTCTGGTCGCTTCGACGTTACTGCTGGTGGGCATGGTCGATCGCGATATCGGCGACTTCCAGCGTGCCACTGTGAAATGGGCGGTACTCACTTCCCTGGTGATCACTGCGTTGGCCTTGCTGACCGGGGCCTTGACGTTGTTCGTCTGATCCACCCTGACTCCCCACTAGACGCATTTCCCGCGCCGGACCGCCGGCGCGCGGATATCCGCATCCTGAAAAACAAAAACAAGAGTAGTTCGACATGACCCGTTTTCTGACTCGCAGAGCGTTTTTACCTCTTCTGGGGCTGTTGCCGATTGCAGGTGTCGATGCGAGCGATTTCATCGAAGACAGCAAATTGAAGTTGCAGCTGCGCAATGTCTACTTCAACGAAAACTTTCGTGATGAACATGGTTTGAGTGCCCGTTCGGCCAGCACGGCTAAAAGTGAGCGCACTGAGTGGGCGCAGGGCTTCCTGCTGGATTTTCAGTCAGGCTTCACCCCGGGCATCGTGGGCTTTGGGGCCGACGCCTTGGGTTTGCTGGGCGTCAGGCTTGATTCCGGGCGTGGCCGCAGCGGCACAGGGCTTCTTCCGGTGCATGACGACGGCCGGGCTGCAGACGAATTTTCCAGTGCCGGCGCCGCAGCCAAGGTCAAACTGGCGAAGACCACGCTCAAGTACGGCACACTGCTGCCCAAGACGCCTGTCTTGATCTACAACGATGCGCGCTTGCTACCGCAGACCTATCAGGGGGGGCAAATCATCAGCACCGACATCGATAACCTGACCCTGACAGCGGGCCATCTGGACCGCTTCAAGCTGCGCGATTCCACCGATAGCGTATCGATCGTTGCCGATGGTTATACCGGCGACAAAGGCGGGGATTTCACCTACGCCGGTGGCGACTACAAACTCGGCAAGCGCACGCGCTTGAGCTACTTCCATGGCGAGCTGGAAAACTTTTATCGTCAGGACTTTGCAGGCATCCAGCACGATTTTCCATTAGGCCCCGGGATGTTGACGGGCGACCTGCGCTACTTCAACAGCCACGACGACGGACGTGCCTACGCCTCGACAATCGATAACGACATGCTTAGCGCTCAACTGTCCTACGCCGTTGCAGGGCACAACTTCAGTGGCGGTTATCAAAAGCTCAGCGGTACCGCAGGACTGCCTTACATCAGTGGCGCAACGGTGTACTCGTTCAGTAACGTCGGTATCGGCAAGTTCATCGAAGAGGACGAGAAAACCTGGATGCTCAGCTACGGATATGACTTTGCGCCCTTGGGTGTACCAGGCCTGACGTTCATGACCCGTTACCTGAAGGGCAACGATGGCAAGTCCGACACCCAGATCAAAGAGTCCGAACGTGACACCGAACTGGCTTACGTCATCCAGAGTGGTGCATTCAAAGGCCTGGGGGTGAAGGTGCGTAATTATGTCTATCGCGCGGACTTCGCACGTGGCCGCGATAGCAACCGGATTTATTTCACCTACGACATTGCGATCTGGTAAGGATATTTCTCAACCAGGGATCAAGGGGGCCTGCACGACAAAGCCCTCGTCGAGGGCATCGAAGTACGCACCAGCCGGAATCAGCGGTGCGCAGGGTTCCCTGCATTTTTAATCCAGGTACTCAGCTCCGTCACCATTTTATTGACCTCACTGTCTTCCCGTTCCGAGGGGCGAACGATGGCTTTACGGCAGGGCAACAGTTGGGGTGGCACTTTGATCGCTCCGACTTCAGCGTGACGCTGTCACTCCAGGCCGCGAGTGCCGGTGGGGATTTCGAGTATATACGCATGCTCTCTAGATGCTGACCGTTCAGTTGGAAGAGTTGTTCAACTGCTGAAGCTCAAGTTGTTTGGCAGCACTGGCTTCGAGGTTTGCACGTTCTTCATCCAGATACCGATAAATACTTTGGAGGTTGGCGATTTTCTGTTTGACTTCTGCCATCTTCTTTTCAATTAGCTTGGCGCCGTCAGCACAATCGATCAGCTTGTTCCGCTGCGCATCCAGAATCTCGCCTATTTCCCCCAGGGAAAACCCCATGCTTTGCGCGCGCTGGATAAAGTCCAGATCCTGCAGAGTTTGCGCTGTGTAATCGCGATAGTTATTAGTTCGCCGCTGCGGTGAGATCAGGCCGATTTGCTCGTAGTAACGTAGCGTATGGCGGCTCGCACCGCTGCGGGCCTCGAGTTCGCCGATTTTCATGAAAACAACGCTTGACCATAGAGTTGGGTCGATAGTTTACGCTTGGTTCCTCACCTTAAACAAGGAACAGGGAAATGAGCGTGGAGTGCTTTGTCACGGGGGGTACCGGTTTCATCGGTCAACATTTGGTGGCGTACCTGAGTGCAAAAGGTCACACCATTCGGGTGTTGATGCGTCGCCCGGAGCGACTAGCTGAACTGCGGGAGCAAATCGACAATTTGGGCGGGTGCGCAACCCGGGTATTTGCCGTAGCTGGCGATCTGGAACGGGACAACCTGGGGCTGAGTCTTGCTGATCGAGAAGTGCTAAGGCACGCCAGCGTCGTATTCCACCTAGGCGCCCACTTCGCCTGGGGACTTTCAGTGGAGCAATCTCGTGCGGTGAACGTAGAAGGGGCAAAGCGCGTGGCGCTGTTGGCGGCTGAGCAAAAAAGCCGGTTAGTGATGATCGGCGGCTACATGCTGAAAAATCATGAACATCTGCAACGCATCGGGATTGATCCTCGTAATCCGGAGCTGACGAATTGGCCTGCCGTCTACCGGCATGTCGGTGGTTACGAGGCGAGCAAGCTGGAGGCGCATTTTGCGACCCTGGAGGTCATGTCCGCCAAGGGTGGGGAGATTACCGTTGTCCACCCGGCGACGGTCTGTGGCCACAGCCGCACGGGGCATATCGTTGACGGTCAGCCGCTAGTGGAGCTGATACGCAACCTTGTGCAGGGAAAGCTGACTGCAGTGCCTGGTACCGCCAAGCACTGGCTGCCACTGGTCACCGTGGATTACCTGGTTGAACTGGTGGCGGTTTGTGCTTTTGATCCTGCCATGGTGGGTCAGGAACTGCTGGCGCTTGATGACCAAACTCCCAATTTGCGAGAGCTCTTGGTACAGGTGGCACAACCTTTGGGCTTAAAGTCTCCAAAGCATTACATCTCACTCCGATTGCTGAAGTTGCTACTGAGTATTCCTCCCGTCGCGCGGATTTTGAATACAAAACCCGAAGCCTTGGACTTTATCCAGACCACTCGTTTTGATACAGCGTCGGTCGAGCAATTTGCCAACAGGTATGGAATAGCCAAACCGGATATACGTGAGTCTTTGCAGCACACTGCAACGTTCGTCAACTCATATTGCATAACCAAGGGCTAAGCCCTCTGACTTCTCCCTTGGGGGCGACAAAGTCGTTAGCCCCGATTAAATGGACTTTCCTAAGGTAAGTAATGCGGACTCATCAACTTGGAAGTGCAACCATCGTGCTTGAAATCGGCCCTTGTCGAGTCATGTTGATCCTATGCTGGGAGAGCAGGTGCATAATCGCCTCTAGCTTGGGGGTATGTTTAACTAACACTCAATCGCCTCAATCATCCGCTTGAGCACTACTTCACAGCGATGCTTGGGAGTGTGAACGCCACCTGATCCACCAACTTTTTTCCGCCATTTCGTACGGGAACTTCAAGAAGGTCGACAGCATCCTACTGGGCGATCCAGCTTATCCCACAATAAATACTGGGGTTGGTGGGATCTTCGTATCCTCAAGCTTTGCGCCGTCGATGTAGGGCGGCATTCTATCGAACGACAATTCAGCGACAGGGATCGTCATCAATGCAATCTACTTTCAGCAAAGGCGTCATATTTGCACTCTCCGCTGCGGCACTGAACGCAACGATCGGTGTACTCAGCAAAGTACTCATGAGTAATGGCTTCACCGCCAGCAGTGTCGCCGTCATCAAGACCGTACCTTCAAGCACGATCCGCTCGGCGGCGACGCAGTCAGCACAGTAAGGTTCTTGCGGGTACGCCGAATCGGTTAGAGGAAAGCGGTGGCCGTGCTCCAGCGTCGGCCGTCGCGGATCGTTACGTCGAACTGACCAATGCCTTCCTGGTCGGCGCCATCGAAGTCAGGATTATGCCGGTGCCCGGCCATCTGCCCCGCCTCGATAAAGGCTTGGGTGACCGGGTGTAGCGGGTTCTTGCCGACATACAACTCGCCTTGTGCTCCGTGAAAAATACCGTGTCATAAGCGTTCGGGTTCCATGACGGGCTGATCCAACGCATGGCTTTCTCGCCACTGGTGGTCGTCACTTCTTCCAGGTTGTTGTAGTTGGGCAGGAAGCCTGAGTACTGCTCCTTTTCGGTGACTTGCGAGGTGCAACCGCTAAGCATCAAGCCGGCTAGCGCGATGCCGACGAGTGGGTTGCGGGACAGGTTCATAGTGGTGAGTGCTCCATGGACGAAGTCGGTTTTTCGGTGGTAAAACTTCAGAATCGCCAGGTCATGTTGCCGGTCAGGGCTTGAATCCAGGCATCGTCGAACTCACCGGAGAGTTGATTGCCCGAGATTTCCTTGGTCTGGTCCACCGGCATGTCACCGAGCCAGACCATGGCCCAGCTGACGTTGATGTCGGTGTCTTTGTTCAGAGCGTAGGTAGCGCCAGTGGCGATTCGCCAGGATTCGCCCATGGGCACGATCACGCTGCGTTTGCTATCGGAGACGGCGCTGCTGTCGTAGGCCACGCCGACATTCCATAGCCATTGTTCGGTGGCCTGGTACTGCGCGCCAAGGGACAGGTGCCACGTGTCCTTGAACCCGGCGTCGACCGACTTCGACTGCGCGCCAAACGCCGTGGTGTCGACCTGTACACCGATCTCGCCGAACTCTGACCAGTCCTGCCAGTTAGCCGAGGCCAGTAGGGCCCATTGCCGGTCCAGTTGCTGGAACAGGCTCAGGGTTACGGTCTGCGGTACCGTGGTGTCGAGTTTGGTGTTGGTATCGTTGATTCGTTCCAGCAGCCGGCCGTCGCCTTTGACATCCAGGCGGTCTTCGAAGTCCAGGTCGACTTTACTGGTGTAGGCCAGGCCGATACGCGTGCCGGGTTGCGGGGCATAGATCACCCCGACGTTGGCACCATAACCCCAGGCACCGTCCTTGTACTTATATTGGCCATCAGTACGATCGGTGAAGCCGAAGGGAGAGCGGTCAATTGCCGTTTGCGCCTGCAGCATGCCGTACATGGCCTTGATACCGACGCCCACCGACCATTGCTCGTTGAAGCTATACGCCACACTGGGCACCAGGGACAAACCCAGCAGGCTGGAGTTTTGCGCGAAGTAGCGCCCGGACCAATCGTTGTCGTAGTTGACCGCCAGACCGAAATCACCGTACTGGCCGAAGCCGACGCTCCAGTGGTCGTCCAGTTCATGGCTGATGAAGAAGCTGCCACCGGGAATTGGATCGAGCGCGTTGCCACTGCCGCTGCCGGGAGAGTTTGTGCCAGCGTCGCGATCGAAGCTCAAGTCGCCATACATTACCTGCAAGCCAGCGGTGATTTGTGTGCCCGGCAGATAACTCATGCCCGCCGGGTTGCTGGCAATGGTCGATGGGCCCTGCGCACGAGCGGCGGCACCCGAATTGGCCAGGCCGGCATTATCGGTGCCGATTTCATAGAGCAGTATGCCGCCGGCCCAGGCATGTTGGCAGCACAGCGCAAGGAGTGTTAAGGATGGCAGGGCAGCGGTTCTGATTGGCATGGTTTACCTCGGTACTATCCATTGTCGAATTAACGTAGCGGATGCACACTTTTCAAAGGTGTTACTACAGGTGCCTCACGCATCCCCTCGAGTCGAATTGATAGGCTGGGGATTTCGGGTGGCGTATACGCTGTTGTTTCCCAAGTAACCGTTCGGAAATCACAAAGGGGTGAAATGGCGACCCCTGATGAGGCCGCCATTTTTCGCCTGTCTGATCAGTTGCCCGCTGGCATCGGCAGGTTGATACCTTCTTTTTTCAGGACGTCACGCACGTACTGGAATTTCTGGTATTGCGACAGCTTGATCGGCCCGTCGTAACCCATGCTTTGCAGTTTGCGTGGTGGGTAATCCACGTAGGTTTTCATCAACTTGATGATCGCGCCCGTGATCGGCACCATCGTCCAGGTGCGTTCGGTGAAGTTGTTCATGAACAGGTCATAGCGCTCTTGCGGGTCTTGCCACAAGTCGAAGACTTGCGGCACGGTGGCCACATATTTTTCGGCGCCTTTCCATCCCAGGTTAGTGTCCACCGCCAAGCCACCGGTTTGCGCGCCGTCATCGCCGCGCAGGTTGAACACCGCCTTGTAGTTGCCGACACGGGCCGCGCCTGGTGACAGTTCGTTCTCGGTAAAGTAGAACCACTCTTTGCGCGGTGAAGGGCCACTGCCGGTGAGCACGGGCGTCATGTCGTAACTGTCGAAGATGATGGGTTGACCTTCGCGATCTTTTTCCGGCAGCTTCACGCCCGCCACGGAAGCGAACGTCGCCATCAGGTCCAGGCCACCGAGCATTTCGTGGTTTTTGCTGTCGGGCTTGATCTTGTCTGGCCAGACGGCAATGGCCGGCACCCGGTTGCCGCCTTCACGCACCGTGCCTTTGGTGCCGCGGAACGGAGTGTAACCAGCGTCCGGATACACATCCTGCCAGGCCCCGTTGTCGGTGGTGTAAACCACCAGGGTGTTTTTATCCAAGCCTAGCGCCTTGAGCTTGTCCATGATGCGGCCGATGTGGGTGTCGAGTTCGACGATGGAGTCGGCGTACTTGGACTTGGACATGGACTTGTGAATGAACTCCGGTGCCGGCATGTTCGGCTGGTGCACTTTCATGAAGTTGACGTTGATGAAAAACGGCTTGTCCGATTTGGCCGCGGTGTCGAGAAACTCCAAAGCAGCTTTTTCGACGTAGTTATCAAAGAACGGAATGCCGACCACGCCGGGTTTGCCGTCTACGACAGGCGTGTCCACGTACTGGCCGTTGACCTTGAATTCTTCGACCGGTTTTTCCCCCGCCTTGCCAGACAATGCACCCTTGGTGACCCGTTGGAACATCTCACGGGTTTCCGGATCCATGTCCGGGAACCAGGTCGGGTCTGCGTAGGTGTAGGCATTGAGGTGGTACAGGCCGACGTATTTCATCACGTCGTAACCCTGGGCATTGGGCAGCGCATAATCGGCTTCGCCCAAGTGCCATTTGCCGGTGAAGTAGGTGTCGTAGCCACCGGTTTTTAACACTGATGCCAATGTCCACTCGGCGGCTGGCAAGCCGCCGCCCTGGCCCTGGAAGGCCACGGTGGTCATGCCGCTTCGATTGGGGATACGCCCGGTCTGCATGGCCGCCCGACCAGGTGTGCAGCTTGGCTGGGCGTAAAAAGAGTAAAAAGTGACCCCTTCTGCCGCCAGCTCGTCGATGCTGGGCGTCGGCATGCCTCGACCGACCCCACCCCCGTAGGGACCCAGGTCGCCATAGCCGGTATCGTCGGAGACGATAAACAGAATGTTGGTCTTTTCCGTCTGGGCTGCGTGGGCAAATCCAGTCAAGGACAAAAGTGCGGCAAACACTATTGATAATCTGAAACGATCCGATAGCTGTTCCATCCAGGATTCCTCATTGTTTCATGTGGCAACCGGGTGATGAGTGCACATCAATGTTGAACCTTGGTGCATTGACCACCGAGCAATTAGCCTAGGTACTGCGTACAGAATCATTTTCCCCTTGTTGCATGACCGTGCACGGATTAAGGCGCAGGGAGGAGTCTAGTGCGGTTTTTTTCAAATTAACGGGCGATTGCAGTGCTTTAGTGGCTGATGTAACGCCAGAATTACAATCTGGATTAACACCAACATGAAAACGGTAAACACAATCGCCACATACAACGCGACTCAACTACGCATGACGCTGGTATTTCATCGAGTCGCATGTACAACATCGCCACAGAAAATATCGACGCTGCCATCCTCGGGTGAAGTGCGTACGACAACGGCGTACTTGCCGGAAAGCAGCTCGGGCAGGGGTATCGGCGCGCTCCTGTAAAAGGTCCATCCACCGGTGCCTGCATTGGGTTCAGTATTGACCTTGTCGTTCATTGCGAACGCGGCTGGCCCAGGTTGCTGGCAACTGCCCTCGTTGATGAAGGTGTAGATGCGCGGCGGCAGGATGGTGCCGTTGGGAACGCCGGTCAGGTAGAAATCAAAATTGGTTTGATTGCCTTCGCCGGTTAACGTGGTTGTGGCGGTATGACCAGGATTTCTCTGGGTCGCTGCCAAAGGAAGATTCATTGACTGGTGGTGTGAGCTGGAGCAGCCGAAGAGAGTTGCGGTGATCAATAGCGCTGACAGGGGCAGACAGGGTTTCATTGCCAACCTCCAATAATGGAAGAAGTGCGTTGGGGGGACTATTGGGTATAGCTCATTAACGTCGCGCCGCGTTCATGAACGTTTACTTTTATGGCTCCCCCAAATCCGTGAACACCCCGGTTTATCAATCAGACTTGGCTAATCCCATGCTCACGCTTGAGCACCTGCAGGTAAGTGGGTGGTTGCGTCACGGTGCCGCGTGGTCGCAAAAGTGCATGCAATTTCGGCAGGCGGAAATACGGCACCGATGCCATCAGGTGTGAGCAACATGCCTCGGGCGTTTGTGAAGAAAGTCCGCGGGTAGTCCCACCAGCGACGATCATCTTGGGGCAGGCGGCGGATATCGCTGCTCAGCGATCACTGCAACACGCCGGCATCCATCAGCAAGCGGCCCAGCAAAAACTTGAGGCCGGTGACACCCGAAAGGTCACGCAAACACTTACGCATCAACGAGTGGCGAGTCGTGGGTAGCCCCGACACAAGGCAGAGATCGGGATCTTCAGCCGTAGCGGTTTTGGAGTGGTGAGTCAGATGGTAAGGGCGGTATTTGTGCAGTTCGTTCCAGATGGGACGGGCGCACACCCAATCGACCAGAACCTCGTTGCACCGGGCTGTTGCAGGAACGTGCGCCAAATCTGGTGACCCTGGTCCACGAAACGTTTGGTGCAGGCAAAAAATTCGGTGCGCAGCTTTCACTGATACCGAACAGCTCACAGGCGACGATGGCTTCCCTGACCTGCAAGGGAGCGCCGTCCTTTGCCACCAGGAGTTCGAACACCAGACTCTTTACGCAAGGTTTACCCGGTCCGGTTGCACTGGACATGAATAACAGGATTACCACTCAGCCTACAGCTGAAGCAGGATGGACGTTTACCGAAGTGCACCTATTCCCGTGTCTGACCTGTTGTCCGGAAAATACGCCGTCGTCGTCCGTACGACACCCGAAGATGGCAGCATTGATATTTTTTGCGGGGATATTGCGCAAGCGGTGCAGTGAAACGGTTACGGTGATTTAGTGAATTGTACGTCCGCTTTTGGCCGATTGCTGCCTGTCCATCAGGGCAGTTCGTGTATCACAGAACAAGTTCTAAACCAGCTGGCGGATCCCCAGAGACAAAATCAAACCACCGCACAGTCGATCGATTGCTTTTTTCCGACCTTGATACGCGGAAGCAATCTTAGGCTGCGATAGAGCGATTGCGACCATTCCATACCAGGTCATTGAAACCACCA
>Ga0247818_10001475_pt1 | contig 14924 bp, 16 predicted proteins | sample 13C_Glucose_Day1_FD_192424 | JGI IMG/M metagenome (GOLD analysis project Ga0247818, IMG submission 192424) | Soil microbial communities from agricultural site in Penn Yan, New York, United States - 13C_Glucose_Day1 | ecosystem: Environmental > Terrestrial > Soil > Agricultural land | place...
GACAAATTCCCGGTATTTACAGTTGCTGAGGCCTCAAACGGGCCTTAGACTGCCGCCCCTTCGTAAATTGAGTGCCGGGTGGCGTTTGCAATAAACGATGCCTTTTCGTCGACCGGACACGGTTCGCCGGAACGCTCCCTATTTCGCCTTAATGCACGTTTTTTTATAGAGATATCAATGACAAAGGACAAGTTGCTGGCCATGCCGGCAGATGACTACATGAATGCCGAGCAACACGCTTTCTTCACTGAGCTGTTGCAGAACATGAAAGTCGAAACCCACGAGCGCATTGAGCAAAACCGTATCGCCATCGAAAGCCTGGACACTCCGGCCGACCCGGCGGACGCGGCTTCGGTTGAAGAAGAGCGCACCTGGCTGGTGAACGCGATCGATCGCGACCAGCGCATGCTGCCGCAACTGGAACAAGCCCTTGAGCGCATCAAGGAAGACAGCTTTGGCTGGTGCGACGACAGCGGCGAGGCCATCGGCCTGAAACGCCTGCTGATCAGCCCGACCACCAAGTACTGCATCGAAGCTCAAGAGCGTCACGAGCAGATCGACAAGCACCAGCGTCAGGCCTGATTCCATGGCTGCCCCCTGAATGGGGGGCGCCTGCAAAAGATCGCAGCGTTCGGCAGCTCCTACAGTGGTTCACGTAAACCCATGTAGGAGCTGCCGAAGGCTGCGATCTTTGCTTTTGCTCGTCTGCACTATCCCGAGTGGTTCCATTGACCTGCTGCAGACTCCACGACTAACGAACCATGGATAATGGCGTTCTAGTGGCGTTTAATGCAGTCACAACAATGAGAACAAGCGTGGGGTGTTGATATGACGAGAGATGGATCTCTGGTTGGGGCTTTGCCCGCACCAGTGCTATTGCCGAAAAACCGCTGGATCGCTCCGACCCTGCAAAGCATCGCCCTGATGCTGTTGCTCGCCGGCATGACGCTGGGTGGATGGTCGCTGTACATCGGCCTGCCGCTGGCGGTGCTGATTGTCTGGCTGCCGCGCCTGCGCTCGCGGGCCATCCCCGATGTTGCGCCTGTCGATGCCGGCAGCGCGATTTCCGAACTCACTCGCGATCTTTCCTACACCACCAGTCATAACGCGCTGTCAGCCGCTGGTGTGGCGTTTTCCGTCCAGCAACTGGCGAGCAAACTCGAATCGCAACTCGACGCGGCGGCGCAGATTGTCAGCAACGCCGAAGTGATGATTGCCACTGAACATGCCACTTCGCAGCTCAGTCGTGAAGCGCTGGACGCCGCCAGCGAGGCGCATCACAGCAGTGCGGCGGGGCGCACCGAGCTGGTGGATTCGATTGCGCGCATGCATCAACTCAGTCAACGCGCCAACGCCAGCCGTGAATTGATCGAAGCCCTGAGCCTGCGCAGCGATGACATTCAACGGGTGACGCTGGTGATTCAGTCCATCGCCAGCCAGACCAATCTGCTGGCCCTCAACGCGGCGATTGAAGCGGCGCGGGCGGGTGAGCATGGCCGTGGTTTTGCGGTGGTGGCGGATGAGGTGCGTGGTCTGGCAGCCCGCACGGCCTCGGCGACCGGCGAGGTCGGGGAGATGGTCGCCGATATTCAGCAGCGCACGGCGCAAGTGGTGGAGCAGATCCGCGAGCTGTCCAGCGATCTGCAGACCGGTGTCGAACAAGTTGAAAACACCGGCCAGCATCTGGAAAACATCGCTCGGCTGGCAGCGGGGGTGGAAAGTCAGGTCGGTGAAATCGCTCGTGGCGCGGAAACCAATCGCGAGCAACTCGACAGCCTGTTCAAGGCCATCGAGCAGATGCGCAGTGATCTGGCGATCAGCGATCAGCAGACCCGACGTCTGGCCGAGGCCGCTGTGCAGATGGAGGGGCAGGCGGAAACCATCAGCGAGCGTCTGGCCGAAGTCGGTCTGGATGACTATCACCAGCGCGTCTATGACCTGGCGCGTGAGGGCGCGAGTCAGATTGCCGCGCGGTTCGAGGCGGATGTCGAGCAGGGGCGAATCAGTCTTGAGGATTTGTTCGACCGTCAATATCAACCGATTCCCGGGACGCAACCGGCGAAGTTTCAGACCCGTTTCGATCGCTACACCGATCAGGTATTGCCGGCGATTCAGGAGCCGTTGCTGCCGCGCCATGAGGGGTTGGTGTTCGCCATCGCCTGCACGCAGCAGGGTTATGTGCCGACGCACAATCTGGCGTTCAGTCAGCCGTTGACCGGTGACCAGCAGGTGGACGCGGTGGGTAACCGCACCAAACGCAAGTTCGCCGACCGCACCGGGATTCGCTGCGGCAGCCATCAACAAGCGGTGTTGTTGCAGACCTACACCCGCGACACCGGGGAGCTGATGCACGACTTGTCGGTGCCGATCATGGTCAAGGGCCGGCATTGGGGCGGACTGCGCCTGGGCTATAAACCGGAGAATCCGCACTGATCGATTGTTACCGCTCGCGCAATGAATCTGTGCACCGGCGTTGCTGTTTCCTCTGCGACGAAGTCATTAACATGGCCGTTAGTTAGGTAGCTAATGAAATCGAGAGGTCAGTATGTGCAGAGTCGATGTCGCGGTGATGATTGGCAGTGGCGTGCCCGCCGGATTGCGCGCAATGGGCCGGAGCGTGTGCTGGGTGGTGCTGCTTAATGGTGAGCGGCGCGGCACCGCGTTCGCCAGTCGCGACGAGGCGGAGGAGTGCAAGGCTGCCTGGCTCGCGCAACTGATGGCCGAGCCTGGCGACAGCCTGCACTGACATGCATTAACGTCCGTCGTGCAGGCGTACGTTCAATTCATCGACCATCCCTGCTTCTTCGCCGTCGGCGCGCAACCATTCCTTCAGAAGTTGCGCCTGTTGCGGCGTCCAGAAGTCGGCATCGATCAACTTGGTGTTGGCATCCAGCGGATGCGCCTCGATGAAATCGTCGATTGCCCCGTTTTCCGACGGCAGACCCAGTTGGTCGAACAGGGTTTTCAGATCATATGCAGGCAGTTCCATCGTGTACTCCTTTTTGCGTGTGCCGGAATGGCGCTGTCGCTCGCTCTTTATCTGAGGCAGCCGTTGGACAAGAGTTCGATCCGTGATTCAAGCGAGCGGGCGAGGGCGCACGCTTCGTTGTGGTCTTCGCGGAAACCTCTTACACGACCGGTGGAAGATTCCTTGATATGAAAGAACGCGTTTCCCGCCGGAACTACCTGAAATCGTGGTCTCTGGTTACCTGATCCGTGCCCTGCAAGTTCAGCCAAATGGGTGCCTTGCAGCACGAACGGCGAGTCAATGCCTGGGTTGGAAGGCTGGGCAAAGTGAGTCAGAGTGCACATATGAAGTCCTTTTCATGAGATAGCCGACGGTTACAGGTCGGTTCGGGTAGTCGGAAGGAGCATCGCTGCTCTAGAATCGCCAGTGTCTGGTGGCGACAGGTGCCTATCTAAAGCAATTTTTTACCGGCGATATGTCGGAAAAGGGCTTTTTTTCGTCAGTTTTTTCCCTAAAGTTTGTAGTCCGTCTTCGTTGCGCTTCAATGAAGATTTTTCCTTCAAGGTTTGGCGAACGTCGAGGCAAGTTTCTCGCCTGACTTTCCAGTAGTCTTGCGAACCCTTGATGAATGGGCGTTCTGTTTGTTTCAGGTTTACTGAAGTCGTTCGGTAACAGCATCGGCCTGGCCGTTTTTTTGCCGTGCGCGTTTTGGCGCAGGGTACTTTTCAGATGTGGGGATGTTTCTTTGGCAGTCAGTAATCTCGATATGCATGCTTTGTTCGTGTTGGGTGATTTGCGTGCAAAGCTGGTCAAGCTGTTTCAATCGCGTTTTGTTTACATCACCGAACAGAACGCCGAAGGTATTTACGTGGCGGAGATCGACACCGAAAGTGCATTGGTGGTCGATGACAAACCGGGGCTCAAGCTCAAGGTCGGCGATCATTTCAGCGCGGCCGTGCTGCCCAGCCGTGAAGGCGGCAAAATGGATATCCGCTTTCGCGAAATCAAACTGACGGTCTACGGCCTGGGCGACTACGCCTTTGTCGATACCGCCGATGGTCACGCGATCCTGTTCAAGGAAGGCCACAGCGTGGTGACGGTGTTTGCCGCGCACCAGCAACTGCAGGAAGGCCTGACCAAGACCCTGAAAGCCGTTACCGGTAAAGCGGCGAAGTGGCGCAAGGGCGAACTGATCACGTTCAAGGCCAGCGAGTGATCGGTGGCTTGAGTCGCGCCGACTTCCATTCGCAGAACCTCGACCGCGCGCGTGAAGAGGCCTTGCGCCTGTTCAACGCCAAAGCCGGATTGCAGGGCGCGTGGCTGAATTGGGTGGCAGCGCAGATCTACACCTTGCGGCCTGCGGAATACGCCAGCATGGTCAGACGCGAGCTGCAAAGCTTGCAGGAAAAGTCTGAAACGTAACCTCGTCGGGATGGGGCCCCGGAAAAAGCAGGAACCTCGGCTACAGTCAGTTGACTGAGTATTCAGAGGCTTGCGGTCTTCTGCCAGGCCAGCCTGCTATTGCTGTGAACAGCACGAGGTGCAAAAGCATGAAAGGATTTCGACGGTTACTGGCCGCCAGTGTGGTCACGTTCGGTGTGCTGACATCGGCGCAACCGGTGACGGCGGCGCAAACGCCCATCCATTTTGCCGACCTGAACTGGGAAAGCGGCAGCCTGATCACCGATGTCCTGCGGATCATCGTCGAGAAGGGTTATGGCCTGCCGACCGATACGCTGCCGGGTACCACCATCACTCTGGAAACTGCGCTGGCCAACAATGACATTCAGGTCATTGGCGAAGAGTGGGCCGGGCGCAGTCCGGTGTGGGTCAAGGCTGAAGCCGAAGGCAAGGTCGCGAGCCTGGGCGATACGGTCAAGGGTGCCACTGAAGGCTGGTGGGTGCCGGAATATGTGATCAAGGGCGACCCGGCCAAGGGTATCAAGCCGCTGGCGCCGGACTTGCGCAGTGTCAGTGATCTGAAGAAATACAAGGACGTGTTCAAGGATCCGGAAAACCCGAGCAAGGGTCGTTTTCTCAACAGCCCGATCGGCTGGACTTCGGAAGTGGTGAACAAACAGAAGCTGACCGCTTACGGCCTGCAGGACGATTACACCAATTTCCGCAGTGGATCGGGTGCGGCGCTGGACGCCGAGATCAGCTCTTCGATCCGTCGGGGCAAACCGGTGCTGTTCTATTACTGGTCGCCGACGCCGCTGCTGGGCAAATTCAAACTGGTGCAGCTGGAAGAGCCACCGTTCGATGCCGAGGCGTGGAAGACCCTGACCGATGCCGATAACCCCAATCCGAAACCGACCCGTTCGCTGGCGTCGAAGCTGTCGATCGGGGTGTCTACGCCGTTCCAGAAACAGTATCCGCAGATTGCCGAATTCTTCAGCAAGGTGGATTTCCCGATCGAGCCGTTGAACAAGGCGCTGGCTGATATGAGCGAGAAGCACACCGCACCACGCCAGGCGGCGGAAGCGTTCATGAAGGCGCATCCGCAGGTGTGGCAGGCGTGGGTGCCGAAGGATGTGGCGGAGAAGGTATCCGCCAGTTTGTGACACTGCTCTTGTAGGAGCTGCCGCAGGCTGCGATCTTTTGATCTTGATCTTAAAAAATCAAAGTCAAAAGATCGCAGCCTGCGGCAGCTCCTACAAGGCATCGGGTTGAGTTCAGAACCTGGTTTGCACCGCCAATTCAAAGGTACGCGGCGTACCCAGATAGTAAGCCGGCGATACATGCGCAAACTCGGCATACACCTCGTTGGTCAGGTTGCGCACCCGGCCGGTGACGGTGGTGCGCGAGTCGACCTTGTAGCTGAGGAAGCTGCCGAACAGCGTGTACGACGGCACGGTCATGGTGTTCGCCGTGTCCGCATACACCGACGCCACATACCGCGCATCGACCCCGCCTTGCCATTGCGGCGAAAAATCATAAGTCAGCCATAGATTGCCGACCCGATCCGGGACGTTGGTCGGCGTGTTGCCCTTGCGCGACACCACCACGCCAGCGGCATTCTTTTCGGTGAAGTCGTCGTACTGCGCATCGACCCAGGCGAAATTGCCTTCGGCCATCAGCTTGTCGGTGATCCGCAGGGAACTGGCGATCTCGATGCCCTTCGAGGTTTGCTGACCTACCGGGATGCTGCTGGTCGGATCCAGCGGGTCAGTCACGGCGAAGTCCTTGCGCTCGATGGTGTAGGCGGCAACCGTCGCCGAGCCACGGCCATCCAGGTAGTCGAACTTGCTGCCGATTTCCCATTGTTTGCCGGTTGAAACATCGAAGTCCTGCGTGCCGTTCGGTTGTTCGGCGGCGGTGCTGTATTGCACGTAGACGTTGGCCGATGGAATGAACTGGTAAGTCAGGCCAACGCGCCCGGTGACCGGCTCCCAACTGCGTTTGAGGTGCTTCGGATTGGCGGCCGTCACCGTGCGGTGGTTGGTCACGTCGAGGTCGATGTCGTCGTACCGCAGGCCGGTGAGCAGCGCCAGTTTGTCGGTCAGTGCCAAGCGGTTTTCCACGAACAGCGCTTTGGTGGTGACCTCGTTGGTCTTGTCGCTGATCAGCGCCGGGTTGGTGCCGGGAATATCGTAGAAGTGCCCGGGCCGGTAGTTGTTCGGATCGACCGTGCTTGCGCCTTTGATGTTCAGCGGCGAGTTGGTGGTCTGGTTGACCTTGTATTCGAAGCCGCCGGACCAGGTGGTGTCGAGGCCGAACAGGCTGTTGTCGTGGCGCAGTTCGAACTGGTTGCCGTTCTGCTCACCCTGATGCCGCACTTGATAGGCGGTGGAGCGGTTCACTGCCGTGTTGTCGGCGTTGTACTGATAGGTCTCGAGGTTGCGGTAGTCGCGCTGGCTGTCGAGGTGATACAGCGTGTTGCGCAGGGTGGTGCTGTCGTTGATCCGGTAGTCGATGATCGAACGCACCCAGATCGTGCGCTGTTCGTAGCGCCCGTCCTCGACGTTGTAGTTGTTGAAGCGGTTGTGTTTGTCGATTTTCAACTCGCCGGCCTTGGGGTTGAGCACCGGCGTGCCCCAGTAGGGGCTGTCTTCGTGTTCGTCCTGATATTCCAGGGCCAGGGTGTGCGACAGATCCGGCGTGAGGTCGCTGAGCAACGAGAACGCCACGCTCCAGGCATCGCGCTCCTGACGGTCGATGTAGCCGTTGCTGGTGTTATGACTGACGTCGAGCCGCGCGTAGTGCTGCACGTCGGCACTCGGGTCGGTCAGCGCGTGGTTGAGGCCGAACGCGGTTTCGGTGGTGTCGTAGCTGCCATAGCTGACGCGACCTTCGGCGGCTTGTTCGTTGTGGGTCGCCAGTTTGGTCACGTAGTTCAACGAGCCGCCGACCGAGCCTGCGCCGTTGATCAGCGACGACGGGCCGCCCACCAGTTCGACTCGATCATAGATCCATGAATCCACCGGTCGGGCGAGGCCGCCAGAGACGTTGATGCCATTGAACATCTGGGTGATCTGGCTGCTGGTGAAACCACGGTAGGAGACGAATCCGCCAAAGCCTGGCGGCGCGCTGGCATTGACCCCGGGCAGGGTGTTGGCGGCGTCCTGGAAGTTCTGTGCGCCGTGGCGTTCGATGTCGTTGCGGTTGGCGACGGCCACTGACGCAGGTGTGTCGCGTACGCTGAGGCCGAGGCGCGAGGCCATGCCGCTGGATTGATCGAGGCTCAGGCCCGGTTCGCTGGTGGATTCGCCGTCGATGGTGATCGGCGCCAGATCGACAGTGGATTGCGCCCAGGCGTTAAGGGACAGGCAGCCGCACAGGCTCGCCAGCAGAGGAATATGTTTCATCGTTGAATCCTGAATGCTTGTCTGGGAATCAGCGCACAGGCGAACGCCGCGCGTTGGCGCAGTGAGCTGAAAAATCAAAAAGGCAAAGACACTCAGGCGAGCGGCGGGGCGCGAGGGTTGGCCGAGGGCCAGGTGAAGCGGGCAGGGAGGTCGGCGCTGACAATGGGCGCCAGCGGCGGGCTGTGCTGTTCCGGCAGAACCGCGAGGGTCAGGCTGGAGTTGAACGCGGGGCCCATGCCGCCGCCGACCGAGCACAGCGGGCAGCCGAATGCCTTGGACAGGGTCGGCAATTGTTCTTCGCTGGGATTGCTGGTCAGCGGCGCTTGAGTGGCCGGATCGACCGTACAGAACTGGCCGCCGATGCCGTTGAGCTGCATCCCGACCATTTGTCCGTGACCGATGCTGCAGGCGAACACGTTGAACAGGACACAGCAATAGAGCATCCAGGCCAGCAGTGAGCGATCGGAACGGGTGAATTTCATGGGGCGGCACTTTACCGTACCGCTGATCGGTCGTGCACTTCAAAAAATGCCAACTAGGATGTTTTGTTCAAATCCCTTGAAAGGATTCTCGACCATGACCTTTGTGTTGGCTCAATGGCTGGTGACGATATTTGCGGCAATCAGCCTGGTGCACGTGTATTGGGCGCTGGGTGGGCAATGGGCGGCGGTGGCGGCGGTACCGCAAGTGCCGGTGCAAGGACTGGTGGTGACGGTGCGACCGGCGTTCGAACCGTCAGGCTGGATTACCTTGCTGGTAGCGGCAGCGTTATTGGTGATCGCCGCGCTGGTGTGCATGCGTGTCGGCTGGGGCATGCCGGCGGTGCATCACAAGGCGTTGCAATGGGTGATCAGCGCGATTGCGCTGTTGATGTTTGCCCGGGCGATCGGCGATTCGAATCTGGTGGGTTTTTTCAAGGAAGTGAAGGGTTCGCGGTTTGCGCGGCTGGACACCTGGGTGTATTCGCCGTTGTGTCTGGTGTTGGGGGCCGGGTTGTTGGCGGTGGCTTGGGTTTGAGGTTTGAGATGATCTGGAGATTGCTATCGCGAGCAGGCTCACTCCTGCATTTGGAATGCGTTCCCCTGTAGGAGTGAGTCTGCTCGCGATGGCGTCATTACAGACAATATAAAACTTCAGCTGCCGCTCTCGGTGCGGCGGCTACTCACCTCAGCCGGCACATCATCCCCCGCCATGCGCTTGCGGAACAGCGCTGCCCGCGCCAGCAGCAACGTGGTCACGGGCACGGTGATCGCCAGCAGAATCGGAATCAGCCAGGCATGCATCACCGGCCCGGATTTCAATGCCGAGAAACAGATGATCGACGCCAGTGCCACGCACCACGCGCCCAGCGTCGAGGCTAGCGCCGGCGGGTGCATGCGCTGGAAGTAATCCTTCATGCGCAGCAATCCGGTCGCGCCAATCAGCGCAAACACTCCGCTGAGCACCAGCAGAATCGCCACCGGAATCTCGACCCACAATGACAATTCAGCATTCATTCGATCACCTCGCCACGCAGCAGGAATTTCGCCAGGGCAAACGAGCCGACGAAGCCGAACAGCGCGATCAGCAGCGCCGCTTCGAAGTAAGTGTCACTGGAATAGCGAATGCCCAGGGTCAGCATCATCAGCATGGCGACGATATACAGGTAATCCAGAGCGAGTACCCGATCCTGTGCCGACGGCCCCTTGAACAGGCGAATCAAGGTCAGGACCATCGCCAGTGAGAACAGGAACAGCGTCAGCAGAATCGCGTTCGACAGCAGCGGGCTCATTCGAAAATCTCCATCAACGGCTGCTCGTAGGCAGTCTTGAAGTGGTGGATGAAGTGCGCCTCGTCATCCAGATCCCAGACGTGCAGCAGCAGAATGCTGCGATCCAGCGCCAGCTCCGACCACACGGTACCGGGCACCACGGTGCAGATCATCGCCAGCGCCGCCAGACCGTTGGCGTCGCGCAGGTCCAGCGGGACTTTGACGAAGCGCGAACGCGGCGGTCGGCGACCGGCGTTGAGCACGCCCCACGCGACGATCAGATTGGAGAGGATCACGTCACGGCCGACCAGCAGGAACAGGCGCAGGATGGTCAGCGGGCGGCGAATGCGCACCTGTTTCGGGCGCAGCTTGCGCATCATCAACGGTGCGGCGAACCCGAGTATTGCGCCGAGCAGCAGGTTGCCCGGGCTGACAGACAAGTTCAGCGTCAGCCACAAAACCCACAACGCCAGTGACAGCAACGGAGCCGGAAATACGCGCTTCATGGCTGCACCTCCAGCATCGCCGCTTTGGCTTCCGGGCTTGGCACGGCGCGGGTACCGAGCACCGCCATCACGTATTGCTGCGGATTATTCAGCGCGTCAGCGGTGGCCTGGGTGTAACGCAGCAGCGGTTCGGCCTTGAAGGTCAGGGCGATGCTCAGCCCCAGCAACAGGAAGATCGGCGCACATTCGAGCTTGCGCAGCAGCGGTGAAGGGCGCTCCTCGGGCGTCCAGAAACGCTGGATGCCCATGCGCGCGAATGCCATCAACGAGGCCAGTCCGGACAGGATCAGCAGCGCCAGCAGCGCCCAGGCCGCGTTCGAGATCGGCGCATCAGTACCCAGCCCCAGTGGATTGAGCAGCGCACCGATCAGGTTCAGCTTGCCGATGAATCCGGACAGCGGCGGCATGCCGATGATCAGCAGCGCGCAGGCGATGAAGCTCAGGCCGAGAAACGCCATGGTCCACGGAATGACCTGACCGACCACGGCTTTCTGCTCGTCATCGAGGTTGATGCCCTTGGGCGGTTGCAGGGATTCCTGCGGACGCGGCAGCAACTCGCTTTCATCCTCCAGCGGGATTTCGTTGGCCGAACGCGAACGCTCGATCAACTCCGCCAGCAGGAACAGCGCACTCAGTGCCAGGGTCGAGCTGACCAGATAGAACAGCGCTGCGCCGATCAGGTTCGGCTGGGCGAAACCCACCGCCGACAACAGAATCCCGGCCGACACCAGAATGCTCAGGCTGGCCATCCGCTCCAGACGTTGCGCGGCGAGAATCGCCAGCGCCGCGCAGGCGATGGTCGCCATGCCGCCGTAGATCAGCCAGTCGCCACCGAAGAACGCCGAAGCCCCGGCCTGCCCGGAGAACAGCAGTGTCCACAGGCGCAGCAGAGTGTAGACGCCGACCTTGGTCATGATCGCGAACATCGCCGCCACCGGCGCACTGGCTGAGGAGTAGGCCGGCACCAGCCAGAAGTTCAACGGCCACATGCCGGCCTTGGCGAGGAACGCCACCGCGAGAATCCCCGCGCCGGCGTGCAGCAAGCCACGATCGGTTTCCGGCACCAGCGGAATCTTCAGCGCCAGATCGGCCATGTTCAGGGTGCCGGTGACGCCATAGATCAGCGCCGCGCCAATCAGGAACAGCGACGAGGCCAGCAGGTTGATCGAGATGTAGTGCAGGCCCGACGACACCCGCGCCCGACCCGAACCGTGCAGCAACAGACCATAAGAGGCGGCGAGCAGCACTTCGAAGAACACGAACAGGTTGAACAGGTCGGCGGTGAGGAAGGCGCCATACAGGCCCATCAGTTGAATCTGGAACAGCGCGTGGAAGCTTGACCCGGCGCCGTCCCAGCGCGCCATGGCAAACAGCAGGGCGCTGACGCCGATGATCCCGGTCAGCACCAGCATCAATGCCGACAGGCGATCGACCACCAGCACGATGCCGAACGGCGCCTGCCAGTTGCCCGGCAGGTACACGCCGATGGAACCGGGCACGCCGGTGGTTTGCGTCCACTGCAGCAGCATCACCGAAATGAACAGGCCGACGAGGCTGGAGAACAGATTGATTTTCGCCTTCAGCGGCCGGTGCTTTTCGCCGAGCATCAACATGATGGCGGCGGTCAACAGCGGCAGCAGGATCGGTGCGGCGATCAGGTGAGTCATCGCCATCATTCCTTGGGCTCCCGGCCGTCCACGTGGTCGGTGCCGGTCAGGCCCCGCGACGCGAGCAACACCACCAGGAACAACGCGGTCATGGCGAAGCTGATGACGATGGCGGTCAGCACCAGTGCCTGCGGCAGTGGATCGGTGTAGTGCAGCAGGTCCTGGGTCACGCCGTCCTTGATCACCGGTTCTTTACCGATGAACAGGCTGCCCATGCTGAAGATGAACAGGTTGACCGCGTAGGAAAGCAGGCACAGGCCCATGACCACCTGGAACGTCCGTGGCCGCAGCACCAGCCAGACCCCGGACGCGGCGAGCACGCCGATGGCGATTGCGATGACTTCTTCCATCAGACGGCTCCTTTGCTGGCGACGGACTTGGGCAGCGACGCGGTCTTGTGACCACGCACCGATTGGTGGGCGAGGGCGGTGAGGATCAGCAGCGTCGAGCCCACCACCACGGCGTACACCCCGATATCGAAGAACAGCGCGCTGGCGATATGGATCTCGCCCAGCAGCGGCAAGGCGAAGTGCCAGGTGTGGGTGGTCAGGAACGGATAACCGACCGCCATCGCGCCGAGACCGGTGGCGGTGGCGAACAGCAGCCCGGTGCCCATCCAGCGCAGCGGTCGCAGGCTCATTTGCGCCTCGACCCACTGCGTCCCGGCGACCATGTATTGCAGGATGAACGCCACCGACATCACCAGTCCGGCGACGAAACCGCCGCCCGGCTGGTTATGGCCGCGCATGAACAGGTAGCACGACACCACCAGCGCAATCGGCAGCAAAAGGCGCACCAGCACCGCCGGCACCATCATGAAGCCGAGCGCGGTGTCGCTGGCGCTGCGCGGGTTGACCAGATCAGTGACCACGTCCGGTGCGAGCAGGCGTTGCTGAGCCGGCAGCTGCAGGCTTTCTTTCGGCGGGCGGAAGCGTCGCAGCAGGGCGAACACGGTCAGCGCCACGGCCACCAGCACGGTGATTTCACCGAGGGTGTCGAAGCCGCGGAAGTCCACCAGCATCACGTTGACCACGTTACTGCCACCGCCCTCGGGCATGGCGCGACTGAGGTAGAACGAGGAAATGTCGTTGGGCGTCTGCCGCGTCAGCATCGCGTAGGACAGCAGCGCCATGCCGGCGCCGACGGCAATCGACAGCAGCAAGTCGCGCAAGCGCCGCACGCGGGCCTTGCGCAGGCTCGACGGCAGTGGCGAGACTTCTTCGATCCGCCGTGGCAGCCAGCGCAGGCCGAGCAGGATCAGCACCGTGGTTACCACTTCCACCGCCAGTTGCGTCAGGGCCAGATCCGGCGCCGAGAACCAGACGAAGGTCACACAGGTCATCAACCCGCAGACGCTGACCATGGTCAGGGCGGCGAGACGGTGATACTTGGCCTGCCATGCGGCGCCGAGGGCGCAGGCAATCGCCAGCAGCCACAGGGTGACAAACACGATGGAACCCGGAATCTTCGGCCGGTCACCCCAGCTGAGGCTGCTGTGCAACATCGGGATCAGGCCGGCGAGCACTGCCGCCAGGACCATCAGGAACAGTTGCATTTGCAGGCGACGGGTGCCGAGGCGGCGTTCTACCCGACGGGCCATGCGCATCATCAGCACCAGGCTGCGTTCGAACAGACGCTTGCCGTTGAAGCGGCCCACCAGCGGCGGGTATTTGAAGCGTCCACGCTTGAGCTGATTGCGCAGCAGCAGATAGACCACGATGCCGCCGGACATGGCGATCAGGCTCATGATCATTGGCGCGTTCAGCCCGTGCCAGATCGCCAGGCTGTACTCGGGCAGCGTGCCGCCCACCACCGGCAGTGCGGCGGCCGCGAGCAGCGGGCCGACCACTTGGGCCGGGAAAATCCCCACGACCAGACAGGTGAACACCAGCAGTTCGACTGGCGCACGCATCCAGCGCGGCGGTTCGTGCGGGGTGTGCGGCAGGTCGGTGGCGGTCGGGCCGAAGAACACATCGACGGTAAAGCGCAGCGAGTAGGCGACGCTGAAGGTACCGGCGATGGTCGCGACAATCGGCAACGCCGCTTCGACCCACGCAGTGGCGTTGATGAACACGGTTTCGGCGAAGAACATTTCTTTCGACAGGAAGCCGTTGAGCAACGGTACGCCTGCCATTGACGCGCTGGCGACCATGGCCAATGTCGCGGTGAACGGAATCAGTTTGATCAGGCCGCTGAGTTTGCGGATGTCACGGGTACCGCTTTCGTGGTCGATGATCCCGGCGGCCATGAACAGCGAGGCCTTGAAGGTGGCGTGGTTGAGAATGTGGAACACCGCGGCGACCGCTGCCAGTGGGCTGTTCAGGCCCAGCAGCAGGGTGATCAGGCCCAGATGGCTGATGGTCGAATAGGCCAGCAGGCCCTTGAGGTCGTTCTGGAACATTGCGCAGTAGGCACCGAGCAATAACGTACACGCACCGGCGCCGCTGACGATGTAGAACCATTCTTCACTGCCGGACAGCGACGGCCACAGGCGCGCAAGCAGGAACACCCCGGCCTTGACCATGGTCGCCGAGTGCAGATAAGCCGACACCGGGGTGGGCGCCGCCATGGCGTGCGGTAGCCAGAAATGGAAAGGGAACTGGGCGCTTTTGCTGAGGGCGCCGATGAGGATGAGGGGAAGCAGAACAGGGTAGAGGGCATGTGCGCGAATCAGATCGCCGGCGGCCAGGACCTTGTCCAGGTCATAGCTGCCGACGACATGGCCGAGGATCATGACCCCCGCCAGCAGGCATAGTCCCCCGGCACCGGTGACCATCAGCGCCATGTAGGCGCCACGTCGGGCATCGGAGCGGTGGTGCCAGTAGCCGATCAACAGGAATGAGAAGAGGCTGGTCAGCTCCCAGAAGAACACGATCTGGATCAGGTTGCCGGAGATCACCAGCCCGAGCATGGCGCCCATGAACGCCAGGAAAAAGGCGAAGAAGCGCGGCACCGGGTCGTCCGGCGACATGTAGTAACGCGCATATAAGGAGACGAGGGCGCCGATGCCCAGCACCAGCAGCGAGAACAGCCAGGCGAAGCCGTCCATGCGCAGGACGAAGTTCAAACCGAGGCTGGGCAGCCACATGAATTCTTCACGGATCACCCCGCCGTGGGCGATTTGCGGGTACAACAGCGCGACCTGCACGGTGCCGATCAGAGCGACCAGACCTGCCAACAGGGATTCGGTATTACGCGCGTTGTGTGGCAGCACCGCTGCCAGAC
>Ga0247818_10001477_pt1 | contig 14921 bp, 12 predicted proteins | sample 13C_Glucose_Day1_FD_192424 | JGI IMG/M metagenome (GOLD analysis project Ga0247818, IMG submission 192424) | Soil microbial communities from agricultural site in Penn Yan, New York, United States - 13C_Glucose_Day1 | ecosystem: Environmental > Terrestrial > Soil > Agricultural land | place...
GGAGAGGGAGCGCGCCGCTCGCGCTCCACCCGCTCCCGCTCCGCCTGTTCGCGTGCGGCGCGCTCCCTCTCCTGCGTGTACACCCGGGTCGGGTCCGGCGGCGGGACCACGTCCGTCCGCAGATCGGCCGTCAGGCCCTCCGGGCCGGTGCTCCCGGTCGCGGAGCCCGCCCCGCGCTCCAGGGCCCGGCCCTGGCGCTCGTACTCCGTGATCAGGTCCGTCCACCGCTGGGGCAGCCAGCGGCGGCCGCCCTGCGAGACCGGGAGCCCGGCCAGCGAGCGGCGGAAGCGGTCCAGCATCTCGGCCGGCACGGGCCGCTGCCGCGGATCGGCCGCGAGGCAGGGGCGGATCAGCGTCGCGAGTTCCTTGGGCAGCCCGTCCAGGTCCAGTTCGCCACGCTGAACCCGTGCCAGCAGGGCCAGGGTGTCGCTGTCGGCGCGGTACGGAGGCCTGCCGAGGGCCAGATGGAACAGCGTCGCCCCGAGCGAGTACACGTCCGAGGCCTCCGTCGAGGGCTCGCCGCGCGCCTGCTCGGGCGAGGTGAAGGCGATCGTGCCCAGGGTGAGACTCGTGCGGGTGATGTCGTTCGCGTGGGAGATGCCGAAGTCGATCACCCGGGGCCCGGCGAGCGGCAGCAGGATGTTCTGCGGCTTGAGGTCCCGGTGGATGATGCCCTCGCGGTGCAGCGTGACGAGCGCCTCGGCCGTCCCCGCCGCCAGCCACCGCACCGCCGACCCGGGCAGCACCCCGGCGCTCCGGACCAGCTCGGACAGCGACGGGGCGGCGATGTAGTCGATCGCCATCCAGGGCCGCTCCGCCCCGGGATCGGCGTCCCGGACCCGCGCCGTGAACGCGCTGTCGATGCGCTGCGCGAGCTCCACCTCGCGGGTGAAGCGACGCCGGTCGACGTCGCTCACGACGCCCTCGGCCAGCAGTGTCTTCACGGCGGCCAGTCGCCCGCCGGAGCTCCGTGCGAGATAGATCCGCCCCATGCCCCCGGAGGCCAGCCTCCCGAGCAGTTCGTACGTACCGAGTGTCGCCGGGTCCCCGCTGCCCAACGGCTCGACTCGCGCGCCAGCCATGCCACTTCCCCCGTCCCCCAGCCCTACGGTCCAGCGCGCCCAGCGTCCCACGGGCAGGGGGCCGGTGCACCACCCTCTCCTGTCACGGAACGTCCACAGCTGCTCGCGGAGAGCGTGCGTGCGGGACGCGGACGCGAACCGTGTGCGGGGCGGAGGTGCGACGCGACCCCTTGTGCGAAAACGCACGATGCGCTTCGTTGATCGACATGGCGGAGACAAGCGGAACCACAGAGACCGGGGAGCTGGACTCCCGGCCGCGTAAATCGAGTTGGAGGTACATCGGCCCCGGCATCGTCGTCGCGGCGACCGGCGTCGGCGCCGGTGACCTGGTCGCGACGCTCATCGCGGGAAGCAAATTCGGCTACACGCTCATGTGGGCGGCCGTGATCGGCTGCCTCGTCAAGATCTCCCTCGCCGAGGCGGTGGGCCGCTGGCACCTCGCCACGGGCCGCACCCTCTTCGACGGCTGGCGCACCCTCGGCGGCTGGACGACCGGCTACTTCGCGGTGTACGTCGTCGTCTGGGGCTTCGTGTACGGCGCGACGGCCATGTCCTCCAGCGCCCTGCCCATCGTGGCACTCTTCCCCGACGGGCCAGGGCTCAAGACCTGGGCGATCATCACCGGGCTGATCGGCCTGGTCTTCGTCTGGTTCAACCAGTACGCCGTCTTCGAGAAGGTCATGACGGTCCTGATCGGCGTCATGTTCGTCGTGGTCGTCTACGTCGCGATCCGGGTGGTGCCGGACGTCGGCGCCTCCTTCGCGGGGCTGCTCCCCGTGCTGCCCGACGGCTCACTGATCTACACGCTCGGGCTGATCGGCGGGGTCGGCGGCACCATCACCATGGCGGCGTACGGCTACTGGGTGAACGCCAAGGGATGGTCCGACTCCAGCTGGATGAAGGTGATGCGGATCGACAACCGGGTCGCCTACATCACCACCGGCATCTTCGTCGTCGCCATGCTGATCGTGGGCGCCGAGCTGCTGCACTCCTCGCAGATCGCGCTGACCAAGGGGGACCGGGGGCTCATCGACCTCGGACAGGTCCTGGAGGACCGGTTCGGGTCCGCCACCGCGAAGCTGTTCCTGGTCGGCTTCTTCGCCACGTCGTTCTCGTCGCTCATCGGCGTGTGGCACGGGGTGAGCCTGATGTTCGCCGACTTCGTGGAGCGGATCCGCGCCGCCGGCAGCGGCGAGGCGGCGGCCGAGCGGCCGGCGCGCGAGCGGGTCGGCCGGCAGGAGCGGTCCGTGCCGTTCCGCGCGTATCTGCTCTGGCTGACCTTCCCGCCGATGACGCTCCTGTGGCTGGACGAACCGTTCGGCCTGGTCATCGGCTACGGGGTCCTGGGGGCGTTCTTCATGCCGTTCCTGGCGCTGACCCTGCTGTGGCTGCTCAACTCCTCCCGTACACCGAGGGAGTGGCGCAACGGCTGGCTCAGCAACGGGATGCTCGGCGCCGCGGGCCTGCTGTTCGTCGTCCTGTGCGTCCAGCAGGTGCGCGACCTGCCCTGGTAGGTGTTCCGCGCGGCTGTGCGGGCGCGCAGCAGCGCCGCCGGGGGAGCGGCGGCGCTGCTGGTTCACCGGTCCTACGGGGCTACGGAAGCCCGTGGACGTGCGGGCCGACCGCGCTCGACCAGGCGTTGCCCGCCGTGGCGTCCCAGTTCGTCGACCAGGTCATGGCCCCCCGGATCTCCGGGTAGGTCCTGGACGGCTTGAAGGAGCCGCAGCTCGTGCCCTTGGCCAGGCAGTCCAGTGCCGCGTTCACGATGGACGGGGCGACGTAACCGCTGCCCGCGCCCCTGGTGGAGGCGGGGACGCCGAGGCCGACCTGCGAGGGGGCGAGTCCGCCCTCCAGCTGGATGCAGGCGAGCGCGGTGAGGAAGTCCACCGAGCCCTGGGAGTAGACCTTGCCGTCGCAGCCGAGCATCGAACCGCTGTTGTAGTACTGCATGTTGACGACGGTCAGGATGTCCTTGACGTTGAGCGCCGTCTTGAAGTACTCACCGGAGGTCGACTGCATGTCGATCGTCTGCGGTGCCATCGTGATGACGAGGCCGGAGCCCGCCTTCGACGACAGCGCGCGCAGCGCCTTCGTCATGTACGTGGAGTTGAGGCCGTTCTCCAGGTCGATGTCGACGCCGTTGAAGCCGTACTCCTGGATGAGCGCGTACACCGAGTCGGCGAACGCGGTGGCCGAGGCGTCGCTGTTGACCGCGACGGACCCCTTCTCGCCGCCGACGGAGATGATGACGTTCTTCCCGGCGGCCTGCTTGGCCTTGATGTCGGCCTTGAACTGGGCGACGGTGTAGCCGTTCAGCCCGGCGGAGTCCAGGTTGAAGGTGACGGCGCCCGGTGTGGCCGTGGCGTCCGCGAAGGACACGGCGATGATGTCGTAGGCCGCGGGCACGTCGCTGAGCTTCTGGACGGCGGCGCCGTTGTTGAAGTTCTGCCAGTAGCCGGTCACCGCGTGCTTGGGCACCGAGGTGGACGGGCCGGGGCCCGGGTCGGTGGCCTTCGCCGTACGGCCGCTGACGGTGGCGGACTTGACGGACTCACCGGCGGCGTTGGTCGCGCTGACCGAGAACTGGTACGCGGTGTCCGCGGCCAGCCCCGTCACCGTCGCGGAGGTGCCGGTGGAGGTCGTCGCCTTGGTGCCGTCGCGGTAGACGGTGTAGCCGGTGGCCCCGGACACCGCGTTCCAGGACAGGGCGACGGAGGAGGTGGTCGTCGTGCCGACCGCCAGCCCGGCGGGTGCGCCCGGGACGGTGGGGGCGGGGTCCGTGCCACCGCCGCCGTCGGGACCGGTGACCTCGACGTCGTCCGCGAAGTAGGCGGCCTGGCCGTACCAGCCGTGGGTGTAGACGGTCACCGAGGTGGTGGAGGGGCCGGTGGTGAAGCTCGTCCTGAGCTGGGTCCAGGAGCTGGAGCCGGGCGACCAGGTGGAGACGTCGGTGGTCCCGGTGCCGCTCGCCCCGATGTAGGCGTAACCGCCCTGCACCCAGGAGCTCAGCTTGTAAGTGGAGTTGGGTTTCACGGCCACGGTCTGCGTGCACTTGGCGTTGTCCTGCCCGGCCGGCGTGGCCTTGAGCGCGGAGGTGCCGCCGTGCACGGGGGAGGAGACGGTGGTGCCGCTGCCACCGGAACAGGTCCAGTTGGCGAGCCCGGACTCGAATCCGGCGTTCCTGGCCACGTTGACGTCGGCCGCCTGCGCACTGGTGGCGAGACCGGTGAGGGTCAGCGCCCCTGCCGCCACGGCGGCCACGGCCCCGCCGAGGACAGGCCGGACGCGGTGTCTTCTGTGCCTGCTGCTGCCTGCGGAGCGTTCCACTTGCTGCCTCCGGTGGGGGAGTTGGGGGTGCTGGCGGGGAACGGTGGCCACCGTTGGCCGATAAACTGGTCCAGACCAATCGAGTTGTCAAGACCTCTGGCGGCCCGGATGCCCGTCGGCGCCGAGGGAGAGGCCCTGGTGGAGGGGTGCGTCCCCCTTCGGGTGGCGGCCTCCGGACCTCGGTGCACTCGCGCGGGTGACTCTCGCGGAGGTATCCGGAACGTGACGGAGCGGATATCGGCGAGGCGCTCGGGAAAGCGGCTGCGCCCGTTCTGACGTGGGCTGATGAATTGCCGTGCATTTCAAACCGGGATGGCGGGGGTAACCCTCCGCAGTGGTACAGAAGTTAACGACTCGGCTTTTGGTCCGATTTCGTACAGGCGCGTTGCGAACGCCCGCGCAGGATGTTGTCGTACTGGGTCCAGATATCTGTTCTCTGCCTGGTATGACGTGGTTAAAGTGCTGGGGAAGAAGCACGGAGCAGGAGCGATTGCGGCCGGAGTCGTCACGGACCACGGCCGGAGCCGAACGGGGAAGAGCGTGCCGACCGCAATAGCAGTGACCAGTGCTGATCTGGTGCTACCACCCACCGATCAGCAGACACCGACCGCGGCCCTGCTGCAGGCTCCCGACGCCCAGGCCCTCGATCTCGCGATCGGTGACATGAACCTGCTCCTGGAGCAGCACGGATACGTGATCGCGGTCTACCCGGCGGGCATCAGCCCCGCCCATGAACGCAGGCTGCACGCCATCCGCTCCGTCATGGAGAGCGATCGCATCGCCCTGGTCAAGGTGGACCTCCCGCCGCTCGGCGTGGCCGTCCTGGTGCGCCAGCTGCGGCAGTTGTCGATCTGCGACTTCAGCCCGGGGGTCGTCGCCTCCGCCGCGCGGCTGCTCGCCCACTACATCCACCCCGGAGCCCTGCTGAACTCGGTGGCCCGGCTCGACCGGGTGCCCGTCAGTCTCAAGACGCACGCCAAGTCCTGGGTGCCCGGCTCCCAGTTCGTCGTACTCGCCGGTCCCAACCCGCAGCTGGTCAAGATCGGGGCGGGCGTGGAACCGCCGGCCGGACCCGAGTTCCCCACCCATCTGCTCGTGGCCAAAGGGCAGTTGACATCGGAATGGGTTCAGCAGACCCTCGCGCCCGCGTGGAAGGTACAGGCCATTCAGGAGTGTCCGCTGCCTTCCGGATCGGCGCGCTGGTGGGGGACCGGGAAGCTGGTGGAATTCGCCTCCTTCCTGCCGGACATCTCGGTGATCTACCAGCTCGTCTCCTCCGTTCGGCGGGAGAACTGCCACTGGTGCGGAATGGAGCTCATCGGCGACCGCTGCGGCTTCTGTTCCTCCCCGCTGGCCCCGGCCGAGAACCGAATGCACTCCGCCGGTGTCCTGAACCATGGAGCGCCCGCACCACCCAGCTCCTGACGTCCCCGTACCGCTCCTCAGACACCGCGCATCTCTCTGTCCGCTGCCCCACGCATCCGATTCGAACGAGGTTGTCCGGCTCATGAACTCCCGCCAGCGCCGCGGCGTGATACTCCTGCTCCTGTCGGTCCTGTGCGCCTTCGGCGCCTTCGCCGGTGTGCTCTCCGTGATCAGCGACGTCAACTCCAAGGTCGGCCCCGAGGTCACGACGTATCAGGTGAAGAGCAACGTGGCGCCCTACACCGCTCTCTCCGGCAGCCAGTTCGAGAAGATCTCGATGCCCAAGCGCTGGCTCTCCGCCAACGCGGTCACCGACATCTCCGAGGTCGACGGCAAGATCGCGGTCACCGAGCTGCGCGAGGGCTCGCTGCTCCAGTCCGACATGATGGAGAAGCGCCCCGCCCTGCGCCCCGGTGAGCAGGAGATCGCCATCCTGATCGACGCCGCGACAGGTGTCGCGGGCAAGATCACCCCGGGTTCGACGGTCAACGTCTACGCCACGTTCGCCGGTGAGAACGAGGGCGAGCCCGCCCAGTCGAAGGTCATCGTCTCCAACGCCCGGGTGCTGGACGTGGGCAAGCTGACGGCGCTGGACCCGGACAACGACAACAAGGCGAACCAGGCGAGCGAGGCCGTCCCGATCACCTTCGCGCTCAACACCCTCGACACCCAGCGCATCGCCTACGCCGAGTCGTTCGCCGAGCACGTGCGTCTGGCGCTCATCGCGTCCGGCAGCGACGGCACGATCCGTCCGGGCGACCGCACCTACACGCTCGACAAGGACAAGTGAGGATGGGATGACCACCAGGATCCTCCCGGCGGTGGGTGACGCGGACGCGGCCAGGTCCGTCACCACACTGCTCAGTCAGCTCCCCGACGCGGAGCCCGCCGCTCCCGTCGGTGACTCCACCCAGCTCATCGACACGCTCGCACGCCTCGCGGGCGAGTCCCTCGACGAGCTGCCCGAGGTCGTACTGGTCCATGAGCGGATCGGCCCGGTTCCGGCCCTGGAGCTGATCCGGGAGGTCTCCCTGCGCTTCCCCGCCGTGGGCGTCGTACTGATCACCATGGACGCGAGCCCCGGCCTCTTCTCCGCGGCCATGGACTCCGGCGCGCGCGGGCTCGTCACGCTGCCGCTGAGTTACGAGGAACTGGCCAACCGGGTGCAGGCGGCGGCCCAGTGGTCCGTCGGCGTGCGACGCCACCTCGGGTCCGGCGGCGACGTCTTCACCGGGCCCGGCGGCACCGTCGTGACCGTCACCGGGGCCAAGGGGGGCGTCGGGGCCACCGTCGCCGCCGTGCAGATCGCCCTGGCCGCACAGACGTCGGGCCACACCGTGGCACTCGTCGACCTCGACCTGCAGACCGGTGACATCGCGTCGTACCTCGACGTCCAGTTCCGGCGTTCCATCGTGGACCTCGCCGCGATCTCCGACATATCGCCCCGGGTCCTGTCCGACGCCGTCTACTCCCACGACACCGGCATGGCCCTTCTGCTGGCGCCCGGAGAGGGCGAGCGCGGCGAGGAGGTCAGCGACCGCTCGGCCCGCCAGATCGTGAGCGCACTGCGCTCGCGGTACGAGGTGGTGGTCATCGACTGCGGCAGCCAGATGCAGGGCGCCAACGCCGCGGCGATCGAGATGGCCGACATCGCCCTGCTGGTCACGACGCCGGACGTGGTGTCCGTACGGGGCGCCAAGCGCATCGTGCGGATGTGGGACCGGCTGCAGATCCGCAAGGCCGAGGAGACGGTCACGGTCGTCAACCGCTTCAACCGCAGCACCGAGATCCAGCCGCCCCTCATCCAGAAGATCACCGGCACCCGGATGGCCGGCACGGCCGTACCCGCGAACTTCAAGGAGCTGCAGGGCGCGGTCGACGCGGGGCGGATGCACGAACTCGACGCCAAGAGCGTCGTCAAGCAGGCGCTGTGGGCGCTGGCCGGAGAACTGGGGCTGGTGAAGGTACCCGCGGGCGCCGAAGGCAGTGGCAAGTTCCGGAACGACCGGGGTTCGATCGGGCGCGGCCGCAGGCGGCGCGACGGCGGGGCCGGGGCCGCGGAACGACCTAGGGGGCAGGCCGACCGATGACATCCACCGACAGAGAACGCCCGGTCATACGGGCGGGGCGGCTCCGCCTCCGCCCCGGTGAACAGGACCGCGGACAGACCGCGGTCGAGTTCGTGGGCGTCACCCCGCTCATCATCCTGCTGCTCGTCGCCCTGTGGCAGTGCGCGCTGATCGGCTACACGTTCAGCCTGGCGGGCAACGCCGCCGATGTCGGCGCACGGGCCGGCACCGGAGCGCGCTGGCAGCAGAGCCAGGTCTGCGGCGACGCGGCGAGGGAGGACCTGCCGGACGCGTGGTCCTCGGCCGCGACCGTGCGCTGCTCCACCGAGCGGGGGCTGTACAGGGCGGAGGTCGACCTCAAGGTGCCCGTACTCGTGCCCGGCGTACTCGACTTCCCCATGACGGTCACCGGCGACGCCGCCTCGGTGAAGGAGGGCTGAGAGATGAAGCGGAAGCCGCAGACAGCACGCCGCGAACGCGGCCAGGTCGCCATCGAGTACATGGGCTTCATCCCCCTGCTGCTCATCGTCGGCCTCTGCGCGATCCAGCTGGGAGTGGCGGCGTACGCGGCCAACCAGGCGGGCACCGCCGCGAGGGCCGCCGCCCGCACCGCCAGCCACGACCGGCCCGAGAGCTCCCCCGAGGACGCGGGGCGCCGGTCCATCAGCGGCTGGCTCGCCGACGAGTCGACCTTCACCCCGCGCTGGGGCGGCGACGAGGTCACGTACACGGCCAGGGTCAAGGTCCCCTCGGTCATCCCGGGGATGGAGGACGCCTTCGGCTGGGCAGAGCGCAGTTCCACCATGCCCCGCGACTGAGCGGAGCCGCCGGCGACGGCACGTACGACCACACGGAGCGCGTCCGCCGGCGACGGCAGCACGGACGAGCGCACCGAGCAGGACCGCCGGCAACGGCTCCGGCACCACCGGCACGTCTGACCGAGGAGTTACGGAAATGAGCCTGCGGGCACGCATCACCGCCCCCGAGGAGCAACCCGGAGGGCGGGAGGACGGCCACCTGGTCGCCACCTACCGGGCCAAGCTGCTCGAGGAGATCGACCTCGCGGAGATGTCCTCGCTGGCGGCGGCGGACCGGCGGGCCCGGCTGGAGCGCGTACTCGGCCACATCATCAGCCGTGAGGGGCCGGTCCTCTCCACGGTCGAACGCTCCCAGCTCATCCGCCGCGTCGTCGACGAGGCCCTCGGCCTCGGCATCCTGGAACCGCTCCTGGAGGACGCCTCCATCACCGAGATCATGGTCAACGGTCCGGACCAGATCTTCGTCGAGCGCAGCGGCCGGGTCGAGCAGCTCCCCATGCGCTTCGGCTCGCACGAACAGCTGATGCAGACCATCGAGCGCATCGTGTCGACCGTCAACCGCCGCGTCGACGAAGCCAACCCGATGGTCGACGCCCGCCTGCCCAGCGGCGAGCGTGTCAACGTGATCATCCCGCCGCTCTCGCTGACCGGTGCGACGCTCACCATCCGCCGGTTCCCGCGTGCCTTCACGCTCCAGGAGATGATCGGCTTCGGCTCGCTGGACGAGCAGATGCTGATCCTGCTCTCCGGACTGGTCCAGGCGAAGCTCAACATCATCGTGTCCGGCGCCACCGGCACCGGCAAGACGACGCTGCTCAACGCCCTCTCGGGACTGATCCCGAACAACGAACGCATCGTCACCATCGAGGACTCCGCCGAACTCCAGCTCCAGCAGAACCACGTGATCCGGCTGGAGTCACGCCCGGCGAACGTGGAGGGCAAGGGCCAGATCACCATCCGCGACCTGGTCCGCAACTCCCTGCGTATGCGCCCCGACCGGATCGTCGTCGGTGAGGTCCGAGGCGGGGAGTCCCTCGACATGCTCCAGGCCATGTCGACCGGTCACGACGGGTCGCTGGCCACGGTCCACGCCAACAGCGCCGAGGACGCCCTCATGCGCCTCCAGACCCTGGCCTCGATGTCCGAGATCAAGATCCCCTTCGAGGCACTGCACGACCAGATCAACAGCGCCGTCGACGTCATCGTCCAGCTCACCCGGTTCGCCGACGGCGGGCGCAAGGTGACCGAGATCGCGGTGCTCGACTCCCACGGCCGCGACAACTACCGCATCGTGAGCGTCGCCCGCTTCAACGCCCAGCCGATGGCCGCCGACGGGCGGATCCACGGGCAGTTCCAGTATCTCCCGCTCCCGCGCAAGGTCGCCGAGCGTCTCTACATGGCCAGCCAGCCCATCCCGCAGGCCTTCGGGGTCGCCTCGTCCGAAGAACAGCTCGCCACCCGAGAGGCCAAGTAGGTACCGCCCCATGACCAATCTCCCCCTGCTCACCGTCGGCGTCACGCTGCTGTGCTGCGTGCTGGGCGTCGTCGGCCTGCACGCGTACTCCGGCGGTAAGGCCGACCGCGAAGCCCTCGTCGACCGGCTCTCGCACACCGGACAGATCCCTCAGGAGGGCCGGCACCGCCGGTTCCGGGGGATCGACCGAAGGCTGCGGTCCACGTCTCTCGGCCGCAAGATCGAACTGAAGCTCGCGGCCACCGGCCTGGAGATCACCCCGGGTGAGTTCTTCGTCTACGCGATCGTGGCCATGGCCGGGCTCTGGATCATCGCCTCGTCACTGCTGGCCAGCTTCTTCGGACCGGTCGCCGCGCTCATCGGCCTCTGGGGCACGAACGCCTTCCTCGAATGGCAGCGCACCAAGCGCACCGACCGCTTCATCAACCAGCTCCCGGAGCTCTCCCGCATCCTCGCCAACGCCACCCAGGCGGGCCTGGCCCTGCGTACCGCGATCGGCATGGCCGCCGAGGAGCTGGAGAACCCGGCCGGTGAGGAACTGGCCCGGGTCGCACGCCGGCTCTCCGTGGGGGAGTCCCTGGACGACGCGCTGAGCGAGCTCACGGACCGCCTGCCGTCACGGGAGCTGGTCGTCCTCGTCACGACGCTCGTGCTCTCCAACCGGGCCGGCGGTACGGTCGTCAGCTCCCTGCGCAACCTCACCGAGACGCTGGAGGAGCGCAAGGAGACCCGACGCGAGGTCAAGACCCAGCTGTCGCAGGTGACGGTGACCGCCTACGCGGTACCGGGCTTCGGCATCGGCGCGATGCTGCTGATGAACGCGGTCATGCCCGGCGCCCTCGACCGCATGACCGGCGCCCTCATCGGCCAGGCCGCGGTCATCGTGTCCATCGTGCTGTACGCGATCGGGTTCATCGTGATCCGTCGCCTGTCCCGTATCGACGTCTGAGAGGGGGACCGTCATGGATCTGCTGCTCGCCCTCGTCGTGGGCCTCGCGGTGTACGGAGCCATCGCCGGCATCCGGATGTACCGGGCCGACGCGAAACTGCCCGGCGACCTCGCCATCGCACTGGAGATCGGCTCCAGCCGCACCAGCGCGGTCGGCTCGGGGATCGACCGGATGGGCATGCGCTGGGCGCCGATGGTGCTCCGGCTCATGGGCCCCAAGGCCGTCAACAAGAAGCGCCGCCAGATCGACATGGCGGGCAACCCCGGCGGCCTCACCATCGACCGCTACGCCGCCCGCCGCGCCGTCTACGGAGCCCTCGGGTTCTTCGGGGCCTTCACCACGATCGTCCGGGGACAGCTCTTCGTGTCCCTGCTGCTGATCGCCTTCGGCCTGTTCTGGGTCGAGGTCGGCATCTGGTCCGCGATCCGCGTCCGCAAGGACCACATCGAACGGACGCTCCCCGACTTCCTCGACGTCCTCGCGGTCGTCGTCTCGGCGGGCCTCGGTTTCCGCCAGGCACTGGAGCGCGTCGCGGAGAAGTACGAAGGCCCCTGGGCCGACGAACTGCGGATCACACTGCGCCAGATGGACATGGGCGTCAGCCGGCGCCAGGCCTTCGAGGAGCTGCGCAAACGCAACGACTCCGAACAGGTCGCCATGTTCGTGACGACCCTCCAGCAGGGTGAGGAACTGGGTGCGCCCATCGTCGACACGCTGATCCAGATCGCCAACGACATGCGGCGTACCGACGCCCAGAACGCCCGCCGCAAGGCGGCCAAGGCCGTACCGAAGGCGACCTTCGCGGTCACCTCGTTCCTGCTGCCCGGCACGCTCGTTCTTCTGACGGTGGGCTTCGTCTACGGAGCGAACGTCGACTTCAGCTTCATCTCGGGCTGATGTCCTGCGGGAGGAGCAGGAGTTGGGGAGGATGGGCATGACAAGCGAGGGGAGGCGAGGGGACCGGTGTCCTACCCACTGGGCAGTGGCCACAAGGGACTGACCGGAGAGGTGCGCCAGGCGATGGCCGACCCCGGCGCCCGCCCGGCGTTCGCCCTCCAGGTGAACGCCCTCCAGGCGATGTGCCGCCAGGTCTTCGGGTTCCGCCTCGCCATGATCGCCATCGCGACCCCGTACGCCGTGAGCCGCACGGCACCGGGGCTCGCCACCTGGCTCGTCGGCTCGGCCGTCCTCGTCACCTTCATGGGTTCCTACGTCCTCTTCCGGGACTGGGAACGCTTCGGTCCCCTCTTCCTGCGCCACCCCTGGCTCCTCGGCATCGACGCGCTCTTCGGCGCACTGCTCCTCGTCACCGCGACCCCCGAGTCCACGCTCGCCTACGTCACCGTCTGCACCCCGCTGCTGGCGGGACTCGTCTACGGCTGGCGCGGGGCCGCCGCCTTCGCCGTGCTCCAGGCCCTGATCGTCTCCGGCGTGTACGCCACCGACGTCCAGCTGGAGGCGAGCGACGGCACGGCGCTGCTGCTCCCCGGCTTCTGCGTGATCTCCGGAGCGGTGGGTGTCACGCTGCGCAACCTGCTCCTCCGCTTCGGGGCGGCCAGCCAGGCCCTCACCGACACCCGGGCGCGGCTCGCCGTCAACGAGGCCGTGGAGAGCGAGCGCACCCGGCTCGCCCGGGAGATGCACGATTCGGTCGCGAAGACCCTGCACGGCCTGGCCCTGGCGGCCGACGGGCTGGCCGCCTCCTCGGACCGGATGGATCCGCTCACCGTCAAGCACCAGGCGGAGCTCGTCGCACGGTCCGCACGCCGGGCCGCGGCGGAGTCACGCGAACTCCTCTCCGACCTGCGCCGGGACTCCGGGCTCGACGAAGGCATCGACGTGATCGCCGAACTCATGGCGAGGGCGGACGACTTCTCCCGCCGCCACGCCCTGACCGCCACGTTCCGCCGACTCAGCGACGCCCCCGTGCCGCCGGTGCCGGCCCCGGTCGCCCGGCAGCTCCTCACCGTGGCGTCCGAAGCGATGGAGAACGCGAACCGTCACGCAGAGCCCACCTACCTCGTCGTCCTCGCCGGGGTGAAGGGCGATGTCCTGCGCGTCACGGTCTACGACGACGGGAAGGGCCTGCCCGACGGGACCACGCTCGACGACCTGAAACGGGCCGGCCACTTCGGGCTCGTCGGGATGGTCGAGCGGGCGGCGTCGATCGGTGCCCGTATCCGCATCGGCAAAGGCAAGGCGGCGAAGGGAACCGAGGTACGCATGGAACTCCCCCTCGCGGCCCTCGGCGCCGCGGCCCAGCCACCCGCACTCCCCGACTCCTACGGCCTCCCCACGGCGGCCTCCCACTGAACGGCCACGGAACGCCCGCGGCACCGCCGTCCCCGTAGAACACGACAGATACAGATCCGGCTCCAGGTCCAGGTCCGTCCCCAGCTCCAGGTCCGTCCCCAGTTCCAGGTCCAGCCCTATCCGCCCATCCGCCCAGCCGCAGATCCAGCCCAGCCCCAGATCCAGCCCAGCCCCAGATCCATCCGCCTATCCGCAGATCCAGCTCCAGCCCCAGACACCTGAGAGGAGGTCGCAGAATGCCGGACGACGTCTCCCGCACGTCGGGCCAGAACTGGGCTTCGCAGAACCATGCCTCCCAGCACACGTCCGCACACGCGAACCCGCTTCCCTCCGAGCTCAGCTCCCCCGGGTTCCCGGCGCCCCAGAGGCCCGCGACATCCGAGCTGATGCCTCCCTTCCCCGCCACCCGCGACGTCCCCGCTCCGGGCCCGCTCCGGGTCGTCGTCGCCGACGACAACCCGGTGGTACGCGCCGGCCTGGGCGTCCTGCTGTCCGGCCGCGAGGACATCGAGGTCGTCGCCGAGGCGGCGGACGGCCGCCAGGCGTACGAGATGGCCGTGCAGCACCGCCCGGACGTCGTCCTGCTCGACGTCCGCATGCCGGGCGTGGACGGCATCTCCGCGCTGCCGCACCTCGTGCGGGTGGCGCCGGTGATGATGCTGACGTACAGCCGCGAGAGCGAGATCGTGCACGAGGCACTGCGGCTGGGGGCCGGCGGCTATCTGGTGCACGGCGAGTTCACCGCGGACCAGCTCGTGCAGGCGGTACGCGACACGAAGGGCGGCCGGGCCCACTTCACCGCCACGGCCGCCAACGCGCTCCTCGCCCACATGCGCCAGGGCCCCGTCCCGCAGGGCGGCCCGCTCCCGGACGGCCTCGGGGCAGCCCTGGCCTCCGGTTCACCGCACGGTGCGCCTGCACACGGCCCCGTCCCGCAATCGCTCCCACCTGCGACGCGACCGAACCCTCCGGCGCAGGGTCTTTCGCAACTGCAACCGGTTGTGGCACAGTCTTCCAAGGCGAATGACCCCCCGGGGGCATCCAACTCGCCGCATCACGGCCTGAGTTCCAGGGAGGTGGAGGTCATGGAGCTGATCGCGTCCGGCATGAGCAATCAGCAGATCGCCGCCACCTGCTTCATCAGCGAGAAGACGGTCAAGAACCACATCAACCGCATCTTCACGAAGCTGCACAGCGGAAGCCGCAGCGAGGCCATCGCCCGATGGCTGGGCACGGCACCGGGCGGCCGGCCCGGCCTGGGGGGCAGGTAGCCATGACACAGCGGGGGAAGCGCCACCAGGCACCCGGAGCAGCCTGCGCACCGGGGGCCCAGCAGCCGGGGCTGCGGGCCCAACTGACACATTGGGCCCGGCTTTGGGCCCTGGGGCCCTCTCTCGGGAAGGGTGTTCCGCCGTACGTTTCTCATGTCGCAAACGGCACCGGCCAGGAGGAAGCCGGTAACG
>Ga0247818_10001480_pt1 | contig 14908 bp, 15 predicted proteins | sample 13C_Glucose_Day1_FD_192424 | JGI IMG/M metagenome (GOLD analysis project Ga0247818, IMG submission 192424) | Soil microbial communities from agricultural site in Penn Yan, New York, United States - 13C_Glucose_Day1 | ecosystem: Environmental > Terrestrial > Soil > Agricultural land | place...
ATTTCGACGAGCTCGTTGTGCACACTCATCGTGCTGAGAGGAAGGCCGAGCCGGGTGCGGCTGGTGACGATCAGGTGCAGGTGGTGGCAACCGTGTTCGAGTAAGAACTCCAGTGCCGACCGCGTGTCGTCGTTGCTCACGCGGTGCCAGTCGTCGATGACGAGGGCCACGTGTTGGTCGGCCGAGTGCAGCTTGTCGATCAACGAGGTGAGCACGTACCGCTCGCGGCCGGCGCCGTGGACTTCGAGTTCGCGTACCAGTTCCCGACCGAAGGCCGGTTGTGCGACGGCGATGGACTCGATCAGGTGGGTGAGGAACCAGATGAGCGTGTTGTCGTCATTGTCGATCGTCAGCCAGGCGGTCGCCACACCGTCACTCCGCAATGCCTCCAGGCGTTGGGCGGCCAGTGTGCTCTTGCCGAATCCCGCGGGTGCATGAATCAGCACCAGGCGCCGGCGACCGCTGCCGCGCAGTCGCTCGAGCAGGTGCGTACGCGCCACCGCTGCCCCCGGTGTAACCGGCGGGCGGTACTTGGTGGAAGCGCTCGGTGGTGGGGGGAGATCTCGACGCGTCCCGTTACTGCGGCGGTATCGAAGATAGTCCGACACACCGACCTTGATCTCGTCCGTGGGTCGGAAGGGACGGTCGTCGTCACCGACGAGTGGAAGCGGAATGTCCGCCATGGCGAGGCCGATGTGTTCGCCCGCCTCCCGCAGCGCCCCGCCCAGGTTCGCAGCGGTCCTGGGGCGTTCAGCTGGGTCCCGGGCCATGGCCGACTCGATCACCTCGCACACGGCCTCGGGAACTCCCTGCTCGCGCAGATCGGGCAACGGCTCGGTGCCGATGCGCAGGAGTTGGGCGAAGACCTGTTCCCCGCGGCGTCGGGCATAGGCCGGCCGGCCGGCGAGTGCGGTGAACAGTGTCGCACCGAGTCCGTAGACGTCGGTGACGGTGGACGCGTCGGCGCCGCTGAGCAGTTCCGGGGCGGTGTAGGCGGGGGATCCGGCGACCAGGCCCTGCGTGGTCTCCTCACCTCCGGTGATGCGGGCGATGCCGAAGTCGGTCAATTGCGGTTCAGCGTATTCGGTCAGCAGGATGTTGGCCGGTTTGACGTCGCGATGCAGCACTCCCCCGCGGTGCGCGGTTTCGAGGGCGCCGGCGAGTTTGACGCCGACGGCCAGTGTCTCGGCGGTCGTCAAGGCACCGTGGTGGGTGATCCAGGAGTCCAGGGAGTCGCGGCGGTGGAACGGCATCACGATGTAGGGGCGTCCGGTGTAGGTGATGCCGGCTTGCAGGACGTGGACGATGTTCGGGTGCCCGGACAGTCTCCCCATGGCCTGCTGCTCGCGCAGAAAACGTGCGCGATCCATGTGGTCCGGATCGGGGCTGAGCACCTTGACGGCAACCAACCGGTCGAGCGCTGGTTGGCGGCATCGGTACACGATGCCGAACCCGCCGCGGCCGGCGATGCTGGCGTCCTCGAAGCCTTCGGCCGCCAGCTCCGCGACGATGTCCGCATCGACCTGGCGTTGGGTGTTGTCGGTGGGGTCGTCCGGCATGGCTGGCCCTCAGCGCGCCGTGACCGGTTCGTCGATGCGCCGCGCCCCGGCTGACCAGCTCCTGCCCATGGGGTCTCCTCGCGATGCGACTACCCCATTCTAGATACCGCCGACCTCGTTGGCGCCGAAAAACGCCTGGTGATGCCGAGAGATAGCGATGCGGCAGTATGCGCACCCGAGGACAACCGCGGCGGTTCCGGTGACGCCGTAGGCACAGTCCGGAGAACGAAGACCGTCGTGCGACAACGACGCGGACACATCCGACCTGCACAGAAGGCTGAGCTGGAGCAGTGTGGTTCCGCTGAGCACCAGGTATGGCCCCATAATCCGTCGCGGGGGGATTCGGGCGGACACTACTACGAAGGTGAGCAGGCTGAACACCACCAGACCGAGGCTGATCAGTCGGCCGGTCGTGACCGTGCCGAGCAGTCCCGCCGCTGCCGCGGCGGATGCAAATGCCGTGCAGATCACCTGGGCCGGCGACCAGGTTGGCGGAATCAGTCGATCCGGAACGTCGTGTGCTTCCACTGTCTGGTCCCTCCCGGCGCGATAGAGGTCGTAGGTCTGGTCACGCTACGAAGGTGGTCCGGTGATCGGCACGCCCGAGTGGCTTTGCCGGCTTTTTCGGTGTGATTGGGCGCAGTTGTCCTGGATAGCCGAATCCAGGCCCGAGATGTCGGAGCAACGACACAGAGTGTGTGGCATGCAACACTCTTCGGTAGTTCTGATGAGCGGCTGCGGTTCGCAGCGGCGAGCGCCCTCGGAGTACCGCCGCGTGGCGGTGCTCGGTGGTTATGGGGGACGGGACTTCGTCGAAAGCCTCGCCGATCGGTGCGGGGGCGGGTTGACGGTCGACGTTGTGGTGTCGAACCTCGCCGAGTCCGACCTGCGGTGCCACGGCGTGCCGCGCGCGGATGTTCGCACCCTCGTCGTTCCGGATGTGAGGTCGATCAGTCGGGGTGATCTGATCGCCCGATATGACGCCGTGGTGTATGCGTTCGAGTCGTTCCGTGAGCGTGTGTTGCCGATTTCCGGCGCCGAGTTGCCCGGCAGTGTGTGGGCCGGTGATATCGCCAATGATGCTGCGCAGCTGATGGTGTGGGAGCAGGCGGTGGTGGTCGGCTCGGGTGAGCGGGCGTGCGCCGCAGTCCGAGGTCTCGCCCGGGCAGCGGAGCGCGGCGCTGCCCGCGACATCCTCGTACTCGGCGGTGCCTCGCGTAACCACCGGACCGTGGTCGACGACGTGCCTACTCGTTTGGACGGAGTCTCGATCACCGTACGCAGCCACGACCAGTTGCTGGGTATCCGAGGACGCGACCGCGTGGAGGAGGTACTTGCCGGCGCCCTCGACGGGGCCACACGACGTCGTCCGGCTCAGCTGGTGGTCAATGCGACCGGCGAGCTTCCAGCGGTGCTGGCGGGGCTGCGAGTGAACTCCTCCGGACTCATCGCGAACGAAGCGGGTTGTGTCTCGGCGACCTCGCACGAATTCGCTCTCGGACCGTTGCAGCATCCGGGGGTGTCAGGCGGCGCAGACGCGGTGACCCCGAGGATGCTGGCACGCACGGTCGCCGAGCGACTCGGCGACTGCCGCGGCCCCTGGTCCGCGGTCGACCCGTTCGAGTGGCTCGAGTTCCGGCATGGTGCAGGGAAGATCGCTGCACCCACGCGACGGCATTCCGCACTCGCGAGCTGAACTGGCCAGATTGCGACGCCAGCAAGTCCGATTTACGCAAAACCCTCGGCATGTGCCGGTCACCGGCACATTCGGTTGGACCTGCGTGTGAGCTGCCACACATACTCGGGATGCGACGGCACCCCATGCGGTCGTGACAGTGAAAGGAAATGTTGTGGCGCCTCTCCAAACGGTTCAGAAGATCGGTCCCGTGCTGGATTTGTTCACCGTGTCCCGTCCTGAATGGGGTGCGTCCGAAGTCGCCGAGGCCATCAACGTGCCACGCTCGAGCGCACACGCACTGCTGTCTTCTCTGGTCGAGACCGGTCTGTTGCAGTGCCGTAACCGCGGCCGCTACCGCATCGGCTGGCGGGTGGTGGAGCTGAGTCAGACACTCAAGGGCACCGTCGACGTCCGCTCCTGCGCCTCCCCGATTCTGCAGGATCTGGCGCACAAGTACGGCGAGACCACCCACCTGGCTGTCATGGAGCGGTATCGGGTGCTCTACGTCGACAAGGTGCTCGGCAACCATGTCATCAACGTCGCCGGCGCCCGGGTCGGTGCCCACCTCGAACCGCACTGCAGCGCAGTCGGCAAAGTTCTTCTCGCTCAGTGCGACCCCGGTGAAGTCGAACGCAACATCACCAACAAGCCACTGCGGCGACTGACCCCGTCAACGATCATCAACCCGGCCTCCCTGGCACAGGAGTTGCGGTCGGTGCTGCGGTCCGGGTGCGCCTTCGACGCCGGCGAGGCGGTCCAGGAAGTTCACTGTGTCGCGGCCCCTGTCCGGGACGAGATGGGACTGGTGGTCGCGGCGGTGAGCATGAGCGTGCCGGCCAGCCGGTTCGTGCCGGCTCAGGCCGAGTTCAAGAGTGCGGTTATCGCTGCCGGCGCCGAGATCTCCCGGGCGATCGCGAACTCCACGGACCCCGTGGTGCGCACCGAGCGCGACGATCCGACGGTCGCGGCGGCGAGCTGACCTATCTCAGCCCGACCGCATCGACAGGTACCGCGACAAACTCAGGGCGGCGGTCCGCACGGCGGCGGCCGAATGGTCGAGGTTGATGCGAGTGTGCCACCCGGACACCGAGATTCCGGCTACGACCTGGCCTCTGAGCCCGAAGACCGGGCTGGCCACACACGCGACCCCGGCCCGCGATTCCTCCAGGTCGTAGGCCACTCCGCGCTCGCGGATTCGGGCCAGTTCGGCGGTGAACAGCCCTGGGGTGATGATGGTCCGTTCGCTGAGCCGGGGCAGGCCCGTGTCAAGGATGTGCTCGACGACGGTCTGGTCGGAGAAGGCGAGGATGGCCTTGCCGATTCCGGTGCCGTGTGCGGGCCACCGGCCACCCATCCGGGTCGGCAGGGGTGGGGAGTTCGGGCTGTGCAGCACCTCGAGGTACACCACGCAGTCATCGTCGAGCACCGCGAAGTGGACGGAGTGGCCCGTCGCCTCCTGCAGGTCGGCCATGAACGGGCGGGCCGCCTCGCGGAGGTCGCGTTGGCGGGGAACGTGCTGACCGAGTTCGAACAGTTTGAGCCCGAGCCGGTAGCGGGTGCCCTCGCGCTCGAGCAGTTTCACCGCATGCAGCGCCTTGAGCATTCGCTGCACGCTGGACTTGGGCAGGCCGCAGCGGCGGGCGATCTCCGAGACACCGAGGGCGGTGTCGGCGGCGCCGAGGGTGTCGAGCACCGCGACCGCACGGACGATGGAACCGGCGTCGCCGGCGGGGATCCTCCCGGAGGTTCTGTGCCGTTCATCGGCACAATCGTCTTGCATAACGGCCCATAGTGCCCGAGGGTGGGAGTTCAGTGCAACAGGTCACATCCCCCGCGGAGCTGCGACAAGCGACGCGGGGCGCTTCCGAGGAAAGCCCGAGGTCTTCATGTCTTCCGACCAGGTACAAGGCGCCGCGCAGCGGCTGCTGGAGGCGTACCGCAGCGGTACGCCGATCGATTCGCTGACTCCCGAGTTCGCGCCGGCGGAATTGTCTACCGCCTATCGCATTGCGCAGGCACAGGTCGAGCAGTGGGAGAAGGACGGGGACACCGTCAAGGGGCACAAGGTCGGGCTCGCGTCCGCCGCGATCCAACGGCAGATGGGGGTGGATCAGCCTGACTTCGGCCACCTGACGGCGAGCATGTTCCACCTCGAGCACCAGCCTATTCCGGCCGCGACCTACATCCAGCCGCGGATCGAGCCGGAGACCGCGTTCGTCCTCGGCCGGCCGCTGACCGGGCCGGGAGTCACTATCGCGGACGCTGTCCGGGCCGTGGAGTTCGTCCTTCCCGCCCTCGAGATCGTCGACTCCCGGATCCGGGACTGGAAGATCGGCATCTTCGACACCATCGCCGACAACGCCTCCTCCGGTGGGGTCGTCCTCGGGAGTCGTCCGGTGCTGCTGCGGGACGTCGATCTGCGCCTGACCGGCTGCACACTGCACATCAATGGCGAGCTGGTGGCGACCGGCGCCGGTGGCGCGGTGCTCGGCTCCCCGCTGAATTCGCTGGTGTGGCTGGCCAACACAGTCGGCCCGCTCGGGGTGACCCTCGAACCCGGCCACGTGGTGCTGCCGGGGTCGATGACCAAGGCCTTCCCCATTTCGCCGGGCGATTCCATCGTGGCCAACATGAGCGGACTCGGCAGCGTGTCCGCCATCCTCGGAGAGCGAGCAGAACAGTGACCAGCAACCAGCAGACCAGCGAACAGCGCTGGAGCGCCGGCCGCATCGCCGACATCCTTCTCGACGCCGAGGCCACCACCACCTCACGGACCTCGCTGTCCGCCGAGTGGCCCGGCCTCACATTGCCCGTGGCCTACCAGGCGCAGGACATCGCCCTCGCCGCCCGCAAGGCCCGCGGCGAGCTCGTCACCGGGATCAAGCTGGGGCTGACCTCCCGGGCGAAACAGCGGCAGATGGGGGTCGACGCTCCCTCCGTGGCCTGGCTGACCGATGTCATGGCGTTACCCGCCGGTGACCCGGTCCCCCGCAACCGTCTGATCCACCCGCGCGCGGAGCCGGAAATCGCGTTCGTGATGGGCCGTCGGCTGGCCGGACCCGGAGTCACCGCAGCCCAGGCGTTGGCGGCGGTCGATCATGTATTCGGGGCGATCGAGATCATCGACAGCCGCTACGCCGGGTTCAAGTTCACCCTCGAAGACGCTGTCGCAGACAATAACTCGTCCGGCGTGTACGTCACCGGACCGGTGCTGCGGCGACCTGAGGATCTCGACCTCGCCCTCGAGGCGTGCTTGCTCGAGATCGACGGACAGATCGTCGACACCGCGACCGGCGCCGCCGTGCAGGGTCACCCGGCCGAAGCACTCGCGTTCGCGGCCAACACGCTGGCCGAGCGGGGGCACGCCATCGAAGCCGGATGGGTCGTGCTGACAGGCGGAATGACGGACGCCGTCGCGGTCGAACCGGGCGCTCGCGTCGCCGCCCACTTCACCTCGCTCGGTTCGATCACCATTTCGGGAGGATAACCGCATGCCGTTCATCGACGTGACCATCGGACTGGGCCGTTCCCCGGAGCAGATCCGGTCACTGATCCACGAATTGACAGAGGCCGCGCACCGGGCGATCGAGGCGCCGAAGGAGAACATTCGGGTCGTGGTCCGCGAAGTCCCGGAGACGCACTGGGCCGCCGGTGATGTGACCATCGCCGAACGGCGCGCGGCACCCTGATCGGAGTGGCTGGACAATGCTGATCGCCGGACGGGCGTCGATCAGCATTGCCGACACTGCGTTGTCCGCGGCGGCCGGGAACCGTAGACCAGTAGAGACACCACCGTCTTTCCTCTGGGAGCCCCCGTGACCACAATTCATGCCGTCGACGCTGACACCGACCTCGACATCTTCGATCCTCCGCGCATCGCCGACCGGCTTTACCACGACCTGCTCTCCCCACCCGAAGTCCAGCAGGTTCGGCGGCGGGTACGACGGATCGCCGCGGACACCATCGCCCCGATCGCGAGCCGCATTGCCCGCGGCGACGAACGGATCGACGGCTTCCCCCGCGACGCCTTCGACTCGCTCGCCTCGGCCGGAGTGTTCCGGATCCCCTTCGACGGCGACGTCGGCGGCGACGACCTCACCCACCGCGCCACCGCGACCGCCGTCGCGGTCGAGGAACTCGCGTACTACTCCAACAGCGTCGCCGCGATCTTCGACGTGCACTGCATCCTCGCCGGCAACGCCGTCAATCAGGGCACCGCCGCGCAGCGGCAACGTTGGCTCGCCCCAGTGGTCGCCGGTGAGATCGTCGGATCGTTCGCCACCAGTGAGCCCGGTGCCTCGAGCGACCTGTCCCCGGCCGCCGTCACCACCGAGGCCACCCCGACGGCCACCGGCTGGGTGCTGCACGGCCGCAAGCGGTGGATCACCAACTCCGCCGTCGCCTCGTTCGTGGTGGTACTCGCCCGCACCGGCAATCGGCTCAGCACCTTCATCGTGCCCACCGATACTCCGGGCGTCACCATCGGCACCCCGGACCGCAAGCTCGGCAACAAGGGACAAATCACCGCGGACGTCATCCTCGACCAGGTGCACCTCGACGCCGAGGCGCTGCTCGGCGAGGAGGGCTGCGGACTCAAGATCGCGTTGCAGACCCTCACCTACGGCCGGATCGGTATCGCCGCGGCCGGGGTCGGAATGGCCCAGGCGGCGTTCGACCACACCGCTCAGCACCTCGCTCGGCGACACGCATTCGGCGGACCACTGGCGAGCAAACAGCACTGGCAGTTCCTGATGGCGGACCGGGCAACGGCCATCGAAGCCGCCCGCGACCTGTACCTCAAGGCGGCGCTGCGGCTCGACTCCGGGATTGCCTTTCCCGAACCGGAGGCCGCGATGGCCAAACTGCGCGGGACCGAGATCTCCGTCGACATGGCCCGCGACGCCGTGCAGGCCTTCGGCGGGCTCGGATTCACCCAGTCCCTCGGCGCGGACGACACCGACGGACCGGTAGAGGCGTTCTACCGTGACAGCAAGATCGGCGAGATCTACGAGGGCGCGAACGAGGTCCAGAAGTGGGTGCTCGCCCGGCAGATCTTCGGACGCGAGATCACCGGCTGACCACGACCCGACGGTGCCGACCCCGGTCGGCATCGTCGAGGTCGCATCCGAACATGCCTGGGCGACTCCGACAATCGGTGCCGAGTGAACCCGACGCCCCTCCACCGGGAACGAGGGTGCTGGTGTAGTCGCCACGGCGTCGGCCGGGTGAGGTCACATCTCGGTGTAGTCGGTACCCGGTCGCGGGCTTCCTCACCTCACGGTGTGCGAGCGAGCCTTCAACTGCGGAGGTGGGCGTTCAGAAACGCCGCGGTGATGCCGAGGTGGTCCGCCTGGTCGAACTCAGGGCCCTCGTGACCGGCACCGCCAAGGACGAGAAGGGTCGAGCGTGCGCCGGTACTGACGAGCGCATCATGCAGCGCGTGACTCTGTGCGGACAGCGTGATCCGGTCGCGGTCTCCGTGCGCGATCAGGAAGGGCGGCGCAAGCGCCGTCACCCGGCTGAGCGGGCTGGCGTTCCAGGAGGCATCCGACGGTGACGAGACCTCGGCTTCCCCCAGCAGGGCGCTCTCGAATGGGGGTGGCAGAAGGTGACTTTCGATCCAACTTCGTCCGGCGTTGGCGGCGAGATCGGACGGGCCGAACCAGTGGACGACAGCGTCGACGCGGCTGGACTGATCCAGATCGTCGCCGACAACTCCTTCAAGTTCCACATCTTCGTGGGTCAGACCGACCATGGTGGCCAGATAGGCACCCGCTGACGCTCCCCACGCCCCGATTCGCTCGGTGGACAGCCCCAGCTCCGTTCCGTGCGCACGTAGCCACCGCACGACCGCCTTGACGTCGTGAATGGGATTCGGGTATGAGCCGTGGGGCGCAAGCCGATAGTTCGCGGAGACGACGGCGATACCGTACGAAGCGAGCCGGGACAGACGCTCGTCGGCACCGTCCTTTTTGTCACCGAGCTGCCACCCTCCGCCGTGCAGGTAGATCACTGCCGGCGGATTGTCGATCTCGGGCCGGTACACATCGACGGCGATCTCGAAACCGTCCACTTCGGCGACTCGCAGATTGGATCGCACTCGCACATCGTTCATGAAGGCCCTTCCAGGGTCAGGTCGGCAACTCGCACACCGAGTCCCTCACAACGCGATCGGATACTCGATGTCTGCCTGCTGGGTCTCTATTTCACGCCCGCCGCCGCTCGCTCTCGCCAGGTCTCTCGTTTAACCGACTCGACCGCCGCTCGAGAAGGGGTGCTGTTCGGTTATTCCGACCATGCACGCCCGCACCCGGGTTTCAGTGGTTACCTCGAGGAGGACTTCGGTGAAGTACGCGCGCAGAACGCCACGCGCGGTATGCCACCGCGTTGACAACGCACCAAGTTCTGTCCCTATAGGCAGATATGAGCGAGAGGCACACAATGAGTCGCAAGAGCGCCGCGATTATCGGCTCCGGCAACATCGGTACAGACTTGATGTACAAGCTGCTGCGGTCGCAGACGATCGAACCCCGATACATGATCGGTATCGACCCGGACAGCGAAGGATTGGCCCGGGCCCGACAGGAAGGCCTCGAAGCCTCCGCCGGCGGACTCGACTGGCTGCTCGCTCAGCCGGAACTGCCGGACTTCGTCTTCGAAGCGACCTCGGCGAAGATCCACGCCGCCGCGGCGCCCCGCTACGCCGAGGCCGGGATCACCGCGATCGACCTCACCCCGGCCTCCGTCGGCCCGTATGTGGTCCCCGCGGTCAACCTCGACGCGCACCTGAGCGCCCCCAACGTGAACATGGTCAGCTGCGCCGGCCAGGCCACCATCCCCATCCTCTACGCCATCAACGAGGTCGCCGACGCCTCCTACGGCGAGATCGTCGCCGCCATCGCCTCCCACAGCGCCGGTCCCGGCACCCGCCAGAACCTCAGCGAATTCAGCGAAAAGACCGGGAAGGCCCTCGCCCAGGTGGCCGGCGCCGACCATGCCAAGGCGATCTCGGTGATCAACCCGGCCGAGCCGCCGATGAACATGCGCGACACCGTCTACGCCAAGGTCCGCAACCCCGACCCGGCCGCCATCGAGCGTGCCGTCATCGACATGGTCGCCAAGGTCCAGCAGTACGTCCCCGGCTACTCGCTACGTCTGGTCGACGTCGACGGCGACCTGGTCACCGTCATGCTCGAGGTCGTCGGCGCCGGCGACTACCTGCCCACCTACGCCGGCAACCTCGACATCATCACCGCCGCCGCCGTCCAGGTCGCCGACGTCATGGCCCAGCAGAACCTCGTCCAGGGAGCAGCACAGTGAGTAAGAAAGTCACGATCGTCGACACCACCTTGCGGGACGGCATGTCCTCCGTCTCGCACCAGTTCACCCCGCAGAACGTGGCCGACATCGCCCGCGGGCTCGACAAGGCCGGAGTGTCGACCATCGAGGTCGCGCACGGGATCGGTCTCGGCGCCTCGTCCATCCAGTACGGGTTCGCCGCCGCCACCGACCCGGACTACGTCCGCGCCGCCGTCGACGCCGTCGAGAACGCCGACATCGCCGCCCTGTACGTCCCCGGCATCGCGACCCTCGCCGAACTGCAGAAAGCCATCGACGCCGGCATCAAGACCGTCCGCATCGCGGTGCACTGCACCGAGGCCGACTGCGGGCAGCAACCCGTCGAGTGGGCCAAAGAACAGGGCCTGAACGTGATGACGTTCCTGATGATGAGCCACAAACTCGAAGCCGAGCCGCTGGCCGAGCAGGCCGCCAAACTCGACTCCTACGGCGCCGACGTCGTCTACGTCGTCGACTCCGCCGGCGCTATGGTGCCCCGGCACGCCGGAGACCGGGTTGCCGCCCTGCGGCAGGCGATCACCGCGGACATCGGGTTCCACGCCCACAACAACCTCGGCGTCGGCATCGCGAATGCGCTCACCGCCGCCGAAAACGGGGCTACCTTCATCGACGGGTCCCTGCGCGGGCTCGGCGCGAGTGCCGGCAACGCGCAGACCGAGGTCCTCGCCGCCGCCTTCGAACGGGCGGGCTGGGACACCGGGGTCGACCTGTTCACGCTGATCGACACCGCCGAACACGTCGTCGCACCGCTGATGAAAGAACCGCAGATCGTCGACGAGACCGCCCTGATCCTCGGATACGCCGGTGTGTACTCCACGTTCTTCCACCCCACCAAGCGGGCCGCCAAGAAGTTCGGAGTCCCCGCCCGCGACATCCTCATGGAACTCGGACGTCGCGGGGTCATCGGCGGTCAGGAAGACATGATCATCGACGTCGCCTCCGAACTCGCCGGCCGCACCTACGAGACCCCGGCACTGGCTCGTTTATGACATGGCCCATGGCAAACACCGGTCGTAGGCTCGTAGGTCACAGGAGCCGGAATATGACACCGCACATCGCTGCGCCGACGGCAGGTCGAGAAATCAACGCCGTCCCGACCTGATCCCACAGGAGAAGACATGACTGCAGTACCCGGAATAAGCGACGTCAAACACCTCATCGGTGGTGACTGGCGTCCCGCCTCGGACGGTGCGACGTTCGAAACCCGCGACCCGCACGACGACTCGCTTCTCGGCAACGTTGCCCGAGGAACTGCCGCCGACGGCGCCGACGCCATCACCGCGGCGCGCAAGGCGTTCGACGAAGGTCCCTGGCCGCGGATGTCGCCGAAAGAACGGGCGAAGATCCTGCACGCCGTCGCCGACAAGGTCGACGAACATCGTGAGGAACTGTCCCTGCTCGAAACGCGGGACGGCGGCAAGGGAATCAACCAGGCACAGCACGCCGAGATCCCCCGAGTCGCGCACAACCTTCGGTTCTTCGCCGACTACGTGGCGATGGCCGCCAACGAGGCGTACCCGGACGGCGACCTACTGTCCTACACCCTGTATCCACCGGCCGGTGTCGTCTCCGCGATCAGCCCCTGGAATGCACCCTTGATGCTCGCGACGTGGAAGATTGCACCCGCGTTGGCGTTCGGCAACACCACGGTCCTCAAACCCGCACCCCAGACACCACTGACCGCCAACCGGTTCGCGCAACTCGCCCTCGAAGCCGGCCTGCCCGAGGGCGTGCTCAATGTGGTGCACGGATTCGGCGGCGAGGCCGTCGCAGGCCCGCTCACCTCGGATCCACGTGTCGATCGGATCACCTTCACCGGTTCGAGCGCCACCGGGGTGAGGATTCTGCAAGCAGCCGCACCCAACCACACCCCCGTGTCCGCGGAAATGGGCGGCAAGTCCGCGAACATCGTCTTCGCCGACGCCGACCTCGACGTGGCTGTGCCGATGTCGATCCGGGCGATCTTCGGCGGCAACGGGCAGGTGTGCCTGTCCGGGTCGCGTCTGCTGGTACAGAATTCGATCATGGGCGAGTTCCTCGACCGGTTCACCGACGAGGCGAAGAAACTCACTGTCGGAGACCCGAAAGACCCGGCCAACTTCCTCGGCCCGCTGATCGAGCAGAAGCACCTCGAGAAGGTGCACGGCTACGTCGAACTGGCGCAGGAGGAGGGCGGCAAGGTCGTCACCGGTGGGTCGCGGCTCACCGACGATGCGCGGGCGAAAGGATTCTACTACCCGCCGACGGTGATCACCGGGCTCACCAACGACTCGCGCACCGCGCGCGAGGAAATCTTCGGTCCCGTCGAGACCGTGCTCGGATTCGACACCGAAGACGAGGCACTGCGCATCGCCAACGACTCGCCGTACGGTCTGGCAGGAATTCTGTTCACCGATAACCTCAACCGCGCGCACCGCATGGCGGCACGGTGGAAGGCCGGCACGGTGTGGATCAACACGTTCTTCGAACGTGACCTTCGGTTGCCGTTCGGTGGTGAAGGCAGCAGCGGTCTCGGCCGTGAGGGCGGCCAGTACTCCCGCGAATTCTTCACCGAGCCACGGGCCGTCACCATCCGCCTGCGAAGCTGATCACCTGTCGACCACGTGCGGCCGGAGCGGAATCCCACCGCTCCGGCCGCACGTCTTTCCCCGAGGAGAGCCCTGCCGTGACTACACCCGATCTGTGCGTCGTCGTCGGCGCGACCGGTGCGATGGGCACCGATATCACCCTGCGCTTGGCCCGCCGCGGGCTGCGCGTCCTCGCGGTCGCCCGCAGCGGCGACGACCTCGAGAAACTTACCGCAGCCGACGAGCGCATCATTCCCTGCATTGCTGACATCGCCGACGACAGCGCGATCGAATCGATCTCCGCGCAGGTAGATTCGCCTGTGCGTATGGCGCTGTTCGCCGCCGGCCTGCCGGTGCGAGGATCCGCCGACACCATCCAACCCGGCGACCTGGCCATGGCGACGAACATCAAGGTGGGCGGTCTCGTCCGTCTGTTGCACGCGGTCCGCGGCCATCTCGTGGACGGTTCCCGCTTCGTCACCATCGCCGGCTCCCTGGGTCTCGAACCCGGTCCGCTCGATGCCGTGCCCGGTACGGCGAACGCGGCCGTCCTCAACCTGATGCGCCAACTCAGTGCACTGTACGGGCCCAGAGGCGTCACCACACATACGATCGCGCCCGGACCGGTGGACACGCCACGGCTCCGTGCCTTCATCGACACCGAGGCCACGGAAACCGGACGGGATCCGGAACAGATCTGGGAGCGGTACCGCGCCAAGACCACCCTCGGACGGTTGCCCACCCTGGAAGAGATCGGCTGGGTCGTCGAAACGCTGCTCGCTCCCGAGGCCGCGGTCCTGCACGGCTCGGTGATCAATGTCGACGCCGGAACCCGCCACGGAATCGCCTGACCACCACCCACTGAAAGGACCCGCAACCCATGCCTGTCGCACACTTTCATCTCGCCGACGGCGCCTACCCCGCCGAGCAGCACCGAGAACTGCTCACCGCGGCGAGTCGGTGCTATTCCGAGGCCCTCGACTCCCCGATTGAACGGGTCCGCGTCTTCATCGTCCGCTACCGTCCCGACGATGTCGCGGTCGCGGGGACCACCGTTGCAGAGGGTGCCCCTGCAGCGCCGTACTTCACGGCGATCGTGCTCGCCGGCCGCCCCGCCCGTCAGCGACAGGAACTTGCCGTGCGGTTCACCGATCTGATCGTCGATGTTCTCGGCGCCCAGCGCTCGCTCGTGCGGGGGCAGGTCATCGAGGTGGACCCGGCGAACTGGACGATCGCGGGTAACCCTGCCGCTACGATCCGCGCCGGGGAGATCGCTAGGCGCGCCGGCGGGGCGCAGACTCCGAACTAGCCGATCTCCCACCCTGCCCGAGCGGCGAGACGGTCATCGGCGCCGAACACGAGGTGATCGATTTCGCGGGTCGCCTCCACCGCCTGCACCGCCTGCGAATGGAGCGCCTGGGTACGGCAGTGCTGTACCCAGGCGCTCCGCATGGCTCAGGAGACTGACCGTTGCGGGCCGAATTACCAGGTCGGTCGGATCTTCCGGCCCTCTGCATGGCCCCATCTCGGGTGGCTAGCGGACTGGCGTCTCCTCGCGTGAGACGGGCGCCAGGGCGGCCGGACGTGGACCGCGGCGGAGGAAGCCGGCTGCGAGCGCCAACACTCCCAGCACCAGCAGGACGAGGGGTGCGATCACGCTGATCAGATTGAGCTGAGTACTTGTTTTCTCCGCTGCCGCCGCGGCATCCGCGATCGACTGGTCGGTGAGCGCGGTGTCGATCGAC
>Ga0247818_10001482_pt1 | contig 14896 bp, 8 predicted proteins | sample 13C_Glucose_Day1_FD_192424 | JGI IMG/M metagenome (GOLD analysis project Ga0247818, IMG submission 192424) | Soil microbial communities from agricultural site in Penn Yan, New York, United States - 13C_Glucose_Day1 | ecosystem: Environmental > Terrestrial > Soil > Agricultural land | place: USA...
CCGGACGGCACCCGGATACGCCAGCGTAATGTATTTGTCGGCAAGACCAGCAACTCATCCCTGGCGCTCAACCATCGGCTGAACAGCAAAAGCTCGGTCAACGCCCGGGTTTCACACAGCGAGGGCAATGTCGAAGGCGTCAGCCTGGACCTGGGCTGGAACCAGCGCACCACGCTGTTTGGCAGCGATGGCAACTGGCGACTGTCAGTGTTCGACCGGCCGGGCAGCTACAGCAGCGGCAGTGCGCGCAATCGTGGGGTGGACCTGAGCGTCAACCTGGCAGTGGGCGCGCCCGGCCAGCAGATCACCGGCAGCATCGGTTCACGCACGGCCCGCGATGGCAGCCGCGACAACAATGGCTCGATCGGTTGGCGCAAGGATCTCAAAGACCATGTACTGCAAAACGTATCGGTGACCGCGCTGACCGACACCTACGGTGTCGGCATGTCCAGCCTGGCGAATTTTCGCACCGATCACGTCAATGGTGATGCTTTTGTCCAGCGTTCGTCCTACAACGGCAACTACACCGGTGGCCTGAACCTGGACAGCACGCTGGCCATTGGCGCACAGAAAATGATGCTGACCAGTCAGCATGAGATGCGCGGCGCGGGACTGATTGTCGATGTGGAGTCGGACATCGATGACATCATCCTGCGCGCCGACGACTACAGCGGCGGCGGTGCGGCGTTGAAGCCCGGCCGCAACTTCATCCCGATCACCGCGTATCAGAACAGTTCGGTGAGTTTCGACTTCGAGGGTAACCACGTTCCGGCGGCGACCATCGAACCGGCGCGTACCCGCTATCACCTGAACAAGGGCGGGGTGGAGTACCGCAAGGTCCGCGTGATGAAAACCCTGACCGTGCTCGGCCGGCTGGTCGATGCCAAAGGGCAGCCGCTCAAGGGCCATCACGTGATCAACCACGCCAGTCGCGGGGTGACGGAAGTCGATGGTTTCTTCTCGATGGAAATGAATGCCGGCTCACCGACGCTGGAAGTGCGCCAGGGCAATCAGTTGCTGTGCCAGTTCCGTCTCGATGCCAGCCGACATCGCAGTGAAAACAACGTGTTGATGATCGGGGATCTGCGCTGCACGCCGGACACCCTGGCGGATGTGATGAATATTGAACGGACGGCGGGTTGAACCTATGAAAAAGTCTATGTGTTCCCTGGGGTTGATCCTTGCGTTGAGCGTGCCTGATGCGGAGGCGGTGAATCGGGAAATCCGCGCGTTGTTTCAGCCGGATCCGTCCCAGCCGAGCAAAAACGTGTTCATCAACAAAACGCCGAACAGTGGTTATTGCGCGACCTATCCGGGCGAATGCGAGCAAAACAATATGTTCAGCATTCAACTGCCTGTCCGTTTCAGTTCCACGCGCGCGCTCTATCAAGGTGAAGTGATCCCGATCAAGGTTCCCGCCACCTGGCGGCGACTGACGGTGACCAATACTGAAACGCAGGAAACGGAAACCGTTGAAGTGCGCATCACCGGCATCGGTTCCAATTATGTTCTGAGTCATCCGGCTCATCAGCTGGTGGGTATCAGCGACGTCATTGAGGGCCATCGTAAGCTATGGACCAGCAGCAGTTGGGTCTATGCGCCCGCACCCTGCCAATACAGCGGCGTCGGGGCATACGGCCCTGAACACTACCGCTTTTTCTGGAAAACACCGACAGAGGAATCCTGTGTCAAGCGAACGGCTTACCCCATTCCGTCGATGTATTTCGAGACCCTCGATTTCGCCTATGAGCTGCGCACGCCCAACCCGCTGGGCATGTCTTCGGGCCTTTATACCGGCTCAATACCCTACACCCTTGGATCTCTCGGCGATTTCGATCTGGGGCCGCTGATGACACCGGATGACGCCAACCTGACCCTCGACTTTGTCCTGGATGTGCAGCACACCTTGAAGGTTGATCTGCCGCCGGGTGGTAACAAAGTGGCGCTGGAACCCGAAGGCGGATGGACGCGCTGGATCGAAGGCGGGCGAAAGCCTACGAGGATCTACCGCGAACAACCGTTCTACCTCTCTGCGTCGTCACGCTTCAAGGTGCTGATGCTGTGCAATTCAACCGGTGGTACGGAATGCAAGCTGGGTAGCCCGAAGGGTAATTCCACGGGGGTAGAAGTCTTCCTTACCTTACCTGCGGGTATCTCCGGCCCCGGCGGCAACGTCACTAGACTTCCATTGCGCTACAACAACTGGGCCGGCCCCTTCCAGCCAGGATTGTATGTTGACCGCAAGGCCGGATCGCTGCTTTTCGAGATGACCCCGTTTGCTATCGATTTTCTCCTTCGTCCCGGCATGGCCGACAGGCTGAGCGGCAACATCACCATTATCTGGGACTCGGAAGCATGATCGCTGCGCACAAGCCATTTCCAATACTCAGGGAGTTGAAGACGATGAACCGTGGTTTTCTGCTGGGCGTGCTCAGCGTGTTGTGCCTGACGGCGCAGGCCGGTCCACAGATCAATGTCGGCACCGTATACGACTATCTGGATGCCGATAAAAGCACTTACCTCAAGCGGGTGTTCAACAGCGGCGACGCCACCGCTTTCGTCAAGGTCAACGTGCTGGAAATTGTCTACGGCACCGAGGGTACACCGCAGGAAATTCCCGTCGAAAACGCCGCCGACGGTGCCTCGCGCAACGGCTTGATGGCCAGCCCGGCACGTCTAATCGTACCGGCCCAGGGCATGCAGGGCACCCGCTTGTTGTACATGGGCGAGCGTGATCGCGAACGTTATTTTCGCGTGCGTTTCGTCCCGGTCGTGCCGGAACAGGAAGACGATTTTGTGGTCAGCGGCGAAGAGCGTGAAGAGTACAAAAAGTCACTGACAGCAGGGGTCAACGTGATGACCGGCTTCGGCACGATTTTCTTCGTGCGGCCCAAAGACGCACGTTTCGCCACAGTCATCAATGACACCGACAATCGCTACGAGCTACGCAACAACGGCAACACGGTGGTGATCGTCGACGAGTTCAAAAGCTGCTCGCTGACCAAAGAAACCGATTGTGGCGCGACCACCAAACATCATGTGCTGGCGGGCAAGACCTTCGCCTTCGACAAGGAGAAGGGCCGCGAGTATCGCTTCTTCCTAATCGAGGGCACCGATAAAAAAGTCCTGAAGACCGCCAGCCGTTAGGTCTGTTTTCCATTGACGCATCGGGTAACCAACATGATCAAGCAATGCACCGCCGTCGCGCTGCTGGCCGCCACCGGCCTGACCGGCGCCGTGGCGTGGGCGGCCCGGGAAGAGCACACCTTCGAGGTGTCCCTGACCATCCCCAGCCGCCCGTTTTACGTAATCCCGGCGGAGCCGGACTGGATTCACCGCCCTCAGCGGCTGGAATGGGATTACCCCACTTCAACTATGGGCAGTGTGCAAAAAAACTTCGATGTACGGCATGAGAGCAGCGCCATTGAAGCGCGTCTGGACGCCATGCCTTACTTGACCAATGGCCGGCCGGGGGAAGAGATCCAGTTGCGGGTCAGCTTCAATGGTGTGGAGTTGCAGACCTCGGCCCAGCAAGTGCTCTCCCGGGAAGAGGCGGCGACGGGCAAGCGCGTGCCGCTGCAAATAGATCCGGTCAAGCCGCTCGGTGGTTACCGCGCCGGGGATTACCACGGCAACGTGTTCCTGTTCTTCAACGCAACAGCGCCGGACGCTTGATGGTTCCTGAGCCCCCTGCGTTGGGCATACGAGACTGGTTGATAAAAAACGCCAAAGACAGGCCTTACCAAGGCGACATCACCGTGATTTGCGATTCGCAAGTGTGAACACTTCAGGCAGGAAGCGGGATGGTCGTGTTGCCGGTCAGCCAGCCCTTGCAGGCGCTGGCTGGCCACACGCTGAGGCAGTCGAGGTCAGAGCCCGGCTCTGGCCAATGCTTCGCGGGTCAATGTTCTGGCCACCTGGTTTCGCTCCTTTTCCAACTCAAGGATCAGCGGATCATAGAATTCATTGCTCATTTCTTCCCCGGTAAAGACGTCGGCGTGAGCAATATTCAGTTTAGTCGCCAGGTTCTCCAGCGTTTTTTTGCGTGAGGCCAATTGCCTCAGGTCGGTTTCGTTCGCCCAAGCGTTTTGGGCCTCGCGCAAAGACTCCAGATCATGGTGTCTTGACGCAAAAGAGCGTTCATCAGCCTCGATTTCGGCAGGATGAGTGCTTTCTAAATGGTGCTTCCAGAACGGATTTTCGAAGGAGTCAATCATTGCGTTGACCAGTCCTTCACCTGCTTCATCGGCAATGATTTTCTTATAGGCCGCGTCAATCATGCTCGGGGTCACCCGCGAGGTACCCTGATACAACATGCCGTCAGACTGCCAAGGTAAATCCAGTCGCTTGGCCAGCCCCGTTTCGTACGCCAGGTGCACTTCCACTTCATCGGGGGCGTGGTAATCCGGTATGGGTGGAACACGTTGACTCATGTCGCGCTGAGCCAGAATCTCCTGTCTGGCAAGCTCTCCAACCTTTTCCAGCCGAGCAGCGCTTTTGGCCAGTTTGACCAGACGGTTTTCCAGTTCCAGGGCCGACGTCGACTCCGTGTGCGCCTTCGATACCAGCACTTTCAGCCCCATGCTGTTGAACAGTTGTGATCCGGCGTCACCGCAGGTATCGGGTTGGCTGGCCAGCTGGAACAGTTCTGCGCGCAGGTCGGCGTCCAGGGCGGCGGCATCGACCATTTCCCAGACCCGTTTCGTCAGTTGTTGGCGTGAGTCACTGTACTGATAATCCTTGCTTTGTCTTTGCTTCCTGATGACTCGGAAAAAATCGGCAGCGCCAGGCTCAGACGCCAGGTCGTGCCACGATTCCTCCCTGTAGGTGCCGATTCCCGTCGAGGTACTATAAGGTACTGTGTCGTCGGGTATCATTCTCCAATGCCTGATCTCATCGGTCGTCGCCTGGTCATAGACCTGTTGAGCGGCCAGGCCCACGGACTCGCGGGACGTTTCCAAACGAATTCGCTCGACGTCGGAAAGCTTCTTCGCGTCGAGGCGCGTACGTGCCAGGATGAGCGCATGGTCCGAGCCAGGCACTACGTCAGGGACGGTGGTGATCGGGCTGCCCCGCAGGTCGAGAGAAAACCCCCGTGGGCGGGACTTTCTGAATAGGCCGTCCATAAACAGGCGTTCCGGCCAGGTGTCGAGTCCCGTTGTCCTCAGGCTCAACACTCGCAAGCCGGGCATGCGGCCGACATCCAGCGGCTGCATCAACGGATTGCCATCCAGTCTCAACGTTTTGAGGCGAGTCAGGTCTCTCAGCTGTCTGGCGGACTCAGGCGTCAACTTGATTCTGTTGTTGGACAAACGCAAGGTTTCGAGAAGATGCATCTTGCCGATAGCGGGCGGCAGGGCGGTCAGATCGCTGTACCGGGCGCTCAAGTGACGTACGTTGGCGAAGTCGCTCAACAGGCCGCCGGCGTCGGTGGAAAAACGCGCGTTGTCCAGATTTAGTACGGTGACCCGGTCGAGGTATTTTTCGATGTTGGGCAGCTTTTTCAGGTCTGCCCACCACCGATCCAGCTGGGGGCCCATCAGGTCGGACGACAAGTCCAGCGTGTAGCCGTTTTCTGGATGGATGCTGCGTTCACCGAATGCCTGGCTTTTGCGTTCGAAGCATTCAATCAGTCGTTCTTGAATGAAGCTGCCGCCTTTGAACCTGAAGTCACTCCAATCACGGTTGGAGTCGAGTACATCCGAGGTATCCACGTTGGGATGATGGTCATAACTCCAGTCGCGTAACGTGTTGCGCAACGCCTGGAGATCATCGCTGAGCCTGTCAATTGCCTGATCAGGATCGCCCTTGGCCCGTAAGGCCTCAACGAAGGCTTGTGCTTGCTGTTCGCTAAAGCCGGCATAGAGATTCATGACTCTTTCTTGCGGCGTTGCCGGGTTTTTGAAGCGCGACGGCCCACGCAGCAGTTTGACGGTTTCAATATCGGCCACGGCACGAATGGGCGGTTTCGCCAGCAGTGTCCGGCGTTCGGCAGACGCAGCGGACTTTTCCATGATCCAGACTTTGAATGGACGACCCTGTCCGCGTTGATAGCCCAATGCCGTGCGTTTGTCTTCAGGCAGGGCGCGCAGGATCGATTCGTAGAAGTCGCCGGCTTTGTGCAGTTGCTTATTGTCCCCGTCGAGCACCTCGTATTGGCCCTGTTCATCCCTGATCAAGCGGCGAACCGTTGCGGCGTCATCCGAGCCTGCGCTGCAGCGCAGTGTGCCGTCATAGGTGTCGTCACGCACTTCGATGCGCAGGTCACTGAAGGTGTCGGTGTTGAATTTGAGGGTGTTGAGTGCGAGCCGTTCGGTATCCGGGGTCACGAGCTTGTCGTGATAAAAACCGTCGTAAGCGCGGGCGGTCATGGCTTCGAAATTGAATTCGCGGGCCTGGGTTTTCACGCGCAGCGGCAGGCGCTCTTCATCGGCCATGATCTTTTGCTCATCGGCCCTGGCATCGGCCAGAACAGTTTCAGCGAGGGTGAGCGGCATCTCCGGGAAGGGTTGCCGCAACAGGCGGACCTGCGCGTTACCCGACCTTTCTTCGGCCTGATACATGCGTTTTGATATCTCGCCTTTACGTGCGTCGACGGCGTCGGCCAATCGATCTCGCAATGCCTGGGTACGTTCCGCGCTCGGCGCGTCGCCCAGCAAGGCCTTGATCTCGCTTTCAGTCAAAAAGCCCAGCACACGTTCAGGCAGCTTGCCGGAGGTGAGCTCGGCGACACCGATGCTCAATGTATTGGCAGGGGTTGCATCGGCGTTGCCGTACCTGCGCGACATCCCTGTCAGATCAGCGCTTTCAAACACCTCCAGTGCCCGCTCGGAAGGCCAGCCTGGCAACGCCGTCAGTATCGTTTCATACCAGTTGGAGGAGGCATCGATGGGCTGCCCCTTGCGAATATTGGCACTCGCGATCCCGACGTCGTCATAGGCGCTGAAACGCTTGATGGTGTCTGCCAGCATGGGGGGAGGCGCAGCGTTCTCGACATGCATGCGGCGCAGCGCATTGTCGTCGGTGCCGCTGCTGATGCGGATCTGCTCCCGTTCCGCGGGCGAAAAGCGATCGACCCTGTGCCCGAGGCGACGCATCAATGTCTCGCCTTCCCAGTCACCCGGATTTTCCGCCTCGTGTACCCAGGCGCCGTGACCGTTATGTTCGACTTCGGGCGAATAGGCATTGGGGCGAGTGGGATGTTTGACACGGTGAGTCGTGATGCTCGGCTCTTGCGAAGCCTTTTCGACGAAGTAGAGTTTGTCGTCCAGTGGCAGGATGTGCTGATTGGCGTGTTGATGCAGGCCGTGTTCGTCGGGTTTCGACTCGGGCGTCAGGGTGAGGCTTTTTTGTTCGTAAGGGGCGAGGTCCGGGTGCCACAGGGTTTGTTTGCCGTCAGGCAACTTGACCTGTTTCATGCCGTCGACCAGCGGCGACAGTTTCAGCTTGAACGCGTTGCCTATTTCAGCCCCCGCACCAAACGCCGCCAGTTGAATCACATCCGTGACCACACCGATCACATGTTCGGCCGCTTCAAGGCCAAGGCCTTCGGCCAGATCGACGATGCCTTCGATGACGTCGGTGGTCATCTGGTAGACGGTGTAGGCCATCATCAACTCACCCAACCCCGGCACGAACGGTGTGGCGATCAACAGCGCGACATTGAAGATGTCCGAGACGATTTTCTTGAAGTTGTCCCACCAGGCCCAGCGCGCCTTGCTGTCCGTGTCGGCGGTGGACACGGCGATTTCCCGTGCGTCGTTGAGGATCTTGTTGAGCTTTTGCCGGTAGGTATGAGTCCAGTAATCCCGGGACACCGGCAGGGCCTGGAACTGCAGGTGCGGACTGGACGCGGGATCTTCGCGCCAGGTGGGACTTTGATCCGTCGTATCCGCTTTCTCATGCCACCTGACGGTCACCAGACGTTGATCGAGCCCTGCGAAAAAGTGCCCGCGCTGCTGGTGGTCGACGAACTGGCTGAAAAATTGCCGGTAAGTCTGCTTCGATGAGGCGCCGGTGTTGTCTTCGCTTGATTGCTGCGTCGATGCGCAGGCGATGTCTACGCTTGATTGCTGCGTCGATGAGGCGATGACTTTGTTTTCGCGTAACTGCCGCGACAGTTCATCCATGAATGCTTTGGTCGAGTCGTATTCCTTGAGCGGGTGATCCGGATCGTGGGGCACATAGGCAATGAGCCGTTGAATGCCCCTGCTGTCCTTCACTGCGGGAATCAGCAGAAAGATGCCGGTCAGACGGGTCTCCATCATCGAAAGATCGCAGCATTGCATTTGCCTGCCATTGAGCAGCAGTTGCGGTTCACCCTTCGCAAGATCCAGTATCAGCTTGTAAGCGTCGTACTCGAGATCCCCGGTGATCAACGCCAGTTGCGCGGCGGCGGTGAGTGCGTCTTTCAGGCTGTCGGTCACTTTAAGCTTCATGACGGCTTCGGCCACCGGTTCGCCGGGAAGCAGGTAGCTTTCGAGGTGTGCCTTGTACAGCGCGCCGATATCCAGTTCGCGGCACAGCGCCTGAAACTGGCTGATGGTCATGCTGGAATTTATCTGAACGACATCGAAGTGCCCGAAACAGTCGGGTTTTGTGATGTATTGCGAGTCGGCAAGGACCGTTTCGGTCTTGGCGAAGTTGTGCAGCGCCGCGTCCAGCAGGGACACGGTTCGGGTAGTGACACCGCCCGACACGTCAAGCGCATACCATGGCAAATCCTTGGGCAGGTACAGGCGCAGGTAAGTCGTGCTGACGTCCTCTTCGATGCCGTAGCGTTCCTTGAGCTTCGCCTGCAGCAAGGGTTTGGCAAACGAATGCACGTCTTGCAGTTTGTCGAACAGTCGATCCACCTGGTTCTGCGAACTCCAGGCCTTGAGGTTGGCGGCCTTGAGCTTGTCATGGAGGGAGGCGGGCGCTGTGCTGTACCACAGCTGCATCTTCAAGGGCGTGGCCGCCAGGGCCTGGCCCCTGCTCAGGGTCGCGGTTTTGAAGGTGTCGTTGGTGGTGTTCTTGATGAACGCGTAGTGCCGGCCTTTATCGATGTTTTGGGCAGGCGTGATGGTGTCAGTCATGGCAATCATCCTTGATTGGTTTTAAGGATGATCAGCCTATCGGACGAGGCTCAAAAAAAAAAACTGAATAACTGCGCTCGATCGGCGTCTTTTGCGGGTAAACCTTTGAATATTTGAATCTGAAAAATAATTAATTACCACCTGCCGCAGGGAAAACTCAGGGGCACGATAGGGGGGTGTTCTTTTCTGAGTGTGATTCGCTGTTTGGACTACTGCAGGTAAGGAAAACTCCTACAGACAGTTCCTCCTTGGTCGTCGAATATATTGCCGGGTTAAAAGCTCACACACTGTCCAGCGGCTGAATGCTGAGTTTTCGGGTGTTGGAAGAAGTACTAACTTCGAACGGTTCGATCTGTTCGAACTTTCAATATAAAGGTATCTGAAATTGTTTAAAAAGATCGCATTGGCTACCCCTGTGGCCATTCTGGCGCTGAGTTCCTCGTTGGCATTTGCCGTAGGTGAGGCACGTCATTCCATCAATCTGGTTGCGTCGATTCCAACCAATGTGTTCCATGTGCTGCCGGTAGATCCGGATGTGATCGTCAAGGATCAGCGTTTGAGCTACGACCCTGTGGGCGATCAGCTGAGTACCTTTCGCACGCAATTCGACACTAAAAACACCAATGGCTCGATTGAAGCCGTTCTGGAACAGGAAGCGTTCCTGTCCAATGGCGTTGTGGCCGATAAAATTCCTCTGGTCGTGACATTCAATGGCATATCGATCAATAACACTGCGCCAGTGGAAGTTGTCGGCGACGCCGAGTCCACTCCAGGCAAGCGTGTAGACCTGATCGTCACTCCAACTAAACCTGGTACGGGTGGCTATAAAGCAGGTGAGTACAGTGGTGTAGTTGCCATGCGCTTCGACGCGGTGCTGCCGACTCCTTAAATAAGTTAATACCAGACAAGAGCAATTCTTTTCGGTTTTTACCGATTGGCGGGGCTGTGTGCCTCTGCCAATCGGTTTCTGAGTTTACCAGTCATACATTGAGTAATCCGTTCATGTTCCCGATGACGCCCATCGCGGCTGCGCTCGCATTGTTTATGTGCACAAGCGCACTTGCCGCACCCACTGACAACGGTACAAGCCCTCGCAGTTTGCTCGCCCAGGCCAAAGGTTTGCCGTCAGACTTCGAAGAGCATTTTTTCGACGTGCCGTTGGCGGTTCGGGTGGAACTTGATCAACAGTTTCTCGGTGAGGCGATGGTCGTGCTTACCCGCGACGATCGCATTACCCTGCTCGAATTCAATGACGTCGGCGACAGCCGGATTGCCGCCAGCGAGCGTGAAATCTGGGCCGCTTACTTACAAAAAAGTGTGCCGCTGGGTGCCTGTGAGGGCAGTTGTCCGGAACAGATGCTGGCTGTGCATTACAACCTCGCCAGCTCCCTGGTATCGATCCTCACGAACAACGCCGAGCGCGACACCGACGCCAGGCGCTATTACAACCAGCCCGAAGGCGGCAGCAGCGGCCTGATCGTGCACAATCAATTGAACCTCAACGGTGGCCAGGACCAGGACGTTGGCGGTCGTTACGGCCTGGAAGCCAGCAGCAGTCTCGGCAACTGGAGTCAGCGCCTTAACATGCAGCTGTCGCGCATGGGCGGTCCGGATGACAAGCTCTACCACGCCGTGCATGAACTCTACAGCCAGCGTGAGCTGGAGGGCAGCTTTCTGCGCCTGGGCTATTTCACTCCCAACTCCGACGGCCTGAGCCGCCAGGTGCGTGCGTTCGGCGCCAGCCCGGATACGGCAATGGGTTTGATGTATGGCAGCTCCGATAGCCTGGCGATCAACAGCCCCAAACCGAGCGTGTACCCGATCTATGTCACCGCCAACCGCCAGGCCTCGGTGGAGATCTTGCGTAATGGCTTGCTGATCAACACCCAGGCGGTCGATGCCGGTTTGCAAACCCTGGATACCCGGTCATTGCCCGGTGGTATCTACGAAGTGGAAGTGCGTTTGATCGAGGACGGTCAGATTACGTCCACCTCTCAGGAACTGGTGTACAAACCGGCCAACTGGCGCAATTACGATGAGCGCTGGCGCTACAACCTGTTTGCCGGGAAAGAAAGCAAGCTGTTGAGCAACTGGGATGAGCAACCTTACGGCGACATGACGGCCGGCGCTGCCTTGAACTACCTGTTGCATCCGCAGGTCATTCTTGGCGTCTCGGGTCGCCAGGTTCGGGACACATTGCAATATGGCTCATCGGTCGACTGGACACTGGCCAACAACACCAGCGTGTTCGCCAACGTCTATCAGACCGAAAACCACGGCACCGGTCTCGACCTGCAAGCCATGTACAGCTATGGCATCGGCAGCGTGTTCGTCACCCACAACCGCAGTTGGCTGGACACCACCAATACCTACGAAACCCTGCCGGACGGCACACGGGTGCGCCAGCGTAATGTGTTTATCGGCCAGTCCAGCAACTCGGCGTTGTCGGTGAATCATCGGGTCAGCAGCAAAAGTTCGTTCAATGCACGGGTGTCCCACAGTGACGGCAACACCGAAGGCATGGGCCTCGATCTGGGCTGGACCCAGCGCGGCAATCTGTTCGGCAGCGATGCCAACTGGCGTTTCTCGGTGTTCGACAGGCCCGGTAGCTTCAGCAGCGGTGACAAACGCAATCGTGGGGTTGACCTGAGTGTCAGCCTGGCGCTCGGCGCGAAGGGGGAGCAATGGTCCGGTAGCGTCGGTACGCGCACTTCCCGTGACGGTGGCCGCGACAACAATGCCTCGGTCACTTACCGCAAGGATCTGCAGGATCATGTACTGCAAAGCGTCTCGGCCACCGCGATCACCGATACTTACGGGGTCGGTCTGTCCGGCCTGGCGAACTTCCGCACCGACGCCATCAATGGTGATGCCTTCGTCCAGCGCTCCTCCTACAACGGCAACCTCAGTGGTGGCTTGAACCTGGACAGCACCCTTGCCGTGGGTGGCCAGCGCATGGTCATGACCAGCCAGCATCACGGCAGAGGCGCCGGGATGATCATCGACGTCGAATCCGACCTCGATGACATCGCCCTGCGTGCAGACGACTTGAGCGGGGGCAGCACGACCCTGCGACCAGGACGCAACTTTGTCCCCATCACCGCCTACAAGAGCAGTTCAGTGAGTTTCGATTTCGAAGGCAATCACGTGCCGGCGGCGAGTATCCAGCCACCGCGCACCGGCTATCACCTGAACAAGGGCGGCGTGGACTACCGCAAGATCACCATCAGCAAAACCCTGACCGTGCTCGGTCGCCTGGTCGACCCCCAGGGCAATCCGCTCAAGGGCCATCACGTCATCAACCACGCCAGCCGTGGCGTGACTGAAGTGGACGGATTCTTCTCCATGGAAATGAAAGCCGGTTCCCCGACGCTGGAGGTGCGTCGCGGCGAGCAGTTGCTGTGTCAGTTCCGCCTTGATCCGAACACTTCGCGCACTGAAAACGATGTGTTGATGATCGGGGATTTGCGTTGTTCGCCGGATACGTTGGCGGATGCGAACCACAAAGCCGAAAGCGCGGGTTAATCGTCAGTTGGCAATCACCCGTCTGATTGGCCCAGGTGCAGCAATTGACACGCTCACCTGCATTAAATGAATGAGGTTGAAAGTATGAAGCGCCTGTTGGCATCAGTCGGTTTTTGTTTGTTCACGCAAATCACCCACGCGGGCCCGAGCATCAATGTCGGTGTGGTGTATGACTACCTGGATGGGGATAAAAGCACCTATTTGAAACGAGTGTTCAACGGCGGCGACAGCACGGCGTTCGTCAAGGTCAATGTCCTTGAAATCGTCTATGACGCCGATGGCACCTCGCGAGAAATCCCGCTCGCCACCCAGGCCGGTTCCAGTGCCCGTGACGGCTTGATGGCCAGCCCGGCGCGGCTGATCGTACCGGCCAACGGCATGCAGGGCACGCGCCTGTTGTACATGGGCGAACGGGACAAGGAGCGTTACTTTCGCGTTCGCTTCGTGCCGGTGGTGCCGGAAAAAGAAGATGAATTCGCGGTCTCGGCCGGAGAGCGCGAAGACTACAAGAAGAGCCTGTCCGCCGGAGTTAACGTGCTGGCCGGTTACGGCACGATATTTTTCGTGCGGCCCAAGGAGACACGTTTCGATAGCGTGGTCGATAACGGCGCCAAGCGATATCAGATCCGCAACAACGGCAACACCGTGGTGGTGATCGACGAATTCAAGGACTGCTCGGTGAAGAGTGAGCAGGACTGCCAGCCGACGACCCAAAGCCACATCATGCCGGGGCGGACCTTCAGTTTCGAGAAGCAGGCCGGCCGGCAGTACAACTTCAATCTGGTTGAAGGCAGCGCGAAGAAAAAGCTTGAGGTGAAAGGGTGATTGTCGCAAGGCCGGCACGGCGGCGGCAGCGTAATCATCCTCACAGCCATGTGCTCAACGCCATCCTGTGGGGTGGCCTTGCCTTGTACAGTTCATGGACCTTCGCGGCTCGGGATGAAGAGGTTTTCCATGTCTCGGTGAACATTCCCACCAGCGATTTTCATGTGCTGCCGGTCAGCCCGGGATTTCTCGAACGCGAGCAGTCCCTGAACTGGAACCCGGTGACGTCGACCTTGAGTTCACTGCGGGAAAACTTCGACGTCAAGAACAGCACCGGCGGTATCAATGCGCGCCTGGGCTATGTGCCTTATCTGTTCAATGGCCGGGACAGGATCGATTTGCGAGTGACCTTCAACGGCGAAGTACTCGAACTCACCGACACCCTGGTGGTGCAGGAAGCCGACGCCAAAGCCGGGCAACGCGTGCCGCTGGAAATCGCTGCGCTGGAACCCGCGGGCGGTTATCAGGCGGGCGAGTACTACGGCAACGTGCAGATTGTCTTCGATGCGCTGAGACCCTGACGTCTAGACCTTTGACAACTATGCAGACGTCGTCCGGCACTGGTCGAGCGGCAAGGATTTATAGATATGAAAGATAGTTACCGAATCAACACTGTTTTGAAGCGTCTGGTTGCCAGCATTGCGTTGTCTGCGTCAGTCAGTTTCACCGCTGAAGCCCTGACGCAAGATGTTACGGCACGGTTTCGGCCTGATTCTGCAAACCCGCTGATGAATAAATTCGAAAATACAACACCGCTAAGTGCTATCTGTTTGAGTCATATGCCGCAACGTTGCAAAGACCTGAACATCTTCTCGATAGAAGATAGAGCCTTCAAGGCGAACTCCAACAGCCCGATCCTGCCTGGCGCCGATTTGCGCAATGCTGCGATGTTCAAAGTACCGTCCGAATGGCGGACGCTGTATGTCACCCACGAGACAACCGGGGAGGTTGAACCGGTTGAGTTTCGCATTGCAGGATTCGGACACGGCTGGCAACTCGACAGGCCCCCCGGGGTGGGTGGATGGACCTTGCCGGGTCAAAACTGGATTTCTCGCTGGATTAACCCTCCTGCCCCATGCCAGGGAACGGGATACCTTCCGGCAGGTTCAGCGTACGCAACATTTTTTTGGATTGTTCCTGAAGGCGCTGGTGCCTGCGGTCTGGCACCTGGTGTGGAAATCCGTCGGCTGCTGTATGTCTCTTTGCAGTACGCTTACGAGCTCAGGACCCCCAATCCATTAACCATGTCTACTGGGCAATATACGGGCTCAATCACTTACACGATGGGACCGGGACAAGACTTCGACTTCGGCGACGTCATGATCCCCGATGATAGCCAGTACACCTTCAACTTCACACTGGACGTGCAACACACCCTCAAAGTCGAAGTCCCACCCGGCGGCAACCATATCGACCTGATTCCTCAGGGCGGCTGGCAGGCGTGGCTGAATCAGGGCCGTAAACCGACC
>Ga0247818_10001483_pt1 | contig 14890 bp, 6 predicted proteins | sample 13C_Glucose_Day1_FD_192424 | JGI IMG/M metagenome (GOLD analysis project Ga0247818, IMG submission 192424) | Soil microbial communities from agricultural site in Penn Yan, New York, United States - 13C_Glucose_Day1 | ecosystem: Environmental > Terrestrial > Soil > Agricultural land | place: USA...
GAGCCGGCTGGTGAGCCCGGTCGCGGTGAGGACGGGCGTGCGGGCCGCTTCGTGGCCCTCGGCGGCGAAGCTGGTGACGCCCGAACGGCGCACCTCGGAGAGGTCGCGGCCGAGCATCATCGACACCAGCTGCATCCGGTCGAGGTCCGCCAGGTCGCCGGTGTGGATGTGGCGGCCGTCGCGGAGGACGGTGACCCGGTCGCAGATCCGGTAGAGCTCGTCCATGCGGTGGCTGACGTAGAGGACGGCGATGCCCTGGTCACGCAGGTTGCCGATGACCCGGAAGAGGGTCTCCACCTCGCGCGGTTCGAGCGAGGAGGTGGGTTCGTCCATGATGACGACCTGGGCGTTGACGGACACGGCCCGGGCGAGGGCGACCATCTGCTGCGTGCCGATGCCGAGGGTGTGCAGGGGGCGGCGCGGATCGACGCGTACGCCGAAGCCGTCGAGCAGCTCGCTCGTCTCCCTGTGCATGCGGGTGAAGTCGATGAGTCCGACGCGGTTCCTGGGTTCGCGGCCGAGGAAGATGTTGCGCGCCACGCTCATGAGCGGGACGAGGTTGACTTCCTGGTAGATCGTGGAGATCCCGGCCTGCTGCGCCTCGAACGGCCGGGCGAACCTGACCGGTTCACCGGCCATCCGCAGTTCACCCCCGTCCGGCCGGTACACGCCGGTCAGCACCTTGATGAGGGTGGACTTGCCCGCGCCGTTCTCCCCGACCAGTGCGTGGGTCTCCCCCGCGCGCAGGGTGAAGGAGACGTCGTCGAGGGCGACGACGCCGGGGAAGCGTTTGCTCACCGAGCGGGCTTCGAGCACGCCGGAGGCCGTGGCGGCGGCCTCCGCAGGTGCGTGAGGAGTTGCTTCGGGTGGTGCCATGGGTCTTCTTGGCCTTCCGCTGTCCAAGGGGGAGGGCCCGGAGCCGCCGTGGCCCGGAGCGGGCGGCCACGGCGGCGGGGGCCGGTGGGTTCAGGCGCGGATCAGTACGCCCCGCCGAGCGATTCCTTGGCGTTGGTCTCGTCGTAGGCACGGTCGGAGATGATGACGTTCTCGGGGATCTCCTCGCCGCCGTAGAACTTCTGGGCCGTGGCGAAGGCCAGCGGCCCGAAGCGCGGGTTGGACTCGATGACGGCGTTGTACTCACCGTTGACCAGGGCCTGGACGGCGTTGCGGGTGCCGTCGACCGAGACGATCTTGACGTCCTTGCCGGGCTTCTTGCCGGCGGCCTTCAGCGCGGTGACGGCGCCGAGGCCCATCTCGTCGTTCTCCGCGTAGACGGCGGTGATCTCGGGCTTGGACTGGATGAGCTGCTCCATGACCTGCTGGCCCTTGTCACGGGCGAACTCGCCGGTCTGCTGGGCGACGATCTCGATGCCGGGGGCCTCGGCCTTGATCTGGTCGACGAAGCCCTTGGTCCGGTCGGTGGTCACGTTGTTGCCGGAGGCGCCGAGGAGGATCGCCACCTTGCCCTTGCCGCCGGTCGCCTTGATCATCGCGTCGGCCGCCCGCTTGCCCTGCTCGACGAAGTCCGAGCCGAGGAAGGCCACGTAGTCCTCGCAGGCCTTGGAGTTGACCTTGCGGTCGATGGTGAGGACGGGGACCTTCTTCGCCGCGGCGGCCTTGAGCGCGGGCTCCAGGCCGTCGGAGTTCAGCGGGGCGATGATGAGGAACTGCGCACCCTGGGAGAGCATGTCCTGGATGTCGCTGATCTGCTTGGACAGCTGCGACTGCGCGTTGGTGGTGAGCAGCTTCTTGACACCGATCTTGGCGGCCTCGTCCTTGATGGACTGGGTCTCGGCGATGCGGAACGGGTTGGCCTCCTTCTCCGACTGGGAGAAGCCGACCACCGCGTCCTTGAGGTCGATCTTGGGTGCGCCGTAGCTCTGCAGCGAGCAGCCGGGGCCGGAGGCCGCCTCGGGGGACTTGGCCGCCTGTGCGCCCTGGCTGCTGTCACCACCCGCGCTGTTCGTGGTCTCCGACTTGGAGCAGCCGGAAACGGCCAGCGTGGCGGTGGCGGCGAGCAGGCAGGCCGCGGCGAGGGTACGGGATCGACGCTGGGTCATCATGCGCGGGACGCTCCTTGGCGAGGTGACGGCACACCGTTCGGCGTGCGGTCAGGCATGGCGGGACGACACGTCAGCCGCTCGGGGGCGGATGACGCTGAATCCCTCACAACCCCGCTTCCAGCTGCGGAAACTCGGTCATGAGGGCCTTGGGCGGCCTCTCGGCGGCTCGGTTTACAACGTTATATAGGCGAGGCGGCGGAAGCGGCAAGAGAGTTGCCGCTGCGTTTCCAAAACGTGTCACCCGGCAGCCTGGGTCTTCGGCGTGCACGGCGGGACGCCGCAAGGCAACAGGTGCTGCGCCACCCCTGGACAGCGACTTGACCGCGTGCTGTCATACCGCCGACATCAATTTTGCAACGTTGGAAGAATGCTGCCGCGCCATCAGCCGGACGCGGCGGCACCTCCTTCGGATGCGACCGGCCCGGTCCGGGCCGGTCGTCCCTCCCTGTCCTGCAGAGCAGAAGCGGAGCCCCCACGATGCCCCTGAACCGCAGACAACTCGTGACCGGCGCTCTGGCCACCGCCGCCGCGACCGCCGCGGCGGGCCGCTGGGCCACCACGGCGACCGCCGCCGGCGGCGTGGCGGCACCGGCGCGCGGAGGCCACTACTCCCCCAACGCCGCCCCGCTGCACCCGACGGCGTTCCTCAGGCTGCCGCCGGGGCAGGTCACCCCCCGCGGCTGGCTCGCCGGCCAGCTCAGGCTCCAGCTGGACGGGCTCTGCGGCCGCTACGAGGAGTTCTCGCACTTCCTCGACTTCCAGGCCTCCGGATGGGTCCGCCCCGACCGGGGAGGCTGGGAGGAGGTCCCCTACTGGCTCAGGGGATACGCCGACCTCGCGATCGTCACCGGGGACGCGACGGCCCTGGCGGCCACGCGCAGATGGATCGACGCGATCCTGACCACACAGCAGTCCGACGGTTTCTTCGGCCCGAAGTCCCTGCGTACCTCGCTGAACGGCGGCCCCGACTTCTGGCCCTTCCTGCCCCTGGTCCAGGCACTGCGCTCCTGGCAGGAGTACGACGGCGACACCCGCATCATCCCGTTCCTCAGCAGGTTCTTCCGCTACATGAACGCGCAGGGCCCCGGGGCCTTCGACACCAGCTGGATCGCGCTGCGCTGGGGCGACGGCCTCGACAGCGTCTACTGGCTGTTCAACCGCACCGGCGACACGTTCCTGCTCGAACTCGCCGACAAGATCCACCGGTACGGCGCCGACTGGGGCGACAACCTGGTCGACCCGCACAACGTCAACATCGCACAGGGCTTCCGTGAGCCCGCCCAGTACGCCCTGCGCAGCGGCTCGGCGCAGGACACCCGGGACACGTACGGGACGTACGCCAAGGCCATGGCCCTGTACGGCCAGTTCCCCGGCGGCGGCTTCGCCGGGGACGAGAACGCCCGGCCGGGACACGGCGACCCCCGGCAGGGCTTCGAGACCTGCGGGATCGTGGAGTTCATGGCGAGCCACCAGTTGCTCACCCGGATCACCGGCGACCCGCTGTGGGCGGACCGCTGCGAGGAGCTCGCCTTCAACTCGCTGCCCGCCTCGCTGGACCCGTCGGGAAAGGCGATCCACTACGTCACCAGCGCGAACAGCGTCGACCTCGACAACGTGCCCAAGCGTGACCGGCAGTTCCAGAACGGATTCGCCATGCAGGCGTTCCTGCCCGGCGTCGACCAGTACCGCTGCTGCCCGCACAACTACGGGATGGGCTGGCCCTACTTCGTGGAGGAGCTCTGGCTCGCGACGCCGGACGGCGGTCTCGCCGCGGCGATGTACGCCGCCTGCGAGGTCACGGCGAAGGTCGCCGACGGCACGGAGGTCACCTTCACCGAGGAGACGGACTACCCCTTCACGGACACGGTCACGCTCTCCCTGTCGGCCCCGCGCCCGCTGCCCTTCCCCCTGGTGCTGCGCGTCCCCGCCTGGTGCGCCGAGCCGGACATCCGGGTCAACGGTCAGCGGGTCACCGCCCCGGCCGGCCCCGCCTTCACCCGGATCGAGCGGACCTGGGCCGACGGCGACAAGGTCACGCTGCGCCTCCCGCAGCGGACCACCGTGCGCACCTGGACGGACAACAAGGGCTCGGTCAGCGTGGACCACGGGCCCCTCACGTACTCCCTGCGCATAGGGGAGTCGTACGAGCGCATCGGCGGGACCGAGCAGTTCCCGGAGTACGCCGTCCACGCGACGACTCCCTGGAACTACGGCCTCGTCCTGGACGGGGCCCGCCCGGCCCTCTCCTCGCGCCGCCGTTCCACCCGCCTCACCCCCGGCGACAACCCCTTCACACTCGGGAACACCCCGCTCGTCATGACGGCACGCGCCCGCCGCATCCCCGAGTGGAGCGCCGACGACGAGCACGTGGTGGCGCCGCTCCAGCAGAGCCCCGCGCGCAGCGCCGAGCCGGTCGAGGAGGTCACCCTCGTCCCGATGGGCGCGGCGCGGCTGAGGATCACGTCGTTCCCGACGGCGAACCCGGACGCGGCTGCCTGGCTCGCGGACCGGTGGTACCGCATCGGCAACCGGCACTCCGGCAAGGTGCTGGGGGTGGACCTCATGTCGACCGCGAACAGCGCCCACGCCGTCCAGTTCGGGGACACCGGAACGGCCGACCACCTGTGGCGGCTGGTGCCCGACGGCGACGGCTGGTACCGCATCCGCAACCGGCACTCCGGGAAGGTGCTCGGCGTGGATCTCATGTCCACCGCGAACAGCGCCCACGCCGTCCAGTTCGACGACAACGGCACCGCGGACCACCTCTGGCAGCTCGTGCCCGACGGCGACGGCTGGTACCGCATCCGCAACCGCAACTCGGACAAGGTGCTGGGCGTGGACCTCATGTCCACAGCCGACAGCGCCCACGTCGTCCAGTACGACGACAACGGCACCGCGGACCACCTCTGGCAGCTGATCTGAGGGCCGGGCCCGCCACCCCCATGGACACTTCCCGCGCCGCTCCGGCGCGGGAAGTCCTTCCCTCCGTCGAGGAGATCCCGCAATGACATCCGCATCCGCACCACGCCCTCGCACCTGGTGGAGACGGTTAACCGCCGGCACCGGCCTGCTGGCGCTGCTCGCCACCGCACTGGTGGGAGCCGGCACCTCCCCGGCCTCCGCCGCACCCGCCGCCTGGACACCGAAGCCGGCCCCGATGACGACGCCGTGGACGAACCAGGTGCCCGTCGACAGCCCTCTTCCGGAATATCCCCGCCCGCATCTGACCCGCCCCGACTGGACGAACCTCAACGGCATCTGGGACTTCGCGGTGACCGGCCGTGACGCAGGTCAGCCCGCGGCCTTCCCCGAACAGATCAGGGTCCCGTTCGTCGCGGAGTCCTCACTCTCCGGCATCAAACGGAAGATCACCGAGAACGACAAGCTCTGGTACAAACGCACCTTCACCGTGCCGTCGAACTGGAACGGCCGCCGCGTCGTGCTCAACTTCGGCGCGTCCGACTGGCAGAGCACGGTCTGGGTCAACGGCACCCAGGTCGGCGCCCACAAGGGCGGCTTCGACTCGTTCTCGTACGACATCACACCCCAGCTGAACGGCGGTACCAACACCGTCGTCGTCTCCGTCTACGACCCCACGCAGACCGGCGGCCAGGCCGTCGGCAAGCAGCGCGTCAACGACGTGAACCCGCACGCGGGCGGCGGCATCTTCTACACCGCGGCTTCGGGCATCTGGCAGACGGTCTGGCTGGAGCCCGTCGCGGCCTCGCACGTCACCCGGCTGGACATGACGCCGAACCTCGGCAACAGCACCCTGCGCGTGAAGGTGCAGGCGGCCTCCGGGGCCGGGCGGACCGCACGGGTCACCGTGTCCAGCGGCGGCACCGTCGTGGGCACGGCGACCGGAACGCCCGGCAGCGAGATCTCGGTGCCCGTCCCGAGCCCGCGGCTGTGGAGCCCGGAGGACCCGTTCCTCTACGATGTGCGCGCCGAACTCCTGGACGGGACCGCCGTCGTGGACTCGGTGGGCAGTTACGCGGGCATGCGGTCCATAGCGGTGGCGAAGGTCGACAACATCCTGCGCCCGGTCCTCAACGGGAAGTTCGTCTTCCAGACCGGCACGCTCGACCAGGGCTACTGGCCGGACGGCATCTACACGGCTCCCACCGACGCCGCGCTGAAGTCCGATCTCCAGGCGCACAAGGACCTCGGGTTCAACATGGTCCGCAAGCACATCAAGGTGGAGCCGCAGCGCTGGTTCTACTGGGCGGACAAGCTGGGCCTCCTCGTCTGGCAGGACATGCCGGCCATGGACACCGGCAAGACGCCCGACAGCGCGGCACGGACCCAGTGGGAGGCGGAGTACCACGCGATCATCGACCAGCACCGCAGCTCGCCCTCGGTGGTCATGTGGGTCAACCAGAACGAGGGCTGGGCGCAGTACGACCAGGCGCGGATCGCGAACGAGGTCAAGGCGTACGACCCGTCCCGCCTGGTCAACAACATGAGCGGGGTCAACTGCTGCGGCTCCGTGGACGGCGGCAACGGTGACGTGGTCGACAACCACATCTACGTCGGCCCCGGCAACACGGCACCCACCGCGACCCGGGCCGCCGTCCTCGGCGAGTTCGGCGGGCTGGGATGGAAGGTACCGGGCCACGAGTGGTTCCCGGGCGGCGGCTTCAGCTACGAGGACCAGGCGAGCACCGCCGCGCTGAACAACCGCTTCGTGGGACTTCTCGACGCCATCCGGATCGGCCAGCTGCCGGCGGGGCTCTCCGCCTCGGTCTACACGGAGATCACCGACGTCGAGAACGAGGCGAACGGGCTGCTCACCTACGACCGGCAGGTGGTCAAGGTGGACACCGCCCGGGTGAAGGCCGCCAACCAGGCTCTCATCCAGGCATCGAGGACTCCGGCGCCCCCGGTCACCCTGCCCACCGGCCAGTACAGGTCCCTCCGGGTCACCACGCCGGGGCACACCACCAAGTACCTGCGCCATTCCGAGGCACTCGCCTACACCGCGGTCGTCGACAGCGGCAGCGGCGCGCTGCTGAAGAACGACGCCACCTGGAAGATCGTCGCGGGCCTGGCGAACAGCAACTGCTACTCGTTCGAGTCCCGCAACTACCCGGGCGAGTACCTTCGCCACCGGGACTTCCGTGTCCGCCGCGACGCGAGCGACGGCTCGGCACTCTTCAAGGCCGACGCCACCTGGTGCGCGGTCTCCGGTCCGGGCGGAGTACGGCTGACGAGCGCCAATCTGCCGGGCAGCTACATGCGCCACATCGGCTCCGAGGTGTGGCTGGCCACGCCCGGTGGCGGTCATGCCTGGGACAACGCGGCCACCTTCACCGAGGACACCACGTGGGCGGTGGAGGCACCCTGGGCACCGTGAGGTGAGTACCGGGGTCCGGTTGCCTCCGTGCCGCCGGACCCCTTCCGTCAGGCGTCCCCCATGGCCCAGGCCGCGGGACTCCTGCCCGTCAGGCGTCCCCCATGGCCCAGGCCGCGGGACTCCTGCCCGTCAGGCGTCTCCCATGACCAGGCCCTCGATGGTGTGCTTCTGCACGATGGGGGTCAGTTCCTCCACCACCGGGCAGTGCAGATGGGCCCGTACCCGGCCGGGCAGCGACGCCCAGTACTCCCGCGTGACCGCCATGTCGTGCTGGGCGTCGTTGCCCGCGCCCGGGGCGTCCACGCCCAGCACCAGCACGGGCCGGGCGTCGGGCGAGTGGTTCGCCGTGCCGCGGTGGATCGTCAGGGCGGAGCGGGCGGAGATGTCGCCGCGCTGCGGGTACTTGCGCTCGGCGAGCGCGGTGTAGCGGGGGTAGTCCTCGCGGGGCGGGAACATGGCGTGCCCGAAGCGCGCGTCGTCGTCCCACTGGGTACCCGGCGCGATCTCGAAGGGGCCCATGTCCTCGCGCGTGTCGACGGCGGTGAGGTTGAAGGCGAGCGAGGTCAGCCTGCGGTGGTGGCGCGTGGCGTCCGGCATGGGGAAGTCCCGGTGCCAGGGCTGGTTCACGGCTCCTGCCAGTGGCACGTCGAAGCCCAGCTCGACGATCCGGTAATCGGCGCCGAGGACGGCCTCGCACACGCTCCGGACCCACGGGTGGTCGACGAGCTCCACGAAGCCGCGCAACTGCTCGGGGTGGATCTCGACGTAGTAGCGGTGGGGTCCCCTGCCGACGGCCCCGCCCTCCCGGCCGCGGGCCTCGGCGAAGGCGATGTCGATGTCCTCCCGCATCCGGTCGGCCCACTCCGGGGCGAAGGCGCCCCGGTGTGCGGTGATCCCGGCCGTGTACAGGTCCCGGACAGCCGCGTCCGGGTGCGGGACCGTAGCGGCGGAGGCAGCGGCCTCATGCATGGGAGTGTCCTTTCGTCGGAGGAGCGGAGCACGACAGCCGTGCCCCAGTGATGTCCACCGCGGGGAGCGACGTGCGCCGCCGCCCATGTTGCAACGTTGCAACCAACGTGGCAAGAGTGGTGACGCACGAAGTGGGGCACCACCTGTTACGGTCACTGCGCAGAGGGCGCGGTCCGCCGCCCCGCGCACAGAGGACAGGAGCACCGTGGCCGCGAGACTCAAGGACGTCGCCGAGCTCGCGGGCGTGTCCGTGCGGACCGTCTCCAACGTCGTGAGCAACACGGCCGCCGTCGCCCCGGACACGCGTGCGCGGGTCATGGCCGCGGTGGAGGAGCTGGGCTACCGCCCCAATCTCGCCGCCCGCAATCTACGGCAGGGGCGCACGGGGCTCATCGGACTGGTCGTTCCCGAGATCCACTCCCCCTATTTCGGGGCGCTGACGGGTCTTCTCATCGACGCGGCCCAGGCGCGCGGCTGGACGGTGCTCCTGGAGCGGACCGGCGGGCGGGCAGATCTGGAGAAACGGCTTCTCGACGGCTCGAAAGGCCAGCAGGTGGACGGAATGATCGTCAGCCCCTGGTCGACGTCTCCGGCCGAACTCGCCTCACTCGCGGGCAGCCTGCCCCTGGTCGTCCTCGGCGAACTGGACCCGCTCGGGTCGATCGACCATGTCGCCCTCGACAACGTGGCGGCGGCGCGAGCCGCCGCCCAGCACCTGGTCTCCCTGGGCCGCCGGCGCGTCGCCGCGATCGGGCTCCAGTCCGCACTCGGGCACGGCACGGCCGAACTGCGCGCCGAGGGCTTCCGGCTGGGCCTGGAGGATGCCGGGCTGAGCCCGGTGGCCGAGATCGAGGTGGCGGATCTGCACCGTGCGGAGGGCGCGCGAGCCCTGCGTGAGCTGCTGCTCCTGCCCGAGCGCCCGGACGCCGTCTTCTGTTTCAGCGACGAACTGGCCCTGGGGGCCCTGCGTGTGGCGGCCGAACAGGGCGTGCGGGTGCCGGAGGACCTGGCGCTGATGGGGTTCGACGACATCGAGGACGGCCGGTTCTCCGCCCCGTCGCTCTCCACGATCGCCCCGGACCGGGAACAGATCGCCGAGCGCGCGGTGCAATGCCTCGCCGAACGTGTACTCGGCCGGCTCGACGCCCTGCCGGCGCGCCGGGTCGTCGTCCCGCACCGGGTGCTGGTCAGGGAGAGCACCGGAGCCACCGTCACCCCCGTGTGATCCGGAGTCAGGACGTGCCTGCGCTCCCGGCGGTGCGGCGCTGTCGCTCGCACCGCCGGGAGCGGTAGCCCGGGCCGGGGCCCTACGGCTGTTCGCCGTCGTGGAGCGCGGTCACCTCCTGGTCGGTGAGCGCCTTGTCGTACACCTTCACCTGGTCCACGGAACCGTTCCAGAAGTCGGTGTTCGAGCCGCCCCACTTGGCACGGCCGACGGACAGCGCGCCGGTGCTCACGTCGGCGGTGCCGGCCGCCGCGGTGGCGGCGAGTTCACCGTCGACGTACAGCTTGATCTCGTCACCGCTGCGCACGCCGACGAGGTGGTACCACTGGCCGAGCTCGGGCTTGATCTCCAGCCGCGCGCGGTGGGCACCCGGGGTGGAGAAGGCGAACCCGCCCTGCCCGTACTGGAGGTAGAACGGGTTCTCCTGGCGCCGGCCGTCCTGGCTGACGACGGTGGCGTAGTTGCCCGGCAGCGCGTCCAGCGACGCCCAGGCCGAGACGGTGTAGTCGCCGGTGGTGTCGACGACCGGCCCTTCGGTCTGGGCGTACTGGCCCTCGCCGTCGAACTTAAGCGCCGAACCCTGGACGCCCGGCGCCCAGGTCGTGCCCTCGGAGAGGGTGAGGTCCTTGTGGTTCGGGCCGCTGTCCGCCGCCGTGGTGCCCTTGTTCTCGTCCAGGGACCAGGCGCCGCCGCCCTTGACCTCGTCGCGCTCGCCCGCTGCGGCTCCGGCCGCGATGACCTCCTCGTTGATCTTCCGCACCTTGGCGGCGTCGACCTTGATCTCACGGCGGTCGTACGTCCAGAGGCCGTTGAGCTCGTTCTCCAGGTCGGTCACCTGGGTGTAGATGGAGCCGGACAGCTCGGCGCCGGCCGCCTCCAGGTAGTACGTGCGGGTGTTGTCGACGTACTTGGCGGTCAGGGCGTCCTTGTCGGCGACACCGCTGTAGATCGCGGTGGGGGCACCGGGCCACATGCGGCCGGGGATGCGCAGGGTGAAGCCGCCGTGCTCACCGTCGATCGCGGCGCGCGTCTCGTCCGGGAAGGCCGGGTCGGTGTTGTTGTAGTCGTGGTGGTCGATGATGTCGCCCTTGCCGGAGTCGCCCTTCGAGTTGCAGCAGTTGACACCGCTGTGGGCGCTCACCACCCGCGACGGGTCGGCGGCCTGGACCTTCTCGGTGATCTTGCCGGTCTCGGTCCGGTCCCACTCGCCCCAGCCCTCGTTGAAGACGATCCAGGCACCGATCGACGGGTAGTTGTGCAGCTGCTCCATCATCTCGGCACCCTGGTCGAGGAAGGCCTTCTGGCCCTTCTCACCGGTGATGTTGCCGGAGACGAAGTCCTGCCACACCAGCAGACCCAGCTGGTCGGCGTGGTAGTACCAGCGGGCCGGCTCCACCTTGATGTGCTTGCGGACGGAGTTGAAGCCGAGGTCCTTCTGCGCCTTCAGGTCGAAGACCAGGGCCTTGTCGCTGGGCGCCGTGTTCAGGCCGTCGGGGTAGAAGCCCTGGTCGAGCTGGGCGAGCGAGAAGAACGGCTTCCCGTTGAGCACGAGCTTCTGGTAGCCGCCGACCTCGGCGACGCCGAACGAACGCATACCGAAGTAGCTGTCGACGGTGTCCTTGGAACGGCCGTCCTTGAGGGTGACCTCCAGGTCGTACAGGTACGGGTCGTCCGGCGTCCACAGGTGCTGCTTGGCGACGGGGAGGCTCAGCTCACCGTTGGCCGGACCGGTGACCGTCCCGACGACCTTGCCCTTCTTGTCACGGGCGACGGCCGTGACCCTGGCGGAGTCCGACGCGTTCTCGGAGTTGACCGTCACCGAGAGACGGCCCTTGCCGATGTCCGGAGTCGTCTTCAGCGAGTCGACCGCGGCGGGAGCGACGGGCTCCATCCAGACGGTCTGCCAGATGCCGGAGGAGGCGGTGTAGAAGATGCCGCTCGGGTTCGCGGACTGCTTGCCCGTCGGCTGGTCGGCCCCGGTGGTGTCGGTGACCGCGACGACGATCTCCTGAGGGCCGCTGCCCTTCAGCGCGTCGGTGATGTCGGCACTGAAGGCGGTGTAGCCGCCCGTGTGCTCGGCGACCTGCTTGCCGTTGACCCAGACCCGCGCGTGGTGGTCGACGGCGCCGAAGTTGAGCTTCAGACGGTCGTCGCTGCCCCGCTTGCCGACCGACCAGCTCTTGGGCACCGTGACGAGCTTGCGGTAGAACATGTGGTCTTCGTGGCGCTCCAGCCCGGAGAGCTGGGACTCGACGGGGTAGGGCACGGTGATGCGCTCGTCGAGCTTCTTGCCGAAGACGGGCTGCTCACCGGCAGCGGCTCCCGCGAACTCCCACTGGCCATTGAGGTTCTTCCAGTCGTCGCGGACCTGCTGCGGCCGGGGGTACTCGGGCAGCGGGTGGTCGCGGTCGACCTTGTCGCCCCACGGGGTGGTCAGCCGGTGCGTGGAGAGGTTCTTCGCCCTGCGGCTGATCTCCGGGACGGCCTCGTCACCGTTCTTCAGGCTGCCCTGGCCGTCGTACGCGAACCGGACCTGCTGGCCCTTCTGGACGGCCGCGTCCAGCGTGACGACGAGCGCCTTGCGGTTGTCGGACGCCCTGACGACCGACTTCACCGGCATCGGCGTCGTGTCCGCCTCGAGCTCGAGGTGGTCCTTCAGGCCTTCGACGCCGCTGAGATCGTGGTCGAACGTCGCCTGCAGCTTCAGACCGTTCTCGGCGACGCTCAGCGCGACCGGGTAGACCTCGAAGTCGGCGGGCGGGGTGAAGGCGGACTCGGGCACGATCTGCTTGGCGAGCCCGGCACTCGACCAGCGCAGGAACATGTTGGCCCCGCCGATGTCCTGGAACATCTCCAGCCGGAAGGTGTGCTTCTCACCGGCCTTCAGGGCGACGGGCGCGCTCGTCTGCTCCTTGTCCCAGTCGGGCACCCAGTGGTCGATGACCGGCTTGTCGTCGATGAAGAGCCGGAAGCCGTTGTCACCGATCGCGGAGAAGGTGTAGTCACCGTCCTTCGGAGCCTCGATCTGCCCCGTCCAGCGGGCGGTGGTGTGCTCGGTCCGGCCGGTGGCCGACTCGAACGCCCCGGTCAGACCCGGGAAGTTGATCTCCGGGTCGAGCGCGGTGGCGCCGAGCTCGGCGAAGTCACGGGCGCCCGGCGCGGACATGGCGAAGTACTCGCCCTTGAGTCCGTGCGGCTCGGTGGACGGGTCGTCCTTCACGAACGCCGGTGCCGAGGCGGCCCCTTCGGCGGGAGCGGCGGCGGGAGTCGCGGAGGCGGCGGTCGGGACCAGGGTGGCCCCGACAGGAAGCAGCAGCGCCGCCGTACAGGCGAGCGTTCTCAAAAACGTGCGGGGGCGGACTAGTTGTCGTATCAAGGCGTCGTCCTCGTCGAAGAAGCCGGAGTGCTCCGAACCGCGAAGCACTGCACATAGTCGAACATTGAGCCACAGCCCCAAACACCTGACAACGGTCGTGCACGCAGAATTTTCAACGATAGAAAATCGAGACCTCGCTCCTGCCCGGCGCCGGGCATGCCGGACCCGGTGGGCGGCGTCTCGCCGCCCACCGGGTCCCGGTCCGGGCTCTGTCGAGGTGTTACCGAGGGAGACCCGCAGGTCCGGTGGCCCAGGACGTGTTGGGCCGGTCCGCGAGCCGGTAGGTCAGCGCACCTCCCCTGGTGACCAGCCGGGCGTCCGTCCACGACCTGTCGCTCGCCCGTCCGTCGACCGCCACCGCGTCGATGTACGGATGTGTCGCATCGGCCTGCGGGGCGCTGATGGTGATGTCCCCGCCCTGCGGCCGGCCGAGCACGGCCGACGGGAAGAGCGGCGCCCCGAGCAGCATGGTGGCGCTGCCCGGCGTCTGCGGGTAGATGCCCAGGGCCGAGAAGACGTACCAGGCCGACATCGTGCCGAGGTCGTCGTTGCCGGGCAGGCCGCGCGGACCGGTCCCGTACACCGTGCCGACGATCTCGCGTACGGTCTCCTGCGTCTTCCACGGCTGCCCGAGCGCGTTGTAGAGCCACGGGGCGTGGATGCCCGGCTCGTTGGTCGGGTCGTAGCGCAGCGCGTCACCGCCCTTGACCGACCAGGAGCCGTCCGCCTTGTGGAAGAACGCGTCCAGCCGCTTCGCCGCGACGTCCCGGCCGCCCATGGCCTCGGCCAGGCCCTGCACGTCCTGCGGGACCATCCAGGTGTAGGTGGCGCTGGTCCCCTGGGCGAAGCCCCGGTCACTGCCCGGGCTGAACGGGGTCACCCAGGAACCGTCGAGGTTGCGCGCCTGGATGTAGCCGGTGGTGCCGGAGCCGTCGCCGGCCTCGGGGTTGAAGACGTTGCGCCACCAGGTGCCGCGCTCCTCGAAGGCGGCGGCCTCCTCGTCACGCCCCAGGAGCCGGGCCCACCGGCCGAGCGCCGCGTCGGCGACCGCGTCCTCCAGTGTCTCCGCCGCGCCGCCCCAGCAGTGACAGACGTCCTGGGCCGCGTAGTGGGACTCCAGGTACTGGGCGAGGTTGGGGCGCTGCCCGGTGCACTGACCGGGGCAGCCCGCGTCGGAGAGGCCGTCGGGGTGCGGCACCGTGGCCTGGTGGGCCAGCGACTCGAAGGCTCCCTCGTAGTCGAAGTTGCGTACACCCATGGCGTAGAACGTGGCGAGGGTGGCGGCCGTGGGGTCACCGGTCATGACGTGGGTGGCGCCGTTGATGTGCACCCAGCGGTCCCAGACCCCGCCGTTCTGCCGTGCGAAGTTGTACAGGGACTGGGCGAAGTCACCCGCGATCCTGGGCTTGAGGAGCGCGAGCAGCTGGATCTGGGCGCGGTACTGGTCCCAGCCGGAGAAGTTGCTGTACTGCGCCTTCTGGCCGCGCGTCACGCGGTGCGGCTTCCCGTCCATCCCGGGGTAGCGGCCGTCGGTGTCGCTGATCAGGTTCGGCTGCATCAGCGAGTGGTACAGCGCGGTGTAGAACGAGGTGCGCTGTGCGTCGCTGCCGCCTCCGATCCGTACGGAGGCGAGCTCGCGGTCCCAGGCGGCGGCTCCCGCACGGGCCACGTCGTCGACGCTCTGCCTGGGCGCGATCTCCTTGCGGAGGTTGGCCTCGGCCCCGGCCTGGCTGACGTAGGAGATACCGATGCGCATGCGGACGTCGTCGTCGGCCGAGGTGTCGAACCCGACCCACCCGCCGGAGCCCCGTCCGGCGCGGTCGGCGCCCGTGGCGTAGCCCTCACCGCCGCTGCCACTGGTCGCACCGGGTGCGAGGGTGTTGTCGCGCCAGGTACCCGTG
>Ga0247818_10001486_pt1 | contig 14878 bp, 13 predicted proteins | sample 13C_Glucose_Day1_FD_192424 | JGI IMG/M metagenome (GOLD analysis project Ga0247818, IMG submission 192424) | Soil microbial communities from agricultural site in Penn Yan, New York, United States - 13C_Glucose_Day1 | ecosystem: Environmental > Terrestrial > Soil > Agricultural land | place...
GTTCGGGGGAGCCAGGCACAAGGACCTACCTTGCCATCCGGCGTGCCTCCGGCGCGAGCGGGTTGTCGGCCTCCGGTCGCAGGGCGAGGCAGCGCGGCCCGGGGGGCGCGGGCCGCGCTGCCTCTGAGGAGCTACTCGGAGCCGCCGGGGCGGGCGGCGAGGGTTGCCGAGAGCTCGAGGCGCTCGCCGTCGCGAAGGACGGTCAGGGTGACCTTGTCTCCCACCGACCGCTCGCGGACGTGGGCGACGAGGGACAGCGTGGAGTCCACGCGGTCACCGTCGACGGCGATGACGGTGTCGCCGGTGCGCAGCCCTGCCTCGGCCGCCGGAGTGCCCGGGGAGACCTCGCGGACCGTCGCTCCGGCCCGGGTGGCGCTGCCGTCAGACGCGTTGCCGTCCTGGGACGTGACCCCGAGGTACGCGTGCTGGGCCGTGCCCTTGTCGATGAGCTGCGTGGCGATCGACTTGGCCTCGTTGACGGGGATGGCGAAACCGATGCCGATGCTGCCGCCCTGCGTGCCCCCGGAGGAACCCAGGGTGGCGATCGAGGAGTTGATGCCGACGAGCTGGCCACTGGCGTTGACGAGGGCACCACCGCTGTTGCCGGGGTTGATCGCGGCCGACGTCTGGATGGCGTTGGTGACCACAGGCTCGGCCTGGGCCTGGCCGCCGCCCTCGGACTCGCCGCTGGTCGTGACCGGCCGGTCGAGCGCGCTGACGATGCCGGTGGTCACCGTCCCGGCGAGGCCGAGGGGGTTGCCCACCGCCATGACGGGGTCCCCGACCTTGAGGGCGTCGGAGTCGCCGAGGGCGACCGGCTGCAGGTCCTGCGGCGGGTCCTTCAGGGTGAGGACGGCCAGGTCGGTGCTCGGGTCGGTGCCGGCCACCGTCGCGGCGTATGCGCGCCCGTCGTGCAGGGTGACCGTGATCTCGCCACCCCCGGCCGCTCCGCTGATGACGTGGTTGTTGGTCAGGACGTGCCCGGCGTCGTCGATGACCACGCCCGACCCCTGGCCGCCGCCGCCACCGGCCCCGCCGACGGTGATCGACACCACGCTGGGCGAGACGGCCGCGGACGTTGCCGCCCAGTTCGGGTTGCTGGCGTCGGCCTGCTGGACCGGCGCGGCGTCCGTGCCGCGACCCAGGCTGGAGGAGGAGCCCGCAGCGGAGGAGGTCTGCGCTCCCTCGGACCCCAGCTGGGTCGCGGCATAGGTGCCACCACTGGCGAGCAGGGCGGCAAGCGTCGCGACCGTGGTCAGTTCCAGCCAGCGACGCGGCTTGGCCGGCTGGGCGGGCTCTGCCCCGCCCCGCGGTGGCGCGGGAGGGGGCGGCCCAGCCGGGGTCTGGGGAGTGGTGGGGCCGTATGCCGCGAAGGCGCCACCAGGGGAGGGGTGCGTCGGGGCGTCAGGCTGACCGAACCAGACGGGGTGTGCCTCCTGGACGGGGATCTCAGTCGTCCGCTCGGGGTCGCCTCCAGCCGCTGAGGATGCGCCGGGGTGGTGGGTCTGGGTCATCTGAGCTGCACTCCTAGGTCGAGGTGACCCCTAGTCAAACCCGGAAACGTCAGAGGACCCTGCGTGCTCCCTGAGAGTTCGCTGTGGGCAGCTCCACCACGAAGGTCGCACCTCCACCCGGCGTGGGAGCGACCCCCACCTTGCCGCTGTGGGCGCCGACGATCGCGGCGACGATGGCCAGCCCGAGGCCGCTCCCGCCACCGGTGCCGCGACGGCGCGAGGGGTCGGAGCGGTAGAAGCGCTCGAAGACCCGGCGCACCTCGGCGGGGTCGATGCCCGGGCCGTGGTCACGGACCTCGAGGATGGCGGTCGCGCCGGTCCCCCTCGTGCCCACCGCCACCTCGATCGGCGTGCCGTCGGGAGTGTGCCCGAGGGCATTGGCCATGAGGTTGGCGAGCACCTGGCGCAGCTTGCCCTCGTCACCGGGGACGACGGTCGGGGCGAGCTCGCCGCCGATGCCGGTGAGCGTGATGCGCCGCGCGGGGTCGATGGCGCGTGCGTCCTGCGCGGCGTCCGCCGCGAGCACCGTGAGGTCCACAGGGGAGAACTCCATGGGCCGGCGGCCATCGAGGCGGGCGAGCACGAGGAGGTCCTCGACCAGTCCGCTCATCCGCCCAGCCTCGCCCTCGATGCGGGACATCGCGCCGGCCACGTCCTCGGGCCGGGTCACCGCGCCCTGCCGGTACAGCTCGGCGTAGCCCCGAACGGTCGCCAGAGGCGTGCGGAGCTCGTGCGAGGCATCCGCCACGAACTGGCGCATCCGCTGCTCCGAGGCCTCCCTGGCGGCGAAGGACTGCTCGATCTGGGCCAGCATCGCGTTGAGGGAGTGCGACAGCGAGGTCACCTCGTCCTTCGCGTGCCGCGTGGGGATGCGGCGGGTGAGGTCGCCCGCGGCGATGGCGGCGGCGGTGTCCTCGATCTGGCGCAGGGGCCGGAAGGCCCGCCGCACGGCATACCACCCGATCACGCCCATCGCGGAGACGACGGCGAGGCCGATGAGGAACTCCACCAGGATGAGCTGGCGCACGGTGCGCTCCACCCGCCGCAGCGGGACCGCGACGACGAAGGTCGCCGAGCCGTCGGTGAGGCTGCCCGCCACCGCCCGCCACCGCATCGGCCCGTCCGTCGAGCCGATCGTGAACGGCACACTGTGGCGTACCCGCACGTCGTTCAGCGGCAGCGGAGGCACGGCGGGGTGCATGGTCTCGCCGGTGGGGTTGAGCGGGATGGGATCGCCCCCGATGGGCAGCAGGACGAAGGCGTAGCCGGTGGGGATGCCCCGCGTGCTCTCGCGCTGCAGCTGCCGGAGCGCCTGCTGCGCCACCGGGCGGGCCGCGACGCGCAGGTCCTCGTCGATCGCCGCGGTCAGCTGGCGGCGCATGAGGTATGCCGTGGCGCCGCCGGTGAGCGTGAGTGCCAGCAGGAGGAGGACGAGCAGCACCGCCACGAGGCGCACGTTCATCGGCAGCGCCTCGAGGCGGCGGGTGAGCCCCCCGCTCGCCGCCGCCGTGCGCGTGCGCGGCTGCGCCTGTTCGGTCACCGCCATCTCAGGCCGACTCCGGGGGCCTGCGCAGGACGTAGCCCACGCCGCGCTTGGTGTGGATGAGCGGCACCAGACCCTCGATGTCGATCTTGCGCCGCAGGTAGGAGATGTAGGACTCGACGATGCCGGACTCGCCGCGGAAGTCGTAGTCCCAGACGTGGTCGAGGATCTGCGCCTTGGACAGCACCCGGTTGGGGTTGAGCATGAGGTAGCGCAAGAGCTTGAACTCGGTGGGCGAGACCTCGATGACCCGGCCTGCTCGGCGCACCTCGTGCGAGTCCTCGTCGAGCTCGAGGTCCTCGAAGCGCAGGGCGGCGCTGTCGTCGAACTCCCCGCGGGTCCGGCGCAGGACCGCCCGGATGCGGGCCACGACCTCCTCGAGGCTGAACGGCTTGGTGACGTAGTCGTCGCCGCCCACGGTCAACCCGGTGATCTTGTCGTCGAGCGAGTCGCGGGCTGTCACGAAGACGATGGGCAGGTGCCGGCCTGACTCGCGCAGTCGGCGGGTGACGGTGAAGCCGTCGAGGTCGGGAAGCATCACGTCGAGCACGACGAGGTCGGGGTTCTGCTCCGCAGCCATACGGATGGCCGTACTGCCATCGGCGGCGACCTGGACCTCGAACCCGGCGAATCGCAAGGACGTGGCGAGGAGTTCACGGATGTTCGGCTCGTCCTCGACGACGAGGAGGCGCGCCTCGGGCTCGGTGCTCACGGTCACATTCTCCCGCGCGTGTCTGGGAGTTTGCTGACAGCACGCTGGTCGTGGGGGAATCCCTGCGCTCGCGACAGGGTTTAATCGGTGATGCGCACAACGAAGGAGAGCCCATGAACGTCGACCCCGACACCCTGACCGCCGCCCTCAACCGGCTCCGACGGGCACAGGGCCAGCTCGGCGGGGTGATCCGGATGATCGAGGAGGGCCGCGAGTGCACCGACGTCGTGACGCAGCTGGCCGCCGTGTCGCGGGCCTTGGACAAGGCAGGCTTCGCGATCATCGCCACGAACCTGCAGCAGTGCATCGTGGCCGGCGACGAGGCGTCGCTCGACAAGGAGAAGCTCGAGAAGCTGTTCCTCTCGCTCGCCTGAGCGCCTGCGCGCCTGAGCGCCTGACCGCCTGAGCGCGCTCAGCTCACGTCGTCGGCGTCGACGATCCGGTAGGCGTACCCCTGCTCGGCGAGGAAGCGCTGCCGGTGCGCGGCGAACTCCGCATCCACGGTGTCGCGTGAGACGACGGTGTAGAAGTGTGCGGTCCGGCCATCCCCCTTCGGTCGCAGCACCCGGCCCAGCCGCTGGGCCTCCTCCTGGCGCGACCCGAACGTGCCGGACACCTGGATCGCGACGCTCGCCTCCGGCAGGTCGATGGAGAAGTTGGCGACCTTGGAGACCACGAGCAGGTCGATCTCGCCGGTCCGGAAGGCCTGGAAGAGCTTCTGCCGCTCGGCCACGGTGGTCTGGCCCGTGATGACCTCCGCGCCGAGCCGCCCGGCCAGCTCATCGAGCTGGTCCAGGTACTGCCCGATCACGAGGGTCGGCTCGCCCTGGTGCCGCTTGACGAGCCGCTCGATGACGGGGTTCTTCGAGTCGGTGCAGGACGCCAGCCGGTAGCGGTCCTCCGGCTCGGCGGTGGCATAGGCCAGGCGCTCGGAGTCGGGAAGGGTGACCCGGACCTCGACGCAGTCGGCCGGGGCGATGTAGCCCTGGGCCTCGATGTCCTTCCACGGTGCGTCGAAGCGCTTCGGGCCGATCAGCGAGAAGACGTCGGCCTCGCGGCCGTCCTCGCGGACGAGGGTCGCCGTCAGGCCGAGCCGCCGCCGGGCCTGGAGGTCAGCGGTCATCCGGAAGATCGGCGCCGGCAGCAGGTGCACCTCGTCGTAGAGGATGAGGCCCCAGTCCCGGGCATCGAGCAGGTCGAGGTGGGTGTACACGCCCTTCCGCTTGGTGGTCAGCACCTGGTACGTCGCGATGGTGACCGGGCGGATCTCCTTGCGGGCACCGGAGTACTCCCCGATCTCGTCCTCGGTGAGGCTCGTCCGGCGCAGGAGCTCGTCGCGCCACTGCCGGGCGGAGACCGTGTTGGTGACCAGGATGAGGGTGGTCGCCTGGGCCCGGGCCATGGCCCCCGCCCCGACGAGGGTCTTGCCGGCCCCGCAGGGCAGCACCACGACGCCCGAGCCGCCGTGCCAGAAGCCCTCGACGGCGTGCTGCTGGTAGGGCCGCAGCGACCAACCGTCCTCGGCGAGGTCGATCCGGTGGGCCTCACCGTCCACGTAGCCGGCCTCGTCCTCGGCAGGCCAGCCCACCTTGAGCAGCTCCTGCTTGAGGTGGCCACGCTCGGAGGGGTGCACGAGCACGCGGTCCTCGTCGATGCGGGCGCCGACCAGGGGCTTGATCTTCCGGTGCCGCAGGACCTCCTCGAGCACCGGCCGGTCGGTCGTGCGCAGCAGGAGGCCGTGCTCGTCGTCCTTCTCCAGGGTCAGCCGGCCGTAGCGGTCCATCGTCTCGGCGACGTCGACGAGCAGCGCGTGCGGCACGGGGTACCGGCTGTGCGTGATGAGCGCGTTGACCACCTGCTCGGCGTCATGACCGGCCGCCCGGGCGTTCCACAGCCCGAGCGGGGTGACGCGGTAGGTGTGCATGTGCTCGGGCGCCCGCTCGAGCTCGGCGAAGGGGGCGATGGCCCTGCGCGCCTCCTCGGCACGCGGGTGGTCGACCTCGAGCAGGAGGGTCTTGTCGCTCTGGACGATCAGGGGGCCATCGGTCACGCGGTCAGTACCCCATGGTGGATGACGTCGACGCGATGATCGCGATGATGGAGATGACGCCGATGATGTAGAGCGCGACCCCGATGGCGTAGGCGATCCAGCCCCACCGGGCGTACTTCGCCGAGTCTGCGGGCGAGTCGTCCTGCTTCACCAGCGAGACGATCGCCAGGACGAGCGCCGGGATGGCCGTGATGCAGAAAGCGAAGAGCGTGGACAGGCCGGAGACGATGAGCAGCACGATGGCCGACGTGTTCGTCTTTCGGGGCGCCGCGTAGGGCGACTGGCCGTAGCCGTAGGGCTGCTGCCCGGAGTACCCGGGCTGCTGGCCGTAGGGGTAGCCCTGGCCCGGCGTGGGGACGGGCCGTCCTCCCGGCTGCCCCGCGGCATACGGGCTGGGGGCCTGGCTGTAGGGGCCCTGTCCCTGTCCCCCCTGGCCGTAGGGGCTCGGCGGCTGGCCGCCGGCCTGGCCGTACGGGCTCTGGCCCTGGCTCTGCCCGTAGGGGGCGTGGCCGTAGGGGCTCTGCGGCTGCGTGGGCTGGCCGTACGTGCCCGAGGCTCCGCTCGGCTGGCCGTAGCCGGACTCCGGGGCAGCACTGGTCGGGCCAGGCGCGGCAGGGAGCTGCTGGGTGCCCTCGGTGGGCACCGCCTCGGTGGATCCCTCGCTGGTGCTCCAGGTGACCTCTCGGGCGCCCTCGCCGGACTCGCCGCTGCCGTATCCGGTCCCGGGGTCGTCGGAGGGTGCGGTGGGGTCGCGGTACTCGCCGGAGTCCTCCCGGCCCGACTCGCGCTCGTTCCCTGATGTGTCGCTCATGCCCTGTGCCCTCCCCGAGACGCCAACTGTTGCCGTCAATGTATCTCTCGCCGCTGGGTGCGCGGCCGGGCACTCCCGTGCGGGTGGCAGGATCGGGCTGTGAGCATGAGAGCGCCGCAGCGGGAGCCCGCGTCCGACCTGCCCGGACGGGTCACGATCTACGAGGTCGGGCCGCGCGACGGCCTGCAGAACGAGAAGGCCGTCGTGCCGGCAGAGGTCAAGGCGGACTTCATCCGCCGGCTGGCCGCCGCCGGCCTCGACACGATCGAGACCACGTCGTTCGTGCCGCCCTCGTGGGTGCCGCAGCTCGCCGACGCCGCGGAGGTGCTGGACCGTCTGGGCGACGACGGCAGGGGCGCCGGGCGGCCGGTGCTCGTTCCCAACGAGCGCGGCCTCGACCGGGCGCTCGAGGCCGGCGTGGGCGCTGTGGCCATCTTCGGCAGCGCCACGGAGACGTTCGCGCGCAAGAACCTCAACCGCACCGTCGCCGAGTCAGTCGAGATGTTCGCCCCGGTCGTGCAGCGCGCCCGGGACGCCGGCCTGTGGGTGCGCGCCTATGTCTCCATGTGCTTCGGCGACCCCTGGGAGGGGGAGGTGCCGATCGGCCAGGTGGTGGACGTGTCGCAGCGGCTCATGGACCTCGGATGCGACCAGCTGTCCCTCGGCGACACCATCGGCGTCGGCACGACCGGCCACGTGAGCCGGCTGCTCGACGCACTCGAGGCGGGCGGCATCGGCGCCGACCGGGTCGGGGTCCACTTCCACGACACCTACGGCCAGGCGCTCGCGAACACCATGACCGCCCTGCGCCACGGCGTCACCGTCGTCGATGCCTCCACCGGGGGACTGGGGGGCTGCCCGTACGCGAAGAGCGCGACCGGCAACCTCGCCACCGAGGATCTCGTCTGGGCACTGGAGGGGGCAGGCGTTCAGACCGGCGTCGACCTCCAGTCACTCGTCGAGACCAGTGTCTGGATGGCCGGGCACCTCGGCCGCCCGTCTCCCTCGCGCGTCGTGCGGGCGCTTGCCGGGACACCGGAGTAGGAGACCGACGCCTCCGACGAGGAGACCGACGTCCTCCGAAGAGGAGACCGAGGCCCACAACTAGGAGACCGAGGCCCAACTAGGAGACCGAGGCCCAACTAGGAGACCGAGGCTCCCGTCACCCGGTGGATCGACAGGGTCCGCAGCGTTCCGTCGGCGGTGCCGTGCACTCGGCCACCCTCGACGCGATCGGGGTAGAACAGCATGCGCTGCACGGCGCCCGTGCCGTCGGAGTAGCCGATCCAGACCCCTTGGCGGTCGGCAGCGGCCTCTCGCAGCAGGGCGAGCGTCGTCGTCGGGTCCGTGCTGGGCAGGTCAGGACCGGGACGGGCGGCGCGTTGCGCCCGCTGGTATGCCGCGGCGTCCTCTCCCGCGCGCAGCGCGGCGATGAGCGAGGACGCGGTGTCGTCGTCGACCTGGTGCACCGCCGGCGCCGACGTCGAGCGCCGTGGCGGGGTGCGGTGGTGCCCCGCCGTGGGGACCAGGAGGCCCCCGTCCGCTGATTCCGCGGCCGGGGCGTAGCCGCCGTCGCGGAGAATCTCCAGTGCGGTCGAGGCGGGCACGGGCGAGACGATGACCGTGGGGGCGATCCGCCGCAGCTGCAGGGCACTGAGGCTGCGGTCGGCGAGCATGGCGCCCAGCGTGGCCTCGTCGTCGCAGCGGACGTAGCACGCGACCGAGCCCACGCGGGCCTGGCCGTGCCGCCGGGCGACGTCGCGCACGAGGTACTCCAGCGGCTGCGGCACGGGGGTGTGGCTGGCGTCGGTGAGGGCGGCAAGGGCCTGGTCGACCGACCAGCCGGCATCGAGGCAGCGGCGGACGGAGTCGGGTGTGAACCGGTACACGGTGGCGCCGCCGCGCGACTCGACATCGGCCACGAGCCGCATGAACTGGGCGAGCGCGCCCTCGAGGGGTCCGGGCGCGATGGCCGTCAGGTCGGCTTGGAGCAGGACGTGCTCCACTGGCGCGGGAAGGTGGGGGTGCATCGAGGCCGCGAGCTTTTCCGGCTCGTCGCCGGCCAGCAGGGCCCGGCCAGCGCGCGAGAGGGCACCCCGGCCCGTGACGCCGAGCCACTCGGCCTCCTCGAGCGCCGCCGCCACCACCGCGTCGATGCCGGCCGGCAGCCTCCGGGGCCGGCGCCACCGCAGCGCCTCGACCACTCCTGGTGCGGTCGGCGCCCATCCCTCCTCGGCCCGCTCGAGCTCGCCGAGGATGTCACGCCGCAGCGCCCGCGCAGGGGGCCACTGGACGTCGGGGCCCAGGGCGTTCACGGTCCCGGAGCTGCCGGCTGGGGAGGTGCCGACGAGGTGTGCGGACCTGGTGGAGACGAGCCAGGCGCGCGCCAGCACGGCCCAGCGGCTGGCGCCGGGGAGCTGCTGCCACTCGTCGTAGAAGGGGGTGGGTGCCCAGACGGGCTCGAGGGACCCGTCGTCTCCGACGAGGCCTGCGGTCAGGGCAAGCTCGGCGACGAAGGCCGCACGGCGCTCGGCCACGTCCAGGACTGCGGCGAGCCGCCTGAGGTCGCGGACGGCCAGACCGCCTGCCCGCAGCACCCGTGGTGGTCGGGGTCCCCACTCGGCGGCCAGCTCGTCGAGCAGCACGAGGAGGTCGCTGACCTGCTGACCCGCGCCCGCGTCTGTCGCTGCGGGGTCGCGCCAGTCGCCAGCGGGTGTCGGAGGGGTCAGGACCAGCTCGCGGTGCACCCTGCCCCCACGCAGCCGGAGGCCGACCTCTCGGGGGAGGCACAGCTGGTCGGACGAGACGCTGAGGACGAGTCCGTGGGTCAGCAGCCAGCGTGCTCCCTCGGCGACCTGGCCCGGCGTGCCCTCACGTGGGAGGACGGCCAGCGGGGGCCCCCACGTGAGGCGGTCCAGGATGGCCCGGGCAGGTGGCGGTGCGTCCGCGAGCAGGCGGTCGACACTGGCGGGGTCAGCCAGGGGCGCCGGTGTGGTCCCGCGCAGCTCCGCAGCGGTGGGCCCGAGTCCGGCCACGTGTGGCCCGAGGGCCTCCGCGACCGTGCGGGTGACGTGCAGGCCGTCGCCGCTGCGCCACAGCAGTGCCGCGGCCCACAGGCTCTGGAGCAGCGGGTCGAGGTCGGCCTCGGTGCCGAGCTGCTCCCGAAGGAGCTCCTCCTTGATCGCGTTGGACTGCAGCGCGGCTGCCTCCAGCACGTGGAGGTGTGCCTGGTCGAGCGAGTCCAGTGCCCGCTGGACGCTGGCCCGGGTACTGGCCCGGGCTGCCAGAGAGGTGAGGTCGGCGGGAGCCGGGCGAGCGAGGTCGGGCCGCCGCCGGAGCAGGTCTCGCAGCTGGCGGTCCGAGCGGGCGCGGATGTCGTCGGCCAGCGACCTGGCAGCAACGGACGGCTGCGCGGTGGCGGTGGGCTCGGTCGGCACCCCCCAACGGTAGTGCGCCACCCGTCAACCCACCGCGCGACCATTCGTGGCGGGCTCCCAGAAGATTCCCATCCACCTCACAGGCTCCCAAGGCATGCTGGGGGCGACGAGAGGAGCCGCCATGCCGGACCCGACCCAGCCGATGCCCCCGGCGCAGCCACCGCAGCAGTCCCCTGGTGTTCCCGCAGGCCAGGCGCAGCCGCCAGGGAGAGCCCCCGGCGCGCCTCAGCCGGTCGGCGGGCAGGGTCATCCGGTGGGCTGGTCACCGGCGGGGCCACCGGCGACCGGTGCCCCGTTCCCCGGCGGCTACCAAGGAGCCGGGGGAAGTCACCAGGGAGGCGGACCGCCTCCGGGGCCGGTCCCGCCGGGAGCCCCAGGCGGACCGGAGCGCCGGCCCGGGATGTGGAGTCAGGCCACCTCGACAACGGGCGGCAAGGTGGCGACGACCGTCGCGCTGGTCATGACGGGGGTGCTCCTGCTGGGGCTGCTGGCTGTGGGCGTCTTCGCAGCCGCCCGCATCGGCGACCGACTCGAGGAGCGCCGGGGCAACGTGGCCAACGTCCCCGATGGCTGGCCCGACATGCGCCCGCGCGGCGATGCTGACGACACGCCAGGCCGGGGCAACGGCAACGGCATGATGCGTGGCAGCGGCCCTCGAGACTTCCTGCTCCCCGGCGGCGGCCTCGGCGCCGTCCAGCACGGCGAGTTCACGGCGACCGGCACGGACGGCAAACCGGTCGTCCTCACAATCCAGCGTGGCGCGGTCACAGCGGCCAGCGCCACCTCCGTGGGAGTCCGCAGCGCCGACGGGTTCGCCCAGACCTACACGGTCAACACCGCCACTCGCGTGGGCGGCGGCTCCGCGGAGCAGCTCGCCGCAGGGGACCGGGTCATCGTGGTGGCGCGCAAGGACGGCCGCCTTGCCCTGCAGATCTGGCGTGACCGCTCCCGCTAGGGGTGTGGCGCACCTGCCTCGCCGCCGGTTCGGGGTGTCGACGAGCGCTGTCGGGTTCGGCAACACCCCGAACCGAGGGGGACGTGAAGGGGACTGACCGGTGGCTCGAGGGTTTGGTCGAGCGTGAGGCGAGACGCGACGGGACACAGAGGCGGGTGCGTGGGACGGTAGGTTTGCCGGTCATGCATGAGTACCCGAGCGGTGAGCAGTGGGTCATCGCCCACGGTGGGCACGAGGTGACCGTCGTCGAGGTGGGCGGGGGGCTGCGCGCCTACCGGGCCGGTGGAGTCGAGATCCTCGCCGGCTACGGCGTGGACGAGCAGTGCAGGGCCGGCAGGGGACAGGTGCTCCTGCCCTGGCCGAACCGGCTGCGGGACGGTCGCTACGTGTTCGACGGCAAGGAGTACCAGCTGCCCCTGACCGAGCCGACCCGTGGCCACGCCAGCCACGGCCTGGTCCGGTGGTCACCCTGGAGCGTGGTCGAGCAGGCTCCTGACGAGATCACCGTCGGCTACCGGCTCCACCCCCAGCCCGGCTGGCCGGGCACGCTCGACGTCACCGTCACCTACGCCCTCTCCGACGCGGGGCTGACCGTCCTGACGACCGCCACCAACATCGGCGACGAGCGCGTGCCCTTCGGCTGTGGTGCGCATCCCTACATCGCCATCGGGGACACCCCCCTCGGTGACGTCGTCCTCACGGTGCCCGCAGGCGAACAGGTTCTCGTCGACGACCGGCTCATCCCCACCGGCACAGCCCCAGCGAGCGAGGGCGGCAAGGACTTCCGGGAGCCGAGAGCGCTGGGTGAGTCCACCCTCGACACCGCCTTCACCGGGGTCGAGCGCGGGGCCGACGGCCGGTGGGTGGCCCACGTCGGCGGGCTGCCTGGCCGGCCCGAGGTGTCCCTGTGGGCGGACAGCGCCTACGAGTGGCTCCAGGTGTTCACCGGCCAGGGCGCGGACCAGGGGGCGGAGGGAACCCGCGGGATCGCGATCGAGCCGATGACCTGTCCCGCGGACGCCTTCAACTCGGGCGCCGGGCTCATCGTCCTCGAACCCGGCGACCAGTGGTCAGGAACGTGGGGACTGACCGTCCACGAGTGAGCCGGCTACGGGCCGCTGCCCAGCCTCCGGGGCCGACGCCTCACCGACACCGGAGGTGCTGGTGACGCCGTTGACCTCCAGGGTGATCCGCCTCTCGAGGAGCAGCGCGAGCCAGATCATCCCGGCGCAGCCGGCCACCAGCATGGCGATGTAGGCGGCGGCGAGCCGGTGCTGGAGCAGCACGCCCGCCACGACGGGACCGAGGATGGTGCCGCCCTGGAACGCCCCGGCGCTGATGGCGTTGTAGCGGCCGCGCAGGTGGTCGGGGGCCAGGTCGTTCGTGATCGCGGGCACCGTGGGCTGGAGCATCGTCTCGCCCAGGGCGAACAGCCCCATGAAGACCAGGACCGCCGCGCTCGCCGCGACGGAGCCGGGAACGAGGCCAGCGAGTCCGAGGACGACCCAGGACACCGCCCAGAGCGCCGACATCACCATGAACACCCGGGTCCGGCGCCTGCCGCTGATGCGGCCCAGGACGAAGAACTGCAGGCCGACGATGACTGCGGTGTTGACGGCGAAGGCGAATCCCACGACCCCCGTGGAGACCTCTGCCACGCCACGGGCGAACGCCGGCATGCCAGCCTCCATCTGCCCGTAGCCGACGAACGTGGCGACGAAGGTCAGGAGGGTCAGCCACAGCACCGAGGGCTGGCGGAGGATCGCCAGATACGAGCCGGGTTCGTCACTGGCGTGCTCCGGCGCCTCGGCCCGGCCGTGGACGCGCCGCAGCGGCCCGAGCAGGAGAGCGATGGGGACCAGCATGGAGGCCGCGTCGGCCAGGAAGATCGCGGTGAAGGTCTCCGGACGGTCGACGTCGACGACGATGCCGCCGATCACGCCGCCGAGCCCGATGCCGAGGTTGACCAGCGCGAAGTTGATGCCGAAGTACTGCTGGCGGGCGGGGCCCGAGACCACCGCGGCAATGAGGGCGTTGAAGGCAGGCCACGCGATGCCGAAGTTGAATCCGATGAAGAGGAACGCCAGGGCCACAGCGGCCGGAGTCGTGGCGAAGGCCAGGACGACGCACCCCACCGCCTGCGACGCCGTGGCGAGCAGCAGCATCACTCGCGCACCGAGGCGGTCGGTGAGCGAGCCGGCCGGCCCGGTGACGACCAGGGCGAAGACCGCGATCAGCGACATCAGCAGACCTGACAGGCCGAGCTCGATCCCACGGACCTCGTGGAGGTAGATGACGGTGAAGGGAAGGGTCAGGCCGCGCCCGAGGGTCTGGATCGCCACGGTCGACAGCAGCCAGCGGCCCTCAGCGGGCAGGGCAGCCCAGAACGTGCGAAGTCCCCCGTCGGTACTCATGCGGACCATGCTCCCGCACGGCACCGACAGTCCGACAACCGGTTTCCGCGCCTGTCGACCCGACCGCGCTCGGCCCTGGATCCCGGAGGGCTCGCGCCGTGTGAGGGGCGCTCGCACAGGTCCGCCCGCCCCGTCGCCACGGGCCAGGGGAGCGGCGCGGCATACGGGCAAATCGATTTGCCCGCACACGTTAGCCTTGCGGGAGGTGCAGACGATGCACCATCACACGAACTTTCGAGCAAGAGGTGGGCAGTGCCTACAGGCAAGGTCAAGTGGTACGACGCGGACAAGGGGTTCGGTTTCCTGTCCGACGACGAGGGCGGTGACGTGTTCCTGCACGCGAACGCCTTGCCCGAGGGTGTCACCACGCTCAAGGGCGGCACGCGCGTCGAGTTCGGCATCGTCGAGGGCCGCCGGGGCGCGCAGGCGCTGTCGGTCACCCTCCTCGAGCCGGCGCCGAGCGTGAGCGCCGGCAAGCGCGAGCAGTCGCGCAAGAAGCCCGAGGAGCTCGTGCCGCTCGTCGAGGACAGCATCAAGCTGCTCGACGGCGTCTCCAACTCGCTGCGCCGCGGTCGCCGCCCCGACAAGGCGCACGGCGACAAGCTCGCCCAGGTCCTGCGCTTCCTCGCGGAACAGCTGGAGTCCTGAGGTGCCTGCTCGCAAGGACGACGCCATCCTGAAGGCCGCGGTGGACGAGGCCAGGGAGGCTGCCGCCTCCATCGCCGAGAGCGGCACCGTCGGCGACCACCTCGGCATGGAGATGGTCGACGAGCGCCTGGCCACGCACTACTTCGCCTGCACTGCCACCGCCTACCCCGGCTGGCGCTGGGCGATCACCGTCGCGCGAGTGCCCCGCGGCAAGGTCGCGACGGTGTGCGAGACGAACCTCGTCCCGGGTGAGGGTGCACTGCTCTCCCCCGAGTGGCTGCCCTACGCCGAGCGGCTGGCCCCGGGGGACCTCGGCCCCGGTGACGTCCTGCCGTACAAGGAGGAGGACCCGTACCTCGAGCCCGGCTTCGAGGCCACCGGCGACGAGGACGTCGACCAGATGGCGACCTGGGAGCTCGGCCTCGGCCGCCCGCGGGTGCTGTCCGCCGAGGGACGCGAGGCCGCGGCCCAGCGCTGGTACGAGGGCGAGAACGGCCCTCACTCCGAGGTGGCGCAGAAGGCCCCGGCGCCCTGCTCCACGTGCGGTTTCTTCTACCCGATGGCAGGTGCACTCCGGTCTTTTTTCGGCGTGTGCGCCAACGCCTGGTCACCCAGCGACGGTCGCGTCGTGAGTCTTGACCACGGCTGCGGCGCCCACTCCGAGGTCGACGTCGAGAAGCACGAGCCCGTCCCGGTCGGGGAGCCACTCGTCGACGAGGTCGCCTACGACCTGGTCTGAGCCCGCGGCGCCCTGACCAGCCCTCTGCCGCGTGGCGGCCCGACCAGCCCTCTGC